>Ga0182039_10001478_pt1 | contig 12546 bp, 8 predicted proteins | sample sta12Can44000111_FD_125975 | JGI IMG/M metagenome (GOLD analysis project Ga0182039, IMG submission 125975) | Lab enrichment of tropical soil microbial communities from Luquillo Experimental Forest, Puerto Rico - statanox.12C.anox.44.000.111 | ecosystem: Environmental > Terrestrial > Soil >...
CCCGGCAAACCGCTGGTGCTGCATCTGATCACCGGCCTAGGCGCCGGCGGGGCCGAGCGGCAATTGTCGCTGCTGCTAAAGGAACCGGCCTTCCATGACGGCTTACGGCATCTGCTGGTTTCCATGACCGATCTGGGCCGCTATGGCCAGGAATTGCGGGACCGGGGTATCGAAGTTCATTGCTTGAACATGAAACGCGGCCTGCCCTCGCCCCAGGGTTTCTGGCAGCTTTGGCGGTTGATGCGGGCCGAGAAACCGGCGGTGGTGCAGACCTGGCTCTATCATGCCGATCTGCTGGGGCTGCTGGCGGCCAAGCTGTCGGGATCGGCCAAGCTGGTCTGGAATCTGCGCTGCTCCGACATGGATATGAGCCGTTATTCCCGCCTGTCGCGGCTGGTGCTGGCTTTGCTGGCCAAGCTGTCTGGCTTGCCGGCGCTGGTGCTGCATAACGCCCAGGCCGGGCGCAAGGCCCATGAGGTTTTGGGCTATGCGCCGCGCCGGTGGGAGCTGATGCCCAACGGCTTCGATCTGACCGCCTTTGCCCCTGACGCGACGGCGGGGGATCGCTTGCGGGCCGAGCTGGCTATTCCCCCCGGCAATTTGCTGGTGGGCATGGTGGCCCGCTTCGATCCGCAAAAGGATCATGCCACCTTCCTGCGCGCCGCCGGTTTGCTGGCCAAGCAGCGGTCCGGCGTCGCCTTTCTGCTGGTGGGCGGCGGGCTGGAAGAGTCGAACCCTGTCTTGTCTGCTCTGATTGCCGAGAATGGCCTGACTGGGCAGGTGCATCTTTTGGGGCAGCGGAACGATGTTCAGCGGCTGATCCCCGGCCTTGACCTGATGGCGCTGTCCTCGGCTTTCGGCGAAGGCTTTCCCAATGCGTTGGGCGAGGCTTTGGCTTGCGGCGTGACTTGCGTCGCCACCGATGTGGGCGACAGCGCCCTGGTGGTCGGGGCGCAAGGGCGCATCGTGCCGCCGGGCCAACCGGAAGCCCTGGCCGCAGCCCTGGCGGAAATGCTAAACCTGCCCGGCGACGAACGCCGCCGTTTGGGGGCAGAGGGCCGCCGCCGCATGGAAGACGGTTTCTCCATGCCGGCATTGGCCGGGCGCTATGCGGCGCTTTATCGTGATCTGACTGTGAAAGGGACCTGAGCCATGTGCGGTTTGGCGGGATTTCTCGACGAGCGGAGCGGTTTGCCAGAGGCCGAGCTTCTGACCATCGCCAAGCGCATGAGCGACGCCCTGGCCCATCGCGGCCCCGATGCCGACGGCCAGTGGGCCGAGGCGGAAAGCGGCCTGGCCCTGGCGCATCGCCGCCTGGCTATCGTCGATCTGTCGCCGCTGGGGCAGCAGCCGATGCATTCCTCCTGCGGGCGCTATGTCATCGCCTATAACGGCGAGGTCTATAACTTCGCCGAAATGCGCGAAGAGCTGAAGGCTCAGGGCCGGACGTTCCGCAGCCATTCCGACACCGAGGTGATCCTGGAAGGCGCTGCCGTCTGGGGGCTGGAAGAGACCTTGTCCCGCCTGATCGGCATGTTCGCCGTGGCGCTGTGGGACCGCCGCGACAAGGTGCTGAAGCTGGCCCGCGACCGGCTGGGCATCAAGCCGCTCTATGTCGGGCGCTTCGGCGGGCTGACCCTGTTCGGTTCCGAGCTGAAGGCGCTGACCGCCCATAAGGGATGGGTGCCCGAGATCGAGCCGCAGGCGGTGCCGGCCTATCTGAACTTCGGCTATATCCCGGCTCCGTTCAGCATCTATCGGAACGTCACCAAGCTGGCCCCCGGCACGGTGCTGACCATCCGCCCCGGCGCCGAGCCGCAAGAGCATCGCATCTGGTCGGCGGAAGCTGTGGTAGCCGAGGGCATCCGCGCCCGCGAGAATTTCTCGCTCAGTGACGAGGAAGCCACCGACCAGTTGGAAGCCCTGCTAAAGGATGCGGTGGGCCGACGCATGGTGGCCGATGTACCGCTGGGGGCCTTCCTGTCGGGCGGCATCGATTCCTCGGTGGTGGTGGCGCTGATGCAGGCCCAGAGCGGCCGCCCGGTGAAAACCTTCTCGATCGGCTTCCATGTGGACGGCTATAACGAAGCCGAACATGCCAAGGCGGTGGCCGACCATTTGGGCACCGATCATACCGAGCTTTATGTCGATCCCGCCCACGCGCTGGAGATCGTGCCCAAGCTGCCGGAATGGTACGACGAGCCCTTCGCCGATTCCTCGCAGATCCCCACCTTCCTGGTCTCCGAGATGACCCGGAAGCATGTCACCGTCTCGCTGTCCGGCGATGGCGGCGACGAGCTGTTCGCCGGCTATAACCGCTATACCCTGGCCCAGGCCTATGCCAAGCGCATCGGCGGCATTCCCATGCCGTTGCGGAAACTGGGTGCCGGCATGATGCGGGCTTTGTCGCCGCAGAGCTGGGATGTTCTCGCCAGTCCGTTCCCCAAGGGGCTGCTGCCCGGCCAGTTCGGCGACAAGATGCATAAGCTGGCCGGCGTCATCACCCAGGACGAAGACGCCTTTTATCGCCGCATCGTCAGCCAGTGGGACCAGCCCGAACTGCTGATGGCCGATGGACGCACCACGCCAAAGGGTCTGCTGAACGATCCGGCGGTGCGCCAGCGGGTGCCGAACTTCCTCGATCGCATGCAGTATCTCGACCTGATGACCTATCTGCCCGACGACATCCTGACCAAGGTGGACCGGGCCAGCATGGCGGTAGCGCTGGAAGCCCGCGTGCCGCTGATCGACCATCGGGTGGTGTCCTTCGCCTGGGGGCTGCCGCAGCATTTCAAGATCAGGGACGGCCAGACCAAATGGCTGTTGCGTCAGGTGCTGTATCGCCATGTGCCGCGCAGCCTGATCGACCGACCCAAGATGGGTTTCGGCGTTCCCATCGACAGCTGGCTGCGCGGTCCCTTGCGTGGCTGGGCCGAGGAATTGCTGTCGGCCAAGTCGCTGGAGGCCAACGGCCTCAACCCGGCCCTGGTCAAGCAGCGCTGGGCCGAGCATCAGTCGGGCAAGCGGAACTGGCAGTACCCGCTGTGGACGGTGCTGATGCTGCAGGCCTGGATGGCAAAGCAGGTTTAGATTAGCCGATCAGTTCCTGCACGGTTCTGATCTTGCCGTCCAGTAGGCCGAGATACAGGTTCTCGTAGCCGTCGACGCAGGCCTTGAGGGTAAAGCGGCCCTCGATGCGGGCGCGAGCGCGTTTGCCGTCCCGGCGGCGCAAGTCGGGGTCTTGGGCATAGGCCAGAATCGCCTCGGCCAAAGCTTTGGGATCGGCAGGCGGCACGATGCGGCCACAATCGCCCAGCGCCTCGGGGCTGCCGCCGACATCGGTGACCACCATCGGCAGGCCGGCGGCCATGCCTTCCAGCAGGCTCATGGGGAAGCCTTCCTCGAGCGACACCAGCAAGCCGATATCGGCCAGATCCCAAAGGCGTGAAGCGTCGGGACGGCTGCCGAGGAAGCGGATATTGGCGCTCAGACCCAGCCGCCCGCGCTGCTCGATCAGCCGCTCCAGGCAGCCGGCATCGCCGCCGATGCAGAGCAGCAGCCAGCCGTCTGGCAGCTGCTCTTTGATCAGCGCCAAGGCGTCGAGCAGATGGGCATGGCCCTTATAGTCATGCAGATTGGCGACGATCGACATTACCAAGGCATCGTCCGGGATCTGTTCCACTTGGCGCAATGTTTCCCGGTCCAGACCGGGGATGACCGGATCGAGTCCCGAATAGATCAGGCCAAGCTTGTGTGCCGGAATGCCCTCGTCCTGCAGCTGATCGATGATGGCTTGGGAATTGCCCAGCACCGCCTTGGCAGCGAAGCGCATCATCAGCCGTTCCAGCTTGGCCTGCGTCGGGGCGGCGGCTTGGTAATTGTTGAGCGACCGGCGGCTCATCACCATTCTGCGCAGTCCCGCCAGCGTCCCGGCCAGACCGCCGATGATGCAGCTTTGCGGTAGGAAGCAATGGCTGATCGAGGGACGGATCACCAGCATCACCCTGATCAGATCCAGGATGATCAAGAGGCCGCGCAAAGCTCGCGGCAGGCTCGAAAACCAAGGCGAGTTGGACAGTCCGCCCAGCACCGGCACACCGGCCTCGACCATTTGCGGCGCCATGGCGCCCCGTCCGCTCAGCACATAGACGGCGGGCTGCCAGCCTCGGGCCTTCAAGGCCGGGGCGATAGTCAGCAGATGGCGCTCGGCGCCGCCGAACTTCAGGCTTCCGACCACCAACAGAACCGAACGGGGATGGCGCAAGCTGCGGCAGGATGGGTTGGCCGAGCCGATCATGCGGACCAAGGCCGACTGGGTCGCCTCGGCAAGATGGTTCAAGGAATAGAGATCGGCCACCCGTGAGCGCAAGGCCTGCTTCATCGCCGTAGTGCCAAAGTCGCTTTGCCCCATCAGCCGCAGGCAGACCTCGGCCAGCATCTTCGGCTGGCGGGGCGGAACCACTCGGTCGGGCGCGCCCACCAATTCCGCTGATGCGCCGACATCGGTGACGATAGCGGGCGTACCGCAGGCGGCAGCCTCGATAATGACGTTGGGGCTGCCTTCGCCGAAGGCCGAGGACAGCACCAGCAGGTCCAAGGCGGAATAGACCGCCGCTACATCCGAGCGGGCGGGGGAATAGATCAGATCGCCAATGTCATATTTCACCGCCAGCTTGTTCAGCCGCTCGTGGTCGAACGGTGTCGCATCCCCAACGCAAACGAAGCGCAGATCGCTGCGCTGGCAGCGCATCTCGGCGGCGGCAGCCAGAAAGGTCTCGTGATCCTTCATGGGATCGACGCGCGCGACCAGACCGATCAGACGATCCTGGTCGGCGACGCCCCATGCCTGGCGCAAGGCGGCGCGGGCCTGGGGATCATCTTGGAAGAACTCGAGGTCGACGCCGTTGGGCACAACAGCGGATTGCTGCCCCTTGGGCGGAGCCAGGTCTGCCAAACCAGCGGCGGAATTGGAAACGACGCCGTTGGGAACGAAGGACAGCAGTCGCTCCAGCTTCACCGACAGACGGATGGCCAGATCATAGACATCCATATCCAGGGCGGAGGCGCGCACACCCCAGACCACCCGTAGCGAAGGCTGGCGCAGCTTCAACAAAGCCGCAACCAGATTGCCGACGGTCAGGAAGGAATAGACGACATCGGGCCGTTCCTGGCGCAAATAGTCGGAGGCGCGGGTCAGAAAACCGATGATATCCCAGCGGGAATGCTTATCCAGCCGCTTGATCTCGATGCCGGCCTCGGCCATTTCCTGATCCATGGCGCCGGGATAGAACACCGCTACCTGCACCTGATGACCACGGTGCCGCATCTCGCGGGCCAGCAGCGATACCTGCCGCTCGGCCCCGCCCCGATTCAGCGAACGGATGAGAAAGACGACCTTCACGCCCCGGGTTCCTGGGTCCGCGAGAAGACGAACTCGTTACAGAAAATGGAGCTGGCGCAGGTCTGCAGACGATCCAGCCGGTATCCCCAGTCGCGAGAAAGGCTGAAGATGGCTCCAGGCTTGGCCACCTCGAAGGGATAGCCGCCGATGCCCAGAAAACTAAGGCCGCTCAAACTATCGCAGCCGGTCATGGTCTTCAGTGCCGACACTGTTTCGGCAATGCGGCTTTCATCGACGACCGACAGAAAGTTCTGCCAGTTCTTGCCTAAGCCGAAACGAAGTTGAGTCATCACCGGGATCCAAACGGAGAAATGCACTGCTGGATAAGGGTTAACCACTGATCAGCGGTAGCGGCAAGACTGAACTGCTGTGATAGCCCTTTCGCCTGCTCGCCAAGGTGGTATCGAAGCCCCACATCCGTCATCAACCGATCCAGGGCGCAGGCCAGGGTCTCCACATCCTCGGCCTGGGTCAGAAGACCATTTTCATTATGGCGGATCAGATCGGCCGGGCCACTGGGGCAATCCGCCGCCACCACCGCCTTGCCGGCGGCCATCGCCTCACACAGGGCGTTGGGAAAGCCTTCGAAACGCGACGGCAGAACGAAAATCTCGGCGGCTGCCAGCAAGGCGCCCATGTCTGAGCGAAATCCCAGCAGGGACACCCGCTCTTGCAGCGCTAATGCCGATATCTGCGCCTCCAGAGCCGCGCGCTCTTCCCCTTCTCCGGCGATGGCCAAGGTCCAGGAAGGATGACGGTCCCGCAGCTTGGCGAAGGCCGCCAGCAGCAGATCGAAGCCCTTTTCCCAGCTCAGCCGCCCGGCGGCCAGCAGGCAGGGGCGGGGCAAGGATGCCGCTGTTCCGTCAAAGGCCGGGGCGATCACCGGATTGGCGATGACCAGCTTGCGGCGATAGCACGGCAAGGCTGCAGCGGCCTTGGCGGTCTGCATCACCACGGCGGCGGCCAGGGGATAGCAAAGCCGGCGCAACAGCCGCCAGGGCAGGGGCCAGGGCTGGGCTTTGGGATCGCTGCGTTCGGAAACGACGGTCGGCCAGCCGCAACCCAGCCCAGCCAGCAGCGCCATGACATTGACTGGTGTGATGAAAGCGATCACCCCATCGGGACGAAACTCCCGCAAGGCCCGGCGCACGGCGGCAAGGCGACCCAGATTGGCGGTTATCTTCGCCCAGAGCCCACAGGTGTCGCCAGTCTGCCCCAAAGCGATGCGTTGCACCTGCTGCGGCAATGGGAATAAGGCCGGGCCGGCATTCAGGGTGATGATGGCGACCTCGTGTCCTTGGCTGGCGAATTCTCCGGCCAGCAGGCTCGCCACCCTCTGAGCACCACCCAGGCCGAGATCCGATAGCAGGAAGGCTAGGCGCATGGGTGTAAATCCTCTGGGATTCCGCTCCCGGCCAGCAAGCTGAGATAAAGGCTTTCATAGCGGCTGGCGCAGAGATCGAAGCCGTAATGGGCGACGATATGGCGGCGGGCGGCATCACCCATCTCTCGGCGTTTGGCGGGATCGGCGGCCAGCGCCAAGATCGCTTGGCCCAGGGCTTCGGGATCGTCGGCGGGGACCAGCAGAGCGGTCTGTCCCTCCAGCGCGACCTCGGCATTGCCGCTGACCTTGGTGGCGACGAAGGGCAAACCGGCGGCCATGCCTTCCAGCAGGCTGTTGGACATGCCCTCGTTGATCGAACACAAAATCCCCAGATCGCTCATGGCATTCAGGCGATGGATATCCGGGCGGCTGCCCAGCATCCGGACATGATCGCCGAAGGTTTGGGCCTCGGCCTGCATTTGCTCGGCGAAGGCCCCAGAACCGCCGCCGGCGCAAAGCAGCAGCCAGTTTTCCGGCAACCGATCCGCGATCCGCCGCAAAGCCTGGAACAGCAAGGCATGGCCTTTCCAGGGATAAAGCGAGGCGGCGACGATCATGACGAAGGCGTCTTCCGCCACCGCCTCGGCTTGGCGCAGGGCGATTCGGTCATGGTCTTTCAGCGCCTTGGCATCCACACCATTCGGAATCACCGCCAGCTTGGTCTGCGGCACGGCTTCTTCGGCCAACTGACCGCAGATGGAGCGGCTGTTGCCCAGTACCACATCGGCCCATCGCGCCATCAGCGCGCATTCCAGCCGCCATTCCAGGGGCGTGTCGGTTTTATAGTCGCTCATGCCGCGTCGGCTCATCAGCAAGGGCGGACGGCGGAACGGCCAGGCCAGCAACGCCGCCAGCCCCAGAAAGACGCATGGCTGCGGCAGGAAGCCATGCAAAAGATCATAGCGCCGGCCGATCAGCTGGGCCGCCAGCCGCAGGATCAGCATCAGCCGCACCATCAACCCGCGAAAGGGCGAGGGCAGAACATGAAACGGCTTGGCCCAACCGGAACCGTCGATGATCGGCAGGCCGACCGCCTCCAGCACCGGAGCGAAGGCCCGGCCCTCGGTGTAAAGATACAGCTCGGGCGACCAGCCGCGTCGCTTCAGCTCGGGCAGCAGCAAGCTGAGATGCCGCTCGGCCCCGCCGGTCTGAAGATTGCCGATGACGAAAAGAATGCGCCTGCTCATGGCTTGTTATAACCCAACAGTGTCAGGTTCTCCTCGATCATCCGCGTCAGCCCGAAGCGCTCCAGGGCAAAAGCCCGGCAAACATCCGGAGCCGGAGGATCGACCAGCAGCGCCAGGATGGCGGCGGCATAATTTTCGGGCGCACGGCCGTCCACCAGCCGGCCGGTGACTCCGTCTGCCAGAGCCTCCGGCATGCCGCCGACCTTGGCCGCCACCACCGGGCGGCCCATGATCTGAGCCTCGATCAACACGTTGGGCAGTCCTTCGACCTGTGAAGTCAGCAAGAACAGGTCCATGGCGTCATAGACTGGGGCCGGATCTTCCATGGCGCCGGTGAAGACCGCGTTCAGCCCCAGAGCTTCGGCCTGCGTCGTCATGCTTTCCAGCTCCGGGCCGTCTCCCACCAGCAGAAAGTGGATTTCAGGGCGTGCATCCTGGACCTTGCGGGCCACGGCCAGCCATAAAGCGGGGTCCTTGACCAGCGCCATCCGCTGCACCGTGCCGACCACCGGACCATCCGGGGGAAGGCCCCATTGCCGCCGCAGCTCCGCCCCGGCTCCCTGGGGGCAGGTCTGGCGGATATCGGCCAAGCCGTTGCGCAGCACCTCGACCCGTCCCGGCTCCAGTTCCAGCCAGCCTTCGTAATCGGCAGCCCCCATGGCGCTGTTATTGACCAGCGTCACCTCGGGCCGGGCGGCCAGCAGACGATACAGGGGCTCCATGACCGGCAGATAATGCTGGAAATGATGGGGCGCCAGACTGACCGTCGACAGTAGGATTCTGGGAACTCCGGCCATGACCGCGGCAAAGCCGGCGGTGATATTGGTCCAATCCTGCCAAATATAGACCGTCTCGGGTCGATGGAGCCGGAACAGACGGAGATACAGCCTGACATCCTCGCGCAGACGAACGGGCAGGGCATTCAGTTCCGGCCACTCGCCCAGCGGGCCTCCTCCCAGCAGATCGTCGGGCGATAATGGCGACAGCCCAAGATTTCGGACGGTTTCCAGCAAGGCGTCGTCGCCCCGTCGGGGATCGAGACTGCGGCAGAACAATTGCAGATCGGCGATCTTGGGTGCCAAGGCCCGCAAGGTCCGCACCATGCGCCGTTCGGCGCCGCCGATGGCCAGTCCGGGCGTGATCAGCAACAAGCGCCCAGGCTCGCTGTCCGCACTTGTCCTCGCCGCCGGCAAGGGCTGTAACCGCCGTTGCAACAGGCCGGAGAAACAGCGCCGCAGTGTCTTTCCTCCGCCTCGGGCCAGAGTCGGCCGCACCCAGGCCAGCAATCGCCGCCCGACTTCATGAGACAGCTTGGCAAGAAACTGCTCGCGGATCAAAGAGGCGACGGTCTTGCCGTGCCATCCCCCGGCCACCGGCCAGAAGATGCGGATGATGCCGGCGCGGCGGGCCTGAAGCAGCATGGCAAGGCAGAGCAGCGATTTCGGCCCCAGCAGCAAAATCGCCGTCGCGCCGCTTGCCGGCGGCAGCTCCCAACTGCGGGAGGTGAAGACCAAGGGCATATCCGGCGCCACCAGCCCCTTCACCCGTGTCTGCTCCAACCGTCCTGCCAGCTGCGCCAAGGGCTGGTCCGAGGCCAGCAGCACCGCTTCGCCGGTGATGGCGGCCAATCCGTCCTCGGCCAGGCGAAACAGCGGGCTCATGATTCGCCGAACCAGCGGGCCATGGCGGTCAGCCCCTCTTCAAGCGTCACCGGCGGCGACCAGCCGAAGCGGGTGCGAAAGGCATGATCGTCCAGCTGCAACGAGCCCAGCAGCCGGTCTACCGCCGCGCCCTTGCCGGTCAGCAGCCCAGCCAGCCGCAGCAACACCGGCGGCACCGGCAACAGCCGAGCCGTCTTGCCCATACCCGCCGCCAGCATGCGGATCAGCCGGGGAGTCGAGACATCCTCGCCATCGCGCAGCAAAAAGGTCTCGCAGCCCCTGCCGCCATCCTTCAGGGCGCAGGCGATGGCGTCGGCCAGATTGTCTACCCCCAGCAGGCTGCGCTGGTTCTCCACCAATCCCAGCGGCAGCGGAATGCCCTTGCGCAGCACCGCCATCAGGCTTTTCAGATTGCCGCCGACACCGGGGCCATGCACCAGCGGCGGGCGAAGAATGGTCACGGCCATGGCGCTGCGGGCCGCGATGACGGCCAAGCCCTGCTCGGCTTCCCATTTGCTCAGGCCATAGGGATCTTTGGTGACCACGCTGTCATCGGGGCGGAAAGGCCGGCCCGGCTCGGTTGCCTCGCCATTCACCTTGACGCTGCTGACGAACAGGAACTGCTTCACCCCGGCGGCAGCGGCAGCCTCGGCCAGATGCAGGCTGCCGTCGCGGTTGACCAGACGGAAGGCAGCCAGCGGATCGGCGGATTTGTCCTGCATCACATGCACCCGCGCCGCCAGATGCACCACCGCCTCGACGCCCTCCAGCGCCGCCCGCCAGTCGGTGGCGGGGCCGATCTCGGCGATATGAACAGGCTCGATGCCGGGTTCCAGCGCCGTTTGGCGGCGTAATGCTCCTCGCAGCGCCCAGCCCTCGACCGCCAACCGGCGGCAGACCGCCCGCCCGACGAAGCCATTGGCGCCGGTGATCAGAACCTTCATTGCGCCCCCTGATATTCCGGGACCAAAGCCTTCATCACGGCAATCGCCGGATCAAGTTCCTTCCCCCTGCAAGCGGTTTCCAGGATATCGAGTTGCCCGGCTACCCAGGTCAGATCGCCAGGGCGGACATGGGCCAGCAGGATGCCGTCGCGTTCGGTGGGGACCGGGGCTTCGGCGCCGTGGAAGATTTCCTCGAACAGCTTTTCGCCGGGACGTAAGCCCGTGAATTTGATCGGCACGTCGATGTCGGGCTTCAGCCCGGCCAGGCGGATCATCTGGCGGGCCAGATGCACGATCTTCACCGGCTCGCCCATATCCAGCACGAACAGCCGTCCACGATACTGCCCGCCTTCGATGCCGAGAGTGGTGGCCTGCAAGACCAGCTCGACGGCTTCGCGGATGGTCATGAAATACCGGGTCATCTCGGGATGCGTGACGGTGATCGGCCCGCCTTGCGCCAGCTGCTTCTGGAACAGCGGCACCACCGATCCGGTCGAGCCCAGCACATTGCCGAAGCGCACGGTGACGAAGCGGGTCGGGCAGTCTTGGGCGGCGTCCAAAGCCTGGATATAGCATTCCGCCATCCGCTTCGACGAGCCCATCACATTGGTCGGGTTCACCGCCTTGTCGGTCGAGATCATCACCATCAAAGGCACCTGATGGGCGACGCAGGCATCGGCGACGATGCGGCTGCCGATGGCGTTGGTCAGCAGTCCTTCAAGGGGGTTTTCCTCGACCAGCGGCACATGTTTGAGCGCCGCGGCGTGCACCACCAGATCGGGCGTCACCTCGGCCATCAGCTGATGGATGCGGGTCTTGTCGCGCACATCGGCGATGCGGGCCAGACGCGCCACCTCGGGGCAGCGGCCCGACATTTCCATATCGATGGAGTACAGCGCGAACTCGGACGCCTCGGCCAGCACCAGCAGGGCCGGAGCGCAATCGCCGATCTGGCGCACCAGCTCGGACCCGATCGAGCCGCCGGCACCCGTCACCAGCACCCGTTTGCCGGCGATCAGACCTTTCAGGCCGGATCGATCGAGAACCGCCTGGGCCCGGCCCAGCAGGTCTTCCACCGCCACCGGCTTGACCTCGACCTTGTCGGCCACGCCGTCTTTGAGATCGGTCAGCTTGGGCAGCCGGGCCAGGGTCATCCCCAGCGCATCGGCCCGGTCGAACAGGCTGCGCAATTGCGCCGAGGACAGATCATCGGTGACGATCAGCTTTTCCGGGGCGCTGCCCTTGGCCTTCAGGGCGGCGGCGACCTCTTCCAGATCGTCCAGCGTGCCCAGCACCTCGACCCCATGGATGCCTTGGCCGATGCGGCTTTGCCGTCCGGCCAGCAGACCCAGCGGGCGATATTGCGCCGAAGCGCCCTTGGCGGCGCGGATGAACAGATCGGCGGAATCCCCGGCTCCCACCAGCAGCACCGGCACCTGACGCGCACCCGAACGCTCGCGCACCAGCTCCAGCTTGCGGTCCTTGGCGATGCGATAGAGAAAGCGCGGCCCGCCCAGCAGGGCCAGCAGGCAGAACCAGTTGATCAGCGGAAAAGAGCGCGGCACCACGTCGAGGCGGGTGGCCAGGAACAGCAGCGGCAGAAAGGCCAGTACGGTCAGACTGGCGGCCTTGGTCAGCGCCACCAGATCATTGACCGAGGCATAACGCCAGATGCCGCGATAAAGCCGCAGCGACAGAAACACCACCGCCGCCACCAGCATGAACAGCCCGTCGGCGGCAATCAGCCGCGGCCAACTCCAGCTGATAAACAGCCCATCGCCCAGACGTAACCCCAGCGACAGCGGAAACGACAACCCCGCCATCACCATGTCATGCAAAAAGGCGATCTGCGCCCGACTGAAAGATCCCCGTGACTTCATGGCCCGGACGTTAGATCACCAAGAATGGAATGTCTATTCCTGCCGAAATTCCTTCCAACGACGGGGAACATCCCGATTACGCGCGGCGA
>Ga0182039_10001483_pt1 | contig 12516 bp, 13 predicted proteins | sample sta12Can44000111_FD_125975 | JGI IMG/M metagenome (GOLD analysis project Ga0182039, IMG submission 125975) | Lab enrichment of tropical soil microbial communities from Luquillo Experimental Forest, Puerto Rico - statanox.12C.anox.44.000.111 | ecosystem: Environmental > Terrestrial > Soil >...
AGCGTCTGTTTAAGAGCTCTCTAGCCCGCAATGAGCGCGCCGCTTTTTTTCAGCGCGTGATTTTTGCGGGCTAGCTCCGCCATCAGTTCCCGAGAAGTACCCACGATCGACCAATGGCTCCAATCAGTGCAGAATGGGAATTGGGCAGGAAAAGCCGAGAGGGTGTTCCTCTGCTGGCCTTTCACAGAATTGGCAATCGTCCGGCTTACGCAAACCTGCCTCAGCAGTATGTTTCACCGGCTCATTTTCGGAAACTGCTGGATGGCTTTAAGCGCAAGAAATTTCGAGCGATTTCGATCAGCGAAGCCATTCAGACAAATGGCAGGATCGGTAGCCGCTTTGCCATCTCGTTCGACGACGGTTATGAAGGCGCGCTGATTTATGCGGCTCAAACGATGAGCGAATATGGACATACCGCTATTCAGTTTATCGTGGCAGATCGGCTTGGGCAGCGTAACGAGTGGGATCTGGGGCGGGATACAGCCATGGAGCGGGTAATGGATCGAATTCAGCTGCAAGAGTGGCTCTCTCTCGGGTTTGAGATCGGAGCCCACACTTTGACGCACGCGAAGCTTGCCGCTATCCCGATAGCCGCAGCGAAGAACGAGATCGCTGGTAGCAAGAAAAAGCTCGAGGACCTGTTTGGCATTCCCGTTAAACACTTCGCCTATCCATATGGTGTATATAACGATAGGATCGCGGAGCTGGTTAGGGAGGCCGGATTTGAAACAGCCTGCACCTGTGACCCTGAAGTTGTGAGCCGTGATGTGGACCCCTTTCGCTTGGGGCGATTCTTAGTCTGGGACGAGACTAAAGTGGGCAGATCGATCCGGCTTCTCACAAAAGCCGCTAAAAAAGTGGGTGGGGCCGCGCTGAAAACGGCGTTGCTGAGCCTGCGGCCGGCATTCGGGTTAGCCGGCACAGGAATTGGCGATCAATAAGCTGCTGAGAAACGTATGAAGTTTTCGCTGATTCTGGCGACGAAGGACCGTGTAGCCGAGGTCGACAGATGCGTTCGCTCGCTGGCTGCTCAGAGCCATGGCGTTTTAGAGTTAATCGTTGTGGATCAGAACGAAGATGATCGGTTGAAGACCATTTTGTCCCCGGTAAGCTTCCCTTTCCCGATCATGCATTTGCGGTCGGAACCCGGTCTTTCACGTGCAAGGAATGTCGGCCTGGCATCTGCCACGGGCGACATCATTAGTTTCCCGGACGACGATTGCTGGTATCCAAGTGGACTCTTGGCGCGGGTTGCCTCGGAGTTCCAGCGTCATCCATCGCTCGATGGTTTGACCGGACGGTCGGAAGACGGCTGCGGACACCCTTCCGGAGGCTCCTTCAGCCGTTGCAAAGGCCGAGTCGATACTAAGAATGTTTGGAAGCAAGGGATTTCTTACACGATCTTTTTGCGATCGTCGGTCTGTGCTGCCGTAGGGGCTTTTGACGAAGAGTTGGGCGTCGGAGCATCCACCCGCTTCGGCTCAGGAGAAGAAACAGACTATCTCATTCGGACGATCAAGTCAGGATTCGAAATCCAGTATTTACCTGATCTGGTGGTTTTTCATCCCAATCCGATCTTATACAATCGAAATCACTGTATTAAAGCATTTCGTTACGGAGTCGGAATGGGGCGTGTATTATCAAAGCATCGCTATGCTACTAGCTTTGATCTCTATGCCATTCTGCGACCTCTGGGCGGTGCTGTGCTATCACTCTTCACATTGCAAGTTCCTAAAGCTGCTTACCATCTGGCAATTGCGCGCGGCAGATTGTGCGGTTTGTTGTCAGAGCGATCGATGTACGATACCCGTCTTTGCGCTTTTAGAGCCGGCGTACGGAGGAGATGAGACTAAATCTCGGGCGATAAAATGACAGGCTCTGAGCTGGCTATCATCATTGCGACAAAAGGTCGCCCAGGGATTCTGGAGGAGACGCTCAAATCCCTCGAGCAACAGACGCTGCCTGCTGGTCATATTTTTGTCAGCGTAAGTTCTTTGGATGACGCCCCACGGGGCGACGCCGCGCAAGGAGTAACCGTGCTCATCGGTTCCCCGGGAGGAAGCGCCCAGCGGAATACAGCAATCCGGCAAGTGCCTTGCGAGGTCAAATACATCGCGTTTTTCGATGACGATGTGGAGATCCACCCATCCTATCTGGAGAGGGCGGTGAGTTTTCTCGAAGAAAACTCAGATGTAGTGGCCATATCTGGCATCATGCTTGTCGATGGGGACATCTCCCGGCAAGCGGCACGCGCCCTGCTGGAAGAGGATAGGACCTGGATGAAGAAACCTTCCTTACAGGATAGCGGGCCTCATCACGTTCTCTACGCCTGCAACGCGCTCATTAGGACGGGTCCTTTGCGGGAAACGTTGTTCGATGAAAATTTGCCGCTCTATAGTTATGGCGAAGATTATGAACTCTCACTACGGCTGAAAAAATTTGGCCGAGTCGGCCGTCTGTCCAACGCGGTCGGTGTCCATTTGCAGGCCCAGACTGCGCGCGTTTCAGGCAAACGCTATGGGTATGCGATGATTGCTAACAATTGGTATTTTCTTCAGAAAGGGGTGTGCCACCTTGCCGCCCCTTGGAGTTATATTCGGTTCGTGCTGGTGATCGTCCTGCAGCGACTTTGGATCAACCTGGGCAATGCACTTTCCGGGCAACTGCAGCGAGATCCATGGGGGCAAATTCAAGGCAATCTGCTGGCTGTGATCGACATCATCTGCGGGCGATCTTCTCCCTGGCGGATCCTTGATCTTTGATTTGGAGGTGGATCAGCATGCGGATCATGCATTTTCTGAATCACACCCGACCGAGTAACGGTCATGTGAATGTGGCCGTTGACCTGGCGTGTGTTCAGTCGAGAATGGGGCATTCGGTGTCTGTAGTTAGTGGTGGGGGAGCTTTTGACTCCCTTTTTCATGCTTATGGCGTCAGGCACATCCTAATAGACCAGAAGCGAACTCTCTCAAATTTGATAAAGGCAGCCGGCAAGTTGCATGCGACGGTCTTCGCAATCTCTCCTAATATCATTCACGCTCACATGATGACGAGCGCAGGTCTTGCTTTTCTTCTTCGCCGGTTCATGAAGTTCAAACTCGTGACGACCGTCCATAACGAATTTGAAAAGGCTGCGATTATCATGGGTCTGGGAGATCAGGTTATTGCGGTAAGTGAAGCGGTAGCAGATAGTATGGAGCGCCGCGGGGTTAAAAGATCCAAGATGAGTGTGGTATTGAATGGAACGATCGGGTCGCCAAGGCTCACCACCACCGCCCCGCCGGCAAGAGTTTTGAAACGGCCAGCCATACTTTTTGTCGGTGGTCTTCATCCACGCAAGGGCGTTGACGACCTGATCACGGCATTTAAGATGGTTTGCACGCGAGTCCCCAGGGCCTTTTTGTACGTCGTTGGAGACGGTCCTTACCGCGACACCTACAAAGAAATCGCTGCTCAGACAGGTTTTGGGGACAGAATTCTCTTTTGCGGATTCCAACCCGACCCGCGCCCCTACTTTTTAGGATCTGATATCTTTGCGCTTGCCTCTCACGCCGAACCTGGAGCTCTGGTGCTAGCGGAAGCTCGGGAGGCCGGGTGTGCCATTATTGCGACATCGGTCGGTGGCATTCCAGAGATGTTAGATGGTGGCAGTGCCGGAGTTTTAGTGCCGCCTCGACGGCCCGATTTGTTGGCGGATGCCATAGTGAGAGTCCTCTGTGATCAGGCGCTTTTGGCGGACCTGCGGGCCCGGTCAGGATTGAATCTGGAACGCTTTCATGTCGATCGGGCTGCGAAAGAGTGCGAATCCATATATAATCGTATGTTAGGTTGAGTTAACCACAATCAGACTAGCGAGATATGGGCTTTGCTCCCGCCCTACGCCCCGAAGGGGTAAAGGGACTCAGCCCGGGCGTTTTAACCCCCGGGTGGAACATTTCCCAGGAAGCGAGTCGCCCTGAAGGGGCGTCAGACTACGAGTAGGTAAAAGATGGTTTTGCTGCGTATAGGCGTAGACGGCGACGCACTGCGCACGCCGCTTTCTGGCGTGGGCTATTATGTCTTTAACCTGTGCAGCGAGCTTGAGGCACTGCTGCCCGAGGCGTTGTTTATCGCGTACTCCAGGCTACCGCCCGGAGAAGTCCTGCTGCCTTCCTCGCATTGGCAACTGCGCAGCGAGCCTGTCGCCGTGCTTCGATACCTGCCTTCGTTTATCTGGCTCAAGACGCGCTGTCGCGCCATGTGCGCATCAGATGCGCTCGACGTATTCTGGGCCGGACGCACCCTGCACCCAAGACTTGCGGGCGGCGTGCGTACGGTTTGCACCGTGCATGATTTAAATCACCTGGTAATGCCGAAGACGATGCAGTTTCAGACTCGATGGTCGCATCGATTCTGGTTTCGTGCAGACCTGTTTGCCGCTGACTGCGTGCTAGCTAATTCCCGCGGTACGGCCGAGCGCATCCGATCCATGGTTGGGGCAAAAGTTAAGGACATCGTTCCCCCTGGTGTAAAGCCGCAGTTTGAAACTCGCCTCTCGGGCCATGAAATTGAGCTTCCAGAAAATTTGGCGCGCCTTGGAGTGAAGCGGCCTTATCTGTTGTCAGTGGCAACCCCAGAACCGCGTAAAAATCTGGAGACCGTGTTGCGCGCGTACATCGATTTAAAAAGAAGTGGGATGCTGAGCGAGCATCAGTTGGTGCTCGCTGGCCCGAGCGGGTGGAAAAATCGAGCGTTGGCGCAAAGGCTGCGCGAGGCACGTTCTTTCGGTTTGGTGCAGGCAGGCTATGTCCCGGAAGAGTTGATGCCTAAACTTTACGCGGAGGCTGACGCGCTTGTCTTTCCGTCTTTATATGAAGGTTTCGGCATGCCGGTTCTTGAAGCGCGCATCGCCGGCACGCGTGTAGTGACAAGTGATATCCCGGAGTTGAGGGAGGCTGGCGATGAGCATGCCATCTATGTGCAACCTACCTTTGAAGGAATTAAAGCGGGTATTCTGCATGCAATAAGATTACCCAAACCGCCTCCTGCACCCGGACGCAGCTGGAAGGATGCCGCGCGCATCCTCGCGCGCGAGCTGATGCAGGCGGGCTCCCTCAGCCACCTGAACGAGGCCCTTCCTGAACGACCCGTTCTCGGCGACTCAGAGCCTTCAGTGCGCCTTTGACAAACTCGATTTTGATGTATTACCGGTGAGCGCGACGAGCCCGGCGCATTTGCACTCCTTTCGTTGGGTGAGGCGATTTTTCTTCGTCCAAAAAGTAGAGCATTAGCGCACGGTGCTCCTTGACAAACTCGTAGAATTCTTCATTTCCCAGCGCGGCAGACAGGACGAGGTCTCCAACTTGGTAGTAAAACGCGAGCAGGCAGATTGCCAGTACAACGATTGTGACCGGCAGCACCCAGAGAACGGGGAAATGAAGAAGCCCGACCACGGACCCGATAATTAAGACCAGGAAAAAAAGCGTCCAGAGAAAAAGAATGATCAAAACTTTCCTTTCGCGAATCTTTCCGGTGAAAAAGAGCCGTAAAATCAACGATGTATTGATACCGCATCCCAAGCTGCCGCTCTCATAACCAAGGACGAATTCTTTGTGCGACATGATGTCCGGATCTTTTCAGTTAGCCCGGGCGCGATACATTGACGCATCGGCTTTGGAGGATCAAACACAAATTCGAGCGAGGCCGCGCCTCAGACCGGCGAGGTGTAGGGGTAACATAGTCGGTTGAGAGCGGCATCGGGGGGGTGAAGCGGCCTCGCTTATAGAATCCTTGAAAAGCAAGTCCGATCTGATCCTCGATGCACGTAAACGGAAAAACTTGACTCATTGCAATTGATTTTGCTTTTCAAGGATTCTAGTGACGCGCAGAACCATCTCCCAGAAGGGGAGTTGCGCGATTACTTCGTGACTAACCGCCATCTGCGAAGTAAGTTCTGTCGTTGGGTGAGGATTGTTAAGAGCTTTGAAATCTTTGACACGTTGGTGACCAGGCCTTTTGCGCCGGCCCATAGGCTATTTCGACTCGTTGCAACGATCGCAGAGAGAACACACCGTCTATCCATAGATCCGCCAACCTTCGAAGCAGGAAGAGTTTTGGCGGAAAAAAAGGTCAGGCAGAAGGTCGATAAGCCCGCAGCAACCATCCAAGATATTTACTCCGAGTGCCGATCTATTCTCAGGTTATCCAAGGATGATGTCGATGTCCTGATCTCGTGCGAGACCAGCCTGGAGATTGAATTGTGTCGACCGATTCGGACCGGCCTGGCCTTACTGCAGGACGCCAGGCGTGAGGGTAATCGCGTGGTCTTTATTTCTGACACGTATTTGTCTGGCGGCACGGTTCACAAGATCCTTGTTCGCAATGGATGTTGGAGGGAAGGAGACAGACTCTATATTTCCTCTGAAGTTGGTGCAACGAAGCGGAGTGGCGAGATGTTCCGCTATGTGCTGGAAATGGAATCAATTTGCGCCAGTCAGATCGTGCACGTTGGCAACGATGCTCGCTCTGACGTTGAGATTCCCCGACGCCTGGGAATCCGAACCGAGCCGTTTCTTCAGGGCAACCTTAGTACACGCGAAAAACATTTGGCAATGGCCAAAGACTCTGATGTTCTATTGCCCGGTCTGTTGGCAGGCTGCTCTAGACTCGCCCGACTTGACGGCGTTGGAAAGACCGCGCAGCACCAACAACTTCGGGAATTCGCCGCACATGCCGCCGGCCCCTTTTTAACCGGATTCGTCCTGTGGGTTCTACAGACCGCTAAGGCACAGGGTTTGAAGCGGCTTTATTTTATTTCCAGAGATGGTTTTTTGTTGCTCAGATTGGCGAAGGCATTGGCAAGTTCGGTGGATCCCTCTCTCGAAGTTCGCTATCTTTACGGCAGCCGCCAAGCTTGGCATCTTCCCGCGTCGCGGGGAAAAGGTTTTGAAAGAGCCTCTTGGCTATGGGAATGGACTACCTCCTACTCGGTTGCGACCGTTCTGGGCCGCGTTGGCCTCGCGCCGGAACCGGTTGGCGCCCATCTGGAAGGGGCCGGGCTGCCGCCTGAAGTCTGGAACTGTCCCATGACGAGGGAGAATGAAAGAAAGTTAAAACAAGTTTTCTCGAGGCCGGAATTCAAGAATGTTTTGACTGGCGAGGCGGAAAAACAACGCAATTTGCTAGTGGCATACCTCAGGCAGGAGGGTCTGTTCTCGGGCGTTGCGGACGCAATCGTCGATGTTGGATGGAAAGGGAATTTACAGGATTCACTCGGTACCATCCTTGAGGAGGAAGGGAGACGGAGACCCGTGATCGGATTTTATATAGGATTAAATTATCGTGGGTCTCTACGGGAAAAGGGAGAGCGCAAAACTTATCTATTCGACTTACGTGATGATCCTCGATGGAGGCTCCAAATCCCTCAGCTACAGTCCTGTATTGAGACCTTTTGCTCAGCAAACCATGGCTCTACCATTGGATACCGAGTTCAGGGAGGATCCATCGTCCCTGTATTGCAGAGGTGGCAAACTGGATCCTTGGAAACCTGGGGACTCGAAGAGCTGCAAACTGTTGCTGCTGCATATGCAGCGGAACTCGCCCGATTTCTGTGCCGGTTCAACAAGATAAGCATAGATCCTTTGCTAGCTGCGCGTTCTCTGGCAGTTACCTGGTCGAATCCAACGCGAGAAGAGGCAGAGTGCCTCGGAAGTTTTCCGTTTATCGAAGATCAGTCGGGAATCGGAGCCAAGCCTCTGGCTCGCGCTTTGCCCTGGCGGCATTTTGCTAGAATCGCTAAATCGAGGTATTCCAAGTCTTATCGTGTGATCTGGCTCGAGGGTTGCCTTCGACTGACGCCTGAACCAAGAAGTTCACTGCTGCGCTTTGCGAGCGCAGTGAAGAACGCTGGCGGCATGGCGTTGTCCTGCTATAACTTTTGGCGGACGGCTCCACGCACGGAAGGAATATTCTTCTAGGATGCGACTATTACTAGCGAGGCCCGCCTCGGACCGGCGAGGTCTAGGGGTTAGCAAGGCCGCGTGGGAGCAGCATCGCTTGGGTTAAGCAGCCTCGCTAGAATCCTTGAAAAGCAACGCCATTTGATCATCGATGCACGAAAACGGAAAGACTTGGCTCATTTGCAATCGATTTTGCTTTTCAAGGATTCTAGTCTGCCTGTTTGCCACGATGACGCCTGCTCATTGCACAGAGGCTATGCCTCCGCCGGGCTACAAGCTGGTTTTCGCTGAAGAGTTCGATCGAGCGTTGAGCGTGTCGAATTGGGGGATGCCTCCGGCCAAATGGATGGCTCACACTCCATATGCCGGCGACTTCGGCGATGCTTGGTTCACAGGCCCAAATGAACCCGGGATCCTCTCACCGTTTTCGGTCAGTGACGGGATATTGACCATCACGGCGTATCAGGATCCGGACAAAGGAAATCATTGGCGCTCCGGCCTTCTTTCAAGCATAGACACACATGGGAATGGATTCAGCGTGGCGCTAGGATACTTTGAATGCCGCATGAAGCTTCCAACGGGCGCGGGGGTCTGGCCAGCCTTCTGGCTCGCCGGCATCACTGGCGTGAACCGGCACAGGATTAAGGACTCGGCTGAGATAGACGTGCTGGAGGAGTATGGTGTCGATTCAAGCATTGCTCATCAGCACGTTCATGTCTGGAAACCAAACGGGGGAGAATCGTACTCTAAGGGAAACGCCACCAAATTGCAGGGCATGACAACTGGCTTTCACACTTACGGTTGCCTGGTCGCTAAAGATGGTATTCGCTTTTACTTTGATGGAGCACAGATCTGGCAGACGATTACTCCACCTGAAGCTCTAGAACCACTATACGTGATGGTTGATCTGGCCCTCGGCGGCGGCTGGCCTATCGATCAAACGCCCAACCCATCGCGCCTGTATGTCGACTACATTCGAGTCTACGCACCCTGAAAGCGTTCCGGAACGGAGGAAATTGCCCTGTGCGAGCGCACACGTGCAAGGGAATGTGGTAGGGGCGGATCTCCGAGCCGCCCGAGGAGCGTGACGGTGCAAGGCATGAACCGGCCGGCTCGGAGATCCGGCCCTACCAACACCGAACACCGTTGGGGACTATGAGCAATGTTGCAATGTTGCATTACGCCACTCTGTAATTTCTCCGAAAACTCCAGGGAAGATCAGGCTAACCAGATACGCCATTTCGCAACGGCCTCTATAGCCATTCTGCAGGCTAAAGGTGTTTGGCCTGAAGGCACGATCGCTGGACCAGCGACACTTCTTGGACAAGATCCTGATTTTTTCTAAAATAGGTAAATCAAGGTTTTTCAAGTCTTATCGTGCGATCTGGCTTGAGGCTTGCCTTCGACTGACGCCTGAACCAAGAACTTCATTGCTGCGCTTTGCGGACGCAGTAATACTCATAGGTTCGCTCGTCATTTGCAGCCATGACCATGCTGCGGCGCAGACAGGGAGCCGTGTCTTCAGAGCGCAGAATCCAGCCGTACCCGTAAATTGGCCTCTGCCGCCGTTACGCGACCTTCCGGGCAACGGATTAGCACGAACTCCGCCAATGGGTTGGGCCAGCTATAATAAATTTGGACTTGCCGTTGATGAAAATTTGATACGCGCAGTGGCTGATTCTCTGGTTACGACGGGCATGCGCGATGCGGGCTATGTGTATTTGGAAATTGATGATGGATGGCAGGGTGAACGCGAGACTGATGGTGTGCTCCGGCCGAACGGCGGATTCCAAGATATGAAGGCGCTAAGCAATTATATCCACAGCAAAGGCCTCAAACTCGCTCTCTACAGCTCCCCAGGGCCGAAATCCTGTGGCGGATTCGAGGGCAGCTATGGTCATGAAGACCAAGACGCCAAGACCTTTGCTGCATGGGGAGTCGATTATCTGAAGTATGATTGGTGTTCGGCAAGCACCATTTACTCTCGGGCAGACGAAATGAGAGCGGTCTACCAGAAAATGGGCGAAGCCCTCCGTGCGACCGGACGTCCAATCGTTTACAGTTTATGTCAATACGGGATCTTCAAGGTGTGGCAATGGGGCCCGAAGGTGGGCGCTAATCTGTGGCGCACCATCCATGATATAAAGGACAACTGGAAGTCGATGTCTGACATAGGCTTTTCCCAAGACGGTCTGGAATCTTATGCCGGCCCGGGCCACTGGAACGATCCCGACATGATGGAGGTAGGCAATGGCGGGATGAGCATTGAGGAGTACCGCACGCACATGACGCTCTGGGTTATTCTGGCGGCGCCCCTGCTGGTGGGCAACGACCCGCGCACCATGACCGATGATATTAAAGAAATCCTGCTGAATCGCGAGGTGCTCGCCGTAAATCAGGATACCTTGGGCAAGCAAGGGCGACGCCTTATACGAAATGGGGCTGCTGAAATTTGGGCTAAACCTTTGAGCGATGAGGCGGTTGCTGTGGCACTGTTCAATCGCGGTGCCAGCCTCGCCCGGGTAAGCGTTAGATGGTCCGAACTGGGCCTGAACGGTCGGTACAGAGCCCGCGACCTCTGGAAGCGGGTAGATCTGCCAGATGCGACCGATGGCTATAGTGCGGAAGTGCCGTCGCATGGCTCAGCCCTGCTGAGAATTACAAAATGACAACGATGCCCTTCCCTAGCGAGGCCGCGCCTCAGACCGGCAAGGTGTGGGGGTAACATGGTCGGTTGAGAGCGGCATCGGGGGGAAGCGGCCTCGCTAGAATCCTTGAAAAGCAAGTCCAATCTGATCCTCGATGCACCGAAACGGAAAAAACTTGACTCATTTGCAATCGATTTTGCTTTTCAAGGATTCTAGTGACTCCTTTCCTTCGTAATCCCGAGACGTTACCGTCTCTGGAATGAAGGAAATCCGATGGATCCCGATCGTCTTGGTTGTTTTTCTGATTTCCACCGGAAGGGCGTTTCCCTGGGCGCAGGAGGGCCATGCCGCAATTGCGGCTTTGGCGGCGGACTTAATTTCTCCGAATACCCGGACAAAAGTTCAGGAGTTGCTAAAGCAAGGGGGAGATAAGGATCTCGTTTCGATCGCCTCCTGGGCTGACCTCGTGCTTGTCGCCGCGCATGATGCGGGCCACTTCGTGGAAACCAGGAGGTGCTAGCCTTTAATCAGAAGTTTCCCAACAGCGGGATGTGGCATTTTGTGAATCTTCCGCTCGGCACGATTTCTTACGAACAAGCCGTCCAGTTCGAGAGGCAGGACGACGTTGTACACGCCATTTCTCGTTGCGTTGATGTTCTGGAATCTCCTTTAACGAGGCCAGAAGATTTCACGAAAGTTCAAGCTCTCCGGCTCCTGGTTCATTTCGTGGGTGACATTCATCAGCCGCTGCACTGCGGCACCGGCTTTTATACTTTCTCCGAATCAGGCGTTCCCCAGCTGGTGGTCGAACCTGAACGTGCCTTCGGAAAGCCAAATGATCGGGGTGGCAATCTCCTGTACTATGGTACCAGTCCCCTTCAGCAACTTCATGCACTGTGGGATAAAGTTCTCGTCGAGGAAGCTGACAACTCGATCGATTATCGAGTGCTGGCAGATTTCCTGAAAAAATCCTATCTTCCCAAAGAAATTGCTCGAACTCCGGGTGACTACCATGAATGGGCGAAGATCTGGGCGATCGATTCGGTACGGATCGCCACGCTCGCCTATCGAGGCATCAACTTTGAGGCTGCCGATCTGGCCGAGGATGCCCATCTATTGCGGATTGAAATTTCCTTGCCACCGGGCTACCAGGAAGTTAACAAGGCGCGAGCGGCTCTCCAGCTCGCGCGGGCAAGTGTCCATCTGGCCCAGCTTCTTGACAGCCTTAAGTGGCAGTAAAAGACCGGACATGACCCCGTCCGACGGCCCCGAGCGGGCGTACGTGTTTAGCGTAATCGAACGCACTTCGATTAAGTGGTACCACGAGATTTTCCGCAAATACGTCGAAGGCGTAACAGGACTAAAGCCCAGGGTCCGCTTCGCTCCACCCTCTGCTGAGGTCTCTTACGCCTTCGGCGTACCTCCTGAAAATGCACAATTGCAGAGCTTTTTTTACGCTAAGCAGATACGAGCGGGCCGTTATCGGGCCGTCTTTTAACAAGGCCGACTCGCAAGAAGCTCTCCTAGCGATCACACGCGGGTGTAAAAAGAAGCATAAGCACATAATGGCTGCGCCTTTCTTGCGCAAAGTAGTGCTTCGCGTGCCAGCCACACCCAACCGAAAAACCTCCGTTAAGGCGTCCCGATGGCAGATAGGCAATAAATCGTTTAACCGGCCTGCTATCGAAGCCCAGGTTTCTAATCTGTCATGGGGTTACGTTCGACATCTGCATCAGCCTCTTCCAAGCATCGCCCTCACGAACGCAAATCGTTGAGGAATAGCCCTTCAGTCGTATAGGACCGCCACCATTGACTTGATAAGTCAGACTCCAATCCCCGTTAAACCACATTTCATTGCCAGCCGTTCCTATAATGTGCGGGGAATACTGATCTCTCTTGCCGATTTGCTTGCTGAAATGGACTTGCTTGAA
>Ga0182039_10001492_pt1 | contig 12485 bp, 13 predicted proteins | sample sta12Can44000111_FD_125975 | JGI IMG/M metagenome (GOLD analysis project Ga0182039, IMG submission 125975) | Lab enrichment of tropical soil microbial communities from Luquillo Experimental Forest, Puerto Rico - statanox.12C.anox.44.000.111 | ecosystem: Environmental > Terrestrial > Soil >...
GCCGGGCACGCCGTCGCGCGCCCGTCGAGCCAGAGACGCTGGTCGGCAGTTCGCGCGTCGCGATCAGCCGGGCGCGCTGTCCGGTCGAGGTAGTCGCGGAAGGCCGGGCCGATGGCGGCGTCTAGAGCAGCGAGCGACGGCTCCAGGCAAATCAGCCGGTCGATCGCAGTCGGCGCTTTGTCGCACTTAAAACTCGGGTCTGCTGCTGCGCCACCCTCGGTCTTTTGCACATCTGCCCCGAATGACGGATGGCCTTGCGCCATCGCCAGGATCAGTCCGATCAGCAGACCGAGGCGCCGGGCGACGAGCCGAAATACATGCAAACTCGGTATTCCGTGCTTCATGATGGTTGGGAATAATTGTTGACCGCCAGCTGTCCCATAAGCATCACGGGAGGAGGGGCAATGTCCAAGAACCTTGGTGTCCGACCACGTTGGTTGCACCGGTGCGCGACGAGCCTCCTTTTGCTGGTGACGAGTTGCAGCCAGGTACCACCGACGAGCTCGGCGGTGATCCCGCCTGTTCCGGCCGGAGCGGCCCGGATATGGATCTACCGTGCTGAAGGGCCCTACGAAAGCCAAGAACGCCCCTACCTAAGGCTCAACAGCCAAGTTGCTGGAATTTCCGAGCCGAACGGCGCCCTTTACCGCAATGTGCCGCCCGGACGATACACGGTTTCCGTAGACAGCTATGGCGTTCCCTATCCGAATCAGTTTGCGCAAGTCGACCTCGGCGCCGGGCATGAGGCCTTTGTTAAAGTCTCGTCTATGCGGGAAAAGGTGGGCGGCGAAATCGGCGTCGGCTCGCGTGCCCTTTTTTTCACTCAGCTTGTCGCTGCCGACGCCGCTCGGGCGGCCATCGCCCTCACGCCTTTTTACGGTGGCAGCTGATCCTGCGCGCGAGGCTAGGAATGCCGAGACGGGTACCGGCACATCGGTGGCGCAGCGCGGCGACCGCCGTTTTACTCCTCGCGGCGAATTGCGCCCCGCTGCCGCCGACGAGCTCGGTGGTGATCCCTCCTATTCCGGCCGGTGACGCGCGGCTCTGGTTCTACCGGGACGGCGGGCCACGCGAGACCCAAGCCCGCCCTTATCTCAGGCTGAACGGTCAAATTGCCGGGATATCCGAACCCAACGGGGCTTTCTATCGCGATGTCGCCCCGGGACACTACGCCGTCACGGTCGACAGCTACCTCAACACTTATGTCAATCAGTTCGCCGACATCGACCTGACGGCCGGACAGGAGGCATACGTCAAAGTCCTGTCTCAGGGGCAATGGGTGGGCGGCGAGGTCGGAGGCGCATACGTCGAAAACTTTTACACGCAAGTGATCCCGGCCGAAGCCGCCCGCGCCGAAGCCGCCCGCCGCCCGTTCTACGGCGGCGGCTAGTCGCTTCATCGGAGGGACGAATGCCCAAGAGCGCGGCTGTCCAGGCCCATCGGTTGCGTAGCGCGGCAATCGCCCTCCTGCTGGCCGCGACGAGTTGCGCCCAGCGGCCACCGACGAGCTCGGTGGTCATCCCGCCAGTCCCGGGCGGTGCCGCCCGGATCTGGATATACCGGAACGACGCGCCAAACGAGCCGAACCAGACGCCCTATGCGAGGCTGAACGGCCAGATAGCCGGGGTCGTGCAGCTAAACGGGGCCTTCTATCGCGATGTCCCCCCGGGATACTATACGGTCGCAGTAGACAGCTACGGCGCTCCTTATTCTCACCAGTTTGCGGAATTCAACCTCGGCGGCGGGCAGGAGGCCTTTGTCAAAGTCCTGTCGATGCGGGACAAGGTGGGAAGCAGCGAGGGATTGCGCACCTTCTTTTTTACCCAGCTCGTCCCGCCCGACATCGCTCGCCCCGAGATCGCCGGCACGCCCTTTTACGGCAGCAGCTGAGGCGGAGCCCGATTGACAAGCCCGGTGGCCGGTGATGCAGTTCCCCGCCGAGAATGCAACAAGGGGAACACCGGTGGGAAAGTTGCGTCACTTCGCGATGTCGGTGCCCGACCCGTGGAAGACAGCCGAATTCTATAAATACGCGTTCGGGATGGAGGTAGTGGGCGAGACCGACTCCAGCCTCGCCGAGGGCGTCTTTCTGTCGGACGGTGTGATCAACCTCGCGCTGTTGCATTTTAAGTCGGATGAAGCCGCCCAAGGCACCGGGCGCGACCATGTCGGGCTCCACCATTTTGGCGTCTGGGTGGACGATCCGGCGGCTGCGCAGCAGCGCATCGAGCAGGCCGGCGGCGAATGGCTGATGGGTGAGCCGGACGTCAAGGGCGGCAGCTTCTACGAGGTCAAATTCCGCGATCCGAACGGGGTGGTCTTCGACATTTCGCATGCCGGGTGGGGCGGCGCGCAGAAGAACCCGGGCGGCTCCGGCAACGAAATCCGTCCGTCGCGCGGGCTCGTGCCGAAATTCGCCGAACGGCGCGCCGCCGCCGCGGCCGAGATGGCCGCCCGCACGCGCAAGCGAGCATGAAAGCCCCGCCCGTCGATTACGTGAGGCCGCGCAGCCTGACAGAGGCTGTCGGCCTCCTGGCACATGCTTCGGTCGAGGCGCGCGTGATCGCCGGCGGGCAGTCGCTGGTCGGGATGATGAACTTGCGCGTTGCGGCACCCGGGTTGCTGATCGACATCGCGCGTCTGCCGGAGCTTCTCACGGTCGCGGATCATGCCGATGCCGTGACCCTCGGCGCATGCGTTACCCACGCCGCGATCGAGGACGGTCGCGTTGCCGATCCCTCGCATGGCCTGATGCCGCGGGTCGCCTCGACCCTCGCCTACCGGGCGATCCGCACCCGCGGTACGATCGGCGGGAGCCTCGCCCTGTCGGACCCAGCGGCCGAGTGGCCGGCGGTTCTCGCCGCGCTCGACGCCGAAGTGGTCCTCTCGGGTTCCAGCGGACGGCGTTTGCTCAAATGCACCGAGTTCACCACCGGGATCTTTCAGACAAAGCTCGCGCAAAACGAAATCATCGAGAGCGTACGCGTTCCCAAGCTGTCCGCCGGTGCTCGCTGCGGCTACGTGAAGCTCTGCCGGAAATCGGGCGAGTTCGCCAACGCGCTGGCGGTCGTCGTCGCCGATCCCCGGCGCGGATATTCTCGCGTCGTGGCGGGTGCCGCGAATGGCGCACCGCTGGTGCTCGGCGACGCGTCACACCTGGTCGCCGAGGGCCCGCACGACCCGGACACGCTGCGCGGCACCATTGGTCGCGATCTCGATCGCGCGTCGGATCGGCACTTCGACGAATTCCAGCGCAATCTTCACACCGCCGCCGCTATGCGCGCGGTGCAGCAGGCGCTGCTGTGACCGCGATCCATCTCCATGTCAACGGCGCCGCGATAGCCGATGACGTGCCGCCGCGCCTGTCGCTGGCCGATTTTTTGCGCGAACGCCGGAACCTGACCGGGACCCATCTCGGCTGCGAGCACGGTGTTTGCGGCGCCTGCACGGTGTTTGTCGACGGCGAGCCGGCGCGCTCGTGCCTGATGCTCGCCGTCGCCTGTGACGAGCGCATGGTCGAGACCATCGAAGGCTTTGCCGACGACCCGGTCATCGCGGCATTGCGCCGGACCTTTCATCAGCGCCACGCGCTGCAATGCGGCTATTGCACGCCGGCGATGCTGATCACCGCACGCGACCTGATCCTACGCAAGCGCGCCGGCTCGGAGCGCGAGATCCGCGACGGCCTCGCCGGGAACATCTGCCGCTGCACCGGCTACACCAACATCGTCACTGCGATCGCCGAGGCCGCAAAGGAGATCGGCAAGGAGGCGCCTAATGCCCAATGACCAATACGGTGTCGGCGCGTCCTTATTGCGCAAGGAAGATGACCGCCATCTTCACGGACGCGGCCAGTTCGTGGCAGACATCAAATTGCCCGGCACGATGGAAGTCGCCTTTGTTCGCAGCCCGCACGCCCATGCCCGGATCCGATCGATCTCGGTTCCGCCCGAGGTGCGCGGCCGGGTCTTCACCGCGGCTGATCTGCCGCGCATCAGGCCAATACGCATCACTGTGCAAGCGGCCGGAGCCAAGGCGCCGGCCTGGCCGCCGCTCGCCACCGAGAAGGCGCGCTATGTCGGCGAGGCGATCGCCGCCTGCATCGCCGGCTCGCGCGGCGAAGCGGAAGACCTCGCCAATGCCGTCACCGTCGATTTCGAGGTGCTCGACGCGGTGGTCGATGCGCCGCGCGAGATGCACGGCAGCCGCCACCTGATCCACGAGCAGTGGGGCGACAACCTCTATGTGGAGCGCGTGGTCGAAGGCGGTGACATCGACGCGGCGGCGCGCGCAGCGGAAGTCACGGTCACCCGCCAATTCCGCATGCAGCGGCAGTCCGGTGCGCCGCTCGAAGGCCGTGCCGTGCTCGCTTGTCGCGATCACCGGCTCGACGAAGTGGTGGTTTACGCGTCGACCCAGACGCCGCATACCCTGCGCGTCGCACTCGGCGAGTTCCTCGACATCGAGGCGCGCCGCATCCGGGTGGTTGCTCCCGATGTCGGCGGCGGGTTCGGGCCCAAGGCCCGGCTCTACCCGGAGGAAATCATTTTGGCGGCGCTGGCGTTGCAGCTGGATCACCCGGTGCGCTGGGTCGAAGACCGGGGTGAGCATCTGTTGACCGCAGCGCACACCCGTGACCACCACTATAAGGCAACCGCCTACGCCGATCGGCAGGGGCGGATACTTGGCGTCGACACGGAGATCGTTGTCGATGCCGGCGCCTACGGGCTTTGGCCGCAGGGGCCCTACCAGGAGGCGGCAATGGCGGCGCGTAACCTGCCGGGGCCGTACACGATTCCCAACTACCGAGCGAGGCACTACACGGTAGCGACCAATAAGGCGCCGCTCGGCCCCTATCGCGGGGTCGGCCGTCCGGGGGCGTGTTTTGCGATCGAGCGGATCGTCGACGAGATCGCCCGTGCGGTCGGGCGCGACCCGGTCGAGGTGCGGGCGGAGAATATGGTGCGGTCCGACCAGATGCCGTTCACCACGGTCGGCGGCATGCGCCTCGACAATGGCGATTATCCGCGGAGCGTGCGTCTTTGCGCCGAGCTATTGAACTTGCCCGGCATCCGCGCGCGCCAGCAGAAGGGCGAGCCCGACGGGCGGCTCGTCGGCATCGGCTTTGCCGCCTTTGCCGAGCAGACCGCCCATGGTGCTGCCGAATTCGTCGCCAGGGGTGCCGCGATCATCCCCGGGTTCGAGAGCTGCACGGCGCGGATCCTGCCCGACGGCAGCGTTGTACTAATGGTCGGCATCCAGTCGCACGGCCAGGGACTCGAGACGACCTTGTCGCAGATTGCCGCGCACGAGCTCGGGATCGACCCGTCGCGGATCTCGGTGCGCCACGGCGATACCGAGAGCACGGCTTTCGGCTTCGGCACCTTCGCCTCGCGCAGCATGGTGATGTCGGGCGGTGCCGTCGCCCGCGCGAGCCGTGTGCTGCGCGACAAGCTCTGCCGCATCGGGGCGCACCTGTTGCAATGCGATCCGGCACAGGTGCGCTGCACCGAGGGTGCCGTATTGGGCCCGCAGGGCTCGGTGTCGATCGCCGAGATCGCCCAGGTCGCCCATCTGCGAATGGACGGATTGCCGCCCGGCGTGGATCCGCTGCTCGACGCGACCGCGACCTACGAGCCGGCGATCGGCACCGGTGTGTTCTCCTATGCGACGCACGGTGCGGTCGTCGCGGTCGACCCGGAGACCGGTTTCATCGACCTCCTCGACTTCGCGGTTGCGGAGGATTGCGGCACGATGGTCAACCCAATGATCGTCGAGGGCCAGATCAGGGGCGGCGTCGTCCAGGGCATCGGCACCGCACTCTACGAGGAGATCCCCTACGATGAAGCGGGTCAGCCGCTTGCCGGCACACTGGCCGACTACCTTCTGCCGGGTGCCGCCGAATTGCCGGCCATCAAAATCGGCCATCTGCACACGCCGGCCGCGGCAACCGAATACGGCATGAAGGGTATGGGTGAAGGCGGTGCGGTGGCCCCGCCCGCCGCGATCGCCAATGCAGTTCGCGACGCGCTCGCCGCGCTGGGTGCCGAGGTCAACGAGACCCCGATCACCCCGCGCCGGGTGCTGGCAGCCATCCGAAAGGCACGCGAGGCGGTGGCGCAAGCGTGAGGCCGCGCATTAGATACAACGTAATCGCGATCGCGCGCCCGGAATCACCCGGTTCTTCGCCAGAGTTAGGCGTTAAATCAATCTGTTAGGGCGAATTTTGCGACACCGCGGAACAACGAAAACGGTCGCGGTTATCAACGAAAACCGCACAGCCTTCAGGGAGAAAAACAACGCGATCCGAGCCGCATGTTTGCCCTCGCGTTCGCCCCCCTTGCGAGCGGCAGGGAGAGCACTGCACGATGCCACCAGTCGGCTGACACGAACGGGGAGGAGGGCATGTCCGAAACAAGCGCTAACGAACCCGGCATCTTCGAGATCATACACACGACCCGGTCGATGCGGCGCCTGAAGCCGGATCCGGTGCCCGATACGCTGATCCGCAGGATCCTCGAAGCGGGCGTCTCGGCGGCAAACGGCGGCAACATGCAGCGTTGGCGCTTTGTGGTTGTCACGGACCCGAAGATTAAAGAAACCGTGGCGGGTTATTACAGACGAGCCTGGAAGGAGGATGCATTACCGGGCTACCGCAACGCCGCCCCGCCGCGCGGGACCTCCGCCGAACGTTTCCAGCGCTTGCTTGCGGCTGCCGATCACCTCGCCGAGCATCTCCACGAGGCGCCGGTCTGGATCGTCCCTTGCCTCCAGGGTGCGGCGCCGACGCGCTCGACAGGATCTTCGATTTACCCGGCGGTGCAGAACATGCTGCTGGCGGCGCGGGCTCTGGGCCTCGGTGCGACGCTGACCACCCTGCATCTGCGCTTTGAGAAGGAGACGGAAGCGGCGCTCGGACTGCCGCCAGACGTGCATTCCTATGCGCTGCTGCCGATTGGCTACCCTATGGGGCGGTTCGGACCGGTTCGCCGCGCGCCGCTCGCCGATGTCGTGTACGAAAACCGCTGGGGGGAGCCTTTTCGGGACCTATAGCGTCCACTCGGGCCATTTCTTGGGGTTTGACCGACGTGTCGGTTTCGATCGCCGGGGCTTAAGCAACCGTTGTGATACGACTCGGGCGCATATTGCCGAGCAATAGAGCCGGAGCTATATTCAACACGCATCCTGTCTTTGATCAACGGAGATAGTCATGCGAAAGTCCGAACTGCACTGCTTGCCGGCGCTGCGGCGGTGGCGCTCGCCGGTCTCTCCGGGGTGGCTGCGGCAAGAGATCGCAATACCCATCTGATGACCGTTCAGCTTCCGGGCGGGAGCATCGCAGCGATCCGCTATACCGGTGATGTTCCGCCGCAAGTCGTGTTGAGCCCTGCACCCGCGGAATTTGGCGCGCCGATGCCGAGCAGCGCCTTCTTCGGGCCGGGTTCGCCGTTCGCGATGCTCGACCGGATGTCGGCGGCGATGGACCGCGAAGCAGCGAGCCTGATGCGCCAAGCGGAAATGCTGGCCAACGCGCCCGCCTTCGCCGGCAATCAGCCGATCGAGGCGACTCTGCGCAATGTCCCGACGGGAACCGAGAGCTACACGATGGTATCTACCTGGTCGGGCAACAGCGTTTGCACGCAGAGCGTCGAGATCACTTCACCGGCGAATGGCGGGCAACCGCGCGTCGTGTCGCACAGCTCCGGCAATTGCGGGTCGCTACCGGGTTCCGCAGGTGTGATCGGGACGCCCGCACTGCCCGCGCCGACGCATCGGCCCGACATCATAGAGACGCATGGGACCTCGCCCTACGCCGGCCTGGTACGCGAGGCGGCCTGGTAACGCTGATCCATACCATCCCGTGACGTAACGAGGCCCGCGTTGCGGGCCTCTTTTTTGTGGGCAGCGCCTGGATCATTCTGCTGCTCATCGGGTAGCCGGGAGACCGGGCTGACGCCCGGTTTTGCGTGGAGTGAAGAATCGCGAAGAACTGGAGCACGGTCTGCACGGATGCGCCGGGCTTCGATCGCATAGCCTTTCACAACCGGTTCAACAGCCCGATGTGCTCGCGTTCTTCCGAACAGCGCTAAGGCGGAAGAGCACAGCGAATTTCGCCGATTGCGTTCTTATCGGCTAGGCTAGCGGAGGGTGCTCCGTGTTTCCGCTCTGCCGGCCCGATGAGAGGAGGCCCGCTGATGCTGACCGCCAGATAGCTCATCGCGATCGCCCTCTGTCTCACGGCGACGCTCGGAGACGCTGCCGATTTTCAGTTCATTGACGTGCTCGCCGATGCGGACGGTCCGGCCCTCAAAGGAGCGATGTGGTATCACTGCTCCGAACCGCCGGGCGAGATCGTCCTCGGCAACATCACGCTCCCCGGAGTAAAGGATTGTCCAGTCAGTGGCGACAAGCTGCCGCTCGTCGTCGTCTCGCACGGCAGGGACGGCTCCTTCATTGGCCACCACGATACGGCCGAGGCGCTCGCCGACGCCGGCTTTGTAGTTGCCGCCATCGATCATCGCGGCTCTACGACTTTCGATTTGAGCGGTGCTGGCGATCCGTCGGTCTTGGTTGAGCCGCCGACGGATATCAAGCGCTTGATCGATTTCATGGTCGGCGCATCGCCCGCAGCATCCAAGATCGATCCCGACCGCATCGGCTTCTTTGGCTTCTCGCTGGGCGGCTACACCGGGGTCGTCGTCATCGGTGCCGATCCGGGTTGGGCCATCCCCTTATGCCAGCGATCGTCGGCGGTTCCCGTCTGCGAGCAGATCCTCAAAAAAGGGGTCCCGGTGCAGCCTCTCGCGCATGAGGATAAGGGCTGCCGCAATCGCCGACCCGTTCAGCGATTTCTTTACCGCCGACGGCTTTGCGGCCGTCAAGGTACCGGTTCAGCTATGGGTGTCGGAGCGCCTTCGCCTTCCTGATCCCCTGTCCGCCTGCCCTGGCGAAGGACCGGCGTGAGATCTGCACGGATGCGCAGGGCTTCGACCGCGTCGCCCTCCACAAGCAACTCAATGCGGATGTGCTTTTTCGGACCGGCTTGGTCAATCCTTAGATGTGGCCCAATCCGCCAAGGTCGGCGGCAGATTACGGTCCGTTTATCCGCCCTACGCGGTGTGATATCCGGTCGCCATGCTGCGTCCTGATCCGCATCGGCGGGCGCCCGAGAAAGGGTCGCCGCGAGGCAGGCTTTTCGCTGTCGCCCCTAAGATCACGGATCGAGTCGTGCCAGGTCTTCCAGATCCTGCTTGCGCTGCTTGGCCCGGCGGTCGTAGCTCGCCTGGTTTTTGGTGCACACCAGGGTATAGGGCCGGCCGCGTTTGTCGGTCGTCAGATCGAGGTCGCACCGCGCCCGGGTGATCGTCCCCTTGACGTGACCGCGTTCGGCTTCGGCCGCCTTGAAGGTCCACATCCGGCGCTCGGGATCGGCGAGGAAACGGCCGAGTTCGGCGCAATGTCGGCAGCTGCAGGCGAGCGCATTCGCCCGCCGCCAGTCCTGTGGCGCTTCCAGGGGTTGCGCGATACGGGCGCGCAGGTGGTCGAGGCAGAAGACGCGCAGCCGCTGCACTGCCGCCGAGCCGCGGATCGTGCTCGAGCCGACCAATCTTCGAACCGCCGGGACGAGAACCACATCCGGGCCGTAAGTTTGCGGCCAGGCGAGAATGTGATCTGTCGCATGCCCCGCCAGTGCCTCGTCGATTTGCCCGAGAGCGATCAGCAGATCGACAATGAAGCCGGGTTCCACACCGGGACCCCGCCGCCATGCGTCCGTAAGTGGGGGCGTGCCGGGTCGCCCGGCAGCGCCTCGACGAGGCGGCGCGCGGCGCGCCGAAGTCGGGCTTGCGTCCAAGTGCCGGCGCCACGACGGCACGGGCGAGCAGCTCGCCGCATGCGCCGAGCGACATCTCGGCAGTGGCGGCAATGAGGCGGTCGATCATTGCGACCCGCTTCTCGAGCGAGAAGATGGCAAGTGCGCCGCTGATGGCGTCATTGTCCTGCTTATCGTAACCACCACGCGCGGCGATCTTCGCCAGCAGCATGTCGATCCGCGGCAAATCCTCGAGCCGGGGCAGCAAGGTCAGCATGCGGGCGGCTTCGCTCGGCGTCCTGTCGTGGCTGGGATACCAGGCGTGCGTCGGCCATCTGGATACCATGTGCCTGGAAAGGTCGTGCGCCTGATCCCACAGAGGGGATCGCCGGCCCTCGCCGCTTGCCGCCCAGCGCTCGGTCAGGTCTGCGAGATACGGCAGGGTGACCCGCAGGCCGGCCTGGTTGAGGACCGCGAAGAATCGATTGCGCGGCCAAAGCACGAAAGCGGCCCGGCGGTAGGTGCGCTCGAAGGAGGCTCCTTCGTTGCCGGTCGCCTCGTGGAAGTCCTCGTCGTCAGGGTCCATGTCTTCGAGCGAGTCGGGGGGCGAAAGCTCGTCGTCTTCGACCGGCAGCTCGACCAGAAGCGACGGGCTGCCGTCGAGCCGCCGCCATTCGGAAAGGCCGACATTGCGGTCATCGACCTCGCCAGCTTCCAACTCGGGTTCTGACCAGCGGCCGCGGCGCGACCAATAACCGGTGTATTCGGCGATGCCGCTTTCCTCGACCCTGAGGAGCGCGAGGTGGAGCTCCGGTGTCGGATTGCCGAGCAGCAGCGGCGAACACTGTCGCCGCCGCGGCGTCGGGCCCTTTCAATGTCGCAAACCCGAGCTCGGCCGGCGTATAGGCATGCTCCAAGAGATAAATGAGCTTATCGGGCGCATCGCCATCGCGCGACTTTTTGCCTGCGCCCCATGACTGCAACAGAGCCGCAATTCGGTTTTCCTCGCCGTGATAGTCGGGCGGCTCGGGCAATGCGCCCCCTCCTCGGCGCACGAGGTTATAGACAAGGGTCAGCCGGCAACCCTCGGTGACCGGCAGCACCTCGTGGGCGCAATCGTCATAGAACGCCGCGAAGGCCGCTTCCGACGGCTCGGGGCAGCGCAGGTCGAGCCGTGCCTCGCGGCCCTTTTGGGGCACGACGAGGTCACCCCCGGCGGAGATAGACGGCAGCACGATCACCAGAGTAGCGAACATCCCGGGGGCCTTCTCGGTGTCGCGATGGCCGACGAAGAAGCTGCCCCGGTCGTACACCAAGAGCTTGTAGAGCTCGACGGCCACCGGTTCGCTGACCCCAAGTCCATCGGCGACCCGCGCCAGGATCGTCTCCAGGGTCCGCTCCCAATGTTTGCCCCTGATATGGACCCGATCCGCGCCGATTTGCCAGGTTCGCCGAACCGCCGTGTCGACCAAGGTTTCTTCGCCGCGGCCATAGGGTGCGCGCTGGGCGACCGCGACGAGTTGCTCGGCCTGGACCGGCAGCAGCGGCAGGGCGATCGGACCCACCCCGTCGACCTCGAGCAGCGGCGCCAGAAGCTCCGTCGTGCCGGAGACGAAAAAATCGCCCGGGCGGCGCACCGTGTTCAGCACCGCGGCAAGGTGGGTCGTGATCGATGACATGAGATCCGGTTCCTCTGATCTATCGCAGAGCGCTACGATTGGGGAGGGTGGCGCCGAAGGGGACCCTGTTCCCTGTTCAACACGCGGCTGGTCGGCCCGTGGCTTGGTGCGCCGTAGAGCTCGAGGGTTTGATGCGAGATCTCGATGGCGGCGAATGGGGTACCCGGCGGGCGTCAGCTGCCTAACCAAGAGACCGAACGCCCGCGAGTGCAGCTCCGGTGCCAGCCTGATCGTGCGGCATCCGACCATGTCATCGCGTATAGTGCCAGTGCCGCCTGATCGGAGGCAAAAATGATCGCAAACCGGTATATCGGCAGTCCCGTCGAGCGCGTCGAGGATCGGCGCTTTCTCCGGGGAAAGGGAACATATGTCGCCGATCTATCGCGCCCGGGCCTGCTCCACGCCGCCATTCTGCGCAGCTCCGTGGCACACGGGCGGATTCGCTCGATCGATGCCGCCGCAGCCTTGGCGCTCCCCGGCGTGCACGCGGTCATCAGCGCGGCGCAAATCGGCAGCCCGGTGCCGAGGATCCCAATACGGCTGCAGCCGTTGCCGGTTCTCGAACCCTATCACCAGCCGGTCATTGCGGAGAGAAAGGTTCGCTACGTCGGCGAGCCGCTCGCCGTGGTGCTCGCCGACAGCCCTGCGATAGCTGAAGATGCTTTGGACGGGATCCGCGTCGATATCGAGCAACTGCCGCCAATGGCGGACTGGCGTATAGCCGCAAAAGGCGAGGCCCTGCTCTTCGAAGAGACCGGTACCAACCTCCCGATCAAATACACCGCCGCAAAGGGTGACCCGGACCGGGCCTGGGCCCGTGCCGACTACGTCCGGCGCGGGCGTTTTGCGGTGCAGCGGCATACCGCGGTGATGATGGAGCCCCGCGGCGTGCTGGCCGAGTGGGACGCCGCTTATGGCCGGCTTACCGTTTCGGGCGCCAGCAAAGTACCCTTTTTCAATCGCCGCATCCTCGCCGCGCAGATGGGTCTCGCCGA
>Ga0182039_10001495_pt1 | contig 12480 bp, 13 predicted proteins | sample sta12Can44000111_FD_125975 | JGI IMG/M metagenome (GOLD analysis project Ga0182039, IMG submission 125975) | Lab enrichment of tropical soil microbial communities from Luquillo Experimental Forest, Puerto Rico - statanox.12C.anox.44.000.111 | ecosystem: Environmental > Terrestrial > Soil >...
CTACGCCTTCCCCGTACGACTCTTTCATTCGCTACTCCAAGCCGGTTTATCCCGGCGCTATCCATAGCGCTGTACCCAGCGCCAGATCGTGACGTGATCCACCGACAGACCGCGCTCCATCATCATTTCTTCCAAGTCGCGGTAGCTCAGCGAGTACCGCAAATACCAGCGGACGCACAAAATGATGATCACGTCTTGGAAGTGCCGCCCTCGGAATAGCGCTGGTCGATTCTGGCTCACGGAATTACGGTACCAAAACCGTCAGCCACCGTTGCAACAGATCCCTTTCATTCGGTTCCCTGAATAATCGGCTCACACCACGCGCTGCTTCTAACAGCGGAGTCGCCGGGATCACCGGGGAACAGCGGCCACCTATTTGGCCGCAGGTTTCGGTGACAGCGCTGGGGCCGGTCTAGCAAACTTCGACGCATAAATCGCGACGTTCGGTTGCACCTCGCTCACTTCGGCCGTCGACTGCCCGTTGGTCCAAGTGACGACCCAGTGGAATGGCATCTTGACTCCGGCGACCTCGCGGTAATCGGAATAGTCGGTTTGGGCGGGAATGATGCCGACCGCAGTGTCGGTATAGCGCAACACCCGCACCAGCAGGCCCGACTGCTGGTCGAAGAATAACTTCACGCGAGAACCCCCAGCAGCGGTGCCCTGGATAATCTGAACCTCGCGATTGCCGATGGCGGCCTTCGGGAAGCCCGCGCGCCATTGGCCGAGGGCCTGCCTGATCCCGGTTGGAAAAGACAGCGCCGCCTCCAGCCTGACGCCGTCCAGGTCCTCTCCGGCGAGCGCCAGCAACCCTACCGGTTTGTCGGCCGCGGCGATCCAACCGGCGCGTCCGTCGTAGGTGGTGGTGCTGTTTCCAGGGCGCATGTGCACGACAGTGGTGCGTTGACCGGGCGCTTTGGCAAAGACCTCGAGCGGGACCGCCTCCAGGTCAGTGTCGTACCCTTGGTAAGTCCCCTTGACGACGAAACTCGAGAGATCCGCGAGCCGCTGCGCTCCGCCGAGCGCCTGGATGTATTTGTCGAGGATTTGCTCGGCCGATACCGTGGCGGGAGCTTTGCCGATAATTTCAATCTCGTTGGGATCGTCCGCGGGCGGACTACTGTACTGCTCGGCCAGATTCGGAATCACTTTGGGAAATATCGTGCCGCGATGGCAGGAGTAGCAGGTGACCGCGCGGCGTCCTCCGAAGCTGTTCTTATTGAGGTCGTTCACCATGACGATCATCCGGCGCGCGGTCTTTTTCAAGGGCGTGTCGGCGGCGTACGGTCCCCAGTCTCCAGAGCTCTCCGAGACGTGGCAATCCGTGCAGTTCAGGCTCAGGGAAGCGGCGAAGAATCCCATAGTCCCCATGAATTCATTTACGGAAATCCCTTTCAGAACCTGGACGTTCTTGAAGACTTCTTCCGCCAACTGTGGTTTCGGTTCGGACGCAGCCTGGCCGCTCGCCGTCACAATGCACAGAGCGAAACACAGCAGCGCCCCGAGGATCGTTCGTGGCATCGTTCGTGTCCGCGCAAGTTCCATATCGACAGACTCTACTTCTTGCCCCTGGCCTGGTCCTGGTCGGCGGGGACGACAATTAACTTCCTATACTCGATCGCTTCCGAGGGGACACACATCTGCTCTTCGTCTTCCTGATTCGGAATCCACTTGAAACGGTTCTTCACGATCACAAAAGGCTTGGTGTAAATCTTCGGATCGTCGATCGTGAGGGTCAGCTCCAAGGTGTCGTGATCCAGGCGGGTGTAACGCTCCTCCACGCGGAGATCCACGCTATGCGGATACCCGCGCCGGTCAATCCAGGTCTTGTCGTCGAGGCCGGTCGTGCTCACAACCAGCGTGTAATCTCCATCCCAGTGGCCCACCGAGTATCCGTACCAGGTGGTATCCGGTCCTCCCTTGACGCCCACATTCTTGGGAAGCTCCCGCCCGTCCATCCAGACCGAGCGCCAGATCCTGCCGTACTGAGCCATGATCACCATGCGGCCCGGCATCTGAGCAAAGGCAATTCCTCTGGTTTCGGTCGTCGCACTGCGTGGAAACCCGAACGGATCGCACGTGCCCCAGGGATCGTTGGAGCTCGCGCTGAAGGGATCGGGGGAATTGAGCTTGAAGAGTTTCTCCCCCAACGGCGTCAGCGGAGGCGGATCGACATATTTCGGCGCGAGGGGTCCGGTCCAGGCCCCCAGCAAATCCCGGCGGGGAGCGGGTCCCCCCGTGTTCCCGGCAGCCTCCAATTTTTGATAGAGCGTCAAGGGACGCTGGGCCGGCGCTTGCTTATCCTGCGCTACGCCAGCCGACGCAAATACAAGCAGCACGGTTAAGTCAATCAAGAAATCTCGCATGTCTACTTCTTGCCTTCACCCTCGGCCTCTTTATATCCCAACGCGCTGTCCCTTAACTCCGAGCCGTCGGCCAGCACGATCTTGTTGAGACGCCCGACCAGGTTCCCAGTCTTGGATTGAAAGAGGTAAACGGAAATCACGTCTCCGGGTTGCACCGAAGTCTTCGACCAGCCGGAAAGGACCACCGCTTGCGGGGTGCCTGCTTCCGCGGACCAATGCTGGACGTTCCCCTTCTCATCCTTTACGTCGAAGGTGATAATGACGTGTGGGTTGGCCCAGACGTATTTCGTTACTGTGGCGTCCTTGAGGACCACCACCTTGTTGGTGTCGTAGGCTGTACTCCCGTGATGCGCGAACACGGGGGTGCATATCATTAACAAGGCCAAAGACTCTATGAACCAAAGTTTCATGTGACTCCTCCATCGTGAGACGATACCACAAAAGCCCTCATTGACTGACCCGCGGTCTGCCCGCCTGGACCCATCCTGTGAGCGCTTCGGTGCATTCCAGACTAATGAGCATGTAGCGAATGTAGGTGCTGCGGCCGATCCAGGGACTAGGATCGCCCCGCTTACGCGCCCGATTCCGGGTTATCTTGTCGTCCTTGCCATCGACGAAGGTCTGATCGCGGTAGGGATGGTTGGCGATGTAGCCGTCGGCCCCTGCATCTTCGCCAATCCCGATAAATCGCTCGAGCGATTGCCTATAAGTCAGAAGCCCGGAATCGGCGCGGCCGATCTCCCCGCCGGGCTCGAGCGTCCGCGGAAGCGCGCTTCCGCCCCAAAACGACAGCAAATGCGGTTGGCCATGATCCGTGACGGGAACCAGGAACGAAATCGTCCCGGGCGTGTGCCCGGGCGTGAGATAAAACGTCAGCGCCGTGGCGCCTAACGTCAGCTTCCGTCCGTCCGTAATGTCCATGTCGCGCGCCGGCGGGGGGCCGAAGTTCGCGCGCGGCCGCGTCTTCGCCACCATGTCCCAGTCGAGAGCGCTCATCAGAACGCGCGGGTGATAAGTGTCCTGCAGGTACTTGGCGCCGCCGAAGTGATCGTCATGACCGTGCGTAAGGACCAAGTATTTCATGCGCGCTGGATCGAGGCCCAGTTTCCTGTAGCCGCCAATGATGATGCGTTGCGCTTCCTCGGCATTGTCCAGACTGTCGATTTGGATAATGCCATCGCTGGTCACTAGTGCCCACGAGGCCACGCTGTTCATTCCGAAATAATAGAGTTGATCGAAGACCTTGGTGGGCGGAGCCACCACCGGTTCGCCAGCCGGCGCGGCACTCATAGGTGGCATACTGCAATCGGCCAGGTTCCGTCCGGCCAGGTCACCCGCCGCCAGAAGCCTGGCATTCTTGACGTGATCGAGAAACGCCAGGTTGCCGGGACCGAGTGGCGGTGCTTCCTGGCCGCCGGCCGGGACCGCCAGCGCGGCAACAGCGACAAGCAAAATGAAGCCACGTGTCATGGATTGCAACAGACCTACTTCTGGCCGGTAACCGCTTCCTGACCGGCAGGGAGGGCAATGATCTTTATGTAATCGATCATCTCCGAGGGAACGCAGAACTGCTCCTCGTCTTCCTGATTCGGAATCCACTTGAAGCGGTTCGTCACGGCCACAAAGGGGTTCGTATAGATCTTCGGATCGTCCACTGTTACGGTCAGCTCCAGGGTGTCATGGTCGACGCGCGTGTAACGCTCCTGCGCGCGCATGTCGACGCTATGCGGATAACCGCGTCGATCGACCCAGGTCTTGTCGTTAACGCCGGTGGTGTCCACAACCAGCGTGTAGTCTCCCTCCCAATGGCCCACCGAATATCCGTACCACCGCGGATCGGGTCCGCCCCTTGCGCCGACATTCTTGGGAAGTTCTCGCCCGTCCATCCAGACCGTGCGCCAGATCCTCCCGTACTGGGTCATGATCGCCAAGCGGCCAGGCAACGGAGCGAAGGTGACTCCCCGGGTCTCGTTCGTCGTGCTGCGGGGAAACCCGAACGGATCGCACGTCGCCCAGGGATCATTGGAATGAGCGCGGAAGGGGTCGGGGATATTGAGCTTGAAGCGTTGTTGCCCTAACGGCGTCAGCGCAGGCACGTCACCCAATTTAAGAGGCTCGAGAGGGCCGGTCCAGGAGCCGCTCAGATCGCGGCGGGGAGCGGGCCCCGCCTTGCCACCGGCGGCGTCCAGTTTGTTATATAAGGTCGTGGGACGCTGGGGCACCCCAGTGAGCCCGGGAACGGCGTCTTGCGCCAGCACGATCGACGACAACGCCAGCGCCACCACACCGGCGATTGCTCCTATGGATGACGTTCGCATTTACTCGTCCCGATATCCCAGCGCGCTATCTTTCAAAACGGTGCCATCTGCCAGCACGATCCTGTTCAGACGCCCGACCGGGTTGCCGGTCTTGGATTGATAGATGTAAACCGTGATCACATCTCCCGGCTGCAGGGTACTGCTGCTCCAGCCCAGGGGGCCAAGCGCCGACGGACTGCCCGCTTCCCCGGCCCAGTGCAGGACGTCTCCCTTGTCATTCTTGGCGTCAAACATGATAAATACGTGCGGATTGGCCCACACGAATTTCGTCACTGTCGCTCCCTTCAGGATTACGGCTTTGCTGGTATCGTACGCCACATTCCCGTGGTGGGCGGCCAGCGGGAAGCCGATCATCAAAATACCCGCTGCCAAGGTCAAAGATGCGACGAGCCCAAGTTTCATGGGAGCCTCCATCGTGGAACCTAGCACAGATTTTCTGGCCGCACAATGTTGCGCGGAGGGGCAGCCCAGGCACTTCGTCGAACCTTGCTCGCCCTCCGTTATTCAGGCGGTCCTCGGGCCGGGATTGGTCTGTAGGTAAATCGGCAGGCGGGGCCGTCTATTTCAGCGCGTAGATGTAGGACTTAACCGTGCCGACGCGCTCGCCGACGCCGACCGCCTGCAGCCGTGTGAGCAAACCTTCGCTGCGTTTTGTCCAGCGAATAAAAAGGCACCGCTACGGACCGGTGACGGCACGGCTAGGATTCCTCTCCGGTGCATTGGGCAAGAAGATGGGGCTGGCTGTGGAGTCAACTAAAACGGAGAGCGGCGACCGCCGCTACTCGGTGAAGGGCTGATCATGCCTCCGGCCACGTGAGGTCAAAGTCACAACCAAGAAAAGCCGCTGGAGTAAACCCGGCCGCGTCAGGGATGCAGCTTCGTGTGGCTCAGCTTTTAATCGCTTAGGTGCGCTCCCCGTCCTCACCCTTGTCGGAACGACCGTGGTTGACCTTGTCGCTCCTGCGAAGGTACTATAGGCGCGTTCCGCTCATACATCCGGGGGGGGGCCGCGCCGGCGCTGTATGGGCGGGGAAAGGTGGCATGAGTATGTGGCCCGTTAGAGTTTTCGTTTTCTTTTCAGCGGCGAGCGTTGTGCTGGCCCAACGCAGCTACACACCCGGCGACGTGCAGGATGGGCTGCGGCTGTTCGTAGCGAATTGCGCGGCTTGTCACGGGCCGGAAGGCAACGCCATTCCCGGTGTGGACTTGGGGCACGGGAAGTTCCGCCGCGCGTCTTCCGACGCCGATCTGATCCGGATCATCCAGAAAGGCATCGAGGGAACAGGGATGCCGCCCAACAACTTCAACGATTTTCAGGCGGGAATCATCGTGGCTTACCTGCGTGACATGGCTGAGCCGGCCTCCCGCAGCGCTCTGCCGGCGGGCGACGCCGCCGCGGGCAAGACCGTTTTCGAGGGCAAGGGCGGCTGCCTGGCCTGCCACCGGGTCAAGGGCAACGGCGCGCGGCTCGGCCCGGAGCTGACCGACATCGGCTCGCTGCGTCGCGCCGTCGAACTGGAGCGTTCGATCCTCGACCCCGATGCCGAAGTGCTGCCTCAGAACCGTTTCTTCCGCGTGGTCGCCAAGGACGGTACAACCACCACGGGCCGGCTGCTGAACCAGGACGCCTTCACGGTACAGCTATTCGACACCCACGAGCGGCTGCTATCGTTCTCGAAGTCAAATTTGAAGGAGTACACCTTCATCGACAAATCTCCGATGCCTTCCTATCAGGGCAAGTTGAGCCCGAAGGAACTGGCAGATCTAGTCAGCTATCTCGCGTCTCTGAAAGGAGTCGACAAACAATGATACGAAGCACACTGTTGCTCATTTCCATCGCGGGCTCGCTGTCTGCTCAAGTTTCCTTCGATCGCCTTCTGAACGCCCCGAAGGAGCCCCAGAACTGGCTGACCTACTCCGGCAGCAACATGAGCCAGCGTTACAGCCCGCTCACCCAGATCACGCCGGAGAACGTCAAGAACCTCGAGCTGCAGTGGGTCTACCAGGCGCGGTCGCTTGAGAAGTTCGAAGCCACGGCGCTGGTGGTAGACGGCATCATGTACACGGTGCAGGCGCCCAACGACGTGATCGCTCTCGATGCCGTCACCGGGCGCGTGTTCTGGACCTACCAGTTCACGCCGTCGCCGGCGGCGCGGCCCTGCTGCGGACGCGTCAATCGCGGGCTGGCGATACTGGGCGACACTCTGTTCATGGGCACGATCGACGCGCACCTGATCGCGATCGACGCCAAGAACGGCAAGCCGCTATGGGACACGACCGTGGCCAAGGCCGACGCCGGCTACGCCATCACGCACGCTCCGCTGGTGGTGAAGGACAAGGTGATCGTGGGCACTGCGGGCGGCGAGTACGGCATCCGCGGATTCATCGCGGCTTACGATGTGCGCACCGGGAAGGAAGCCTGGCGCTTCTACGCGATTCCCGGCCCCGGCGAGCCTGGCCATGAGACGTGGGCCGGCGACTCCTGGAGGACGGGCGGCGCTTCGGTATGGATGACCGGGTCCTATGATCCGCAGTCGAACCTCACTTATTGGGGCGTCGGCAACCCCGGTCCCGACTATAATGGCGACCTTCGCAAAGGCGACAATCTCTACAGCGATTCGGTGGTGGCGCTGGATGCGGACACGGGCAAGCTGAAATGGTATTACCAGTTTTCGCCGCACGATGAGTTCGACTACGACTCGGTGCAAGTCCCGGTGCTGGCCGACATGCAGTGGCGCGAGAAGGACGGGCAGATGCGGCCGCGCAAGCTGATGCTGTGGGCCAATCGCAACGGTCTGTTTTACGCGCTTGACCGCACTACCGGCGAGTTCTTGATGGGCAAGCCTTTCGTCGAGGTGACCTGGATGAACGGCTTCGACGAAAAGGGTCGGCCGATGCGGGTCCCCGGCAAGGTCGCCACGCCCGAGGGGACTCTCATCTTCCCCGGCAATCATGGCGGAACCAACTGGAACAATCCCGCTTTCAGCCCCCGCACCGGGCTGTTCTACGTGGGCGTGTGGGCCGGCTATTCCTCGGTTTTCAAGAAGGAGGACGATGAGTACACCGAGGGCCGCCGGTACGTCGGAGGTGGTCAGAGGTCGGCTATCCCGGGGGGAGCCACGACGCCTGTTCCGCCTACGAATCTGCGGAACGAAACCGAAGGCTACGGCGCCATCCGGGCGCTGGACGCAGCCACGGGCGAGCGCAAGTGGGAGTTCAAGATGAACGACGTCACCGACGCCGGCATCCTGACCACGGCTTCGGATCTGTTGTTCAGCGGCGGACGCGAAGGCTACTTCTTCGCGCTGGACGCGCGCAACGGCGCGCTGCTGTGGAAGGCCCTGGTGGGAGGCACCGTCGCTTCCGGGCCGATGACCTACTCGGTGGGCGGGCGGCAGTACGTGGCGGTGGCGGCGGGCAATTCGCTGTTTACGTTCGCGCTGCGGCAGTAGGGGTTTTCGCCCAGGTTGTGGGTAGCCAGAACCGGATCGCAACTGGGTGCAGCGTTATGCCCACCCCGGAAGACGAAGCGCGATTTCACCAACAGATGGAACACGACAATGGCGCGTTCGACAAGTTGAGATCTTGCCCAATACATTGGCTACGTAAAGTTCGATGGGTTTATGGATGGGTCATTCTGCGGGCCGACGGTAGTTGCGGCGATCGGCTTCGTGGCGCACACCGATGCGGTCATCTTCGATCTGCCGCAGAACGGTGGCGGCCAACCGGCAATGGTCACGCTGATTGCGAGCTACCTGTTCGATCGGCCAACACACCTGATCGACATATACAACCGGAAGGAGGACTCGACGGCGCAGAACTGGACGCTGTCGCCGTATGGCCAAAATACTCGCGCGACGCGGCAGGCACGAGTCTCGTCTATGATGAACAGTTCTGTCATGCGCGATCGATTCCACTGGGCCCGCCTTCTGCCCTTCGTGACCGGCCTCGTCAATCAAGAGTTGTTGCTGCGGAACGAATACTTGGCGGCCGAGAACCGCATTCTGAGAGGCCACCTGCCGTCCCGGCTTCGGTTATCGGATGCGGAGCGATCCACCCTGGCCGAGATTGCCAAGCGACTCGGCCGCAAAGCTCTGCAGGATATCGCGCGGGTGGCCAAGCCGGATACCATTCTCGCCTGGTATCGCCGGCTGGTGGCGCACAAGTTCGACGGGTCGCGACAGCGCGCCGATCCAGGCCGCCTTCAGGCCTGTCCGAAACTCGAGGTGCTGGTAGTCCGCTTTGCACGCGAGAACCGGAGTTGGGGCTACGATCGGATCGCGGGCGCGCTGGCCAATCTGGGTCATCGGATCTTCGATCAAACGGTCGGTAACATCCTGCGCCGGCACAACATCGCGCCGGCGCCTGAGCGGAGCCGCACGACGACGTGGAGGGAGTTCATCCGGTCGCATACGGACGTGCTGGCCGGGGCTGACTTCTTCACCGTGGAGGTGCTGAGCTGGCGAGGACTGGTCACCTACTACGTACTGTTCTTTATCGAAATCGGAACCCGCCGTGTATCGTTGGGCGGCATCACGCGCCATCCGGACTCGGGCTGGATGGAACAAGTGGCGCGCCACGCCACGATGGAGAACACTGGACATTTGAACCGCTGCCGGTACCTCCTGCACGACCGTGGAAGCCGGCTTATGCACATGGATTGAGCCCGATCGATCCGCCTGAATGAGGACCCATTTGCGGACCCCGAAAATCCTGCGGTAAAACAGAAAAGCCGCGAAGCTCCAACTTCGCGAGCTGATTTTCGGGAGTCATGATAACAAGTTCTGCCGTGAGTTTCGGGAGACGCTGGCGGCCGGCGGCGTGACATGCATGCCCCTACCGGCGAGAAGTCCAAACCTGAACGCGCACGCGGAGCGCTGGGTGCGGTCGATCAAGGAAGAATGCCTGTCGCAACTGATCCTGTTCGGAGAGAACTCGTTACGACGCGTCGTATCCGACTTCCTGGAACACTTTCACCAGGAACGAAACCTTCAGGGCACGGGCAATGTGTTGCTGTTCAAAGTTCCTGCCACGTGCGAGGGTGCACCGTCGAAGGCAATTCGCTGTCGAGAGCGGCTCGGCGGCTTACTGAAGTACTACGGCCGTGTGGCATGAGTATTTTGGCTATACGGGATCCACAATCCAACAGTGACGAGAAAGAGGCTATTCCAAAGTGCTGCCCCGATAGCCACCCAGTGTAGGACTTTCATAAGGCAGCGCCTAAGCTATGGTATACAGGCCGAGGGGCTCCCGTGAACAATGCTGAAAAACCCGCCGACAAGGAAAGCGTCACCGTCCTCGGTCCGGTTTTGAGACGTGATAGTTGCGAGCTTTCTACAAGAGCTGGGCATCACATGCATTCATGGCAATTCTTTTCGCAGGTGAAAGGCTGGGATTGAAAGTGTCGCCCCCGTTGAGACCAGAATCGAGGTGTTTTGTCGCCTCTATAAAAAGCGCCTGAACCCGCCAAATCGATTAGTTCCAGCTGTGAATAGGACGTGGCGTCTCACTGGAATCCAGCCGGGCTCATGAGAGGGCACGATCTGGCGCAGGTAGCAGCCGTGCGCTCGCGGTTTGAAGCCGGTGGCAGCGACTAAGTGATCTGACGAACCGATCACGTCACTGCGCTGCTGTCGGAACTGGCACGATATGACCTGATATCGCAAGCGTTAAGTATCATCGTTGGAGTTTGCGACAAGGGGACAGGAAATGGTCCAGAACCGGCAGAAGTTTCTTCGGCGTCCAAAGACGACGCTACGCCTTCAATGCCTCGAATACCAACTCCGTGGTGATCGCGATCGCCGGTTTCAGCGTGCGATAGACCGGGCATCGATCGGCAAAGAAACCGTGGACGCGGCCTGCGGTTTCTCGGTGCGATTCATCCGCCTTCAGTTTGAGGACAACGTGGATGCGGCGGATCACGAGCACGTTGTCATCTAACTCAACTTCGCCGATCGCTTCAGACACCAATCGTTCATTTGAGGCGTCTACCTGGCGCGCCTCCAGCGCGCCTCCGAAGGTTCCGGTCAGTCAACCCGCCGCTGCGGCGACGATGTAATCGAGGGTAGTGGCGTGAGGTTCCAGGACCGCCGGCGGAACTTTGTAGTGCGCCGCTACGGCGCCATGCACTCCGAATACTATGGGCTCTTGCTCTGCCGGAAGATACGCTTTACGCGCAGGGCCCTTCAGACGCTCAATACGCGCATGGGACCGGTAAACCACGTCGGACATGACTGTCGGATGATATCACGCCACAGGTTCCCCAGGGTGTAGACCATCACGCTCAACCACAGCCGTGTACCTCGTTGGAGCGGAACTGATGGCCTTGTCCTTTCTCTGCCAACGCTGATAGAATTACGCCGTTACGGAGGGTCTATGGCAGCCCCCACCTTATCGGCTCTGGATCGACCCAAGTGTGCCGTCAGGGTTCACCGCGGCCAAGATGCACCAATTTCGGAGGGCGCCGGCCCTTGGGCGCGCAAGTTCGTCGACTTCGCGCTCCTCTCCGCCATCGTTTATGGCGATGTCGCGAAAAAAGTCTCATCTCCTGCCGGCTGGACTCTATCGCCCGACCCTCTGGACCGGGTGGATGACCAAAAGACAAGTCTCTACTTCGAGGTTTGGGAAAAGAAAGCGTCGGTCGATCCGGTTGAAGTAGCCGTGGTCTTCCGGGGAACCCTTGAGTGGAAGGATTGGTGGTCCAACCTTCGTTGGGTTACGCGATTCATCCCCATCGGTTGGGACCAATACAACCGCGTTCGAAAAGAGATTCCAGGCGTGGTCATCCGCGCCAAAAAGCGCAATGCGTCCGTTCGCATGGCAACAGCAGGGCACTCGCTCGGCGGCGGACTCGCTCAGCACGCCGCCTACTCGCACCCAGAGATCAAGCAAGTCTTTGCTTTCGACTCTTCTCCGGTTACCGGTTTCCGTAGCGTTCCTGAGCCGGCACGTACTGTGAACCGGCGGGGGATCCTAATCGCTCGCATCTACGAGCGTGGTGAGATTCTCTCCTACCTGCGACAGTTTGTGCGTAAGCTGGTTCCACTATCGCTGAAAGATCCGGACATCACCGAGATCCGCTTCAATGTGACGAAGGGAGATCCAGTGAAGCAGCACTCGATGGTCAAACTCGCGCGCGGGATGGACCGTGTCGCTCATGAATGCTAAACCTGTAGTTCGCCAAATGACTGGTACATTTTTCGGGTCATTGAAATCGTTGGTCGCGATTACGACTCCGACCCACAGTAGACTTGCCACGGTCACGATTGCTCCACTGTCACTATACAGAGCAGTTCCGTCCATCAACGACCGGATGCCAAGCATCAGATATCCTTCTCCGACGGCCCACACTGTCCCGTAACTCCGGAGCGCACGGCTAAACTTATCCGGTGGTTTCCTAGGGGCGATATCTCGGGATCGGAACGTTGCCAGAACATAGAAAATCGCCCCGAAAACCAATGGCATAATCCAGTCGCTCAAATCGAGAGCTAGTTGGGCGTAGGCGGCAACATTCGTTGCTTTGAGACCTAGGCTTGCAACACGTCCGACGGCTGCTGCTGGCAAAACCCTAGCTGCCGCGGCCCTTATGTGTAGTCAAAACCGGATCGGGACGCTGAAGACGTTACATTGACAACGGTCGGGATGTTGATTCGTGCTCTTTGGCCGGTGTCGGCAACCTCAGATTCTCGCCTGGCGCCTGGATGAGTCGGTGACATCGCGCCGGCAGCACCACGATGATCGCCTTCGGAAAGGATTGCTCCCAATATTCGTTCGTTGTAGCAGCAGTTCGCGTTCCA
>Ga0182039_10001499_pt1 | contig 12457 bp, 15 predicted proteins | sample sta12Can44000111_FD_125975 | JGI IMG/M metagenome (GOLD analysis project Ga0182039, IMG submission 125975) | Lab enrichment of tropical soil microbial communities from Luquillo Experimental Forest, Puerto Rico - statanox.12C.anox.44.000.111 | ecosystem: Environmental > Terrestrial > Soil >...
TCAAGAGCTTGGCGCGACCGGGCGGCAATACCACTGGGTTTACCGCGTTCGAATACGCAATCGCGGCGAAGTGGCTCGAACTGCTTAAGGAGATCGCACCAAACCTGACGCGGGCAGCGGTTCTGAGGGACCCCACTATCGCCGCCGGAATCGGCCAATTTGCCGCAATTCAAGCGGTGGGACCGATCACGATGGAGCTGAGCGTGGTCGATCTGCGCGATACCGATGCGATCGAGCAGGACGTTGCGGACTTTGCGCGCGGGTCGAAGAACGGTGGGCTGATTGTGACGGTAGGACCGTTCGGGGCGAATCATCCCAATGTGATCACCACATTGGCGAACCGCTACAAACTGCCCGCCGTCTACCCCTTCCGCTATTTCGTCGGCGTCGGCGGGCTCATGTCGTATGGGCCCGACCTCGTGAGTCAGTTTCGCCCTGCGGCTGGCTACGTCGACCGCATCCTCAAGGGCGAGAAGCCAGCCGACCTGCCAGTGCAGACGCCGACCAAATACGAACTTGTCATCAATCTCAAGACGGCGAGAGCACTCGGTCTCGAAGTTCCGCCGACGTTGCTCGCCCGCGCCGACGAGGTGATCGAGTGAACCGGCCCTTGAGGATTGGCCCGGTTTGAGGCATGGCGGCGACTCCGCACTGCGAACTAATATGCGCCCCGAAGCAGATAAATTCCAGCGACAGTCATGTCTGCTTCTCTAATCGGCCGTCTGGGTCAAGCACTTTCAGACTATCCAGCACGTTCATCCGGAGCGCGCCGCGGATCGCCGCTTCGGGCCGAGTCTGCGGCGCGTCGCGCGGCGGTTCGCCCGAGCCGGTCGTAATCCTCGGCCAGCAGAAACAACTGTTCCCGCGCCGTTTCGCTGCTCATTCCCGCGGCGAGATCGCGCAACTCCTGCGCGCGTTTGTGAAGATGTTCCTGATCGTCGAGAATCGAGTACACCGGAGCAGACCTCCTCGCTTGCTCCGAGCCGGAACAAGCTACAAGGTACAATGATTTCCCGCAGGCGAAGTTCCCGCGGCTGCCGCCGGCGCCGGGGATGATTGCCAGGCCGCGGCCGCGGTTCGGCCGCGGCGGACCTGTGAAGCGCCGCGGCTCGTTTGCGAAGAGGCACTAGTGCCGCGAACCCGAAGTTCGCAAACAGTATGCCGCAAGTGCGTTTGCGAACTTCGGGTTCAAAAGCGGTACTAGAATCATTACGTTGCTAGTGTCCCTTTGATTCCGAAGTTCGCATTCGAGTCTGCCGCAAGGATGTGCGAACTTCGGAATCGGGACACTAGGACCCGCCGCAATTCAGCCGACCGGGTGGGCGGACGCCGGCTCGTGCAAGATGATTCCTTCGAGCGGATCGCAGTCGTCGTCCCAGGCCGCGCGCTCGAGCGCGCGCACGGTGTCGGCGTAGCCCGCCTCCCAGCGCAAGCGAATGCCGGTCGGGCTGAAATCGATATCCTTGGTGTGGTTTTCGTTGTCGAGGCGCGGAGCGAGCAAGCGCACCACGTGCATTTGCGTGAGACAGCCATATTCGGCGAGATCCTTCACCACGGGATCGTTGCGCCGTGCTTCCGGGATGAATTTCGCGAGTTCCGACACGACGTGGCGCAGTTTGTGCACCTGGCGCTGGCGCGCGATGTGGCTGGCGACGCGGCTCGAATATTGGATGTCCTTGTGACGATGCAGCACCTCCCAGATGGTCTCCGGCTCCGGCCCCACCGGGTTCCACATGTGCACGGCGAAAATGAGTGAGCTGCGGCGGGGGAAATCGTCGAAGATCGCCTCGGTCGGGGTGTTGGAAAGAATTCCGCCGTCCCAGTAGAGCTCGCCGTCGATGCGGACCGCGGGAAATGCAGGTGGCAATGCTCCCGACGCCATGATGTGCCGGACGGTGATCGCCATCTCGCGGCTGTCGAAATAACGCATCTGGCTGGTGCGCACGTGCGCGGCGCCGACCGTGAGCCGCGGCGTGCAGCGATGAATGAGCGCAAAATCGACGAGCTCGGTGAGCGTCTTCTCGAGCGGCGCGGTCGAGTAGAAGCCGGCTTTCTCGTTTCCCAGCGGGTAATGCGCGCCGATCCAAGCCAGTGGATTGGGTTCGAAGAAACCGGGAACGCCGCCAAGAAGGGTGGACCAATAAGAGGTGGCATCGGCCAAGCCGGGCCAGCTCGACAGCCCCCAAAATTCCTTACGCCGCATGCGGCGCCAGAACTCGTGCAGCCGATCGAGACGATTCTCCGGCGCGTTGCCCGCGATCAGGCTGGCGTTGATGGCGCCGATCGACGTTCCTATCACCCAATCCGGCTCGACGCCGCCTTCGTGCAGAGCCTGGTAGACACCGGCCTGGTAAGCGCCCAACGCGCCGCCGCCTTGAAACACGAGGACGATCTGGCGTTCCGGTTTCGAAGCGCGGACGCGCCTTGCGCGGTCTTGAGGATCCTCGATCGACGCTTGTCTCGAAACGTCCAGCATGTCGCTCACCGTTCTATCGACCATCGCCACTCTTCCCCGCTCCCGGGGGGAGAGGGAAAGAACTCGCCGCTAATGCGCGGTCCAGCCGCCATCGACCGGCAACGCCGTGCCGGTGATCGATGCCGCGGCATCGCTGGCGAGAAAGACCGCGAGCGCGAGGGCGCGGGCGATGCCGAGGCCGATGCCGCTGGTCGAGCCCGTCACCAGCGCCACTTTGCCGGCCAGTGTCTCGCGAGTATTGATATTTTCCGGCTTGACGGCGATGTTCATGGCGCGAAGTTCCGGAGCTGAAGATGCCTGTCGCTCTCGCGCGGTAATGTGCCGGGGCGCCTGGCGCCGCACCAATGCCGATTGGCTAACGGGTCGATAGAGCTGCGCTATGGAAATGCATCAAGTTCGCTATTTTCTCGCCGTGGCGCAGGAGCTCAACTTTTCGCGCGGCGCCGAGAAGTGCAACGTCACGCAACCTTCGCTCTCGCGTGCAATTCAGCAGCTCGAGGGGGAGCTGGGCGGCCCGCTGTTTCACCGCGAGCGCCATCTCACGCATCTGACCGATCTCGGCCAGATGGTCCGGCCGCACCTCGAAACCGTCTACAACGCCGCCGTCAAGGCAAAAAGCCTGTCGCAGGATCTCAGTCAGTTGAAAAGGGTGCCGCTCAAGCTCGGCATCATGAGCACGATATCGCCCGACGAGATCGTCGACCTGATCGCGGCGTTGAAGACGCGATACGACGGGCTGGAATTGCGCCTCTGCGATGCCAACGCCAAGGATCTGCGCGAGCGCCTGCTCGCCGGCGATCTCGAGGCGGTCATCTATGCCTTACCCGGTGAAGCAAGCGACGAGCGCACCCACGTGATGCCGCTGTTTCGCGAGCAGATGATGATCGCCGTGCATGGGGGCCACAGGCTCGCCGGCGAGCGCGCCTTTCCGGTCCAGGAACTCGATGGCGAGTGCTACATCCACCGGGTGAACTGTGAATTTGCCGGTTATGCCGACCACATCCTTGCGGAAAAAGGCGTGACCTGCACGCCGAGCTATTGGAGCGAACGCGACGACTGGACCCTCGCCATGGTGGCAGCCGGGCTTGGCTTTGCCTTCATGCCGGCAAACGCCATCAAGCATCCCGGCGTGGTCGCGCTGCCGGTGGTCGAGCCCGAGTTCTGGCGCGAGGTGAATCTGGTCACGGTGCGCGGCCGGCCGCACTCGCCCGGTCTCGGCGCGTTGGTGCGGGAGGCGATGCGAAAGAGATGGTTCGGCAACAAAGCTCTTGCAGTTCGTGCGGCGGGGGAAGGCGCGACAAGCACCGCGTAACAAATGTTATGAACAGCGCTCCTTATGCAGTCGTCATGGCCGGGCTTGTCACCGCAAGTCGGGTTTACCCGACTTGCGGCGCCTCAATACGCGCAACTCGGGCAAGCCCGAGTTGCGGTGCCATCCACGTGTTGCCTGCTCAACAAGAAGAAAGACGTGGATGCCCGGGCCAAGCCCGGGCATGACGGAGCTTAGGTCTGAGCAAAACCCACTGGTACGAGCTGAGGGGTCAACTGCCGCTTCGCAGGGCAGCAAGCATGTCGGCGATCGCCATTCGTTTGCGATAGTCGGGATCCATGAAGCGCGCGCGGATGCGGCCGTCGCGCCCGACGACGAAGGTCGCGGGGATAGGGAGCATCCAGGAGCTGTTGCCTTGAAACTCGGGAAGGTTGCGGCGACCTTGCATCAGCTTCTGCAGCTCCGCGCCCACCCAGATCGTCAAGTTCAACGACATCGCATAGCCGTTATCCATGTCGGTGAGGATCGGGAACGGCACGTTGGACTCGGACCTAAAGTCGGCAATGAATTTCTGAAGATCGGGCATGATCGCGACAATCTGGCCGCCCTCGGCCGCGATCTCCTGGTGCGCCTGCGCCAGCGCATTGATGTTGATGCGGCAATAGGGACACCAATGCCCGCGATGGAACGTGACTGCGACCGGGCCGCGGGCAAGGAGTTCGTTGAGGCTGACCGTCTGCCCTGAATCATCCGGCAGCACGAACGGGGGCAGCGGATCGCCCGGTTCCGGCGCGGCTTCGCCGGCGCCGTATTCGCGCAGCCGCTCGACCAGGCGATCCACCGCCGCGGCAAAATCAGGATTACTTTGGCGCCCGGCGTCCGCGAAGGCGCGAAGCTGCTCGGCCACCGATACGTCGAGATCGCGCACCCGCCGGAACGCGGCGTCCAAATCTTGTCCGTGGAGGTTCGAAATCATGCGCGCGCCCTGAGGATTGCGTCGCAGCCGCAACGAATTGGTCGAGCGAGCCTAACGCTTTGCGACGATGCTTTCCAGAATGGTGCCACGTCACCCATGCCCGCGAATGCCGATGACTGCGTCCGCTTCGGCGAGAATCATCAAAGTCCCAGCCGAATCGAACTCTGGCGTGGCGCCCAGCGCGGCTCTCGCCGCCATTGCGACGGTTTGTCCTCGGGCCAGTGCGCGCACGAAGGCGTCGCCGCCGGCAGGCAGACGGCGGACTTCGACCTCCCGCAACGCTCGCGTCACCAACGCCGCCTCGGGGCGCCAGCGCTGGATCGTACATTTGCCGTTTGCACTTCGGTTGTTTTCCCAGATCGTCACGACCGGAAAGCGCGAGGCAATGACGTGCACCGACGGGTGAAGGACGACGCGCACATGATCGGCGTGCTCGGCTTGCCAAGCCAGGGATCGATTCGCATCGATCGGCCGCGCATCCGGCGCGTGCTGCGCTTTGCACCGCGCAACCTCCAGCGCGGCGATATCCGCGACATATTCCTAGACGAGAGGCCACCCTCGCGGCGCAGGAAACGCGGAAAGCTCTCGCCGTAGCTCGGGGGAATGGGAACGCGCGGCGGCTCAGATAGAACGAAGCGCTGCGCCGTGACGCGAAACGATTGCTCGCCCACCATGCGGCGGATGACCGGAAAGCGCGCGGCCAGAACGTGGATTGCGCTTGCGTCATGATGATTGGCCGGAGCGCCGCAATGCGTGCGTGGATCTGCGCGCAGGCGCATGGAATGCGCGACCCGCGGATCGAGATCCAAGCGAAAGGCGCTGTGCGCGAAGGGTGCCACGAGCCGATCTCCGATAAGACCGTCAACCCGCAAGACGGCCGATCCTAGAAACGAGGGAGGAGTCGAGCTCCTCCCTCTGGGCGCATGCGAGGGGACTTAGCGTCGGCCCCAACCGGGAACCACGAACATCGCAGCGCCGCCGTTTACCGGGACCTCGTAGGGCGCCTGCAGAAGACCATTGGGGGCGGTCGCCTGCGGATTCGATGAGCTCGGCGCATGGATCACGCCCCCTCTGCCGGTGGTCGTAGGCCCACTGGCGCCGAACTGGTCGATGTGCCGCGGCGTTCGGGCCTGCGCCGACCCAACGTCGCTCGTGATCAGCAAGACGGCCGAAGCCAACATGAGTGAATACCTTGCGATTGCGATCTTCGTGAGCATGATCCTTCTCCTGGTCTCGTGTGTTGCACTATCCGTCCGGATAGCTGCAGCTAACAAACACATTCGAGCCCACGAGCGGAAATATCATTGAAGCATCGAGTCGATAGCGCGGCGCTATTTCAACGCGGCGTGAATTGATCTCGCGGGGACCCATACTCCGGTGTCCGACAGACGATGGCACGCGCGGATTGCTGCCCCTGCATGGCGTACCATAGCGGCGCGCTATCGAAACCGAAGCCATTCGGCATTTAAGCTCGGCGTGGCTGCGCTTCATTGTGGCCGCGACATGTGCCGGAAGGAGAAAGCCATGCCCGCGCGATTGATTCATTTTTGCTTGCCCATTCTGGTCGCCAGCGTTCTCACCCTCGCGTCACCCGCGCCGGCGTTGGCCGGCAACGATGGAATCGTCCGAGTGAAGAGCGCCTTTCCGATCGGCGAGACCATCGTGCGCCTGAAAAAAGACATCGCCGACAAGGGCATCATGTTCTTTGATGAAATCGATCAAGCCAAGCTCGCGGCGGGCGCCGGCATCACGCTTAAGCCCTCGGTGCTGCTGATCTTCGGCAATCCGCCGCTCGGTACGCAGTTCATAACGGCAAACGCCAACGCGGGTCTCGACTGGCCGGTGCGGCTGCTCGTGTTCGAGAACGACAGCGGCGAGGTGTGGACCGCCTACACGGAGTTCGACTGGATCGCCCGGCGGCACGGAATCAAGAATCGCACCGAGCAGTTCAAGATGGCGGCAAACGTCATCGCCTCGATCACCTCGAGCATAAAGGCGAAATGACCGTACCTCGCCGATGCCTGCTGACAAATACGACGTGCTCAGGAGACGAGCGAGCGCATACTCGGGGCGCACATCGTCGGCCACGCCGGGGAAGAGCTGATTCACATCTTTGCATTGGCAATGAAATTCGGGATGACCGCGAGCGAGATCCGCGAGACCGTCTACGCGTTCCCGACTTTCTCCGCCGAGATTAAAAGCATGCTGTGATGCTTGGCGGCGGCAAGCCATAGCGGCTGCGCATCATTTCAACAGACATTCGGCATTTCCGTTGAGCGCCGCGTCCGGCGATTGTCGTGCCGCTGCGGCCTCTGGCCGTGCCGTAACAGAAGGAGATCACGCACATGCGCAACTGCATCACGGGCGGTCGTCGAAGGACCCGCCGAACGCTCACCCTGGCGGGCCTCGCCGTCGCATCGATGCTGGTTGGAATTCCGTCGGCGCTGGCCGGCAGCTGTCCGGCCGACAAGACGAAGGCTGATGTCCGTCCGGCCGCGGATCACGCCGCCAAGGGCGTCACCGACACCGTGCTTGCCGCCATCGACCTCGAGAAGGAGCCAGCGAACATCAAGGGGCGCCAGCTTCGCTTCCGCAAACTCACAATCGAGCCCGGCGGGATCGTGCCGTGGCACAGCCATGACGACCGGCCGGCGATCATCTATGTTGCCGAGGGCGAGATCGTCGAATACGCCAGCAACTGCGCCGCCCCGATCCTGCACAAGGCGGGCGACATCAGGCCGGAGACCCATGGCACGTCCCACTGGTGGCAGAACCTCGGCAACAAGACCGTGATCCTGTTCGTCGGCGACATGCTGCACGACAACAACGACCACAACATGTGACCGGCAGAGCAGGTCAATGTCGGTCGAATCGTTCGGCGGACGAGAGCCGCGCGCTCTTTCCCTCTCCCCGCGCAGCGGGGAGAGGGTGCTACCGCGCCCGGCCTCGCGAGTGTTGCTCCGGACAATCGTGATCGGCCTGACCGCGTTTCTCACCGTGGTGGACCTGTTCGCGACGCAGGCAATTCTTCCGACGCTGACCCGCGCCTATGGCGTCACACCGGCCGCCATGGGGTTTGCCGTCAACGCCAGCACGATCGGCATGGCGGTCGCGGGGCTCATCGTCTCCGTATTCAGCCGACACATCGACCGCCGATCGGGAATTCTGCTCAGCCTGGCCGCGCTCTCGGTCCCCACCGCGCTGCTCGCGCTTGCGCCGGACTTGACCACGTTCACCCTGCTGCGCGTTGCGCAAGGGCTGTGCATGGCGTCGGCTTTCACGCTGACCCTTGCCTATCTCGGCGACCAATGCAGCGCCGCCGACGCGGGCGGCGCATTCGCCGCCTACATCACCGGCAACGTCGCCAGCAATCTCGTCGGTCGGCTGATCTCCGCCGCGGTCGCCGACCATCTCGGGCTCGCATCCAACTTCTATTTCTTCGCGGCGCTCAATCTCGCCGGCGCAGGGCTGGTCTACTTCACGGTGCAACGCGCCGCTCCCATGGAGCAGAACGGCATAGCCACGCCGTCTCCCTATGCCGCCTGGCTCGAACACCTGCGCAATCCGCAGCTGCGCGCCGCCTTCGGCATCGGGTTTTGCATCCTGTTCGCGTTTATCGGTACGTTCACCTACGTCAACTTCGTGCTGGTGCGTGCGCCGTTGTCGCTCGGGCCGATGCAGCTGGGATTTGTCTATTTCGTGTTCCTGCCGTCGCTGGCGACCACTTTGCTCGCGGGCTGGTCGGTGCACTGCTTCGGAACCCGCCCGACTTTGTGGTGCGGCTTGGCGGTGGCCGGGTTTGGTCTGCCGCTGCTTCTGCTGCCGAATCTCGCCGCTGCGTTGTCGGGGATGGTGCTGATCGGCGTTGGGACCTTTTTCGCTCAGGCGACGGTAACCGGATTCGTGAGCCAAGCCGCCACCGCGGACCGCGGCTCGGCCAGCGGCATCTATCTCCCCTGTTACTTTGCCGGCGGTCTCGTCGGCACCGCGATCCTCGGCCAAATCTTCGATCGGCTCGGCTGGCCGGCCTGCGTGGCGGGCATTGGGCTATCGCTCGCCGCCGCCGCGCTTCTCGCCGGGCGCTTGAGGATGCCCGCTGGAACCAGACCACAATAGTCGCGTTCACATGCCCGTGAGCACGCCGAGGGTGTCGAATTTTCGGCTGGGCAAGACTCGCCAGCGCGCCTGAATCGTTGTTTGTTCGTTGCGCGCTCGATGGCTAGTGTCCCGATTTCGAAGTTCGCACAGCCTTGCGACAGCCTCGAAGGCGAACTTCGGAATCAAAGGGACACTAGCAACTTTATGATTCTAGTGCCGCTTTGAACCCGAAGTTCGCGAACGGGCTTGCGGCATGGTGTGCGCGAACTTCGGGTTCGCGGCACTAGCGCTGGGAGTGAGCATGCCGATTGTTGTCCCTCACGACGCGGATGCTTCCGGCACTTGCGGCGTCGCGATCATGGCGAAGGCATCGATTCCGGAACAAACCAAAACCCGCTTGGTCCCGCCGCTGACGTTCGATGAGGCGGCGCGCTGCAACACCGCGTTCCTGCGCGATGCGGCGGACACCATTCTTGCGGCCGCCGGTGAGGCCGCGATCACGGGTTACGTGGCATTCGGGCCGCCCCAGGCAAAGCCGTTCTTCCAGGACAATCTACCGCCGGAAATCGGACTGATCGAAGCATCGTATCCCAGCCTCGGCGATTGCCTTTATTCCGCAGTGACGCAGATTTTGCAGCGCGGCCATGGTGCCGCCGTGCTTCTCAACGCCGACAGTCCCACGCTGCCGAGCTCGGTTCTGCGCGAAGCCATCGCTGCGCTGATGGCGCCTGGCGACCGCATGGTGCTGGGACCGGCAACCGATGGCGGCTACTATCTCATCGGGCTGAAGCGCGGACACCACCGTCTGTTTGAGGACATCGCCTGGAGCACCGAACAGGTGGCGCGGCAGACCATCGATCGCGCGACCGAACTGAAACTGCCCGCGCACATTCTGCCGCGGTGGTATGACGTGGATGATGCCGGCTCCTTGGAAACGTTGCGCGCCGAGCTGTTCGATGGACGGCCCTTTGCGCCGGACATTCCCGCGGGCGAAGCGCGACACACCCGCGCGCTGATGCAAACGCTGGCGCCCAGACTGAACTTGCAGCGCCGTCAGGCCACCGACGCACTCGGGAGGGCGGCCGAGTGAAGCGGCTTACTGGGCTCGATTGGCCGCTTTTGCTCCTGGCCGGCTGTCTGTTGGCCGGCGCGGCCGCGGGTGCCGTGGCCATCTCCCATTTCGACGATCCGAACGTCGGAACCGTTGCGCTCACTCAGGCGGTTCCTTACGCCATCGCCGTGTGGCTCGTCGTTTGGGGGCCGCAGCGCCAGCTGGACAACGGCCGCGCGCTCGCGACCATTCTGCTCGTCGCCATCGCCATGCGGCTCCTGCTCCTCCCGGGCACGCCGGTTTCCACCGACGTGTTTCGCTATATCTGGGACGGCCGCGTGCAGGCCGCCGGGATCAATCCGTACCTCCATCCTCCCGCCGATGCCGCGCTTTCCGGTCTGCGCGACGCGGCGGTCTTTCCCTATCTCAGCCGCGCCGACTACGCGCCCACGATCTATCCGCCCACGGCGCAGATCGTGTTTCATCTCGTTGCGCGCATCTCGGAAGCGCCGATCGTGATGAAGGGCGCCATGCTGGCGTTCGAGGCGCTTGCGGTGTTTGCGCTTCTCAAGCTGCTCACGGCGCGCGGCCTGCCGCGCGCGCGCATCCTGCTCTATGCGTGGCATCCGCTGCCGTTGTGGGAATTCGCGCGCAGCGGCCACGTCGATATCGTCGCCATCGCGTTCTTGCTGCTGGCGCTGCTGGCGGTGGAGCGCCGCTCGCCGGTTTTTGCCGGCATCGCGCTGGCGGCCGGCGTGCTGGTGAAATATTTTCCGATCGTCACCGCTCCCGCGCTCTACAAACGATGGGACTGGCGGTTTCCGGCCGCGTTCGTTGCGACAGCCGCCGTTCTCTACCTGCCTTACATCGGCGCAGGCAGCAAAGTCCTCGGGTTCCTCGGTCAGTATCTCCGCGAGGAAGGCCTCGAGCAGGGTTCGGGCGTTTTTCTTTGGCAGCTGCTCGGCACCGTCGTGCCGCTCCACGCCGACGCCTTTCCGTTCTACCTCGCGCTCGCCGCCACCGTCATGGCCGCGCTGGCGCTTGTCGTTTTTCTGCGCGAAGCCAAGCCGGGCGCCGATCTGGCGGGCGCCATGTTGCTGGCGGTGGCGTTCACCTTCCTGTTCTCGCCGCATTACTCCTGGTACTTCGCCTGGCTGGTGCCGTTCCTGTGCTTTTATCCGGTCGTCGGCATCATCTATCTCACCTGCGCGTGCAATTCGCTTTACTTCGCGCATTGGCCCCCCACCGTCGCGGAAGGTCTGGTCCTTTACGGCCCGTGCGCGCTCCTGCTGATCGCCGAATTTGCCGTTCGCCGCCGCCGAACAGCGGAGGAGCGCCATGGCCGCGCAATCGCAGCCTGAGCTCAAAGTCGACCCGCGGCGCTACTTCGAGAGCGTCGGCGCAGAACGCAGCGAAATCGCTGCGCGCCGGCCGGTCTGCGTCTATCTCGAGACCACGAACCGCTGCAATCTTTTGTGCACGACTTGCCCGCGCACCTATGAAGAGCTCGAGCCGCCGGCCGATATGAGCTGGGCGCTGTTCACGTCGATCGTCGATCAGATTCCCGATCTGCAACGCGCGGTGCTGCACGGCGTCGGCGAGCCGATGCTGGTGCGAAACCTGCCGCGCATGGTGCGCTATCTCAAGGAGCGCGGCAGCTATGTGCTGTTCAACACCAACGGCACGCTGCTCAACGAGAGGAACGGCAGGGCGCTCATCGCGGCCGGCCTCGACGAGCTTCGCGTCTCGCTCGACGCGGCGAACGCCAAATCGTTCCGGGCGGTCCGCGGCAAGGATTACTTCGCGCGGATTCTGCGCAACGTTCGCGCCTTCCGCGCGCTGCAGGAGCGCGAGGGTGCCGAGCGCCCGCGGGTGTCGGCCTGGCTAACCGGTTTGAAGGAGACGATTTCCGAATTGCCGGCCTTCGTGCGCGTGGCCGCCGAGATCGGCGTGCGCGAAGTTTATCTGCAGCGTATGGTTTTCTTCGATAAGGATTCGATCGGCCTTGCCCGGCCCGACCAATCGCTGTTCGAGCGGATCACGCGCGAGGAGGCGGAACACCTCGAAGCGGCGGAAAGGCTTGCGCGGCAATACGGGATCGCGTTCAACGCTTCCGGCGGCGCAACCGAGCCGGGCGTGAGCCTCAAGCGCGATAGCAGCGCTTCGCCATGGACGCTATGCCGGCGGCCCTGGACGGTCATGTATTTCACGGCCAATGGGCGGGCGCTGCCGTGCTGCATCGCGCCGTTCTCGCAGCGCGGATACGAGAACTACACGTTGGGCGATGCCACGCAGCAGACGCTACAGGAAATCTGGAACGGCGCGGCCTATCAGTCGTTCCGCGCGGCGCTGTTGTCGGAACAGCCGCCGGATGCCTGCGCGAATTGCGGCCTGCGCTGGAGCCTGTGAGCCGTGGCCGCGGTCGACAGCGAGGGCAGCGGGGCAGGGCGCGCCGTCGTCGTCATACCGACGCTCAACGAAGAGGCGTCGATTGCCGACGTCGTGCGCGGGATTCCGCGCGATCTGATAGATCGCGTCATCGTGGCGGACGGCGGCAGCAAAGATGCCACGGCCGCGCGCGCCCGA
>Ga0182039_10001504_pt1 | contig 12434 bp, 11 predicted proteins | sample sta12Can44000111_FD_125975 | JGI IMG/M metagenome (GOLD analysis project Ga0182039, IMG submission 125975) | Lab enrichment of tropical soil microbial communities from Luquillo Experimental Forest, Puerto Rico - statanox.12C.anox.44.000.111 | ecosystem: Environmental > Terrestrial > Soil >...
ATCCTCGACCGCATCCCATTGGGCCGCGGCGGCACCGTCGAGGAAGTAGCGCAAGCGGTTGTGTTTCTTGCTTCCCCCGCCGCCAGTCTTGTCACTGGCTCGAGCCTGCTCCTCGACGGCGGTTGGAGCGCGTGGTGAGCGCATGCGCCGGCGCGAGCTAGTCGAGCTTCTCTGCGCTGGCCTTATTGCTCTGCCGCTGTCGTCTGTGGCGGAGACTCCTATGGCTCGTGTCGCGGTCCTTAGAGAGCTGCCGCTGAGCAACTCGCAAGTCGCTCAAGGTTGGCAAATATTTGTCGACGCCCTCGCGAAGAGCGGCTGGATCGAGGGCCGTAATGTTGAGTTTATTCACCGGGCCACAGGGGGTCGCGCCGGACGCTATCGTGAACTTGCAGCGGAGCTCGTTGCTCTCAACCCTAACGTCGTCGTGACGATCAACTCTGAGGCAACCAAGGCCGCGCGCGAAAAGACCAAGACTATCCCGATCGTCATGCTCGGCCCCGGCGACCCCGTAGGAGCGGGGTTCATCGCAAGTTTTGCACGCCCGGGGGCAATATCACCGGTGTTTCCAGTCAACTCGGGGACACTGTCGGAAAGCAACTTCAAATCATCAAGGAACTGCGCCCAAACGCGTTGCGGATCGCGATTTTCTGGCGCCCGGACAACCCGGGGTCCCAGCTCGGGAAGCAGGGCCTTGAAGCAGCCGCACGCGGTCTCGGCCTTGCCGTGGAGCCGACGATCGTCACTACGGAAGGGTCTAGACACAGCCCTCTCCGGTATCGCATCAAACCCCCCAGACGCGTTGACCGTGAACCCCCGCCCACCGGACGTTCTGCGCAGTCAAGAGATCGCGGCCTTCGCTATGAGCACCGGCTGCTGACCTTCACCGTAAACCCTGTTATGGTACGCGCCGGTCTGTCGATCGCGCTTGCTCCGCGCAACGCCGAGATGGTCCGGCGCGCTGCCGCGATCGCCGCCAAGATCCTGGGCGGGGAAAAAGCCCGCCGACATCCCCGTTGAGCAGCCGACCACATTTTGAGCTGGTAATCAATCTCAAGACCGCCAAAGCGCTAGGCCTCACCGTGCCGCCTTATCAGCTTGCTGAGGCCGACGAGGTTATCGAATAGGAGGAGATATGCCACGACACATCAAAAAGGCGGCGCTCAGCGGCCAGCAGGAACAGGACGACGCCAAGGTCCGCCGCGCCGTCGAGGGGATAATTACCGATGTCGCCCAGCGCGGTGACGTGGCGGTGCGCGAACTCAGCGAGCGCTTTGACAAATGGTCGCCGCCAAGCTTTCGCCTCTCCGAAGGCGAGATCGACGCGCTTGTCGCCAAGGTCTCCCCGGAGACGATCGACGACATCAAATTCGCCCAGGCCCAGATCCGCAATTTCGCCGAGATCCAGCGGGCGTCGATGCAAAACGTCGAGGTCGAGACCTTGCCCGGAGTGGTCCTCGGCCATAGGCACATCCCGGTCGGCAGTGTCGGCTGCTATGTGCCGGGCGGGCGCTACCCGATGGTCGCCTCCGCGCACATGTCGATCGTCACCGCCAAAGTCGCCGGGGTCGGCCACATCACCGCCTGCACCCCGCCCAACCAGGGCGGTCCGCATCCCGAGACGATCGCCGCGATGCATCTGGGCGGCGCCGATGAGATCCATGTCTTGGGCGGGGTGCAGGCGGTCGCGGCAATGGCGCTCGGCACGGCGAGCTTCAAGCCGGTCGACATGCTGGTCGGCCCGGGCAACGCCTATGTCGCCGAGGCCAAGCGCCAGCTCTACGGAAAGGTCGGCATCGATCTCTTCGCCGGCCCGACCGAGATCCTGGTGATCGCCGACGATACCGCCGACGCCGAGATCTGCGCGACCGACCTCTTGGGCCAGGCCGAGCACGGCCCAACATCGCCGGCGATACTGCTGACAACCTCGGCGAAGCTCGCGCAGGCCACGATGGCCGAAATCGACCGGCAGCTCGGCGTATTGCCGACCGCCGATGTTGCCGGAGTTGCTTGGCGCGACTATGGCGAGGTCGTCCTGTGCGCTGACGAGGATGAGATGGCGGCAGAAGCCGACCGGATCGCCGCCGAGCATGTCGAAGTGCTGACCGAAGAGCCGCGGCAGTATCTCGACCGGCTGAAGAATTACGGCGCCCTGTTTCTCGGCCCGGAGACCAATGTCTCATACGGCGACAAGGTGATCGGCACCAACCACACGCTGCCGACCAAGGGTGCGGCGCGTTACACCGGCGGTCTTTGGGTCGGCAAGTTCCTGAAGACCTGCACCTACCAGGAGGTCAGGACGCCAGAGGCGAGCACGATGATCGGCGAATATTGCAGCCGGCTTTGTGCCATCGAGCGGTTCTGGGGCCACAAGGAACAGGCCGACCTGCGGGTCCGCCGCTACGGCCGCAAGAACGCCGCGGATTGACGTGCAGTCGAGCGGGCTATTCCGACCGCTGCACCCGTTCCGCGGAAAGAGCCTGCAGCTGTCGTAGACTGCAATCAGCAAGCAGAGCGTGGGCGGCACCGATCACCTTTTTTACCTCCGTCAGAGCAGAAGCATAGATCTCCGATATGGTCGAGTGCGGACAGTAAGTGACCTTTGTGTCGATTTCAACCGGTGTGCAGATGTCTGTTCCGGCATTACGAAAGTAAAGCCGGACTTTCACTCGAGCAAAGGGATCAGTTGTATCGGTGTACATTTCTCCTACATTGGGAAATACGAGCGAATAAAACTCCACGGTCATGCTTCGCCCTCCCTGTTTGACGCCACTCCCCTACAACTGCCGCCGAAAAAATTCGTGGCGCGTTCTTTGATGCAACCTTACAACAAGCTTAACGCCAATTACAGCCCTGGCTTGGGGCTGTCATCGCCGGCAGATCTGGCTAATCAGCCCTTTTGTAGAGCACCCCGTCCTTCATGATGTGGGTCAGGTGCTCGCCCTGGCCGTCAAGCAATGAAATGTCGACGAGCGGATCGCCGTCGACGGCGATCAGATCGGCGCGCGCGCCGGGCGAGACGACCCCAAGCTCGCCGGCTTGGTTCAACAGCTCGGCGTTCACGATCGTCGCCGAGCGGATGATGTCGAAGGGTGCCATCGCCTCGGTACGGATCACAAATTCGCGCGACTGATAACGATGCATCGGACCCAAAAGATCGGTGCCGTAACCGATCTTGACGCCCGCCTTCTGAAGTATCTCAAGCGAACCGAGGCCGGCCTCGCGCACCTCGGCGAGCTTTGCCATGCTAACTTCGGGGAAGCCAAACTCCCGGCCATGGCGGTGCAGCGCATCATAGGTGACGAGGGTCGGCACGACAAACGCCTCGGCCCCGGCGACGTGCTCAGCGGTGGCTCGGTCGATCAGATTGCCGTGCTCGATCGAGCGCACCCCAAAATCGATCGAGCGGCGGATGGCTTCGGGAGAATAGGCGTGGGCGAGGACATAGGTGTGCCAAGCTTGCGCTTCCTCGACGATCGCGCGCACCTCCTCTTCGCTGTATTGCAGGTTCCAGATCGGGTCGTAGGGTGAGGCCACACCACCCGAGGCCAGGATCTTGATCTGTGTCGCCCCTTTGCGCAGTTCGTCACGCGCCGCGCGGCGACATTCGCTGACGCCATCGGCGATGCGCGATAGGGCAGCACCGCCCTCACAGCAGGCGCAAGTGACGACCGACTTCGTGCGCGGTCTGGTGTCGCCGTGCCCGCCGGTCTGGCTGAGGGCGCTGCCCGAAGGGAAGATGCGCGGCCCGCGGACAAGACCTTCCTCGACCGCCTCCGCGAGCCCGCCATCGGCGCCCCCGGCATCGCGGATCGCTGTGAAGCCGCGCTGCAGCATGCCCTCCATCACCTTGGCCGCCTGCAGGGTCAGCAGGGTGACCGGCCGGTCCGACAGCCGAGCCAATGCCGCATCCACGGCTAGCACGTGGACATGCGCGTCGATCAGGCCGGGCATCAAGGTGCGCCCGCTTAGATCGATCGTCTCAGCGACGGCGGTCTTGAGCGGGCGGTCCGACACCCCGCGGATACGGTCGCCCTCGACAAGCACGTGGTGATCCTCGCGGCGCTCGCGGCGAGTACCGTCCAATACCGCGCAATTGGCAAAAATGATCGCGGCCATCGCACCTTACCTTGTCATGGCTGATGCGAGATTAGGCCCGATTGCCCGGCCGGCGGAAGCGGACTAACGTCGGAATCGGGCAATCCGGCCATCTCTTGGGAGGAAAGTCTCATGACGACGACTTTGGTCCTCGGCGGCACCGGCTTTATCGGCCGCCGGCTCGTACCGTTATTGGCGCAGCGCGGCGAAGAAGTCGTCTGCATGGACATCAACCCCGGCACCGCGTCTTTCGGCCATCTCGGAAAGCAGGTGCAGGTGGTGCGCGGCGACATCAGCCAGTTCGACGACGTCATGTCGGCAATGGTCACGGCGAAACCGGCGCGGGTTGTCAACCTCGCTTACTATCTCGGCAGCGAGCATCCGCCGCATGCCGCGTTCAAGCTCAACGTCCTCGGCATGGAAAATTGCTTCGAGGCAGCGCGCCTGTGCGGCGTCAACCGGGTGGCCTATGCGAGCTCACTGGCGGTCAGCGGCGAGCAGCACTTTTATGGCGACCGTATCGTGACCGAGGACGATTTTCGCCACGGCCATGTCCAATACGCGATGCACAAGATCTTCAACGAGTGGCAGGCGCAGGACTACCGCGAGAAGCACGGGATGGAAATCACCGCGATCCGCCCGGCCAATGTCACCGGCAACGACAAGATCGTCGGCTCGGTCGACCACGTCAAATGCATCACCTTCCCGGCACGCGGCGAGGCGATCTCGTTTCCGTACAAGGATGCGATGCGCTGTCCGATCCACGTCGACGAGATCGCCGAAATATTTGCGCGCGTGATCATGACCGACAAGCCGAAGCACTGGGTCTACAACACGGGCGGCATCGGGATCAGCATGGGCGAGATCGCCGACATCGTTTGCGAGTTTCTGCCCAACGCCAAAATCACCTTCGACAAGGAGACCGGCGGCAAGGCGATTTCCGGCAATTATTTGATCGACAACAGCCGGCTCGTGCAGGAGTTTGGCGTGCAGTACCGGCCTTATCGCGAGCGGGTATTGCAGATCATCAACGAGGTCCGCCGCGACGCCGGGCTGCCGCTCGTCGCCGACCGCTAGGGCGGTGATCGCCCACCCGGCCGAAGCTGGGTGGGCAAGGGCGCCAGCTGCGGCGTAGCAGCGCCGCCGATGCTCAGTCGGCGGCAGGCTGCAGCATGTATTCGGCGTCGCTGACGTGCTCGCCCCAATCCGTGCCCTGGCCCTGTTCGCCGTTTTCCGACATCGCCAGATGGGCGAACAGCCGGTCGGGGGCCGCACCGTGCCAGTGCATCGTATTGGGCGGGATCATCACCGTGTCGCCGGGATAGATCGCTTGCGGCCGCGAGCCCTTGCCAATGCAGATGCGGCCGATACCCGACAGGCAATACAATGTCTGGCCGACCGGGTGGGCATGCCAGCCGGTACGCGCGCCCGGGGTGAACGAGACAACCGTGGCGCGCATGCGCGACGGCGGCTGTCCAACGAGCACTTCGTCCTGAAATACTTCACCTGTGAAATTGGCGGCCGCACCCCGCCGGGTGGCTCGTGCCCCTGCCCGCACAACCGTCATGGCTCTCCTCCTCGCATTGGAAAATTCACCATCAGGATAGGCCCGCCGCGGCCGGCAAGGCAACGCTCGATGGGCGGTGGCCGGCGCCTGACCCCGCGAATGCGAGGCGGCACGTCAACCTTTCGGCGAATGCGCGCGGATCAGCGCCGCGAGCCACAGGCGGAAGCTGCGATCCGTTTCGCTCGTCGCGGGCAGACCGGCGCTGCGGCGCAGTTGCGCGCCGTACAGCGCTTCGCCGAACGCGGCAGTCGCGACCAGGTGGATCAGCGCATCGGTGTCCTCGCGGGCGATTTCCGTACCCGGCGGCGCGATAGCGGTGCGGCGAGCATGCAGCGTGTCGGCGATGTCGCGCATGATCGTCTGGGCATCCTCGGTGCCGCCGCCGGGATCGACTGTCGCGAGCCAGGCCAGTCGCTGGGCCATCCCGTCGCGGAAGGCGTCGAACACCCGGTCGAGCTGCTGTTCAATCGAATATTCGCTCGATGCCATCGCGGCGACGAGCTTATCCCGCAATTCGGCCGCGGCCTGTCGGGTCAGCGCGCGGACCAGCCCCTCACGGCTGCCGAAATGGTGCAGGATCAGCGGATGCGAAATACCTGCAGCGTTGGCGATGTCCTGCAGCCTGAGCCCTTCTGGACCAGTCCTCGCGATCAATTCCTGCGCCGTCTCCAGGATCAGCCGGCGCGCCTCTTCGGGGGTGCGGCGCAACCGTTTGGCCCGACCAGCGGTTGCCCGCCGCGGTCCGTAATCACTATTGACATTCTTGTCAATATGGCCAACCCTCATCGTGTCGAGTCCAACTCAGGGACCAAAACCATGTCGCAGACCGCGAAGCCCCGCCTGCACCCGATCGCAGCACTCCGCGCCGTGCGCAAGCTAATGGACAACGGAGAGGACACCCATCAGGTATTTCTGCTGATCGAGGCTCTGCGCGGCAAGACTACGCTGCGCCAATTCGCGCGCTTTCGCCAGACGGAAACTGGCCGCGCCGTGCTCGGCGAAAATCGTCGCCTACTCGACCGGCTCAGCGACCGGGCGAGCTTGGCGGCATTGCCCGCGCGCTCGCTCGGTCGCGCCTATTTCGACTTTATGGCTGCCGAGAACTTGTCGGCCGAGGGCTTGGTCGAGCTGTCGAAGATTCATCGGCCTCCGACACCTGACGATGTGACCTTGTTCCGTGAGCGCAACCGCGAGATGCACGACCTGCTTCACGTCGTGACCGGTTACGGCCGCGACCGGCTCGGCGAGGCCTGCCTCGTCGCTTTCTCCTTCGCGCAGACCGGGCTCAAGGGCTTTGCCGTGATCGCCATATATGCTGCCCGCAAGATCGCCCGCTCCCGCCCCGATCAACCGGTGCGCCGCGCCGTGTTCGAGGGCTACCGTCACGGGCGCAGCGCGGGATGGCTGCCCGGCGCCGATTGGGAAGCCTTGCTCGCCCAACCGGTCGAGGTGATCCGTGCCCAATTTGCGGTGAAGCCGCCAACACTCTACCGGAAGATCCTGTCGGCGCTGCGCAAGCTCAAGAACAAAGCGGATGCGAGCTACGCTGACCCTTCGATGCAACCCTCTTCGTAACCGGGCGTCGCGAGCATCGGCGGATCGGCGACCTCGACCAGGTCGACCCGTCCAAAGCCGTTGAACTGGGTGCGCAGGCAAGCGCCGTAGGCGCCGAGCTGCCCGAGCTCGATCCAATCGCCCTCGCGCATATCGGCGGGCAGCCGAAACGGTCCGCGCATCCGGTCAGCGCTGTCGCAAGTCGGTCCGAACAGTGCGAAATCGGCAAGTGGTGTTTCCGCCTCATCGGCTTCGCCAAGGCGGATCCGACGCGCCGGGAAGCGAAAACCAAGAGTACCGGCGTCGCTCAGGCTGCCGTAAATGCCATCATTGACGAATAGCGTGTCACCCCGGCGCAACTGCACCTGGACCACGAGCGACCCGCCGCTGGCGACGAGCGACCGGCCGGGCTCCGCCCAAAGTCGCACCGTCCCTGGAAGAGCTGCAGACGCCGCCGTTATCGCGGCAATGTAGTCGTCGAGCGGCGGCGCAACCATGTCGGGATAGCTGATCGGGAAGCCGCCGCCGACATCAACGATATCGACAGCGACCCCGGACCGGGTCATCGCCTCACGAGCCAGCCTGATCGCCAGCGCGTAGGCGCCAGGATCGAGGCACTGGGAGCCGACATGGAACGAGACCCCGAGACGAACGGCATGCGGCCGGGCCGCGCGCAAGAGATCGACGGCCTCCTCGAGCGGCGCACCGAACTTGCCCGATAAATCGTAGATCGCCCCTCCCCTCGATAGGGCGAGCCGCACGAAGAGACCCAACGTCGGCGGATCTCCGACGAGCCCGACCGGCACTGTCTCTTGTAGAATTTTTGCCAACTCGTCGGCGCTGTCGAGCGCGAAGTCGCTCACGCCGTAGCGATGAAACGCCTCGCGGATCGCCGGGCGCGCCTTCACCGGATGCATGAAATGGACCTGCGCCGCCGGCAGCAGTTTGCGCACCAGCGCTACCTCGCCGAGCGAGGCGCAGTCGAAATGCCTGATGCCGCCGGCCCACAGCGCCCGCAAGACGCGCGGCTCGGGATTGCATTTGACGGCATAAAGGACATCGCCCGGAAAGCTCGCGACAAACCGCCGCCCCACCGCGGCGATCGACGCCGGGCGAACGCACAGCAACGGGTCGCTCGGCCGCGTCGCGGCGACGATCCTGTCGACCGAGGGAACAACCGCGCGCCCGAACGGGCGGGAAGAAACAAGACGGGCTTGCGCCATCGCACGATCCTCCAAAACCAGGAGGCGACATACCGCTCCGTGTGCCGAAGGCACCGGCGCCGGAATGACCGAACCGGGTGAAACGCCGCACCGGGCGAACCCGCCCGGAGGACGTCAGACGGTCGTGCGAGGACTTCGCATCGCGTGCCGAACCATATCCGTTTCCCTTAAGGGGGCCGGTCCACGGATGGCCGGCTTGGCCGAAAGAGACGCGTTACGTCGTAGCAGCACCCCTCGCGAATACCGGGGTTCTAGGCACGTGCGATTGCGTCGGAGCCCTTTGATGGGCGAAGGGCCCGACGATACAAGGCTCTTTTCGAAATCTTCAGCGCGGCGCCAGCAAGCCGATGTAATCCCAAGCAATCGTCGCCGCGGCGAGCGCCGTGATCTCGGCTACGTCATAGGGTGGCGATACCTCGACGACATCCATCCCGGCGAAGGATAGCCCTACGAGCCGGCGCAGAATGGCTCGTGCCTGCCAGGTCGCGAGCCCTCCCACTTCGGGCGTTCCGGTTCCGGGCGCGAAGGCCGGATCGAGTGCGTCGATGTCGAAGCTGAGATAGGAGGGGCCGTCGCCGAGCACCGCTCGGATACGTTCGGCGATTGCTTTGGGCCCGCTTTCGTGAACATCTTCCGCGGTGACGATCGTCACACCCTTGCCGACGGTCCAATCGAAGATCTCGCGGTGCAATGGCGAGCGGATGCCGATCTGGATCATATGACGGGGGTCGACGAGGCCTTCTTCGATCGCGTGATAAAACGGCGAGCCGTGACCCCAAGTGAGGCCGAAGCTTTCCGGCCAGGTGTCGACATGTCCGTCGAAATGCACCAGTCCCAGCGGACCCCGCCGGGATGCCAGCGCGCGCAGCAACGGGAGCGTGACCGTGTGGTCGCCGCCGAGCGCGACCAGATGATCAAACGATGCCGCTTGCGCCTCGATCTTGGCGAGCGTGCCCGCGATGTCGCCGTGGGCGATGTGGAAATCCCCGACATCGGCGAGGTCCAGCCCCTCCATCTCGGCCCAAGATACCGGATGATCGCCGTCGACGAGCATGCGGCTGGCCTGGCGAATCGCAGCCGGCCCAAACCGCGCTCCGGGCCGGTTCGAGGTGCCGAGGTCGAACGGGATCCCGGCAACACAGATCGCCGCATCGGCGTTTGTTCGTTCGATGCCGAGAAAGCTCGGACGGATTGCAAAAGTCGGGACGGAGGTCATGGCCTCCTATCTGGGAAGACCATGACCAGGTGAAAGGGTCGCTCAGACCCGCTCGAGCACCGCTGCGATGCCCTGGCCGACGCCGACGCACATCGTCACCAGCGCATAGTGGCCGCCGGTGCGCTGCAGTTGACGCGCCGCGGTCAACGCGATGCGCGGCCCCGAGGCGCCGAGCGGATGACCGACCGCGATCGCGCCGCCATTCTGGTTGACCCGGCTGTCGTCGAACGGTAGTTCGAGCCCACGCAGGCAGGCCAGCACCTGGGCGGCGAAGGCCTCGTTGATCTCGATCACATCGATGTCCGAGAGGCTGAGGCCGGCGCGGGCGAGCGCCTTCTTCGAGGCAGCAACCGGACCGATGCCCATGATCCGCGGCGGCACCCCGGCGACAGCGCTGGCGCGCACCCGGACGAGCGGCTCTGCCCCGGCGGCCTCGCCGGCGCGTCGGCTGGCGACGATCATCGCCACCGCTCCGTCATTGATGCCCGAGGCGTTGCCGGCGGTCGTCACGCCGCCCTCCTGCAGCGGCCGCAATTTGGCGAGTGCCGCCAGATCAGTTTGCGGGCGCGGATGCTCGTCCTCGGTGACCTTGACCGGCCCGGTCCGGCCGCCCGACACTTCGACCGGAAGGATCTCGCCCTCGAAGAACCCGACAGCTTTGCCGGCGGCGTATTTCTTCTGCGAGGCCTCGGCGAAGACGTCGCACGCTTCGCGCGTTATCTGGTAGTCGCGAGCCAGATTGTCGGCGGTCTCGGGCATCGTGTCGGCGCCGAATTGGCGCTCGATCTTCGGGTTCGGGAAGCGCGCGCCGATCGTCGAGTCGAAGACGCGGCCGTCGCGACCGAAGGCGCTCTCCGCCTTGTTCATCACATAGGGGGCGCGGCTCATGCTCTCGACGCCGCCGGTGACAAAGGCCTCGCCCTCGCCGCAGGTGACCGCCTGAGCGGCCATCACAATGGCATTTAGTCCACTGCCGCAGTTGCGCTGCAGTACCGAGCCGGCAACCTCGATCGGCAGCCCGGCCAAGAGCCCGGCATGCCGCCCGACGCACCGACTGTCCTCGCCGGCCTGATTGGCGCAGCCGACGACGACGTCCTCGATCTTCTCGGGGTCGAACGGGCTCTGTTTCACGACCTCCGAAATGACCGCAGCCAGCATGTCGTCGGGGCGCATCCGGGCGAGAGCGCCGGCATGGCGGCCGAACGGGGTGCGCAGAGCGTTGTAGATGTAGCCGTCGAGCATGGTCGGTTCCTCCTCGTCAGCATCTCCCCGCGTCCGGCCGCGACTGTCAAGTCCCCGGTTCAGCGATCAAACGGTCCTGGGACCGCAGGCGAATCGGATACTCGATGCAGACGTGGCGGAATGTCGCCGCGACCCGCAGGTTCCCTCTTCCACGGGAAGATACTGGCAAAATCCGATTCCGCGCCGCCCCGAAGGCTGTCCCAATGCCTGTAAGCCATTGGAATCACAACCCCCGTTCCGGCAAATTCCCTAAGCGGTCGAACAGGGAATTAAATCGGCCGATCAGGGAACCGAATCCGCCGAACAGAGATGCACCAGAGAATTCCAAACTCGAACGAATCAGAAACCCGCACAGCGCTCATTGGGAGCCGCTGCGGCAAGTTCGCGGAGCGCTCGGGAACGAAGAAAGCAGCGACGGGTGGCGCATCAGCTCGCCCTCGCCATCTTCCAGGTGCTTAGCCACCGTCGCCCCGTGCGGGTCGGAGCGCCGTGACAGCGCCGGCAATCGGAGTGTTGAACCCCTCGACCGCTTCGATCAGTTTCAGCCCGCGCATGAAGAGTAGTCAGAGTGAAGTCGGAAATCTGCTCAGCCCGCCGTGAGCGGGGCGAAGATGTTCGGCTCGTGTTGAAACCCGCCGACCGCGATCCGCGCCATGGGTAAGCCTCTGCTTAGTCGACATATCGGATCGTAGACCCAGGCATCCCGCCTTGTCCCGCCTCGCCCCATATTTCGGTTATGATCGACCCTATGGAGCAAGATCGCCACGCCCACGCAGTCGGGCATAGTCATGCGCATGCCCATCTCGACTACGGGCGAGCCTTTGCGATCGGCATTGCGCTGAACCTCGTTTACGTGGTCGCGGAAGCGGCTGCCGGGCTCATCTCCGGGTCGCTCGCGCTGCTCGCCGACGCCGGGCACAACCTCGGCGACGTGCTTAGCCTCTCGCTGGCTTGGGGTGCCGCCGTGCTGAGCCGCCGCCGACCGAGCGGTCGCTTCACGTATGGGCTGCGCAGCAGCTCGATCCTCGCCGCCCTTGCCAACGCGATCATCCTGCTGGTGGTGACCGGCGGAATCGCCTGGGAAGCGCTAGGACGGCTAAGTCGTCCGGTATCGGTCGCCGCCACGATCGTCATCTGGGTGGCCGCCGCCGGCATTCTCGTCAACGGGGTCACCGCACTGCTCTTCGCCTCGGGAAGCCGGCGCGATCTCAATCTCAAAACTGTTTTCCTGCACATGGCAGCCGATACCTTGGTCACCGCCACCGTCGTCGCCGCCGGTATCGCGATCGCGTTGACCGGCTGGCTGTGGCTCGATCCGGCGGTAAGCCTCTTCGTCTCGGCCGTCATCGTATTCGGCACCTGGGGGCTGATGAAGAGCGCGATCGGCCTCGCTTTGGACGCCGTGCCAGAAGGCGTCGATGCCGCGGCCGTGCGCGCGCACCTGCTGGACATCCGCGGAGTAACCGGACTGCACGATCTGCACATCTGGGGCATGAGCACGACCGAGACGGCGCTGACCTGCCATCTGGTGATGCCG
>Ga0182039_10001509_pt1 | contig 12425 bp, 14 predicted proteins | sample sta12Can44000111_FD_125975 | JGI IMG/M metagenome (GOLD analysis project Ga0182039, IMG submission 125975) | Lab enrichment of tropical soil microbial communities from Luquillo Experimental Forest, Puerto Rico - statanox.12C.anox.44.000.111 | ecosystem: Environmental > Terrestrial > Soil >...
AAGTATGGCTTCGATGGAGTCGACATCGATTGGGAATATCCAGGCTACCTCAGCCGCGGCGGTACACCGCAGGATCTGCCGAATTTCCTGAGTCTGGTGCAGGAATTTCGCAGCAAGGCGCCGTCCGGTTTTCTGTTGACCATGGCGGCGACTCCACGCTCAACGGTCCGTACAGCGTGAAGAATACGGTGGAGGCATACCTTAAGGCTGGTATCGCCAAAGACAAGATCGTCATCGGCATGCCCACCTATGGGCGAAGTTTTTCGCTAGCCGCTCCGCCAATCGCTCCCACCAATGGTTATCGGCAGCCGTTCACGACCGCCGGACCTGCGGGTGCGGCCACTGGAGTTCCCGGGGTGCTGGCCTATTACGAAATCCTCGCCAAGCTAGCGAGCGGCGAGCTGACCGCAGCGTGGGATGATGCGACTCTCACGCCCTATGCATACAGCCGCCCCGGAAACACTTGGGCAAGCTACGACGATCCGAAGTCGCTTGCATACAAGGTGAGCTATGTCATCGAGCGAGGCCTGGGTGGCGCCATGATCTGGTCGATCGACGATGACGCCTTTTCTGCCGCGACCGCCTTTCCGCTGGTGCGTGCGGTGACAGCCATTCTCGACAATCCCGCCACTCGCCCGGCATTGCCGGCATCGGCCGTCGACACCAAAGCGCAAGCGCTCGCCAACGCGATCAAGAACAATCAGAGTCTCGGAAACGCCAGGACCTCGGCGCTGTTCGTGCTGTTTTTTGTCTGCGGTGCAGCGAACGTCGATCCCGCAACCTTCGTGAAGAACAATATGGTGACCGATGGCGCGGATGCCAACGCCACCGGGACTTTCCACCTCGCAGCGCAGACCTTCGCACTTCTCAACGCGGTCACTACGAGCAATGCTTCCGATGAAGCCCTGCTCAACCGCTTTCGTAACGCGCTGAACGCAGACTTGGGAAACGTTACCAGTAATCCCCACGTGGCCCAAGAATGGGACAGCTATCTGTTTGTCGACGATGCCAAGCTGCAGGGATACTATTCGGTAGGTTTTCAGTTGCACTTCGAGCAGTCAGGCGAACAGGCGACCAAGAATCTGGACAACGGCGTCGAGCGTACCGCGACCGTCTATCACTACATCGGACACATTTCGCGGAAGCCCGGACCGGGTATCGACGAAGGTGGAAACACGGAGGACCTCTGGCTGGAGCAGCCGGGCGACAAGCCGCAGGCCGGGTTGACGCTGGACGGAATCAATTATCGGTTGCTGAACGGGCCCGACGGCAAGCCCGTTTCCATGCAGCAGCAGGTCCGCGATGTCGGCGGGCTAAATGAAGCGCTCGCGCAGGCTTACCAAACCGCCCAGAAAAACTATACCCCGCAGTACGACGACAGTGGCAACCTGAAAGAAGCGGATCCGATCACACGGCTGGCTCAGTACCTAGCGCAAACGCAATTTCACCCGAAGGAAACGCAGGCTGTGCAGACAGGCGACCCTGAGGGCGCGGATCGCGGGCAGCATCCCGGGCACACACCGCCAAAGCCCATCACGCAAACCACGGGCCCCAGCCTGACCCACGACAATCCCGGCAAATCCGACAGCGAAGCTGTGGGCGACTTACTCGATCTGTTCGGGATCACCTCAGCGAATTTCCAAGGCATCCTCAATGCGGTGAAGTCGGACAATGGTTCCGGGACAGGGGGATCGCCGCTCGAGCAGCTCGTGCCCGCCGTGGCGAACGAAATCATCAACCACTTCGTACCCGTCGCAGAGCTGATCGGTAACCTCATCGCCTACGAGGTAAAAAAGGAGTTCCTGGATTGGGAAAAGCAGCAGACCCAAAAGCAGGGCCGCGCTACCTTCTACATGGACCAGCAGGAAACTGCGAACCGATTGCAGTTGGTAACTGCCTCCGTGGGATCGGTCTTCAATATGGTTTTGTCCATGATCGCTCCCGAGGAAAGCATTGCTAAAGACATCGCTGGCAAGGAAAGCGCTGCCGGTAAGAGACTGCTCGGGGTCTTCAAGGCGATCGAAGCCGCAAAGGCGGCAGGAAGCGTCGCCAGGAACATTTTAAGTTAGCAGTCGCGGAATTTCAGTGCAGCGTCGATGATAAAGGTCTTAGCCCGCAACAATCTCGACCAAGCCCTTGGCTCTGAGTGCCGGGGTCGTAGCGCAGCGAAGCCAGGCTATATTGCCCAGCCCCAGCGCTGCTAAGGTATGCGGATGGATCTCAGCGGTGGTGAACGAGTTCATTCGCTACGCTTTTGCCCGTCTGGCTCGTATTGACCTGACTTCACTATCGGTTACCTTTGCACAGGGCCAATGCCTCTACCACTTTACGATATACGCCTTATTATGAAGCCCAAAAAAGCATTTTTCGCAAGCCAGGCCGATCTCGCATTCAAGCGAGAAATCGGAACTTACGTTGGGAATATTCGACAGTGGGAGTTTGGTTGGCACAACCGGCTTGATAGGGCACAACCGCGGCGAGCGGAGGATAATGCCGGACGTGGCATGGTTCTCATCAGCGGGGCGGGTCGAGCTGGGTCCGAGCTGCGCGACCCTTGGGGACCGTGATTTCTGGACCGGCGTCGAACCAAGGAGGCGGGTACAGTGACCATCGGAAACGACGTATTTAGGGTGTTCATCAGCCACAAGCAGGAGGATCACGCACTTGCGGCCGTCGTAAAGAAGGCGATACAGAGCCTCAACAAGGACCTGATCGACTGCTTCGTATCCGGCGTCGACATCACCGCGGGGAGGGACTGGCGGCGCGAGATCCGCAGCGCGCTCGCGAGAAGCCATATTCTCCTGCTGCTGTTCACCGCACCGTCGAAGAACTGGGACTGGTGCCTCTTCGAGACGGGCCTGTACACGCGATTCGACCGAAGCGAGATCCGGTCGGTCATCTGCTTGTTCAACCCCGCCGACGCCTCGCCAAGCCCGCTCGCCGACCTTCAGGGCGTGCCAGCCAATGCCGACAAGGTTCGCGCGCTTCTGGATTCGTTGTGCCGCCGGACGTGGGAGGTTTCCGACGACTGGCGCCGAGGGGCGCTGGCGCCCGACATCACGTCCAGCAAGTTGGAGGCCGCGGCTCGCGCCATCGCCGACGCGTTCGGCCGTTCGGGGTCGGCCTCGACGTACTACCCGTGCCATCGCCTCGTCCTATCGCTGTCCGAGTCCGATGACATCGCCAAAGGAATCCCCGAAAGGGCCCAAGTGATACTGGGTCCGAACGGCACATCGGGTTACACGATGTCGCTGTTCGACCTGGCCGGCGGAAGCGACCCGCGCACATGGGGTGATTTGTTGCGGTCCATTGGCGCAACCGAAACCCTCTGGCGCCGCCAACTCGACGCCCACTTCCTCGATGCCCTCGACGAGAAGCTTTTCTCACCGATCGAGGGTCGCATGCAGGCCGGCGGTATGGGTCGGTGTCAGGGCCGGGTCTACCGTCCGATCCTCTACAGCATTGATCGGGGTCCCACGGTGGGAAGAGCGCCAGACGGTGCTGCCCATACCGACCGGCGCCCCCGTTTCGTGACGATTGTCTTCGACCCCGAGCCGCCGGCAGCGCGCGAGACATCTAACGGCTGATCGCTGCGCTTGCCAATCACCGGCACCTACAGGATGCTGAACGGTGACGCCTGTCGCACGGAAGCTCTGACAACAAACTCGCTTCTGGATCCCGTTAGCCCTTCGCCCGTTTCTACAAAGCCTTTGACACGGTTTTGCATCACCCCGTGGCGCTCAATCATCGACGCTCGGGTCGCGGCCGACCCGAACGTGCGGCAGCGGTTCCTGCGGGAAGCCCGCGCCGCAGCGCGGCTTCGGCACCCTCACGTGGCCTGGGTCTACCCTATGAAAAGGAAATCGTTCTGCATCGGAATCATTGATTTCAACGCAATCATAGATTATGATCATCTTGTAAAGACAGGGAAGCCCAATACTCAATGAGCAGCATCACGATCCGCAACCTCGATCCGGCGATCAAGGAGCGGCTGCGTGTCCGCGCGGCGGAGAACGGCCACTCCATGGAGGCCGAAGCCAGGCGTATCCTTCAGACGGCCCTCACGGGGGCAGCGCGTCCGCCGGGGCGCAATCTCTATGAGCGCGTCCGTGCCCGCTTCGCGCCTCTGGGGGGCGTTGAACTTGAGTTGCCGGAGCGCGAGCCCACGCGCAAACTTCCCCGGTTCGACTGATGTTCGTTCTCGACACCGACATCCTATCCGCCATGATGAGCACCCAGGCGGTGCCGCAGGTGGCGGCGTGGATAGCTGGGCAGCCCGCCGACCTCCTTTTCACAACGTCCGTCAACCAGGCAGAAATCCTGTCCGGGCTTGCGATCATGGCGGGGGGCCGCCGTCGCCTCGATCTCGAAGCAGCGGCAAGGGCTATGTTCCTGGAGGATTTCGAAGGACGCGTGCTGTCCTTCGACCTGGATGCGGCCCTCGCCTATGCCGATATCTTCGCCGCCCGCAGGCGGGCAGGGCGACCGTCAGCGACAGTCGATCTCATGATCGCCTCTATCGCGCGATCCCACAACGCAAGTGTGGTCACGCGTGACATTAGCGGGTTCGAAGGCTGTGGCCTCACGGTCATCAATCCGTGGGATGCGACATAACCACTGTCAGAATACTGCTTCCGTTGGACGCTCAGTTCGCAAAAGGCACAGGCCTATCCAAAACTGCTATTTGCCCGGCCGGTACGGCCATCGCATTGCGTACGGCCGAACAGCATCGCGCGATGCACACATCCACCTCTCGCAGCCACGCTTTGAACGTCATTCGTTCACGTGTAGGTTGCGCCAATTGTTAGATGAATGCTCTTACTACTTTAGTTCTTGCGCTGCTCGTCGGCGCCAGTGTCGCTTTCTACCTTCGGATTTTCCGACTAATTTATTTGCAGGCCGGCGGGAAGGTTGTGGCGAGCCATTTCGCGCGGGTTGATGCCTACTTGGCTCTCGGCTGTGTAACCATGTTTGTTGTTCAATGCCTGCAGAGCCTGAGTGGAAAAAGAGGCGCGTTGCCCGCTACGGTCGACACCACATTTCTCTTCATGGTTCAGCTTGCTTTCTGGATCTTTGTGATTGGAGTCATTGTCTTGTCTTTCGTATTGCGCGGCATGCATCCCAGCGCGCTCTTTGGATTCGATCGGCTCGGTTTCTTCAGGGTATTTTTGCTTAGTTTGGGTCTCCTGTTTGCGGCGCTGCCCTTGATTCTGGCCAGCAGTACGCTGATTAGCGAATTTTTACACTCCAACCCTCAACAAGATACTCAGCCGATTATGCAGCTTTTTGAACGGGCAAGCGATCCGGGCAAGCGGGTGCCACTCATCATTCTTGCGGTCGTAATTGCGCCAATTTCCGAGGAATTCGTCTTTCGCGGGTTCCTTTACGGAGTGCTCAAGAGATTTGCGGGTGCGCTGCCTGCCCTGGTTTTCTCTGCTCTCTTGTTCTCGTCGATTCACATGCATATTCCTTCGCTGCTGCCCCTGTTTCTGTTGGGATGCGTGTTGACGTTGGCCTACGAACTTTCGGGATCGTTGCTGGTCCCGATGGCCATGCACGCAATTTTCAACACGCTCACGCTCGTTCAGGTGTTTTTTGCGGGTCGATGAAGCTGAATGAGCTTGGTGAAGATGAAGTTGTGCGGTGCTTGACTCGGGGCTTGAACTTGGATCGCCGCGTCGTTGTTGGTCCCGGCGATGACTGCGCAGTCGTGAAAACCGCGGGTGATCTTCAGCTGCTGAAAACAGATTGCATCATTGAAGGGATACATTTTCGTCCAAATGCCGATCCAATGCGGGTGGGCTGGAAAGCGATGTGCCGTTCAATCAGCGACGTAGCGTCGATGGGTGGGTTGCCACTGGATGCTTTAGTGACCGTGGCAATCCGCTCCGATGCCGAATTTGAATGGTTGAAAAAGCTTTATCGAGGTCTACGTAAGGCTGCCTCTACCTACCGCGTGAACCTGGTCGGCGGAGAGACGGCAAGATCGCCAGGCCCAGTTTTTTTGTCAGTCTGTTTAACCGGTATGGTCGAAAAAGGTAAATATGTTAGTCGTTCGGGAGGCAAGAAGGGGGACTGGCTCTTCGTTACCGGAAGGCTTGGGGGCTCGATCGATGGAAAACATCTCCGGTTTTCACCGCGAGTGAGAGAAGCTCGCTGGTTGGTCGGCCGTTTTCCGATTCATGCCATGATGGATTTGAGTGACGGTCTGGGAAGTGATCTTCCCCGGCTGGCGTCCGCAAGCGGTGTGGGATTTGAAGTGGCCCTCGAAAATCTCCCGTTAAACAAAGGTTGCGTTCCGGAAAACGCGGTACGGGACGGAGAAGACTACGAACTACTTTTCGCGGTTCCGAGAGCCGTCAAATCGCGCCTTGAATTGGAATGGAAGAAAGCTTTTCCCAGATTGCAGCTGACACCGATTGGACAACTGGTTGACTCCGGCCACCATGAATTCGAGCAAAAAGGGTTCGATCATTTTCGAGGTAGAGCATGATTTCGCCGACCGAATGGATTTCCAAAAGTCCGGATCAGACGCGATTCATCGCGGCCGGCTTGGCGAGAAGCCTGATGGCCGGTTCGGTTATCAAACTCATAGGCGATCTGGGGGCAGGCAAGACTGAATTCGTAAGGGGTCTAGCAACAGGCCTTAACTACAATCAAGTTGTCACCAGCCCGACTTTTACTCTTGTGCACGAATATTGTGGAGGCAGATTGCCATTGTTTCATATGGACCTCTATCGCCTGAACGAAGAGGCTGAGTTGGATGATATTGGGTTTGAAGATTACCTGCGAGCCGGTGGTATTTGCGCCGTCGAATGGGCGGACAAATTTCCTGCTCGCCTGCCCCGTGATGCCATTGAAATTGTCCTGACCATCCGCGAAAACAACACGCGAAGGATCGCGTGGTGAAGAGTCTTCTGATCGAAAACTCGAGCAGCCCCGGAACCGTTGTTCTGGCGGACGGCAGTGAGGTTCTCGCGCTTGGCGAGATCTTGAAGCACGGGATGCTTTCGGCTACGATCCATGATTTCGTTCTTGAATTCGGTCCCCCGGCCGAAATCGTCGTAGGGCTGGGACCGGGTTCATATGCCGGTACTCGAGTAGCGGTTGCGACCGCGATCGGTCTTAAAATCGGACTCGGTTGCCCGGCATTCGGCTGCCCGTCGGTCCTTGCATATGGAGCGGCGACCTACTATGTCGTCGGCGACGCGAGACGCGGCTCGGTATTTCTGGCGAGCATCGAAGAGAACGGGTTGGTTTGCGTGCCGCAACTCCGTTCCATAGAGGAGTTTCGCCTCCTGTTGCCAGAACTTCGCCAGCGGCCGGTTTATGCGGTTGGACCAATCCCCGGTGTCGTCGATCTTCCAATCGTGCGGCCTCGCGCCGAATATCTGTTATTGCGTAGAGATTCGTTCCAGTCTTCTCTGGAGCCGCTTTATCTGAAGGAGCCGCACATCACACAGCCTAACCCGCAAAAATCACACCCTTGAGCAGCAACGCGCTCATTGCGGGTTAGTGAGCTCTTAAACGGACGCTGCGCGTCCGTTTAAGAGCCATTTCTTAAGACAGACGTTCCAGACAACCTGTTTTAGACCTTTCTGTTCAAAGAGCAGCGGAAAGCCCGGCTGACGATTCTGGGCGATGCCACTGCGCCAGTTGACGCAAAGATCGCCATGATTCAAAATCGGCACTCAAGCCAGTTTCGAGAGCGAGCCTGGACTCGACGGCGCTTCCTCGTACATGTATTGGTGCAGGCGGAATGAAAATTGTTGTCGCTTATTCGGGAGGACTCGACACCTCGGTAATTCTGAAATGGATAAAAGAGACCTACGCTGCTGACGTCGTCGCCTTTTGCGCTGATATCGGTCAGGAAGAGGAATTGGATGGATTGGAACAGAAGGCGCTGAAAACCGGCGCCTCAAAATGCTATGTGGACGATTTGCAGGAGGAATTTGCGCGCGATTTCATTTTTCCACTGTTTCAAGCATCGGCGCTTTACGAAAATCAATATTTCCTGGGAACGAGCATTGCCAGGCCGCTGATTGCAAAACGGATGGTCGAGATTGCCCGCGCCGAGGGGGCCGAGGCGGTTGCGCACGGCGCAACGGGCAAAGGGAACGACCAGGTTCGCTTTGAATTGACGGTTGCGGCTCTGGCTCCCGACATCATCGTGATTGCCCCATGGCGGCTTGAAGAGTTTCGTAAACGATTTCCCGGGCGAGCGGAAATGATCCGATACGCTGAAGAGCAGGGAATTCGTGTCGCGGCGAGCGCAAAAAAACCGTACTCGATGGATCGCAACCTCCTCCATATAAGTTTTGAAAGCGGCGTTTTGGAAGATCCCTGGATTGACGCGAGCAGTCCCGAGATGCGGGACATGTACAAGCTAAGCGTCTCTCCGGAAGATGCCCCTGATGCCAGCGAATATGTAGAGCTTGAGTTTGAGAGAGGGTCCTGCGTTGCGCTCAGCCACCCAAAGATTAGCGAGATTCTGGATCGAATAGGCTCGTCCTCGGAAGCTCGGGGGGGCCACGTTCGGCTCTCCCCATTCTGGATCATGAAAGCGCTCAATTTTCTGGGGGGCCGAAATGGAATCGGCAGGGTCGACATGGTTGAGAATCGCTTTGTGGGCATGAAAAGCCGAGGGGTCTATGAGACCCCTGGAGGTGCAATTCTGTTTTTTGCGCACAGGCAGATCGAATCCCTGACGATGGATCGAGAAGTGATGCATATCAGAGACGCCCTGGGCCCGAAGTATGCAGAGCTTGTTTATAACGGCTTCTGGTTTGCCCCGGAGCGCGAAGCGATTCAGGCGCTGATCAGCGAATCGCAGAAGAATGTTTCCGGTGTGGTGCGAGTAAAATTGTACAAAGGAAACGTTATCGCGGCCGGACGAAGGAGCCAGGTCAGTCTCTATAATCCTGATATCGCGACGATGGAGGCGGATCCCACCAAGGCGTACAATCAATCGGATGCGACTGGCTTTATTGCGCTGAACGCGCTTCGTTTGAAAGTTGCCACCAAAGTTCATGGAAACGTTTCCGGTTAACCCGAAAATCTCACGAGCCAAAGCGCTCGTCAGATTTTCGCGCTATTTCAAAACTGATCCTTTGCGTGACTCGGCGTACCTTTGCGCGAGGCCCAAAACGAAGCCCGACTTCCGCGTTCGGTGCCATGACTCAGTTGCTTTTCGGCTTAAGCTGATAATTTCTTGCAACACCCCTGAATGCCTCGACCTGATTTCGCTGCCAGCCTGCGTCGCGTCCCAATTCTTTAGCTAAGATCTCGGCGACGGCCGGAGCCGCATCGACAGCTGCCGTGGAATCCAGCAGCAGGGCGCGAGTCCTTCGCGCAAGTACATCCTCGACCGTGCGCGCCATTTCTTCGCGCACTGCCCAAACAACTTCGGCCTTCGTATAGGGCAGTCTGGGATCGAGTGGCGCGTCAAGCTCTTTGTCTGAGGCTGCCAACTCATTGATCCTCGGACGATCGGTCCCGTAAACAGCCAAATGGAGAGGGGATGCAAAAGTTTCCGGGCTTCGGCTGTGCCCGTGAAGCGGAAGCTCAGATGTACGCGAAGGAACGGAGGGCAACCCGGCGAGTTTGATGACCTGATCGATGCAGTCTTCACCCATACGACGATAAGTTGTCCATTTGCCTCCAGTGATTGTGACTAAGCCAGAAGAAGAAGCGGCGACGGTATGCTCGCGGGATAGCCCAGACGTCTTGCTGGCCGCTCCAGCCTTGACCAAAGGCCGAAGCCCTGCGTAGCAAGAAAGCGCGTCTGATTCGGTTGGATCCTTTGCAAGATACTTGGCCGCCTCAGAAAGAATAAATGCGATTTCATGAGCCTGGATGCGGGGTTCTTCCACGGGCTCGGGAACTGGTCCGTCAGTGGTGCCGAGAATCACCCGGTCGTGCCACGGTATGCCAAACAGGACTCTACCGTCAGAGGTCTTGGGCACCATGAGCGCCGAGGTACCCGGTAGAAAAGCCCGCGGCAGAACCAGGTGCGCACCCTGACTAACCGCCAGCATCTTCTCGGTTCCCGGCGCGTCCATCTGCCGGATCGAATCGACGAAAACTCCGGTCGCATTGATGACCGCTCGAGCCTTGACTTCAAACTCCGATCCGCCCTCTCGGTCCCGGATTACCGCTCCAGTTACTTTGCCGTCGTGCTTGGTAATTCCGACGACTTCGGCGTAATTGAGCGGGAAGCCGCCGAGATCCGAAAGCGTGTGCGCCAGAGTGGCGGCCAGTCGCGCGTCATCAAATTGTCCATCGAAATAAAGAACCCCTCCTTTCAGGGCCTTCTGTTCGACCGTAGGCAGCTGGCGAATGGTTTCAGACTTGCCCAACACCTTGGAGCCACCGAGAGAGAGCTTTCCCGACAATCTGTCGTAAATTCCCAAGCCTATTCCATAAAAGGGAATCTCCCAGAGGTGATAGGCAGGGATCACGAACTTGAGTGGATGGACAAGGTGAGGGGCATTTCTTAGCATCAGCCCTCGCTCATGCAAAGCTTCCCTCACCAAGGCGATATTGCCCTGTTGCAGGTAACGAACGCCCCCGTGAGCCAGTTTCGTCGCGCGGCTCGAGGTTCCCTTTGCAAAATCGGTTTTTTCGACAAGAAGGGTTCGAAATCCGCGCGACGCAGCCTCCACTGCGGTGCCGAGACCTGTCGCTCCGCCGCCTAGAACCAGGCAATCCCAGAGGATTGACTTGTCTGAGATCGCTTGGATTGCAACGCTCCTGTTCACGACCGTGAAAGGCGCTTTACGCCCAGGCTTTCGCGCGCTCCAATGCCTTGTTCCAACCAGCGCGGAGTTTCTGGCGCTCGTCGCTTCCGATTTTTGGTTCGAACGTGCGGTCCACGCCCCATTGCGCGGCGATTTCGTCGATCGAATTGTAGTAGTTGACGGCCAACCCGGCTAGATAGGCTGCGCCCATTGCCGTCGTCTCAGGGTTCGACGCACGCACCACCGGCACTCCGAGCAGGTCTGCCTGGAATTGCATCAGCAGGTTATTCGCAACCGCTCCGCCGTCGACCCGGAGTTCCGACAACTTTATGGACGAGTCGGACTCCATCGCGGTAAGGATATCGGCAACCTGGTAGGCAATGCCCTCCAGAGCGGCTCTGGCGATATGGGCTGCGGTGCTGCCCCGGGTCAGGCCCACAATAGCGCCTCTTGCGTACGCATCCCAGTGTGGAGCGCCCAGGCCGACAAAGGCCGGAACAAGATACACGCCGCCGTTGTCTTGCACAGTGGCCGCGAGATTTTCCACCTCCGGGGCTGTTTTGATGATACCGAGACCATCACGCAACCACTGCACGACGGCGCCTGCAATAAAGACGCTTCCTTCCAGCGCGTATTCGGTCTTATTGTTCCTTCGCCATGCAATGGTCGTGAGGAGATTGTTTTTTGACGGAACGGCGTCGGTGCCGGTTTCCATCAGCATGAAGCAACCAGTGCCGTAGGTGTTTTTAACCATGCCGGGTTTACTGCACATCTGGCCAAACAAAGCCGCTTGCTGGTCACCGGCGATCCCTGCGATAGGAATTCCGCTTAACATGCCGCTCGACGATATTCCGTAGATTTCGCTTGAGCTCTTCGCCGCAGGCAGCAAAGAGCGAGGCACGTGCAAAGCCTTGAGAAGCTCGTCATCCCAATCCCGGGTGTGAATGTTGAAAAGCATGGTTCGCGACGCGTTGGATTCATCCGTCACGTGAACTTTGCCATCTGTGAGTTTCCAAATGAGCCAGGAGTCGACGTTCCCAAATGCGAGCTCGCCGCGTTCGGCTCTTTCCCGGACCCCGGGAACGTTGTCCAGGAGCCAGCGCACCTTTGTTCCAGAAAAGTAGGCGTCGATCACCAGGCCCGTTTTGCTCTGGATAAGCGGCAACAGGCCATCGGCCCGCATCTGATCGCAGATCGGAGCGGTCCTACGGTCCTGCCACACGATTGCATGGAAGACCGGTTCGCTCGTCTTTCGATCCCAGATGAGCGTGGTCTCGCGCTGGTTTGTTATTCCGATAGCGGCTATGTCCGCCAGGCTGATATTCGCGCGGCCAAGCGCATCAGCTGCGACACCAATCTGGCTTGCCCAGATTTCATTTGGATCGTGTTCGACCCAGCCAGGCTGGGGGAAAAACTGGGTAAATTCCATTTGTGCAACGGAGACAACTTTACCCGAGCGATCGATCACCAGAGCTCGAGAGCTCGTGGTACCCTGGTCTAAAGTGAGTAGGTATTTCATATTATTTCCTGAGATGCGTTTAGGTTAGTGGGGGGCCGGGGCACTCCCGAAGGTGGCGACATACAGAAGTGCGCCGATCACACCGCCGATGATTGGGCCGACAACGGGGATCCAGCCATAGGCAAAATCCGAGTTACGCTTGCCCGGAATTGGCAATATTGCATGAG
>Ga0182039_10001511_pt1 | contig 12418 bp, 9 predicted proteins | sample sta12Can44000111_FD_125975 | JGI IMG/M metagenome (GOLD analysis project Ga0182039, IMG submission 125975) | Lab enrichment of tropical soil microbial communities from Luquillo Experimental Forest, Puerto Rico - statanox.12C.anox.44.000.111 | ecosystem: Environmental > Terrestrial > Soil >...
CCTCGCGAGAAGCCCATCATCGGCATCGATCTCGGGACGACGAACGCCTGCGTCGCCCACGTCCGCAGCCGCATCCCGAAGGTCGTCCCGACCGACCGTGGCTCGCTCATCCTGCCCACCGTGGTCGCGCTCGGCGAGAAGGGCGACTTCCTCGTCGGCGGCGTGGCGAAGGACCAGCTCGTCACCAACCCGAAGAACACGATCTACGGCGGGAAGCGGCTCATCGGGCGCAAGTGGAGCTCGAAGGTCGTGCAGGAGCTCCGCAACTACTACTCCTACGACATCGTGGAGGGGCCGGCGGGAGAGGCCGCGGTCCTGCTCGGGGGCGAGGTGAAGACGCTCCCCGAGATCTCCGCGATGGTGCTCGCGCACATCAAGAAGATCGCCGGGCAGTTCCTCGACAAGGAGATCACCGAGGCGATCATCTCGGTGCCCGCCTACTACTCCGACGCGCAGCGGCAGGCGGTCCGCGAGGCCGGGCGACTCGCCGGGTTCGAGGTGAAGCGGATCGTGAACGAGCCGACCGCCGCCGCGCTCGCCTACGGCTTCCAGCGGGGGCTCGACCAGAAGCTCCTGGTCTACGACCTCGGCGGCGGCACCTTCGACGTCTCGGTCCTGCAGCTCTCCGGGAACGTCTTCGAGGTGCTGGCGACGGGCGGCGACACCTTCCTCGGCGGCGTCGACTTCGACAACCGGATCATCGACTACGTGCTCGAGGACTTCTGGCGGCAGCACAAGATCGACCTCGCCCAGTCGCCCATCGCGATGCAGCGCGTGAAGAAGGGGGCGGAGGCGGCCAAGATCGACCTCTCGCTCATCCCGAACGTCACCATCGACCTGCCGTTCATCGAGGAGAAGAAGGGGAAGCCGCTCGACGTCCGGCTTCAGCTCTCGCGCCAGCAGCTGAACGACCTCACGCTCGACCTCGTCGACCGCACCTTCGAGCTCTGCGACCAGGTCCTCGCCGAGAAGAGCATCCGCCCCGACGACATCGACGAGATCATCCTCGTCGGCGGCCAGAGCCGGATGCCGCTCGTGCAGCAGAAGATCCAGGAGCACTTCGGCAAGCCCGCGCGCAAGGGCGTCCACCCCGACGAGTGCGTCGCGCTCGGCGCGGCGCTGCTCGGCGACTCGCTCGACCAGATCGACTCGGTCACCCTCGTCGACGTGCTGTCGATGCCGATCGGCATCGCCACGCCCACGAACCACTTCCGCAAGGTGCTCGACAAGAACACGACCATCCCCTCGACGCGGAGCTTCCGCCTGCCGCCGCCGCGCGAGCCGGGCCAGCCGATCGAGATCGACATCTACCAGGGCGAGTCGGACCTCATCGTCGACAACGAGTTCCTGGGCTCGATCCGCCTGCCCGCCGCCGCGACCGGCCGCCGGATCGACTTCCGGCTCGACGAGGAGTGCCTGCTCAAGGTGAGCTTCGACGATCCGGCCAAGGGGTTGACCGAGGTCCGCCTCTCGACCCGCGACACCCCCGAGGCGCTCCGCCGCGCGCTCGCCGAGGACGCGACGCGGCGCGAGGCGACGCCGGGCGAGGCCGCGGGCGCGGAGAAGCGCGGCGGGATCTTCGGCTGGCTGAAGCGGGGATGAGGAGGTTCGCCGCGCGTGCGCTTCGCCAGCCGCGAATGGATTGACGCCGTCGTCGTGGCGCTGAACCGCCACCCCGACCTCGGGCGCGCGCTCGCCGGGCTTCCCGCCGACGCGGCGTTCGTCGTCGAGGCGGAGCGGCCCGCCTGGCCGGCCGACCTCTCCGCCTACGCCCGGCACGACGGCCGGCGCGTCGTCTCGTGGCGGCTGCTCGCCGATCCCGACGACATCCTCGAGCTCGAGCCGGCCTACGTCCTCCGCGCGCCGTACGGCACGTGGAAGGGGCTCTTGAACGGGGCGGACCCCGTGAAGGCCGCCTTGTCCGGGCGCATCCGGGTGGAGGGTGATCTCGAGGCGCTCGTCCGCCGGAGCTCGTACCGTTACGTCGTCGACGCCGCGCTCGCGGCGATCACCACCGAGTTTTCCTAGGAGGCGATGGGATGGCGCGGAAGGGCTTCGCCGAGCGGCTGTTCGAGGCCGGCACGCGCGCGATGGCGCAGGCGGCCGAGATGGTGATGAAGGATCCGCGCGGTCAGGAGGCGGTGGCGCGGGCCGTCGGCGCCGCGCAGCGGGGGCGCAAGCGACTCGAGGAGGCGCAGGGCCGGCTGATGCGCGCCGCAGGCATCCCCGGTCGCCAGGATTACCAGGACCTCGCGAAGCAGCTCGCGCGGATCAAGCGAAAGGCGCGCGAGCTGTCCGCGAAGCTCGACGGCGCCGAGGGCGACGAGGGCTCACCCCCGACAACGCACTGATCTCGTTGACACATCCCGGCACCGACGGCATACTTCGCCGCCTTCGTAGCGCCCGGGCGTTTAGCTCAGCGGTAGAGCACCGTCTTCACACGGCGGGGGTCGCTGGTTCGAAACCAGCAACGCCCACAGTATCCAACGCCCGCAACGCTCCATCGTTGCGGGCGTTTTCCTTTTTGGCGTCGGTCCCTGTGAACTCTTCCCCGCTCGGGGTGGAGGGCACGCGCGGAGCGACCGTCCCCGATTCCGCCGTCGCTTAGCACGACGAGAGCGGCGTGCGCTCGCCCGCCGCTCTCACGATCCACCCGCCGTCGAGGACTCAGGTCGTCGCGGCCCTGCTCTGCAGTGCTTCCAGGCGCTTGTGCCCGCTGTGCTCGCCCCTCGGCAAGGCGACGAGATCTGCTCCGGTCGCCTCGGCGATGGCCTTCAGCTCGGACATCCTGAGGTGCTGCCCGTAGACCTTCAGGTTCATATCGTGCACCGCCACGAGCATGTAGCGGGGCCTCTGGGCGCCGTCGGTATACTTCACTCGCTCGCGATAGAAGATTGTGCCGGCCATATGAAAGGGTGTCTCCTTTCCTCGCTTCCTCCATACGTGGAGGGGTACATCCCGATCCTATGCGTGCGTGAGGGCTTCTGCACGTGTGATGGCGCTCCAGGGCGGTGTATCGCCCGGAGCCCACCGCGCGGGTGGGACACGGTTTCGCACCTGCGCTCTCACCGCCTCACGACGGTCCCGACCTTCTCGCCGCGGATCGCCTTCGTGAGACAGCCCGGCTTGTGGCCGTTCACGATCTTCACCTCGCGGACGTTCTTCGCGTCCCTGAGGATATCGAGCACCTTCCGCTCGATGACGAGGTCCTCCATGTCCCGACGCATGAGCTCGTCGGTCCCGATCTCCTCGATGAGGGTCGCCTTCGGATTGACCCTGGGATCCTCCGTGTAGAGACCATCGACGTTCTTCACGAAGATGCAGCTCTTCGCACCGAGCAGCTCGGCGACGAGGAGCGCTCCCGTGTCCGTCCGGTGGGGCGGGATCCGGCCCACCTCCGGCGGATGCTCGTACAGGCCGTAGGGAGGCGTGCCGTGGATGACCGGCAGGAGGCCGAGGTTGAGCATCGTGGGCAAGCCGAGCAGGTCGCTCGTGTGGACGCGCGTGCCGCCCCACTTCGACAGCAGCAGCGTGACCATCACCGCGTTCTGCTCACTGATCTTCGAGGCCAGCTCGGCGAGGACGCCGGTCGGCATGCCGAGGTCGATCCCGATGTCGAGGACGTGCCTGACCCGGGCGCCGCCTCCCGTGACGACCAGGATCTTGTGTTGCTTCGAGAGCTCACCGATCTCCTCGATCAGCGGGAGGAGCACCTCGCGCCCGTAGTCGACGAGCCCGTGCCCACCGATCTTCACGACATTGAGATCCGGGATGACGCGGAGAACGGGGATGTCCTCGTGCCTCTCCATCAGCCCTTTTCGAACCAGCGTCTCCCCTTTCAGCTTGGACTCCATCTCGTGTCTCTGCGCCATGCTCGAGCATCTCCTGTGCGTGGGGTGACCGATCTCGCGTCGGGGGCACGCACTAGCTTACGCGACTGACGCGAGCGCCGCTCCGGATTGGAGCGGCGCGGCCGTCTCACGGGACTCGTCTTGACGGAGCGCGGGATGCGTTCCTGCCGCGCGTCGAGTACCGCTCGCCCGGGGGCCGCGTGCCGGACGGCGGGCGGGCGCGCGCGAACGGTCCAGGGCGCGCGCGACGGTGATTCAGAACGACTTCAGGACCGACCTGGGGCACGTTTGCCAGCGCGCCTCTTCCGACGACGACTCGGTGACCAGCAGGACTCCTGTTCCGCCCTGCATCACCGGCTTCACCTTCCAGTCCGACAGCAGGACCGCCTCGTCGTCACGGAGGACGACGCCGTCGAGCGTCCGCACCGAGGTGATGTGCGGATGAGCGCGAAGGTCGCGCACGGTCGTGACTCCGTTCGCGTCGACCTTCTCGATGACGACATGTCCGCGCAGCCTGCCATCGTTGCCGCCCAGGCGCAGACCGACCGCCGCCAGCGCTCCGATGACGCCACCCCCGGTCCCGCCGTGTGCCGAGAGGTGGATCCCGAGCCGGCGCGCAAGGTCGTGCGCCTCCTCCTTCTCGAGAACGGTCCGCTTCGCCCTCTCGCCGAACGCGACGAGCTCGTCGGTTCGGTTCAGTCGCTCGGGCACGGCCAGGCATAGACCCGGATCGGATCCGGGCGCGCTCTCCCGCTCGAGGAGCGCCGCCGCATCCGACGTGAGCTCCTCGAGGTGCGCCTCGGAGAGGTCTACGGCGAAGCACATCGAGCTGTTGTGCGACGTGTACGGTACGTCGGGATGGACGAGGAGCTGGTGCCTCGTCACGTAGGAGCGCGTGCCCCAACCCTTCTGCTCGACGCCGCACGCGATCGCCTCTGCGAGGTGACCGGTGCCCTTGGTCTCGAGGTTGTCGGTGTCGTCCACGGCGACCAGCACCCGCATGCTGTGCTCCTTCGTCGGAGGCTGCGCTGACCACCCGGCTCGCCGCTCTGGCCGGCCGCGCACCGCGACGTCCTGCGACGCAGCAAGGACTGCGCCATGCTGCAACAGCGCGGCCCGCAAGGAGAAATCGCGGAGAGCCGGCGCACCAAGGAAGTGACATGTCACAGCCGTGCGCAGCCCGCTCGCCCGTCATGCCCATCTCACAGCCTTCGCGGTGCCGGCTCGAAGTTGATGCGAGTCGGGCGCCTCGCATCCGAACGGCCGCGTCATGATGACTCTCGGTCAACTATGAGGGACTGACCGTGCAGGCACGCACGCCTCCCGTCCGAGCCCATTGCTCGGGTCTTAAGACGCGAGTCCGCCGGCGAAGCGCCGGCATCACAAACGAGGCAAAGATTGCCACGCCCTGAATGATAGGGCACAACACTTTGCGCAACTCGGGAACAGTCGGCGCCGTTTCAACACGCTACGGAAAGCGACGTACCGCGCACCGTTCCAGATGTCCGCGATTGAACTCTCCCGCACGCTCCCCATCGGCACCTGCAGTGAACAGGGATAGACATCCCCGTAAGGGTTTATCCGCATCGCGTACCATGGGTAAAAACACTTGTCTACGAACGCGTAGGCGTCGTCGTGATATCTCATTCGGATCTCATCAGCGGTCAGATCCGGTCCGAACGTGACCGATACCCCCGATGCGCGCGCAAGCCTCTTGATGCGTTCGACTTCTCGGGCAAGCTCCTCCGAGCGGACCGGCTTCAACTCGTCGGGAATGTCTTGATTCTCGGGTTTCGCGACCGTCGTCCTCTGGAGTGCACGGTTCGTATCCTGCTGCATCTGTTCCGTCGTATAGAACACGTATCCGAACCCAAGGTGCGCGCGAAGGTCGCTACCGAGAGGCACGAGCTCCGTCAACCTCGACATGTTCCCCGCGACGATTGTCGTAGCCAGCGTCACGTTCGGAGTCTTCGAGCCGAGCGCAGTCTTCGCCGCCTGCACCAGCCGAATCGCCGCGACGGAGCGAGCGAATGCGCCTTGCTTCCCCCTGATGACGTCATGTATCTCGGCGGGACCGTCGATCGAGACATTCAGCGAATCGAGCCCCGACCGCACTACCTCGTAGGCGTCGGTTTCATGAATCAACGTGCCGTTCGTAGTGATGTTGCAGTACATCCCCTTCTGTTTCACCCTCCGAACGAGCGAGAGCAGGTCGGGGCGAAGGAACGGCTCTCCTCCGGTGAAATGCAATTCCGGTTACGCCCCATCTCGCCGCGTCGTCAACTACTGCGGTGATCTCCTCGCGCGGCAGCTCTTCTCGGTGCGGCTCGGGTGCCTGATCGCCCACTTTCGCCTTCTTGTCGAGATCGAGCGGGCACATCGCGCATCGGAGATTGCAACGAAACGTGACCTCCATATTGATTCGCGACGGACGCCATGCTCGACCGTTGGCGAATACGTATGGAATGTAGTATCGCGGAATTTCCAGGGCCTTGTAGGCGCTTCGCGCAGCAGGAACGAGAGACGCGGGCAACATCGCCTGAACGACACTGCGCACTTTCATGGCAACCGTTCCCCTTCGTGCTGACTTCAATGAACCAGCAAAGCAGGCGCGAGGGTTCTCGCGACTACCGCTCGTTCGTGATCGGCGCGCGGGCGCGAACGGACACCAAGCTTAGATTCCACAACCGATTGGGTGAAGCGCTCCGAGGGGTTCGAGTATTTCTCCGGCGCTCATTTGGAGGAGGCTGCGCGGCCACGCGCAAAGAAGCGCGCTGTCGTGTTCTCATCATTCGGACGCAGCGCCCGCTTGACGCCGGTCAAACCGCTGCTGGCGCTAGCAAGTCGCTGTTTGCGACGCAAAACCGGACCGCTGCGTTCGTGATGCGCTTAATGGGTGAAATGCTCCTCGCCGATTCGCTCCCCGAGCGCCCGACCCGTGACGCTGCGAGTTCCCCAAGTCGGTAACGCCGGCCCCAGCCGATGTGACACCGCACCACTGCGGTGATGTGACATTGCACCGCCCGGGGACGCCTCACTGCGAGGACGAGGTGCGTGATCGTCGCTGGTGGTCCGCTCGCTTCCAGCGCCGAGCGATCGCCACGAGCCAGTTGGCCTCTGTCTCGCATGTGTCTGACTCGATGGCGTACCCGCTCGAGAACACCACGACGCTCGCCACGGATCTGCGCCGCCACTTCGACAACTGGGGGACCAATTCCGGCGCGTCGGAGGCGCAGCGCCGGGGATGGCCCGGGACCGCGTTGCCGTACGGCGCGCTCGGCGCCGACGCTCCTCGTTGTCTCGTGCTGCTCGAGGAAGATGGACACGACGGCAGGCCGGTCGGGAGCTGCGATGCATCCCGCGCGGCTCGGTTCTTCAGCTCGACTGACCATGTCTTCCCTCCGGCGCGCGATCTCGTCCGGCTCGGCGTCTTCTTCCATCTGGGACTCTTTCGCACTCTCCAGCTCGTCGTGAAGAACCAGTGGGAGGAGTCCGTGCTGCGCGAGAAACGCCGACCCACGGACGGCCAAGCGCGGTACGCGGAATTCGTCACGAGCCTCGACGACGACGCCTTCGCGCGCCTGCTGGGCCGCTTCCGGCCGGGGCTCGCCGGGACGCCGGGCGTGGACGAGATCCACCTTCTCCTCGAGGAGCACGGGAACCTTGCGAGCGCTTCTGGCTTCGACCGGGAGAGCCTGGCGGCCCTGATAGACCAGATGTTCCGCGCGGGCGTTCTCGTCTGTGCGGCGAACAGTCCGGAGCTGGAGTGCTTCGAGGCTCGCCTGGAGCAGGAGATCGCGCTGCTGCGTGATGCAGCGCGGGAAGCGGCGGACCAGTTCTGGCTGAAGAAGAGCTGCTGGCTGACGATCCAGGGCGAGCTCGAGGACAAGCTCCTGCTCCGCGAGGACGTGAGGCTGAGGAACTTCAACGTCGACATGGAGTGGATGGGCACCTTCGGGCGGGCGTACGTCGAGCTGCTAGAGGCGCAGATGCGCCATCGGCGGCTCGAGCGGCGCACGGCGATCGCGAGGGCCGACCCGTCTCTCACGGACGAGGATATCGAGGCGCGGGTGAAGGAGAGCATCGAGGAGGAGCTCGCCTCGCTCGAGAAGGCGAGGGGGGACGCAATGCACGCGGCCCGGTTCGCCCGGCCTCACGAGATGGAGGGCGAGACCCTGTCCGACGCTCAACTCGATCGCGACCGCGACGAGGCGAAGAGGATCATCAGGGAGATCTGGCGGCTAACGCACCCGGACACGCTGAACGGCTCGTTCACGGAACGGCAGCGGAAGAGATTGCGTGAGTACCTCGAGGAGGTCGTGAAGATCAGGCGGTCCGAGGCACTGATCGACGTCCGCGCGATCCCCGTCCTGACGGAGATCCTCGCGAAGGTGAGAGAGCTGTACGACGTGATGGGCGTCGACCTCGAACCCGCGAGCGTGATCCGGGGCGACACGCTGGCGGAGCGGATCGCGTGGCTGGAGAACGAGATCCAGAAGATCGAGGCCCAGACCCGGGAGCTGATGGCGGAGATCCACGCCATGATCACGGATCCCGATATTCGGGAGAAGAGGGCGTCCCTGGGCGATGAAGAGGCTCGGAAGGTCACGCTGCTCGGGCTGGAGCGGCTGAAGCGCGAGCTCGAGGAGAAGAGCGTCGCCCTCGAGGCGGAGCAACGGCGCCTCGCGGGCGACTGAAGATCGGGGATGGCGTCCCGATAGAGACGACGGTCGACCGCCACATGGGACGAGACGACACCTTCCTCACCCCGCGCGACCACGCGCATCTGCGAGCGACGACGCTCGGCAGCCTCGGCATCACGCCGAGAATGCGGATGGACGCCCATTGCTTCGGTGGCCACACGAGCGCGGTGCGGTCGGTCGCGTTCTCACCGGACGGCCGCTTCATGCTGACGGGGAGCTGGGACAAGACCGCCATCCTGTGGGACGTCCCGAGCGGACGGATCGTCCGCACGTTGAAGGGGCATTCGGAAGGGATCCGTTCCGCCAGGATCTCGCCGGACGGGCGCCTCGCGCTGACGGGCGGCGCGGATCGCTCGGCGATTCTCTGGGACCTCGCGAGCGGCAGGATTGTGCAGCGATTGACCGGGGCGAGAAACGACGTCTTCTCGGTGAGCTTCTCAGCGGACGGGACCCTCGCATTGACGGCGAGCTGGGACAGGACAGCGATCGTCTGGGAGGTCGCGAGCGGTCGGATCGTGCGGAAGCTCCCCGGTGCGAACCTGAGAGAGATCCTGTCCGCGAGCTTCTCGCCCGACGCGCGAACGGTCTTGACGGGGCACGGCGACGGCACGGCCGTCCTGCGGGACGTCTCCAGCGGCGACGTCGTTCGCAAGCTCGAGGGGCATTCGGACGCGGTGTCGTCGGTCTCCTTCTCGGGCGACGGCCGCCTGGCGCTGACGGGGAGCTCCGACGCGACGGCCGCGCTGTGGGACGTATCGAGCGGTCGCGCCTTGCGCAGGCTGGACGGACACTCTGGCGGAATCTGGTCCGTTCATCTCTCCACGGACGGCCGTCTGGCGCTGACAGGGAGCGCCGACGGCACCGGGGTCCTCTGGGAGGTCGCCGGCGGAAGGATGCTCCGCCGGTTGAGCGCTCGGAGGAAGGAGGTCCTCTCAGTGAGGTTCTCTCCGGACGGAAAGCTGGCGCTCACCGGTCATGGAGATGGCGCCGCGACGCTCTGGGACGTCTCGAGCGGCCGGGTGGTTCGCACGCTCGAGGTTCATTCGGACGGCGTCCGCTCGGCAAGTCTCTCTCGCGACGGGAAGCGGCTCGTGACCGCGAGCGCAAGCGCGTTCGCGACCATCGACCTTTCCACCGGGCGCGTCGCGTGGCGAATGACGGAGCACGCGAGCCGCGACGTCGTGGCCGTGAGCGGCACGCAGGACGGCGAGGTCGCCCTCGCCGGAAGTGCCGACGGGACCGTCACGGTGTGGGAGGTACGCACGGGGCGGATGATGCGGCAGCTCGAGGGTCATTCACAGTCCGTCCATTCGGCCTGCCTCTCGTCCGACGGCAGCCGGGCGCTGACGGGGAGCTGGGACGACACCGCGATCCTATGGGAGGTCGCCACCGGGCGGATCGTACACCGGCTCCACGGACACTCGCGGGGGATCTCCTCGGTCTGCCTCTCGCCGGACGGGCGCCTCGCGCTCACGGGGAGCGCGGACGGAGCCGCGATCGTGTGGGACGCCGCGAGCGGCACGACAGCGCATCGACTGACGGAAGCGCGGAAGAGCGTCCTCTCCGTGAGCTTCTCGACCGACGCACGGTTCGCGTTGACGGGGAGCTCGGACAGGACCGCGAGCCTGTGGGAGGTCTCCAGCGGGCGAATGGTGCGAAGGCTCACTGGCCATTCGGGCGCGATCAGATCCGTCTGCTTCTCGCCCGACGGTCACCTGGCGATGACGGGAGCCGCGGACGGCACCGCGCTCCTCTGGGACGTGGTCCGCGGCGGGATCGTTCGTCGGCTGCAGGGGCACGCGAGCGACGTCCTCTCCGTCTCGTTCTCGCCGGAAGGAACGCTCGCCGTGACGGGAGGGGCCGACGGCGCGGTCATCTTCTGGGACGTGAACACGGGCGAGCAGCTGGCCACCCTGCACAACCTGAGATCCGGCTACCTGTGGATGACACCGCCGACCCGTAACGCTCCGTGTGGCTGGGTTCACACGGACCGCGAGGATCTCGTGAGCGTGTTTCGAGCCCGCGAGGAGAGCGGCGACGTCGACGTCCTCGGCGACGGCGATCCCGACCGGAGGCTGTATCTCCAGACGTACAATCGCCAGGACATGGTGATGAACCAGATCAACGACCGGACGAAGGCCCGGGCAGAGGAGGCGCGCATCTCGGGTTACGCGCGCGCGTCCGCTGCCGAGGCTCGGGCGGGGCTGTTGCGCGGCGGCCAGCAGATGCTCACGGGTAGGAGACCGGCTCCCGACGGCGATGCGGCGAGCTGACCCCGCGAAGGTGATGGATCATGGACGACGCTGGTCCCGATGCGCTCCGCGAAGCCATCCGCGACATGCACGGCTGCCACTCGAGATGGGTGGAGAGCGTGGCCGTCCGCGAGGCATCGAGGTCCCGCCTCTGGGAGGGCGAGGTCCAGGTGTTCGAGCTGACGGGCCACCCGGTGGCGAAGCGCTGTTACGCCTGGAGCTACCCCGTCGGCAGCACGACGAGGCGCATCGTAGCGCTCTTGCATTCGCCTCACGTCGACTCGCCGGCCGCGGCCGTTCGCGCCTTCCTCGAGGCGGACGCGCGAACGATGAAGAACTGAAGACCGCGCGCCCGCCGGGGTGCGGGCGCGTCTCGAGAAGCGAGCCGCAGCGGCGCGCGGTTCCTTTCGCAGCGACTCAGGCGACGCGCCGGATGAGCGCCGAAGGAAACCCGTTCATCCGGTCGTGGTATCGCCCGCTCGTCTTCATCCGGAACTTCAGCATCCCGGTCCGGTAGGACACGCCGATCCGCCGGATCTGGAACGGGTCCTCGAGGAGGACGCGCGGCCCGCTCTTCGTCGCGATCCCGTAGCGGAACCCCGCCTCCTTCACGAGCTGCTTCGCGGTGTTGCTCGTTGCGCCGTACGGGTACGCGAAGCTCACCACGGGCGCGCCGAGCCACGCCTCGAGGTCCGCCTTGCACCCGGCGATCTCCGCGCGCGCGACCTCGATCGGCGCGCGGGCCACGTCGACGTGCGTCCGCGTGTGGCCGCCGAACTCGACGCCGTACGCGGCCATCTCCCGCGCCTGCTCCGGGGTCATGAGCGGCATCGACGGCTCGCCCTGGGTCGAGTCCCACGCGTTCGAGCGGAGCTGGGTCACCATGAAGATCGTCGCGGTGAACCCGAACTCCTTCAGCAGCGGGAACAGCGTGGTGTAGTTGTCCTCGTACCCGTCGTCGAACGTGAGGATGATCCGGGGCCGCGCGCCGCCGGGGCGGTCGAGGTCGCGGAAGGTCACCGTCTCGTAGCCGTCCCGGGCGAGCTTCTCGAGCTGGCGGCGCAGGGCCGCCTGGAGCACCCAGGTGTCGAACCGCCCGGCCTGGTCCTTCGACTGGAGCACCTGGTGGTACATGAGCACCGGGATCTCGTAGCCGGGCGCGGCGCGCGTCTTCGCCCGCACCGCTTGCAGGCGCGGCGCCGGCGAGGGACGGGCGAGCTCGTAATTCTTCCAGCCGATCACCTCGTGATTCCCGGTGAAGGTGCGCTCGAACGCGGTGAGCAGGCGGTACTTGAGCCGCTGGTGCTTGTGGAGGACGGGATCGCCACGGCGCCGCTTGCCGTAGTTGAGCCGGTCACCCCAGCTGAAGCGCGCGATGAAGTCGTGCATGACGCGCGGATGGGTGCCGGTGAACTCCGGGAGGTCGCCGAGCGGGCCGTAGTCGTACGACGGCGCGGGGCCCTCGCTCGCCTGCGCGATGCTGACCGCGTGCCCCTCGTGGATCCCTTCCTGCACGCGCTTCTTCACGGCCTGGAGCTCGGGCGGACGCACGTACCCGTAGTGGTAGACGTGCGCGGGGATGCGGACGACCTGCAGCTTCTGGTTGGCGCCC
>Ga0182039_10001520_pt1 | contig 12389 bp, 10 predicted proteins | sample sta12Can44000111_FD_125975 | JGI IMG/M metagenome (GOLD analysis project Ga0182039, IMG submission 125975) | Lab enrichment of tropical soil microbial communities from Luquillo Experimental Forest, Puerto Rico - statanox.12C.anox.44.000.111 | ecosystem: Environmental > Terrestrial > Soil >...
GACTTCTCCACTGCGGCTTCGACCTCGCCGCTCCGGCCGCTCCTATCTTAGCCTGAGGGGCATTTTCATGAATTTTCGCGGGCCAGCGGCCCTAAGGGGCAGATTTCGAAATCCTAGCCCTCTAAAAGTGTGAAAAAATCAACCGACTTACCACAGAGGCGCAGAGACGCGGAGAAAAGACAAAATGGAGAGAACAGCGCAGGCGAGAATCGAAGCCGGGGCTTTCTTTCAAAACACCGGACTTTTCGGCCATTTTTGCTCCGCTTCCTTGCTTTCCAGCTTCCATCTCTATGACTTCTTCTCTATGCCTCTGCGTCTTCTGCGGTGGGTTTTAGGGATTAGTTCACGGCTCCTCTCCCTTGGGGCCCAAAGGGAGAGGGCAAGAAATCTAAAAACCTAAGCCCTCTCTCAAGGGCCCAAGGGAGAGGGCGACGATTTGAAATTCTGGTGCTTCGTCGTACCTCGTCGGTACCTCTCCCCGAAAGAGGAGAACGAATAAGGTAGAAACTTCAGGTCGGGGCTTGCCCCAGCCAAGGTCGACCCAAAAGCCTGCCCTGAATGCAGTGAAGGGGTCGGCCCTACATCCGTCCATTCTCATGTGCGGACACGAAGCAGCAGGAATACTCCCGCCAAACCAAACAGCACGTCCGGTGACCAGGCGGCGACGGCAGGGGGCAGTTGACTGAGGTTACCCATCGCTTCAAAGAGGCTGGAGATGGACCAGTAGAGGATGGCGATGCCGATACTTAGGGCTACGCCGGACAACGCCCCTTTTCGACCCATGCTGAAGGAGAAGGGAATAGCGATGAGGGTTACGACAAAGGCGATGAGAGGGTAAGAGAACTTACGGTCGAGTTGAACCGACAGCCGGACCACATCAAAGCCGCTCCGGCTGAGTTCGTCGATGTAGCGGCGCAATTCCAAGGCGCTCATCTGCTCCGAGGTCTTCACCTCCTTTTTGAAGTAAGAGGGATGTTCTGTGAGCTCTTTGAACGTTGCCACCGCAAAGGGCACGTAGGCGGTCACTTTGTCGGCAGCAAGGTCGCGAGTCCAGCCGTTTTCCAGCAGCCAGCCGTTGATATGGGGTTCCCGGAAAGCTCGGGCGGCGTAGATGCGGCGCGTCAGCCGGAATCCTGGCTGTCCGAACTCAAAGACCGACAGGTCGGCGAACACGTCACGGTCGGGGTCGAAGAAGCGGTAGTTGTACATGCGGTTCGACTCGCCAAAGATCCATTGGCGGTCGGGCCGGTAGTGGGTTTGCGCCGGCCGGCCCTTGATCTGGTTGCGGAGAGCGTCTTGGCGCTGGTTGGTTTCCGGCAGGTACTCATCGCCCAGAACGAACATGCCCGCGGCGAGGAGCGCCGCCACGAAAAGCACCGGCAGCGAGATGCGGTACAGGCTGATACCGGCGGATTTAATGGCGATGATCTGGTTCGTCTTGCTCATGATGCTGAAGTTCACCAGCGTCGCCACTAGGACACTGAGGGGGAGCATGGTGTAAAGAATCTGGGGAGAGAAATAGCGGTAGTAGGTGAGAACTAATCGAGGGCCGGCGTGGTTACGTACCACGTCAGTCAGGATCTGGAAGAAGTCAAACACGATGTAGATGCCAATGAAGGCAACGAGGAGAATCGCAAAGTGGAACACCCAGCCACGGATCACGTAGACGTCGAGGATTTGAAAGATGCGGTTGCCCGGGCTACGGGGGTGCAGAAAAGCGCTTTCCGGGGCGGGTCGGGTCCGGCGCTGCCGCGCCCGCTCGAGGCGCTGCGCCGCGGCCTCGAACCATTCCAGCACAAACTGCAAGTGCGTCCGGACCCGCGGGAGGCGCGTCATCATCGCGAGACCGAACAGGGCGACGATAACGTTGGCCGCCCACAAACCGGGCGCGGGACTTATCCGGCCCTGCTTCGCCAGGCTCAAGCCAAAAGCCATGATCACGTAGTAGACGAAGACGGCAAGGAGGGTCAGCATCACGCCGACTGGCTTACCGCCTTTGCGCGTCACCAGGCCGAGGGGAATCCCTACCAGGGCCAACGCCAGCGAAGCTACTGGCAGAGCGAAGCGGTAGTTCAGCTCAACCAGCGCGGCGCGGCGTTCGTCCGCTCCCAGAAGAACCGGGGAGGGATTCTGAACGCTCCCGATGAGTTCGCCAAGAGACTGCACAGCCGGCGCTCGTCGCTCCGGGCCATTGGCATTGTTTTCAGCCCCGGGTAAGGGAATGTCAGTTGCACTGAACGAAGCCACGGAATAACGTCCAGGTTGCTGCGGGTCGATTTCATGGGTGGTACCCCGTTCCAGGTGCAGGGTGAGCTCCTGGGTGTCCTGGTTGTTGACAAGAACACCGCTCTCCGCTAAGGTTACCTTCGGCCAATCGCGTTGGCTGGAGTCGACGATGAAAACTCCTTTCCAGCGGTAATGCGATCCCGAGACGTCCTCCAGGTAGATCAGGAAATTAGGGAATTGCTCGATGAACACTCGGGGCTGGATCTCGTAGGGCGCTTGGATGGTTTTGAGCTGTGCTTCCATGCGGTTGAGCTTCAGGCCCGCCTGAGGGGCCAGGTAGAGACTCATAAGAGAAGTCACTCCCCAGCCCAAGAGCGCGAAGATGATCACGGGACGCACGAACTGACCGAGCGCCATGCCTGCGGCGCGTGCCGCAATAACTTCGCCGTCAGCTGCCATGCGGCTCAGGCCGATCAAGGTGCCGACTAGCACGCTCATAGGAACTGTGAGCACCAGGATTCCTGGAACGGGCGCGAGGAACAGTGTAATGACGCTCGAAAGCGCAAGATCATGGCGAGCAACGAGCTCCAGCAGCCGGCTGATGTAAGGGATGTAAATGACGAAGGTAAAGATCAGCAGTCCCAGCAGCGAATGTGAGAAGACCTCCTTGAGGATATAGCGGGTGAGAATTCTCATAACTTCAGTTGACAGTCAAAAAGCCAGTCAACAGTTTACAATTCATAGTCAAGAGAACCGTCTGGCAGCATAACGGCCCTAATGCCAATACGGTTTGATGTTGAACTCACGACGGTCGACTGTCAACTATGAAGCGGCTGTCGGCTATCAGCCCTCAGCTATCAGCCATCAGCTAGAATAGGAGGCCCGTGAGAGACTTCCGTACTCTTAGGGTTTGGCAGAAAGCCCATCAGCTCACACTGCGCCTTTACACCGTCACGAGAACATTCCCCAAGGACGAGCTTTACGGCTTAAGGAGCCAAATTCGGAGCTCGGCTGCTTCGATCCCCACTAACGTTGCCGAAGGCTGCGGTCGAAGCGGCGGGGCAGAGTTCGCGCGCTTCCTGAATATCGCGACGGGCTTGAGGAGTGAGTTGAGTATCAGCTCTTACTAGCTGACGACCTTAAGCTTTTGGATGCCGATGAATCGGCAGATGTCATCGAAGTGAAACGAATGCTGGCCTCGCTGTTTCGGAGACTGTAAGCTGACAACTGAATGCTGACAGCTGAAAGCTAACCATGCCGCAAACCTACCTCATGCTCCTGTGGCACATGCACCAGCCCTTCTACAAGGATTTGGCCGAGGACGAATACACCATGCCTTGGGTGCGGCTCCACGCCCTCAAGGATTACTACGGGATGGTGGCGATCCTGCGGGACTTTCCTGCCGTTCATGTCACTTTCAACATGGTTCCGTCCCTGGTCCAGCAGCTTGAGGACTACGCTCGGGACGTGGCCCACGAAGAGGCTTACGACTTGGCCTTTAAGGCCGTCAAGGACTTCAGCCCGGAGGAGCGTGAACGCCTGTTGCACTTCGCATTTCAGGTGAACCGGGAGAACCTCCTCAATCGGTTGCCTCGATTTCGCGAACTCTATGAGAAAGCCAGGCCTTGGGAGCGGGGAACGGCAATGGCCGCCTTGTTCACTCCAGAGGATCTGCTGGACTTGCAGGTGCTTTCGCAACTCGCCTGGTTCGACGAAGTCTACCTGGGCAACGACCCCGAAATCCGCCTGCTCGTTTCGCGCCAGAGCGGATACCGTGAAGAGCATAAGCACATTCTCCGCAATAAGGAAATCGAGTTAATTCAAGCGGCGCTTCAAGAGTATCGACAGGCGGAAGAACGCGGCCAGATCGAGATTTCCACCTCACCCTTCTATCACCCCATTCTGCCCTTGTTGTGCGACTCGGACGTTGCGGCGGAATCGAGCCCCGGTATCAAGCTGCCGCCCTGCCGTTTCCGGCATCCGGAAGATGCGCGCACCCAGTTGCGCCTGGCCGCCGAGTACCATGAGCGGGTTTTCGGCCGGCGGCCTCGTGGCCTCTGGCCGAGCGAAGGAAGCGTGTCGGATGAGATGCTGCGCATGGCTGCCGAGGAGGGGTTTCGGTGGGCAGCGACGGACGAGGGTGTGCTGGGCAGAACGATGCAGATTGGCTTCCACCGCTTCGGTGAAGGCGATGTTTCGGGGGCATACGAGCTCTACCGTCCCCACCGCTTCGTTGCCGATGGGCGCGAAATCCAGATATTCTTCCGTGACCACGAACTGTCAGATCTCGTTGGCTTCGTCTATTCCCGCATGGACGCGCATGCCGCAGCTGCCGATCTTCACCGCCGCATCCATGCCGCGCGCCGCAACGTGGGTGACCGGCCGGCTATCGTCTCCATTATCCTGGACGGCGAAAATGCATGGGAGTTTTACCCTGGCAACGGCCGCGAGTTTTTGAAGAGCTTCTACGGCCGTTTGTCTGCTGATCCGAACCTGAAAGCGGTCACGGCAAGCGAGGCGATGAACGTGACCGAACCTGGCCTGCTGCGCCACGTTGTACCTGGCTCCTGGATCTACGCCAACTTTAACGTTTGGATCGGGGCGGAGGAGGACAATCGGGCCTGGGTGCTGCTGAAGGACGCGCACGACTTCTTCGCTAGAAACTCCGCCAGGTTGGACGTAAAGCCGGACGAGGTGTCGTTGGCGCAGCAGGAACTCTTGGTAGCCGAGGGAAGCGACTGGAACTGGTGGTATGGGCCCGAGCACTCCACGGCCAATGATGAAGAGTTCGACCTGTTGTACCGCAAGCACCTCAGTAACATTTATCGGCTGCTGCACGCCTCGCCTCCGGACGAATTGGCGTTGCCGATCAAGAAGCCCCGCGTCGGAGCCATTAATGTGGCTCCCACGTCGCTCATCGAGCCTAAGGTGGACGGTATGGTAACCACCTACTTTGAGTGGCTGGGTGCAGGAGTCTATTCCCCCGACTATCGCTCTGGGTCGCTGCACGGTGCTGCGCAGTTTGTTGACGCGCTCCACTACGGGCACGGCGAGAAGGCCATCTACTTGCGCCTGGACTTAAAGGACGCCTTCATCAGCGCTCATCCCAAATTTGAGGTGAGGATCAACTTCAACGGGGAAAGCCACGCCCGGCTACACGCGTCAGTGTCGGGGAGCGGGTTAGAGCGCGTCTCGCTCTGGCTGAGAGAGCAGCCGGTGGAGTATCCTGAAGCCACGGGCTCGCACGTACAAGTGGCGTTCGCGCGGGTTTTCGAGCTGGCCCTGGAGCACGCCTTTGTGGGGCTCGATCCCGGCAAGCAGGCGCTGCTCCAGATATCGCTGTGGGTAGAAGAGCTCCCGGTTCAGAATATCCCGGCGCATGGCTGGCTCGCCCTCGAGTTACATGATGACCTGGTGAGCTGGTGATCCCTACAGTGCAGGCCAGCTTGGAGTGCGACGCTCCGCTCCGCAGCCCGCGCTGCGCAGGACTCGGAAACTTGACGCCGCCTTGCAGTTTCCCTCTTTCACCGCCGGGCTTCCTTGACCTTCTCGCGCCATCCTTCGTCTTGTGGCACCCAGCATCGGCTCCTGAGCCCCGAGGTCGCTCATTGGGGGGATGCGTTTGTGACGGCGGTGAGCGGCTTCCCCACTGCTGGAGCAATTGCAGGATGGCAGGGGTCGAATCCGAGTGAAAAACGCGATCCTTGTCGTCCTTGAGCCGCAAGTAGAACCCCTCCAGAGTTGCGCGCGGCCCTCCTCAGGGTTTCCCTCTCCAGCGCTGTGCTCCTCTATTAAGAAAAAATGTCCCAGGCCGAGGGCTAGTTCTCTGCCTCCGCACCCCCGAAGGGCAGGGGAGCCAGAACGATGGCGATTGACAGTCCGGAGCTGACCGGCGAAACTGCCAAATCCGGAGCTGGCAATGGAACTCACCGGCCACACGCCCGAAGTCTTTCTCAGCATCGTCATTCCCGCTTACAACGAGGGGGAGCGGATTGGGGCCACGCTCGACAAGATCCGGAACTACCTGGCATCGAAGCGTTTTATCGCCGAAGTGATAGTGGTTGATGATGGCTCGATGGACAACACAGCCGGTCTACTGCGCGCGGCGGCGGCGCACTGGCCCCAGCTCCGGGTGCTCGTGAACAGCGGCAATCGTGGCAAAGGATTCAGCGTGCGCCGTGGAGTCCTGGAGGCCAAAGGGGCTCTTATTCTGTTTACCGACGCTGACCTGTCAGGCCCCATCGAGGAAACCGACAAGTTGAGGACGGCGCTCGAATCAGCCCACGCTGACGCCGCAGTGGCGTCGCGAGCGCTAAATCGCAGCCTGATCGGAGTGCGGCAGCCGTGGCGGCGCGAATACGCTGGACGCTTCTTCAACGTGCTGGTTCGCCTGTTTACCGACCTGAAAATTCGCGACACCCAGTGCGGACTGAAGCTGTTTCGCCGTGATTCAACACGCCATGCCTTTGAGAGTCAGCAGGTGACCGGTTTTGGTTTTGACCCGGAACTCCTGTTCCTGATCGAGCGCCGAGGCGGAAGTGTGGTAGAGGTGCCGGTACGCTGGAACGACAACCCGGCCACTAAGGTCCACTTCCTGCGGGACTCCGCGCGGATGTTTTTCGATCTGGTCGCGCTCCTCTGGCGCGCGCGGACGGGAAAATACGGGGATCTGTCCCGCGGACCTGAGATCTAGGCTGGCAGGCTGCTGAAAAAGGTACTTGTGACCCTGAGTGTTTACAAACCCAGTCGGTCAGCGATCGAACGCATGGACTGGATGCACAGAGTAATGTGATCGTCCAGAGCCACGCCCACCTCTTCGGCGCCTCGAGTGATGTCTTCGCGGCTGACGGAGCGCGCGAAGGCTTTGTCCTTCATGCGCTTGCGCACCGATTTGGCCTCCAGGCCGGCGAGGCGGTCAGGCCTCACCAGCGCGCAGGCGGTGATGAATCCGGCGAGCTCATCGCAGGCAAAGAGCACCTTGGCGAGCATCGTGTCGCGCGGCACTCCCGTATAGTCGGCGTGGCCTAAGATGGCGCGGCGCACGTCCTCGGGATAACCGCGCTCTTTCAGAATCTCGCTACCCTTCACGGGATGGTCTGGCGCATCGGGATATATTTCATAGTCAAAGTCGTGGATCAACGCGACCACACCCCACTTCTCCTCGTCTTCGCTAAGCTTGCGCGCGTAAGCCCGCACGCAGACCTCGACGGCGAGCGCGTGTTTCCGCAAGTTTTCGCTCTGAGTGTATTCACAAAGCAGGTCCCAAGCCGCTCGCCGGTCCACAGCCTCGCCTCCTTTTCAGTGTTGCCGGGCCTGCCATTATAGGGCGCCTCCAGGTTCGTTCACAAACCCCGGTGGGAAAGCGCACTGCAACTCGTTGGCTTTGATGTCGATTGGTGTATAAAATGAGAGGGATGGAAGGAGCGCGTAAGCTAGAAAGTCGGTCCGCCAGAGGAGGGTCCGCGGTGCATTCTCCATATGGGTTGGAAATAAGAGACAACTGCCTGCAGTGCAGCGCACGCTTCAACCGCCTTTTTTGCGATCTCTCTTCCGAGGCGCTTGAGGCCTTTCAAGCGATCAAGTCCACAACGGTCTACCCTAGGGGGGCCGTGCTGTTTGTCGAAGGCCAGTCCCCTCGTGGAGTTTACGTGCTCTGTTCCGGACGGGCCAAGCTCACAACCTCGTCGAGAGAAGGCAAGACGCTGATCATGAGAGTTGCCGATCCGGGAGAGGTCCTCGGCCTCAGTGCCACAGTTTCTGGAAAGCCTTACGATGCGTCCGCCGAGGTTATGGACGCAGCTCAGGTGAATTTCGTCCCGCGCGACCATTTCCTGCGCTTCCTGGGTCGCCATGGAGACGCCTGCCTGCGAGTGGCGCAGCACCTCAGCAATAATTATCACCTCGCCTGCGAGCAGATCCGGTCATTGGGCCTCTCCCACTCAGTGGGAGAGCGTCTGGCCAGGCTTCTGCTCGAATGGTGCGACAAGACCGGTAAGGAATCGGACCAGGGGATCCGGGTGCGCATGCTCCTGACCCACGAACAGATCGCTCAACTCCTCGGGACTTCGCGCGAAACCATCACCCGCCTGATGGCTGACTTCAAGCGCAATCGGTTTATCATTCTCCGTGGCTCTAGCCTCCTCGTCCGCGACAAAAGTGGTCTGCAAGGCCTGATCAGCGGCTGAGCCACAAGCGCTTGTTCACAAAAGACCACGTGGCAGGAGCCAAGCGGCGCAACTGCGGACTCAGCGCCAGACTCTTGGACAGGCGCCGAAAGTCTGCAGGACGATCGATGTCCGGAAGCAGCTCACGGACGGAGCAGGAGAAATGGTGTTCAAGCAGATTGCGCAGCGTGTCTCGGAACGCGAATGAGGTTCCCCAACGGACACCACGTAACAGACCGCGCTTGAACCGGCGCAAGCCCATCAAGTAGTAGCCGCCGTCAGGGCACGGCCCGAGAACGGCATCGCACCAGCACAGCTCGTAAAGTGCCTGGCGCAGGGCTCGCGAGCTTAGTTCGGGCGAGTCGGTCCCGATCACAAGGACGCGGCGGTGCCGGCGGAGCAGGCGGTGGAAGGCTCGCTCCAGCCGTTCACCGAGGTCCGTCCCCTGTTGCATCACCAGGGTATAGTTGGGACTCCTCGCCTGGTCTTTGCCGCGGAAGGCACAGCCCGCCGGACCGTTCGCTAAGATGAACAAGTAGGGAGCGATGCCGCGCAGCGATACGACTTTGCGCACAGCATCCGATATCAGCGCAGCTTGAAACTCTGCCGCGCCCTCCAGCCCAAGCAAGGGCCACAGCCGACTCTTTCCCTTTCCAAGCGCCGGGAGGCGAGCGAAGATGGCCACGGCGGGTGATCCTTTCCTGCTGGTAGCAACGATCACCACCCCGGCACACTCCGACCTGAGAAGCCTGTGTTTCGCGAGAGGCTACACATCACAGCTAGTGTACAGTCTGGCGGGAAGGTGTGTGGTTAGATAAAAAGCTCTTCGTCGGGAGCGGTCTGCTCGAGGTTGGACTTCCGCTGCTTGCCGGAGAAGAGGAACTCCAGGCCGGTGCGTACGCCGGCCACCAGCGCCGAGACCTCCTCGGCCGGTGCACGCACCCCGCGTTCCACCGCATCGGCCGTGGTCTCAACCTTTTGGGTCAGGTCGGTTATCAGTCGGTCCACGCGGACGATCTGGGCACGACTCTTTTCCAGCGCGTCCGCGAGCAGCAGGTCCACGCTGCTCGCCCGCTCCCGCAGCACCTGGCTGATTTCCGCCAAGTTGCTCGTGATGGTACGTACGGGCTCGCGGGAGCTCGAAAGGACCTCCGCAACCGAATGTGCGATGGGATCAACCCGTTGCTTGATGTCGCGACGGATGTCCTCGATCTGCCTTGGGACGTTACGGAGCGAAAGGTACACGCCGAGCATCGCCGCCGTTTGCCCGGCGAACGCCAGGGCGGTGAGAATGACGAAGATGGTCAGCAAGGTATCATGGGCCATGAGCGCCCTCGGATCCGTAGCCTCGGCATCCTGCCGGCAAGTGCCGCCAAGATGGTGCCGCGACATCGTCCAGCTAACTACTGGCCAATACGCTAACGCGATTTTGCCTTCTCTTCGTGGTAAGCCTGCTTGCCCGCTTCCAGCGCCGCTGACAGTTGCTCCTTCTGCTGGTTCACCACTCCTTTGGCTTTCTCCACCAGGTCCTCCGCGTCCTTACGCAACTCCAGCCCTTTGGTCTTTACGTATTCACGGCCCTCGCCGGCTTTACGAGTGATTAGCTCCCTAGTTTCCTCACCCGACTTCGGAGCAAATAGAAGAGCGAGGATGGCCCCAATACCGATGCCCGCCAGAAGAAAAGCCAGCTTGGATCCGCCATTGCTTTCGTCACTCATGAGATGCCTCCCACTCAAATCGTTTGTTAACTAACTGGGTAGGGCTCGGCCCTTGTAGGGCCGATCGTTGGGTAGGCCTTGGCCGGGGCAAGCCCCGTCCCTACACCGGGACTTTAGACCGGAATCTTCGCCACCAAGTCCTTGCCCTTATCCACCAGGTCTTCCGCCGCCTTACGGAATTCCTTACCTTTGGCAGTTACGTAGTCCCGGCCCTCCTCCGCTTTCTTGCCAATGAAATCGCGGGTCTCTTCCCCAGATTTGGGAGCGAGCAGCAGGGCCACAACCGCACCCATGCTGAACCCTGCCAGAAACCAAATCACCTTTGCTCCACCACGATTATCACTCATATGAGAACCTCCTCGGACATTTTACCAAGGCATCGCAAACAACAACAAATGTATCATGCTTTACAAGGGCAACTCAAGCCGCATGAAACCACGGGGAAGTGAATTGAATAATAGTCCGGCGCGCCGACTTATATACCAACATCCTTGTTCTCAGATGCAAAGTGCTCTCGAATCAACTTTGCTTGCGCAGGCCGCACCACCTGACCTAACTCTTCCTCGGAAAGAGCCCGCAAGGCGCTCACACTGCCGAACTGGGTCAGCAGCTTCCTCGCTGTCCGCTCCCCCACGCCCGGAATGTGGAGCAATTCGGTGGTGAGCTCACGATGCCTGCGCCTGCTGCGGTGAAACGTGACCGCAAATCGATGCGCTTCGTCGCGGACCTCCTGAACGAGATGCAGCGCCGGGGAATGGTGATCGAGGGCCACCGGTTCGCTTTCCCGCCCCAACACGTAAAGGATCTCCTCCTTCTTGGCAATGGCGGCCAGGGGTTGGTTGATGATCTCCAGCGCCTCGAGTGCGGCCGCTGCAGCATGCAACTGCCCTATACCGCCGTCAATCAGGATAAGGTCAGGCAGTGCTTTCCTTTCATCGCGCAGGCGCCGGTAGCGCCGGCCCACAACTTCCTTCATGCTGGCAAAGTCGTCATTTTGGGGGACAGTCTTCATGATGAATTTCCGGTAGTCGGACTTCTTCATCCGGCCATCTTCCCAGACCACCATAGAGGCGACGATGTCGCTACCCTGGATGTGTGACACGTCGAAGCACTCGATGCGTCGCGGGAGCTTGGAGAGATCGAGCGCTTCCGCCAAGCTCTCCAGCATCTCACTCGCCGCCGGCTTGGCCACGCGGAAGCGACGCTCAAAGGAATGGCGCGCGTTCTTGGCCACCAGTTCCAGCAGGGCACGCTTGCGGCCTCCCTGTGGGGTGAAGATGTGCAACCTACTTCCGCGCTTTTCCGTCAGGAGTTCTTCCAATGCGCTGCGGTCCTCAAAATCGGCCGGAACATGGATCTCATCCGGCAGATATTGCTGATCAAGGTAGACCTGTTTCAAAAGGGAAGAAAAGGCTTCGCCGGCGTCAAAATATTGGAGGTCCTCCCAGAAGAACTCGCGCCGGTCGACGGTGCGGCCCCCGCGCAGGTGAAAGAGGTTCACGGCCAGCAGCGGCCCTTCCTGATGGAAGCCGAATATGTCCACGTTGTCCCCGCGCGAGGCGGCCATCTTCTGGCGCTCGCGCAGGCCTTCAACTGTGGTCATAAGGTCGCGACAACGTGCTGCCTCTTCGAAGTCGAGCTTCTCAGACGCGTCGTTCATCCGCTGGCGCAGGTCGCGCACGAGCTCGCTCTCTCGCCCGGCCAGGAACATCCTCACCATGCGCACCGCCTCGGCGTAGCGTTGTGGCGTGGTCAGGGTCTCTACGCAGGGCCCCTGGCATCGCTTGATGTAATACTGCAAACACGGGCGCGGGTGGTACCGGGTAAGGTCCACGTTGCACGAGGGCACAAGAAAGCGGCGATGAATGAGGTCGACAATCCGGTAAGCCAGGTTGGCGGGAAAATATGGACCGTAGTATTGGGAGCCATCCTTTTTCAGCCGGCGAGTGACGTAGACCCGCGGATAGAGCTCGTAGAGCGTGAGCTTGATATAAGGGTACGTTTTGTCGTCGCGCAGCAGGATGTTGTATCGGGGCTTGAACTGCTTGATGAGGTTGTTCTCCAGCGCCAGCGACTCCCTTTCGTTGTCCACCAGGATGGTCTCGAGGTCGGAGGCGACGTCCAACATTCGCTCACGCTTCTCGTCACTAGGGCGTGATTCCTGGAAGTAGGACCGCAGGCGGTGGCGGAGTGACTTCGCCTTGCCGACGTAGATCGGCCGGCCTTGGGCGTCCTTGAAGATGTAGACACCCGGCTGCGGCGGCGCCGCATCAGCCTTCTC
>Ga0182039_10001521_pt1 | contig 12378 bp, 9 predicted proteins | sample sta12Can44000111_FD_125975 | JGI IMG/M metagenome (GOLD analysis project Ga0182039, IMG submission 125975) | Lab enrichment of tropical soil microbial communities from Luquillo Experimental Forest, Puerto Rico - statanox.12C.anox.44.000.111 | ecosystem: Environmental > Terrestrial > Soil >...
AATACCGATATAGCGGGAGTTATTCTCACGGTAGATGAAGGACGCGCCGTTGCCCTGCCGGATGTCCGCTAGCTGGCTGAGGGGGATTTGCTGACCCGCCGGCGTTCCAACCAGAAGATTCCCGATGGCCTGCGCGCTCTCGCGGAACCGCGGTTGCATGCGCACGACTAAGTCAAAAAGCTTCTCACCCTGTATCACCTGGGTCGCCGCCTGGCCACCCACCGCCGCCTGGACCACAGCTTCGACGTCCGCCACGTTGATCCCGTAGCGCGCAATCTTGGCCCGGTCGACATCGACGAGCAGGCTCGGCTGGCCGAGCTCCCGCACCACGGTCAGCTCCCTGAACCCCGGTACCCGCGCCAGTACATTCTTGATCTGTACGGCCTTGTCTTGTAGGACGCTCAGGTCAGCGCCGTAAATCTTCACCGCTAGGGCGCTCTTCAAGCCTGTCAGGGCCTCGTCGACCGCGTCCTCGGCAGGCTGGGTAAAGTTAAAGATGATACCCGGGAACTGTTCCAGCTTCTGGCGCAACGCGTCGGTGAGTTCTTCCTTGGTGTGAATTCCACCTGGCGTCTTCCAGGAGCTGTCCTTATAGGGCTTCAGACCTACATAAAATTCGCAGTTGAAAAAACCGGTCGGATCCGTGCCGTCGTCCGGGCGGCCCAGTTCGGAACCCACGACAGTCACCTGCGGGTAAGACACAAGAATCTGGCGGATCTGGGGAGCAATCTTGCTGGCCTCCTCAAATGAGATGGTGTACGGCAGGGTAGCGCGCACCCACAGCGCCCCCTCGTCCAAGTGCGGCATGAACTCGCCTCCGATCAAAGGAACGAGGAGCAATGTGGCGCCAAACACCACGGTGGCCGCGACCATCGTGACCGCGGGATGCTTGAGGCACCAAGCGAGCTCGACAGCGTATTCCTGTTTAACCCAATCGTAGAGGCGGTTCCTACTTTCCCGGACGCCCTTCCGGAACGCGTACGAGCAAAGCACGGGTACCAGCGTTAGGGTGAAGAGCAGCGCCCCGATCAATGCGAAGGACATCGTGTCGGCCATGGGATGGAAGAGCAGACCGGAAGGTCCTCGCAGAACATAGATCGGCATGTAGCCGGCAATGATCACCGCCACAGAGTAAAAGATGGGCCGGTCCACATCTTTGGCCGCGGCCACGATCACGTCGTAGATATGGTAGGTCTGGCCCTCGCGGGCCGCCAACTCGCGGTAGATGTTCTCGACCATCACCACCGTACCGTCAATGATGATGCCGAAATCGATGGCGCCAATGGAGAGCAGATTGGCAGGAATGTTGTGGGCGTGTAGAAGGATGAAAGAAAAGAGCAATGACACAGGGATGGTGAAAGCGGTAATCAACGCCGCCCGTAAGCTGACCAGGAAGAAGACCAGGACAATCAGCACCAGGACCATGCCACGCAGCAGGTTGCCCTCGACTGTGTCCGTAGTCAGCCGCACCAGATCGCTACGGTCGTAATAGGGGCGCACCTTGACGTCGGGCGGTAGCTCGCGGTTGAGCTGGTCGGTCTTGGCTTGGACGCCTTGGAGCACGGTCTGCGCTTGCTCGCCGCGTCGCATCAGGATGACACCTTCCACCGCATCATCGTTATTCTTTTCCCGCTCCTGGAACCCGAATTCTCCGAGGCGCGGCGCGTGCCCGATAGTGGCCTCGCCGATATCGCGAATGCGCACCGGCGCTCCATTGTTGCTGGCCACCACCATCTCGCCGATATCACGTGTGTCGCGCGCCAAGCCCAGGGCGCGGACGTAGTAGAACTGCCCACCCTGAGAATAAAACCCGCCGCCGGTGTTGGCGTTGTTGGCCGCCAGGGCGGTCAAGACCTGGGGCACGGTGAGGTGATAGCCGTAAATGCGGGCCGGATCGAGCAGCACCTGGTATTGCATCACCGTGCCGCCAAAGCCGGAGTCATCGGCAACGCCGGGCACCGACTTGTAGGCCCGCTCCAGTACCCAGTCCTCGATGGTTTTCAGTTCCTGAGGGGTGCGATCAGGGCTCTCGATGACGTACCGGTAGACTAAACCACTGGGACTGAACAGCGGTGCGAGGCCCGGCGACACTCCGGAAGGGACGTTGGCGGCGCTCAGCCGCTCGAACACGACTTGGCGAGCAAAGTAATTGTCTGTGTCCTCCTCGAAGGTCAGCCGCACATCAGAGAGGCCGTAAAGCGAGATAGACCGCATGAAGACCAGTTGTGGCACGCCGTTCATTTCCAACTCGATGGGAAGCGTAACCAGACGCTCGACCTCTTCGGCAGCATGGCCCGGCCACTGGCTGATGACCTCAACCATCGGTGGCGAAAGGTCGGGATAGGCGTCCACCGCCATACGGCGGAAGGAGATGATGCCTGCCACCGCAATGGAGACGGTCATCATCACGATCAAGAACCGCTGACGGAGCGCGAGTTGAACGATGCGGTGAATCATGACTGGTTGCCGGTGGGTGACCGCGGACTGCTAATCCAGTATGCCCGTCTGCCGAGTGCCGCCGACCGGCGGCCTGCAATCAGTCCGCAATCCGCATCCATAAACATCTTCAGCGCTGGAGTGAGTTGGCAAATTGCAAAAACAGGCTGCCGTCGGCCGCGACTCGCTCCCCGGGCTGCAGGCCAGTCAAGATGTGTGTACGGCCGCCCTGGCTCTCGCCGATGCGCACCAGGCGCTGGGCAAACTTGCTGGGCCCAGTCGCGACGTAGACGAAGGGCTCATTTTCGGTGGTCCGCAGGACTGCCGCATCCGGCACAGTCAGCGCATTCTCCATCGTGCCGGCCAGGACGCTCACCGTCACGTAGAGGTCTTTCTTCAGCTTTGCGCCCGGATTCTCCGTGACAATACGCACCTGGAGCGTCCGGGAGGCAGGATCTAACGCGGGTGCAATGTAAGAGATCCTTCCCCGGAACACGGTTGGGTAAGCGTCCGTCCGGATGCTCACCGGGTCGCCCTCCCTCACGTAGCCAAGATCGTGCTCGTAGACATTCGCGAGCACCCAGACGGTGCTCATGTTGGAGATCGTGAAGCACTGCGTCGCTCCCGACTGTACCACCTGCCCCGGACCTACGAGACGTTCCACGACCTCGCCGGCGATGGGTGCGAGCACAGGAATCTCGGGCGAAGGCGGACCTTTGAGCAGACTGTCAAGGTCCAGTAGACCGAGCACCTTCAAGGCCTGCTGCGCCGCTTCAAAATCTGCTCTAGCCTGGTTGCGTGTCGATTCCGACTGAAGCAAATCCGCCTGGGAGACGGCCCCGTGGGCGTAGAGTTCTTCGGAGCGAGCATAGTTCCTTTCCGCAAGGGACAGGGCGTCCCTCGTTTTCAGATAATTGGTGCGCAGTTGCGCGTAGTCAGGACTGGAAACATAGAGCATCGGCTGGCCCTTGCGCACCACCTCGCCGGGTGCCACCATGATGCGCGACACGGGTCCGCTCACCTGGGTAATGATCGGGGTGGTCTGGAAGGCATCGTAGGCTACAGACCCAGTAAGACGCAGCACGCGCTCAAGGCGTGAGCGTTCCACCTTCACGACCTGCACGTGAGACATCTGGTTCTGGGGGACGGTGAAAAGCTGTGCTTTGGGGTCTGCCTGTGGGTTGACGCCGTAGGACGTTGACTCAGTCAAGTCCACATCGCGCCGCCCGCACCCTGAGGTGATCCCGCAAAGCAGCAAAAGAAACACGGACAGGCTGGCAGGGCCGCGATGGGCTTCGAAACTCGCCATTCCCGGCTCACGGATTCGGACCTTAGACTCAAAACTCCTGGTCATGGCAGATTCCTTTTCCCTACTGCTTCCCGCAGTTGCTCGACGTCCAGCATGTAGGTTCCAAGCGCCTGACGGTAGGCAAGTTGCGTGGCACGATAACTGCGCTCTGCATCCAGGAAGTCCAGGAGGCTAGCCGCGCCCTTCTGGTAGGCAAACTCACTGATCTCCCGCGATTCCTGCGCCGCCTTCAGGTACCCGGACTGATAGAGCTCCACTACGTGTCCATCGGTTCGGGTTGCTTCATAGGCAGTCCGCACGTCAGTCATTACCATCTGTTGCGTCACTGTCCTGCTTTCTTCGAACTGGGTGATGGCATACCTGGTGCGAGCGATCTCGCCCTGGTTCTTGTCAAAGAACGCAAGCTCAATGGCCCCGCCAAAACTGGCGGTATTGAGCCCCGTGGTGTGGTTGTACGTGAACGATAGGGTCAAATCGCGCTTGCCGTTGGCGCGGGCCAGTTGATACTGGCTCTGGGCGGCGGTCACACTCTGCTGGGAAGCCAGGAAGTCGGGCCGCAGTCCCAGGGCCACGACCTGCAAGTCCTGAAGGTTCACATGAAGTGGGGTATAAGCCAGGTCGCCCACCACGTCGTAACCATCCGGAACAGATTCATAGCCAAGGAAACTCCTCAGGCTGGCCAGGGCCTGCACCAAAGACAGTTGTGCGGCGGAAACGTCGGTCTGAAACTGCAACAACTGCAGCTTGATCCTAAGAAAGTCATTCTCACTGATGTCCCCCGCCTTGTAGCGTACTTCGCTGATGCCTACAGTTTGCTCGAAGCTGGCCAGGTCTTTCAGGGCGAACTCCAGGGTGGACTTCGCGAGCAGAGCGGCAACGAACTGCTGGGCAACGTTAAAGGTCAGCGTCCGTTCGTTTTCGCTGATCTGCGAGCGCGTGACGGCAGTCTGGTCGCGCGCCGCCTGGGTGCGAGCCTGCCTTTTGTGTCCCCTCTCAATGGTATAGGCTACTCCGGCATCGAACTCCGGCGGCAGCGGATTCTCAGAAACAGGGGTACCAAAGTAGGAAGGGCTGAAGATGGGTACAAAGCTGACGTCTGCCGAGAATACGGGGTTAGGCCGAAGGGACGCCGTGATCTCCTGCGCTTGGCTCTGCTGGATCTGGGTCCGCGCCGCCTTCAAGGCATGGTTGTGGGCGATGGCGATCTGGATCGCCTGTTCAAGGTCAATCTTCACGGGCGTTTGTTGCCCTCCGGCCGTGGTGGCTGCTACGGCCGGGTAAACAAGGAATAGGACCATCATCATTAGACGTCCACGCTCAGTTGCCAACAGACAGTTCTCACGCATCTCAGCACCACCAACAAAAGAATAGTCTTGCGAACGGAAGAATGCTTCTTACCGAGGTCGCTCACCGGCGCATCTTGCCAAGGTGTCTTGCTGGCTGGAAAGAATAACAAGGGAGGAACTTAGGCCAGGGGAGGAGCGCGACCGTAGGTGACGGACGGCCGGTGGAAAGCGAACTTGCCGGGGTGAAACGTGAAAGCGATGGAGGTCGAGTTTGCGGGACTCGGCGCCAGTGTGCCCAAGGTGGGCCGTGCGGCTCCGTTCCGCACAATCTGGCACGGGGTGCACAGCAGGCCCCTCGCCAACCCCGGCCGGGAGTGCGGGTCTCCGCTGGAGGTCGCGGTGGCTCGCGCCGGGACGGCCTCTTCCTCGTGGCGGTGCACCGCGGCCACCCACAGGAGGTTAACCTGCGCCAGAAGCACTAAGCACGCGGTGCTGACTTTGCCTCGCACAATTATAATTTTACCCGAGGTGCAGACCGAGCCACGTGCCAATCTACGGGGCGCCGTGGAGGCTTGCCTCTCGTCAAGTTGTTGGTGTGGCGCTCTCTTGCCATCATCCGAAGACACCTACTTGGCCAACCGCCGCTCGAGGCGCCCGATCTTCTCCACAAAACTCGGCAGATGACTGAGGTGGGCGTACATCTTCTTGAATTCGGGCAGGGGGCGCGCCGGAGTTCCCCAATAGGTCATCCCCTTGCGTAAGGCCTTCCCGCTGGGGATGCCAGCCTGGGCGCCGACCGTGACGTTGTCCTCAATCCGAACGTTGTCGGCGACACCTACCTGTCCTCCCAGCACCACGTAGTCTCCAATCTCCACGCTGCCCGATATGCCTGTTTGCGCAGCGATCAGACAGTGGCGACCGATTCTCACATTGTGGGCAACCTGCACGAGGTTGTCTATCTTTGTGCCGGTGCCAATCACCGTAGTACCCAACGATCCCCGATCGATCGTGGAGTTGCTGCCGATTTCAACGTCATCCTCGATGATCACCCCGCCCAGTTGGGGAAACTTGTGTTGCCGGCCTTCGGCGAAGACGTAACCGAACCCATCCGAGCCAACCACAACGCCAGCGTGCAGGACGACACGGTTCCCGATGCGGGCACCCGGATAAACGGTGACCTTCGGATAGAGTAAGCACTGCGAGCCTAGCGCCACCCCCTCGCCCAGGAACACTCCTGCTCCCAACCTTGTTCCCGGCCCTACCGTAACACCGCGCTCGATCACTACCTGCGGCCCGGCGCAGACGTCCTCGGCCAGGTTCGCCTGCGGATCGACGACGGTCGAGGGATGGATTCCGGGCGTGGTTGCAGGCTTAGGCCGAAGAACGTCGGCAATCCGGATAAAGCTGAGTTTCGGCCGCGGCACCGCCACCGTAGTCAACTGGGGAAGTGAGACTCCGTCCGGCACCAGGATGCACCCGGCGCGGCTGGCGCCCGCTTTCGCCAAACCTCGCGCTCCCTCGGCAAAGGTCAGGTCGTCTGGCCCCGCGCGCTCGATGCTGGCGACATCGTGAACCTCGTGCGAGCCGTCACCTTGCAGTCTTCCGTCGACTAGCCGCACAATCTCATCGATGGTCATGGCAACCTCTTGCGGGAGTAGGGAGTCGCGAAAAGAGAGTCGGTAGAAGTTCTGAGTGATGAATTTCTAAGTAATAAAACGGCTCCCGCAGATACCCCTTTTCATAACTCAGAACTCAGCGCTCAGAACTACTCGCCACTCCCAATTCGCCAATCGCAGTCGTTCAAACGGGATACAGGGGAGGCTCCGCCGCCGGCCGCGTTTTCCAACGCCTGTGCACCCACAGCCATTGGTCGGGGTAGCGTCGCACATACTCTTCGATGAGCCCAGTGAAATTGGCCGTATTGGCAACGATTTCCTCTTCCGGGTCTTCCCGTTTGATCCACTTCACCGGGTCGAAGCGTAACCGGTACCTGCTCAAGTGCGCATCCCAGATAACCAACCCGAGCACAATGGCCGCTCCGGTTTTGCGCGCGATTCGAGCTGGCCCCGTGGTGGTACAGGCCGGGCGACCAAAAAAGTCAACAAACACGCCCTCACCTGGCAACATGTTCTGATCCATCAGGATACCCACTGCCTCACCGCGATGCAGGGCGCGCATCGTTTCGCGAGCAGAATCATGTTTGTAGACCGCCCGGCCACCACTCAGGCAGCGATAGCGGTTCACCATCAGGTCCAGAAGAGGGTTGTCCATTTCCCGCACGACGAAGTTCAAAGGGTGGCCATACAAACCGTGGGCAAATGAGCTCAGCTCCCAGTTGCCGAAGTGAGCCGTCAAAAAGAGAACGCCCCTCCCTTTCCTCATGGCCTCTGTGTAGTGCTCAAACCCGTCATAGACGATCAAACGTTCGATATTGCCCCGATTCCAGCGCGGGAAGCTGGCGAAGTCCGCGAGCATCCGTCCCAGGCCGCGGAAATTTCCAACCAGCACGCGACGGCGCTGACGGCTGGACCACTGTGGATACGCCAGCCAAAGATTGAAAAGACCTACGCGCCGCAACCGCGGCCACAACCAGTAGCTAGCCACCGCCAAACCTTCACAGATGAGACGCGCCAGGCGGAGCGGAAGCCAACCCAAAAGGCCCAGAACGGCGCGAGCTGCGATGTACTCCAGCCGGTGGCGAAACACGCGCGGCATGGGGGTATCCACGGGCGCGGTGTGGATATGGGGGAGCGGCGCGGGACTACGGGCCATTGGAGTCATTAAGTCATTTGAGCCATCAGTGATCGAGCCATCGGTTCCTTTACCTGACTCGGCAAGTATCATCAGCTCAAATCCGCGACAATTATATCGCTCACTTGACATGAAATAGCAGGTAGCGTGACCTCCGTCTTTGAGCTCTACCGCTTCCCCGCTAACAACCGCGCTGACTTCAAAAACGGAGGTCCAGGTACGGCTCGATGACCCGATGACTCAATCTCTCAATCCGTCAATTACGCAATCCTGGCATCTATTTTTGGGTTATACTCTCGCCGCGTTTCTTTACCGGTAGGGCGCTAAGAATCTGTCGAGCCGATCTTCCTTTAGCACAGACCTTTGGGTTTGCGGCTTGTCGGTCGGCGGCTCGCCGACCCAGAGAGGTTAACTTGGCGACCGAGATAGTTGACATTCGCCAGTTCGACGCCGGTGACTTCGCCGCGCTGCTCGCAGCAGAATCCGAAGCTTGGCGTGCGAACTTGCACTGGGACTATTCCGCATCCGCCCGCCTCATCGCCGCCTGCTTGAACGAAAGGCGCTTGACGGGGTACGCCCTGATAGACGAGCGCCAGATAGGCGGCTACAGCTTCTTCCTTTACGAAGCGGAAAAGGCCTTGATCGGAGACTTGTTTGTGGAGCCGGGCAGAGAAGCGTGCGCACGACTCCTCCTCGAACACGTTCTTGAAACGCTGATGGCCACGCCCGGTATCCTTCGCATCGAGGCTCAGTTGCCCCACTTCCGCGCCGAGGAGCTTGAGCCAGCCTTCCTGCCCCGGCGTTTCAAGAGTTATCTGCGAAAATTCATGCTGCTGCCACTAACCCCTAGTCGGGCACACCGTAGCGTGCCCTTGCCCCGGCCGACTCCGAACGCCGTCACGACCGAACGCCTTGCGGATGCCTTCATCTCGGAACGCTGGGAACGGAAATTCGACCGGCAGGCCGCCTCGTTACTTTACCATACGTATCGCGACCACGTCGACGCCGTCATCAACGACCAATACAGCTCCGCAGCCGGTGCGGCCCGCCTCATCGAAAACATTGTTCAGATGCGAGGGTGCGGTGAGTTCATAGAGCCAGCATCCTTAGTAGTCATCCACGATGCCACGCGAAAACTGGCTGGCGTATTGGCCTTGACTGCCGTTCGCCCCATTACTGCTCATATCCCTCAAATTGCTGTGGTGCCGGAGTTCCAGGGGGCTGGTTTAGGCTCGTTTATGCTTAAGTCAGCCTTTGAGGAGTTGCAGCGACAGGGTTTCCAGGAGGTGTCACTCACCGTCACCGACGTGAATCGGGGTGCAGTGAGGCTTTATGAGCGCCTAGGATTTGAGACCTTCCATACTTTCGGTGCCTTTGTTTGGAACAGGCCCTAGAAGACTGACGGTTGCCGATTGATGATTGACGATCGACAGCAACCTAATGTCGCAAATCGAAGTGTTCAATCGACGATCTGCAATCGAAAATCGGCCATGGGGGCGTCTACCTCCGGCGCGCCTTCAGCAGATCCTTGAGTTCGTCCATGAATTCTCGGACGTCCTTGAAGTCGAGGTAGACAGAAGCAAAGCGCACGTAAGCCACTTTATCGAGCTTCTTGAGCCGGTTCATCACCAGTTCGCCCACGGCTTTTGTCGGCCGCTCTCGGTCGGGTGACTCGGCAACGTAGGCCTCGGCTTGGTTGACGATTTCCTCCAGCTTGCTGGTAGGGATGGGCCGCTTCTCGCAGGCCTTAAGGAGGCCGGCCAGCAGCTTCTGGCGGTCGAACTTTTCGCGGCGGCCGTCCTTTTTGACCAGCATGTGAGGGATTTCGTCGATGCGCTCATAGGTGGTGAAGCGGCGCCCGCACTTTGCGCATTCCCGCCGCCGGCGGATGACGTCGCCGATTTTGGCCTCGCGCGAGTCCACCACTTTGTCTTCAACCGTTGAGCAGAAAGGGCACCTCATAACTCAGGAGTCGGTTGTGTCGATGGCTGATACGGCCTTCTGCTCTTCACGAGCAATGTCGCCCAGCTTGCTGAAAGTCAGCCCTTCCCAAAGCAGCGCCAGCAAGCCGAGCGCCAGGCACGGCGCCAGAACAATGATCCAGGCCAGAATGCCGGCGCTCGTAGCGGCTTCGGTCTGGACGTGGAAGAGTTGCCGGAGGCCTTGAATCACGCCCACCTGGAACCCGCCACCGACACCAGGCAAGGACGCGATCAGGCCCACTGCGGCAAAGAAGAGGCACTGCGCAGCGGCCCACCACGAAAGCGGAGCTGTTTCGCCTCCCAAGCTGCGAAATACCAGCCAGAGGAAACTAACGTTCGCGACCCACAGCACCGCCGTACACAGCACCGTCGCCAAGAAGTCGCGCCAGTTCCGGATGGAATCCAGCCCAGCAGCCAGGGAGCGAAGAAAGCCCTCCAAGGCGGATTCGAATTTGGGCGGCAGGAACCTGAAGACCCGCCGCACGAAAGCGGTCAACGCCTCTGTGTAAAGGCGAAACAGCGCGAGGCCTGCAACCAAAAACGCCGTCAGCACCAGGATGGAGCTAACTCCTGCGTGAACCCTGCGCAGAGTCGCCGCCGCCCTGTGGGTGGTCAGATGAGGAGGTTGAAAATCCAACGCCAAAGCGAACAGGATAACCATAGTGACCACGTCATAGATCCGCTCCAGAAGGAGAATCGTCAGTTGCGACGCAAACGAGACGCCCTCGCTGCGAGCGATCAGCGCGGGGCGAACCACTTCACCAGGACGGCCAATCAGGTAGATGGAGCTAAACCCCAGCACTTGAGCTACGAACAGCAACCAGAGTGATGCCGACCTGATCGGATCGAGGAAATATTTCCAGCGCAGGGCACGCAGCAAATAACTGACGGAGGTAGCCGCCACGGCTGCGGCGAGATAGCCTGGGTGCGCGTGGAACAAAAGAGAACGTAAGTGGTGCCAGTCAAAGGTCCGCCACTCGGCGCTGCGGGTGGACCAGTAGATCATCAGCCCCAGTACAAGAGCGGTCGCGCCCAACGCCAGCCATCGCCGAGCTCCCTTGGCCATAAGGAGTAGAGAAGAAGAGCCTTCTGGGTTCGTAACCCCGGCCCGTCCGCCAAGCTATCCAAAGGCTGCACGGATGTCAACAAAGAAGCAGTGAAAAGTGAAAAGTGACGAGTGACGGGTAAGTTGCGTTGGGCTCGCGCGTTCCTCGTCCTTGTCACTCCTCATTGCCTTTCTCGGTTTCTGCTAGAATGCAATGCGTTCGTCCGTCATCCCGTGGTTGGCCGGGAATTCTTGTCCGGCTGAAAGCATCGTCTCTTGTGGATGAAGCAGAGGAGCGAACGCCGGCGTGGACCACGACCTGGACCTTGTCAAGCGCTGCTTGGCAGGCGAAAACCCCGCTTGGGAGGAACTGCTCAGTGCCCACTCCCGCAAGGTTTATAGCGTGTGCTATCGGTTCACCGGGCGGGGTGCCGACGCCGAAGATCTCACACAGGAGATCTTCATCAAAGTCTTCCATACGTTAAAGACCTACGATGCGGCGCAGGGGACGTTTTCCACATGGCTCAACCGCGTGGCGCGTAACCACCTGGTGGACCACTACCGCCGCACCCGCAAGGACCGCGTCACCTCCTCCCTCGAAGACGAACTGGGCCATCTGGAAGAAAAACCCAGCGCCGGAGCGGGGCCCGTAGCCAGGGTCGAGGCCCGCGAACGCCGGGAGATGTTGCAGGCAGCGCTCGACAAGCTTTCGCCTGACATGCGTGAGGCAGTCATCCTGCGTGACTTTCAGGACCTGGACTACGAGGAAATCGCCCAGGTCTTGGGTGTGCCGGAAGGGACCGTAAAGTCGCGGATCAATCGCGGTCGATTGGAACTTGCACGACTCCTAAAGCGTATGGACAGTATGAGGCCCTAGTAGAAGCGGGGAGAGAGCGATGACGCACCTGGAGTTGGAAAATCTCGTCAGCGAGTATCTCGAAGGTCAACTGGACGCGACCCGACAGTTGGAGTTTGACGCGCACCTCGGGGCTTGCCCTGGGTGCCGGGAACTCTTGGCCGACGTGCGTCAGGCGATGGAGTATTGCCGCTCAGCAGAGGATCCGGAACCAACTCCTTGGCTGATTCCGAAGATCCTGCTGGCGACGATCGGCGAACGCCAGCCGACGCTGATCGAACGGCTGACAGCATTCTTCCGCCCGGCCCTGCAGGCCCGGGTTGTCTACGGCGTGGCGATGACCGTATTCTCGGTCTCCATTATCATTGATGCCGCCGGCATTAACCTGCGGCAGTTCACCCTGGCGGACCTAAATCCACGCACCTGGGTCCACCGCGCCGATCGCACCGGACATCTGTTCTACGCGCGCGCCGAGAAGTTCTATTACGACCTCCGCGTAGTCTACGAGATTGAGTCGCGGCTCCGACAGCTTCGCCAGCAATCCCCGAGTCAGGGAGCCAGCGAGGAGCCCGGTCAGGAATCAAAACCGGACGCCTCGCCTGGAGGCTCAACGGACAAAAAGCTGCCCGACAGCCTCGAATTCGCCGCGCTCATGGGCGTCATCAACACCCATCCGTATCAGGCCGGCCTGCGCTCTAATTCAGTTTATAGGA
>Ga0182039_10001523_pt1 | contig 12364 bp, 10 predicted proteins | sample sta12Can44000111_FD_125975 | JGI IMG/M metagenome (GOLD analysis project Ga0182039, IMG submission 125975) | Lab enrichment of tropical soil microbial communities from Luquillo Experimental Forest, Puerto Rico - statanox.12C.anox.44.000.111 | ecosystem: Environmental > Terrestrial > Soil >...
CATCAGGGGAAAGGCAATCACATCTTGTTTCCTTTTCAGACGGAGGCAAGAAGGGACGCGGGAGCAGTGCGGTGTCGAGAACGACTGGGCGGCCGCTGAAGTATTACCAGAGGCAAGCGGCATAAAGTCGATGGGACAGAGGGCGATGGGCTCACAATGAGCGCATATATTAAGGATGCGGGGCATCTCGCCTGGCAAAAGACCTCCCGCGCCTGATTTATCATCGACGGGCGCTGACCGATGAGTTGTTGCCGAGGGCAGTGACCGGGACGAGTTTTTTGCCCATTCGAGACAGGAGAAGCTTCCAGCTTTGGAATCGAGCACGCCGCCAAGGTCGAGGCGGAGCCACTGTTCGAAGCTGCTATCCGTGGGTTGACTGGATTCCAGTTTTGAGATGGAAGACGACCTCTTGCAGGTCAAACCGAACGACGCGCTTCTTGAAGGTTGATCCTAAATGAATAGCCGTGCTTCTTCAGCAGCCCGAGAAGTTCCGCGCCATTTAACAATGTAACTGGTTCGTTGTTGGCAAAGGCGTATGCATCAGCGCCATACGTGCTCGTTGTCACAAGAATACCTCTCGAAGCTCCCTCTTTCTTAACTACGGCGCACAGGTCCCTAACGGCGCTCACGTCTACTGTATTCGTATAACGCTTTGCTTGAATGACGAACTTTCCTCCATGGATTGGATCTGGGTCAAAAACGACGGCATCCACACCCCGGTCCCGGCTTGCTTGCGTTATCTTGACCTCGGCTCCTCTTCGAAAAGAAAACTCCTTCTCAAACAACTCGCGTATCAGGTGTTCAAAATCCTGCCAGTCCATTGCTGCGAGATTGGTTTCCGGTCCTAGGCCTTTTAATACTTCCTTCGCATTCACAAATCGGGAATCCTTGCGATTCAACGAGAGCATCGGTTCGAGATTGTGCAGATTCTCGAACGCTGCCAACGGATCGATTTTGGTGAGATTCAATTTGGTGATCTGCTCTCTCGCAACTATAAGAGACCCGGTGTACGCCTTTGTGTTGATCCCTGTAGCGGGATCATCGAATGTGACCCAACCGTTCAAAACGAGCAGGTCGATTATTTTGCCAGTATCGCGCCGTAGCTGTGCAGTCCCGACCGGCCGGGACTGCTCAATTTTCTACCATGCTCGGGATCATAGCAGAACAGTCATAAACTGCGAGGAAGGTGCTCCGCAGATTCTTTCATCCGCATTGCGGGAGTCTATCTCGTCAATCAGGGCGGGGCACAAAGGATACCCCGTGACGTTTATGCGGCCAAGGGTGATTTGTTCAACTTGGAGGAATTCGGACAGGCGTAGAATGTGGGCCATACGGGCAAATGCTCGGGAGACTTAGATCGCGACACCGGTCGAGGGCTACAGTCGAGAGGGGCGTGGTGGAGATGAACGCACATCAACGGCGCGTCACAAAGCGCGCCAAAGCTGGCAAAAAGCAGCAGTGGCTGAAAAAGAAGACCGGGTTTCTTACGAAGATTAAGAAAGTTTTCGGCCAGTGATCAGCCCCCGGCGCTGGCTGGAATCCCATTTCAAGAATTAAAAACTCCGCGAGCCTTTCTCGGTTCAGTATCTCATCTGCGCGCGTCAACCCGTCTCTCTCGCCTTTTCCAAGCAAACAGGATTCGTACATAAAGTCTTGCTGTTGTCCGCCCATTCGCACGTCATCACAGATTGATTGCCGAGTGGTATGCCAGGGCGCGGTAGGTACCTGCATCGTTTGTATTCCGTGCAGCCGCAGATGCGGCAGACTCCCGGTTGGTTCACTTGGCGGGGCGTGGTGGTGGTCGCCTCTCTTGGTGTTCGCCTATTTGCTCGCCGCTTCTTCATTCAATCTTTTGCCGCACCGACGCTGGCGATCATTGTTTCCTGCCTTTCGCAGACAGGCACATAACAAACGAAGGCGAATTATGCGAGCCTGGAAAGCCTTCGTACAGGTCTATCCATAAACTCACAGGAAAAGCATTTTGGGAATTGCATAACGTGACTCAAGTCGCCATCAAAGCTTCCGCGATCAAAGACACCCGTAAGTGGGTCTACCCTTCTGTGGGCCAGTTGATCGGCTCGCTTTTCGAGGGCGGTAATTGTGTTTTCGACCCGCTTGATTGCCTCCTGAATTTCCAGGTCCTCGGAAATGGTGATCTCGTAACGAAGAATTACGAAATCGCCGTCGTCCTGAAAATCCGATTCCTTCGCATCGCCCCTTTCACGGATTGCTTATGTTGAGCAGGGCTGCCCAGAGTTGGCGGAACCTTGTTATCGCGAAGCATTGGGACACATACCGGAGTCATCAAGGCGGTTCGTCATTAGATTTTGCGAACGCTGTTCGGAGTCTCGCAGTGCTCAGATGGGAGCAAGCGAGAGCCGTATGGGGAGAGGTTCCAGAACTCTACACGAGATTGAACATCGAGGCAGGAATCAAAGAGAGCACAGCTCGCGTGACGGGCCTTTTCAACGCGTTAGAGCGTTCATCTGACATCATGACACTCAGAACGTTGTCTTAAGTCCCGTTAGCCGGTACGAATAACCGGTAAGGTTCACCATCGAGATCAACTTCGGCAATTATGCCGGTAATCGTTAATCAGAAGTTGATGAGTTTGCTGCTGCGACACTCTGTTGAGAAGCCGGTCACAGCTGTTTCGATAGTTGCTCATAGCGCGCCTGGATCTGACCCTCGAAACCCTGGTCATTCCAAGAGCCCATGCCACCAAAGACCCATGCAGCTTGAGCAGAACCCAATAGTCGATAGGCGACGAGAGAAAGAAAGCCCGGAGGGTGCTATATCCGTGTGATAGACATCTGCAGGCGGGTGCGGCGATTCCAATTTCGCGATTCCGGACTCGAAGGCCCTTGTAAACGCCTCTAAATTATGTCCACGGAGCAAGTAATAAGACAATTCCGCGTTTACTTCAGTTCCTCGCCAAAGAACTCTTCGGTCGCGGTGTAGGCGCGTATCCAGCTCTTCCACATCAGGAATGAGTGGATTTCGTCTGGGAAAATCAGTTCCTCGACGTGGACCTTCTGCACCCGCAGGCGCTGCAGCAAGTCCGTGGTTTGCGAGAAGTCGACGTTGCGATCATCGTCTCCATGAATCAGCAGAACTGGTGAGCGCCAGGTCGCGATCGCTGCATTGGGAGACGATTGGAACGCTAGCTTGAGCGCAGCTTCCCGATCGGGGGCGTCCTTGGGGGAATATCTCTCCAAATCGATTGACCAGTCGTGGGCGCCGTGCATGTCCACGCCCGCCGCAAACATATCGGAATTGTGCGCCAGCCCCATGGCCGTGAGGTAACCGCCGTACGATCCGCCCCAGAGAGCGATTTTCGCGGGATCCACGTTCGGCAGGCTCTGCAAGTACTTTCCACCTCTGCTTCACAGCCCATCTCGCCGAGCAGCCGGGGTTCGCCCTTGTCCACATGCGCGGCCCAGACTTGCTGTGATGGCTTTCCCACGTTACTGCCGGGGTTGGCGACCTCGCCTGAACCGTTGGTCTCGCTGCCCCGGGCGTAGACGGCGGTACGGCCGTCGGGGGTCAGCTTGAGCGCGGCAATGGGCATGCCGTCGTCTTCGCTGTAGTGCGTCACTTGCCGCGCCTTGAAATCGGGAGCGTCGGCCACCCATACATTGCGTGCCCCTCTCAAAGAAAACACCCAGGCGATTCTTTGGGCGCGCTCCGCAGACGTCAGGTCGGCCGGAAAAGGAGAGCTCATGACCTGTGCCAGCGAAAAGCTACCGGAATTGCTTTGCGCGGCGGACGCAAGCGCAAAACCAACGAGAATTGTCGAGACGTACAAGCAGACGAGCGACAGACGGACGGCGACGCGGTTTTTCGCGGCGACGGGGAACTGGGTCAGCTTCAAACTGACAGCACTTGCCCATCGCTCTGTGTCGTCTTGAATCGGCCGAAGGTGGACTTTCATACTATGCCCTCCCCAAAAACGCCGCCATTGTAGATGGACCGCGGGCAAACCGAAAGTAAATCCCGGGGCTCTGGCTTGTTGGACAAGAGAGGAAAAACGTCAAATTCGAAAACGAGCACGCAGACGGAGATGGCAACGAATCCGAACTGCACGTCAATCAATTCCCCCTTTGTTCTCGCGAACGCAACGACAAATATCGGAACGATTTTGCGTCACAGCGGCGCCAGAACTCCGAGCACGACAATTAGTTCACCTTCGCGTACTCTGCCTTGGCTTGCTTGAAGATTGGAATGTCGGGATCGGCGTCCTTCCAAAGAGTGAGGAAGTCTTGATACTTAGCCCGGGCCTTTGCGGTACCTCCCTGCAAAGCATACGCCCGAGCGAGGCCGAGATACGCCAGCGAACCCTGTCTGCAACTGCCACAAGGCCGCCATGATCCAGAAGCTTTTGGAACTCCGCGGCGGCCCAACCAGCGGTTGGGAAATTCGACTCAGCCAATGAACGTCAAGGAATCGGCGGACTACATCACGCACCACTGGGGCGCAAAATGATCTGGGGCTGTTGCAGCCGGCAAGGAGTATTCACATGCCGGTCAACTTCAGTATTTCATCGACTCTCCTCGAAAAGGCGAGCGTAATTAGATCATGGGATCATGTGTACAGAACGCGGAAGAAGCTAAGCCTGCACTCAAGGTCTGGTGGTCCGCGGACGGAAACTGGCGAGCGCGATCAATGGTCAACAGGTATTCCCGAAACGCGGCGCGTACACGCGACTCCTCCGAGCAGGTGTTCTGCCATGTGCCACACCGCCATGGACAGCACCCAACCTCTGCTCTTGCCGTCCAGGAAAGCGGGAACCCAGCTTGCCCGTTCGTTTGCGATCGTACCGTCTTCAAGCATCTTGTACACTTGCCTACTGTCTAATGGCTTGCGCAACTCCTCCGCTGCGACTGACCGGGCAACGTCCCTGACAGCCTCGGCGACGGCATCGCAATAAGCACGTAGTGCTCCAATATCAACGGCCTGATTGAATTCGGCGCATTCCTCGCGTGTCATGCCCGTACCGACATCACGACGAGTGACATTTAACCGCGCCATCCACTCTTCATTTAATACCTGCTCGCGACCGGGGCTGATAAGCGTGTTTCCAAAATCTTGACACCGGGCTGTGTGCCACATCGACCACGCGATCGAGTTCAAGCCATGCCGGTTATTTTCAGCTATTCTCCAACAGCCATCAACGCCTTGAACACCTCAAGGCCACCAGATTCCAGAGTCACGGGCAATCCGTCAGTTGAAACTAATAAACAAGCCAAAAAATGCCGCGCTAAATCCGGTGCTACTAGGCGACGTCCCGGACGAGGTTGGAGACGGCTTCATCCAAGGAGGACTTGCCGTCAAGGTACGGCTGCCAGTCGCGTTCGATCGCTGGACGAAACTTGGGCCAGTCTCCCCTTTCGTACAGGCCGAACCGGTAGGCGTAAGGGATATAGCCGGGCGCGCCGTGCGCCGCGAGGGCTTCCTTGACCATCGCTCCGACGGTATAAAACTGCACGGCATGCCAAAGATCCTTGCAGTCTTTCTTCTGCCGCCTGCATTCGTCCCAAAGGACCGAGGCCATTTTGTCGGTCAACGTGTGAGCACCTTCGTGGAAAAGTGTTTCCATGCCGGGCAAACCGTGGTTATCGTCACGGCCAGACGCAACCGTGGTATGGCCGGGATCTTCCGTGGTGTAGGCGCTGCCGATTTCCGCGACGTAATAGGTCACGTCCACTTGCAAAGATGATTGCCACTGCATCCCAAAGAAATGGTCGAGCCGGGGAATTACGAGAGGTCCAAACTCGTCTACCTTCGGCTGCATCTCGGCGATGAACTGCTCGTTAGCTCTTTGATGCTCGGGCCACCAGTGCCTTCTGTAGATTGGGGATGCGTTTTCGAGACATCTGACGAAATCTTCTGCCAGGCCGCTTGGGTCGAGTTTCTGAGGATCCTTCTGCCGACCGAGTGAATTATTGAGGGTCACGAGCTGAGCGTCAAAAAGGAGGCGGCGGCCGGCGAACGTCGTTGAATAAAAATGAATGGCGCTGGTCCACACTTGTTTTTCCTGTTCCGACAGACCAGCGTCCGAAAGGGGCACAAGGCCGATCCTCTTCTTCGTCTGGTCATCCATTTTCCCTACGACCATCTCGCGAAACAGCGTGTGGTGGAGATTCATCCAGAAGTTGTTATGAAATTCGAAGTAGTTTGCCGAGGGGGAACCAGCAGCGGCGTTAAACGAAAATAAAATTAGGAATAGCTCACTAGAGATGAGAAATGCCCAAACGCGAGTCAAGCTTTTCATGGCAGATCAAGTCTTGAAAAAAGACCGTTGGCGGATACCTTTGGCCTTATTGGTAACGGTTCACGGGATGATCCTAGCACTCGACGAGGCATTTCTCCGCATCATTTGGTTACCGAGCCACAGAGCAGGCCCTCGGTCGAACGTATACCGCGCCTCTTGTCAGAAAACAGTTGATTAGCCGTCTTGAAGTGCCCCCGAACCACTGGATAGCAACGCGATCTCTCAGTTCTGTTGGGATGATCAGTCCGCTCGCCTGCAGGACCTTCACATTCAGCTCATCTCTCTGCACGGTTGACGGGCAATCCCGAAGCTGAGGCCACGTTGCAACGTCAGCGAGGATTAGTCCCTAACGCCGCCGCGTTTACCGATACAACGGAGCGTGGCGTATGGAGGAGGCTACGCTTGATCGGAAATGCCTCGGACAGAAAAGCGTTCAGGCGGGGTCAACGCAACCTGCGGGCCCTACTGGTAGATCCGCGAGTGCGAACCGCCTGAACCCGAGGCTGAACCCATCGGTACTTTGTAGCCCACGGTAGCCCAAATAAGCGGAGGGAATGCACAGGCAAATGCCGTCAATTCAACGGATTTGGTCTGGTCCAGGCTGGTTCGGGATCAGGAGGTCGATGGTTCAAATCCATTCGCCCCGACCACTTCTATCTGAACACCAACGCTCCTCTTTCACCTCTCTTTCTAAAGTTCAATAGCGGGTAGAGCATGGGAGCCGGATCGGCTTAACGGAGAAACTCGGGGTCGATCGCGAACTTGCTGTGCACCGCAAAGCCCACTCCCACCAGGGTGAACTCAACTGAATCGTGTGCTGTTGCTACCAAGGGTGCGCCATTAAGCGTGCGGGGAAAGAAGAAATGGGCCGCAGAGTTCGCGCCTACTCCGGTGAATTCTATTTCCAGCGGGGAAACGGTGCCGCGGCGGGTCCTGAGGGATGCGAGCAAAGGGGGCTTTCCCGCCGGTGTGACTGCAAACGGCTCGAAACCTTTGCGGCCGACCTGCTCCAGCTTTACCGTGATTACGTAGCGGTCTTCCGGAAGCCGCGGCGCGGGGGCCTGAAACGCTGCAGCCGGTCCCTCACCAAGCTCTTCGAGACGAGCAAACGCTTGCGCGACTGGAACGGCCGATTCCCAGCGTACGAGGATGCCTGCCCAGGGTTTGATTACCGGTGCCGCATCCATCTGGCGGGAAGAGTCCACAGGCGCTTCGATTCGCCCTTTCTGCGTACAATTTCCGTTTTGATCGATGGCATCCGGATCGCAGTGTCTAGTGCCGGTCGGAACGCTGAAGGCGGCCTCCACCTCTTTCTGCGCAAAAACCACAACTTCGAGCTTTACCCACGGCGATCGCTGCAGAAGTTTCAATGCCTCCGACCGAGTCCATTGCGCAGGAGGTTTGTGCCTCCAGAAGTCGTCTCCGCGCGCAACTGCCGCCAACACGAGCAGGGAGATTCCAACGGCAACCATTACCTGGACTGCTGTCTTGAGCGGGGCAGCGCATCGGATATGCGCGGGAGCTGAACTTCGGGTCGGCATCGCGGACAGCTCCTTACTCACTCCAAGAACTGAGCCTGATCAATGTAACTTGAAACAGTGAATCTGTACAATAGCCTCAATTATTCTCAATTCAGGCCCCTATGAAAAAGCTGCCAGAAGGCGGGCCCGAAATGACGACTGGATATGATTTTGTGGGTAAAGGTGCTGTGAGTGTCTACGGAATGCCTTGAAGCTCCCTGTCAGGGTAGGCTGTGCTAGGCTCAAGGCTATGAAGGTTTCTGCATTCATTCTTATTTGCTTCTTGGCGGCTTGTCTTGCCATCGGCCAGGGTAGCGAGCCGGAGAATGCTCGACGAGACGTTTTTCTGATTACCATCGACACGCTGCGCAGCGACCACGTTCACTGCTACGGTTACGAACAGATCGAAACTCCCGCACTGGATCAACTGGCCAAGCAAGGGATTCGCTTTATGCAGGCATTTACGCCCAGCCCCATTACAAATACTTCACATACAAGCATCTTGACCGGGCTGCTGCCCATCTCTCATGGCGTAAGCGACTTTGGCGTGCCTTTGAAGTCCGATTATCCCACTTTGGCCGAATTGCAGAAAAAGCAGGGCTACCTAACTGCCGCATTCATTGGATCCGTAATTCTCGACAGCAAGAGGTTGGCCCCTGGTCTCGATCGCGGCTTTGACTTCTACGACAATTTTCCTGAAAAGTCTCAAGCGAAGTTGCGATGGGGGCGAATTGAACGACGGGGCATGGATGTAGTGCAGCGGGCTGAGAAATGGCTGGATGAGCATCAGGCACCACCGCGCCTCGTTTGGATACACCTCTATGATCCTCACGATCCCTACGAGCCGCCATTCCCCTTTGCCGAAATCTACAAAGGTCGGCTCTACGACGGGGAGATTGCTTACACTGATTCGGCCTTAGGTCACTTCCTCGCCTTTCTCCAGAAACGAGGCTGGTATGACAGTGCACTCATCTTTGTGGTTGGCGACCATGGGGAGGGATTGGGCGAACACCACGAGGACACACATGGCATTTTTCTGTACGATTCGACGACTCACGTTCCATTGATTTTGAAGCTGCCGAATGGGCGGGAAGCCGGGCGAGTCGTTGATGAACAAGTGCGCACGACTGATATCATGCCCACGATTTTGGAGTTGGTGGGCATTTCTACGCCGGCAAGCCTGGACGGTGTTTCCTTGATGCCGCTGGTTCTGGGTGCGAAGTCGGCTTCTCGGCCGGCTTTTGGGGAGACGGATTATCCCCAGCGTTTTGGTTGGGCCCCGCTGCGGTCGGTTCGGCAGGATGGCTTCAAACTCATCGAGGCTCCGCGGCCGGAATTTTATGATCTGCATTCCGATGCCGAAGAACTGCGCAATCACTACGTGCCTTGGGATGCGACAGTACAAACGTTGCTCGAGACACTCGCGGAGCTGACTGCCAAGTCGCAGTCCGGGGCAAAGTCATCGCCTTCAAGCGTTTCCTCTGGCACGATTGATGAGCTTCATGCACTTGGCTACCTGGGAGCGGAAGACGCGCAATCTTCGACCAATGTCCCTAAACCCTCATTATTACCGGATCCCAAGGACAAGATTGAAGAGCAAAACCTGATGCATATCGCCACGATGGCATCGGAAGATGGGCAGTGGGCTAAGGCTAGAGTTGCCTTGGAAAAAGTATTGCATTTGGACGATAAATCCCTGGCTGCGCGGCTTTTGCTCGGGCACGTCTATCTCAATTCGAATAACGCCAGAGCGGCGGAGGATCAATTCGAGGCGGCGGTCTTGTTGCAGCCGGGAAACATGGAGGCACAATTTGGTATGGCGAAAGCACTTCTCCGTGAGAAGAAGTTCGCCGATGCTGTGGATTTGCTTGAAGAAACTACCAAGTCAGGGACCAAAGATCCGGAGGCTTTTGAGCTGCTGGCGCAGGCTTACACCGGGCTTGGGAAGCCAGTTCTGGCTAAGCGAGCGGCAGGTCAAGCCAACAGCATACGAGGCACGCGGCCTCAGCAATGAGCTGCGAACCACCGAATCAAAACGCGATTCGAATTACTTCTGCAGCGCGACTTTACTCTCGGAAGTGTCGAAGATCTCGGTTAAAACACGCCCGCGCATTTGCTTTGGCTGCTCGATGCCGTAGATGTGCAGGATAGTAGGCGCGATATCGTACACGCTGGCTCCCAGGCCCATAAGCCGAAAGTCATTCTTAATCCCCGGCCCCATTGCAAACACTGAGCCGGGAACGTCATCGCCATCGGCAAAATCGTGTTTGGCGATGACCGGCGTTGTCTTCTCGTGCTCCATGTGGGCGTGAGGGTCTTTCTCTTCAAACTCCCGCAGCGGCTTGATGCCATGGTCGGACACTATGAATACGTAGGTGTGAGCGTCCGCGTGCTTCAACACCGTTCCAAGGACTTTGTCGAACGCTACGTACTGGTTGGGAAAAGCATCCGGCCGAACGTTATTGATGCTCGGATTGTAACCGACATTGTAGGGGGCGATAGGATACAACCAATGACCAGTTCGGTCCTCGCATGACTGCACCAGGAAGGTGAAATCTGTCGGGTGATTGGTCAACAGGTAGTCGAAGAGCTTGGTCTGCTGCTCGCGGATGATTTGAACCTTGCTTAACCACTTGTCTATTACTTCCGTTTCGTGGCCTTTCAAATCTGCGGCAGAGGGCATGCGCTCGCAGTCTATGTAGAAGTCGCCCACATTCTTCAATAGCTCGGCTTCCATGCTTCTGGGATAGACAGCATCACCTCCCATTACTTCGCTCAGCTTCGGCGCGCAAAGCACGCCGTCTTCGCAATTCTTGCCCCGCGTCAACATGCCGCTGATCATGTATCCGTTCACCGGCATGACAGGGAAAGTTGCAGGCACATTGGCCATGCCGACGCTGATTCCGCTCTTCGAGAGCAGGGACCAAAATGGCTCGCGCTTTAGCATATTGGTGTTGGCGGTGATTCCTCCGACGAGAAAGCCCGTGACTCCGTGTTCTTCCGGATTCGCGCTAGTGAATAGTGTGGTGTAAACGCGCGGACAATTCGGTGCTGAAACTGTCCGCAATTTGCCGTAGGTGCCTTTCTCAATCACTTTGGCGAGGTTGGGCATCTGGCCCTTCAGAATAAGGGGCCGGATAATGTCCAGCTCCATTCCATTCACGCCGAGGATGATCACATGCGGCTTCCCTTTGGGGGTGGCGGCCTGTTGTTGCGCGCGCACAGCGAGTGGCAGCAGGAAGAACACCAATACACAGGACAAGACAATCTTTCTAAAGTTCATGGGACACCTCGGGTAATTGAGGGAAAAGATCTTATCGCGAGTTGCAGCCTCGCGGAAGGGTTTTCGCGACAGGATTCAGGGTTATTGTTTCTGAGTCCTCAGTTTATTGGCCTCTGCAAGCTCGCGCGCAGCGTCCGCGGCGCGGCCCAGCTTCTCGTATTCGTCCGCCAGGAAGGAATGCGCCTCGCCGGAATCCGCTCGTACCGCCGCGGCCTTTTCCAGGTAGGGCAGCGCTTCGGCAAAAGTGCCGTTCAGAAACAGCATGCGCCCCAGAAGCAGGTTTGCGCGGTAATGGTCCGGCTCTCCTTGCAGGACTTCGAGCAGGTTTTTGGCTGCTTCCTGTGGCCGTCCAGTGCGGGCATAAATGGAGGCCAAAGAATAGCGGGCGTCGGTCCAATCGGGCCGGTTTTCCACCAAGATTTCGAAATACTTGGCGGCGGTGTTCAGATCGCCGGTTTCGTAGAAGCAGATGGCCAGCTCGTACTGCGCCATCAGCGCATCCGGCCGCAGCTCGACAGCTCTGCGCAGGGGAGGAATGGCCTTGGCAAAGTTGCCCTGCCGCGAGTAGGCGATGCCCAAGTAATACTGCGCCGCCTGGATTTCCGGGTCTTTGGCCACCACGCGCAACAGCAGTGGGATGACGGTGGCTTCCTTTCCCTCTTCGATCGCCAGGCTGGCATCATGCATATCGTTGGCGACATCGATGCGGTCCTTCGGGTCAATTCTTGTGACCGGACCGGTCTTTCCAGAGGCCACGTAGCCCAGCGCGGAGAGCTTTTCCCTGCTCTTTTCGTCGAGTCCGTCCTGCAAGGGCTGAGGAGCGCCTGCGCTGATCCGCTTTACGAAATTATCCAGCTGAATTGCGAGGCGCGCTGCGGTCGCGCGATTGCCCGGATAGAGATTTGTCTTCGCGCCAGGGTCCGACGCCAGATCGTAAAGCTCGGGCAATGGCGCCTGCACGTAAAGCTTGTTACCAATACGCAAGGAAACAAGGGCGCTCCACCCGAACGAGCGCTCGGAGTGATCGCCGGTGGCAAGCGAAGGGCGGTTTTCAGGATGGGGGTTTCCAATCAGAGGGAGGAGCGAGCGGCCCTGCATTTCTGATGGTGGCGTCTGCCCCAGCGCCTCGAGAAGCGTTGGCGCCAAATCCACGAGGCTCGCCGCGCCATTAACACGCTGACCGCCAAAACGATTGCCGGGAAGCTTGAGGAGCAGAGGAACGTGGATGGTAGCGTCGTAAAGGAAAATACTGTGGGTGAGTTCGCCGTGGTCGCCCAGGGATTCGCC
>Ga0182039_10001524_pt1 | contig 12362 bp, 8 predicted proteins | sample sta12Can44000111_FD_125975 | JGI IMG/M metagenome (GOLD analysis project Ga0182039, IMG submission 125975) | Lab enrichment of tropical soil microbial communities from Luquillo Experimental Forest, Puerto Rico - statanox.12C.anox.44.000.111 | ecosystem: Environmental > Terrestrial > Soil >...
CCGAGGTGAATCCCGAGGCATGAACCTGAACAACGACGTCGTTTACCGCCGGTTCCGGCTCGGGCCGCTCCACCAGCGTCATCCCGGCCGTTCCCGCAGCCTCATCCGTCACCACAATTGCCTTCATCAGGCACCTCCCTGGATCCAATCCTCGCCGCTGCGCCATGAGGCCTGCCCGGCCTTCGCGAGCGTCGTCAGCGTGGCGAGGCGTGAATACCCTGCCTCATAGTTTCGTTACAGTTAATTAGCTGTGACGGGACAACTGCTGGCAGGGCCAGGCCTCAGCGGGGCGGGCAGTTGGTTGACACCGGTTTGTGGGCGACTACGTCCGCTGACGCAGCGCACGAAGAATGCGTCCGGCAGCTTATGAATACGGACAAACAGGTTGTTGCGCACCCGGAACGAGGGAAGCCGGTTGTCAGGCCTCTCGATGCTCCCAGGCAGAGACAGAGCCACCCGGCGGACGTCCTCTTCGGTGACCATCCGCGGATGCCATGGCAGCTCATACCGATGCAACAGCATCATCCGCTCATGCCGCTGGGAGCGCGTTGAGCCAACATGGCCGGCTCCTGGTGAGACTGGCTGGTTTGGTCACCGCCAGGTTGCCAGGCATGGGGAACGAACCTCCCGGCACGAGCCACGACCGCACGCCAATAAGCTCTGCGGCGCGCCTGATGCTGTATAACTGGCAACCGGCCTGTTGACCTGCGAACGGCGATCTGTTTAGGCTGATTTAGCTGCGATCTTCCAAGCAAGCCGGGCAGGATCGCGTCATGGGGCGAGGCTATGGACAATGTCCAGACCATTATTGCGGCTGTCACCGGTGATGACGCGATGCTCCGCTACCTCCGGCACGATCCGGCGGCCTTAGCGCGAAGCTTGAATCTCGGCGGCGCGCAGGCGCGCGCTCTGCGGACCGCCGACCGGTTCTTTGAATCGGAGCAGCCGATTCTCGACACTCCTCCAGCGCCGCCGGAGGAGCTGCGTCGCCCACCCGCGAGCGTCAAGTTCATCCCCACATCGCCGCCGACGCCGATCTCAGTGTCCGCCGACACCGGGACCTTGCTGCCGGACGCGAGCAGCGGCACGGTGACGATGACCTCATCGATCAGCTCGCCGGGGGCGCCGGCCGTGCCCGCCGCGCCGGGAGTGCCCGGGGTGCCGACCGCGCCCGGAGTGCCCGGGGTGCCGCATGGACCGGTCGCCCCAGCGGCGCCGTTCGCGCCCTCAGCTCCGTTCGCCCCGTTCATGCCGGCTGCGCCATTTCCGCCGCAGGTGCCGGGACTCGGTCCGCCCACGCATGCTCCGTGCCCGCCATACACCGCGACGCCGTGCCGCTGCGACCGCAACTGCGCATGCCATGCGGCGGTCGTGGCGCTGGTCGCGAACGTCTCAAACACCGCTGTCACCGCGATCACCGCGATCGCTGCACAAGCCGGTCGCCGCCCGCGAGGTGCGGCAAGCTCGAATCACCGGGAGGGGAACGCGGCGTGCGAATAGTTAGACGAGGGCCAACCAACTCGGGCTCCGAGGACGACTCGAGCTCGCTGACGATGGAGGATGTCATCAGCGGAGACACAGGAGGCACGGGCGGAACTGGCGAGCCCGGCACTCACACGACGACTGCGACTCATACCGGTACCAGTACGGGAACCCACACCGGCACCGGAACTGGCACCCACACCGGGACCCACACCGGCACCGGAACTGGCACCCACACCGGCACAGGCACCCACACCGGGACCCACACAGGGACCGGCACCGGCACCCACACCGGGACCGGAACTCACACCGGGACCGGAACCCACAGCGGGACCGGAACCCACACCGGCACAGGCACGCATGTTCCCGGGCATCCGGGCGCGCCCTTGGGGCCTGGGTCTCCCAAGCCGCCTCCGGCGCCGGTGAGCCCGGCGACGCCGCGAATCCCAGCCATCCCTCGCGTTCCTTCCGCACCGCAGGTCCCGCGCGAGCCGGGGATGCCCGGCATCCCCCGTGTTCCGGCGGCACCAACCGTGCCCCAAGCTCCGGCGGTCCCGTCGTCGCCCGGGATGCCGGCTGTCCCCCGCGTGCCTCAGGCACCCGGAGTCCCTGCTGTGCCGTCGATGCCCGCCTTCCCGGGCTACCCGCCGACGCCGGCGCTGCCTGCCATTCCGGGCTATCCGTCGCCGATAGCGCCGCAGGTCCCGGCCGTACCCGGTGTGCCCGGGGTACCGCAGGCTCCGGGGGCGCCAGGTCAGCCGGGCGTGCCGATGCCACAGCCGTGTCCACCCGGCGCTCCGGGCGGTTGTCAGTGCTGCTGCTGCGCCTCGATCGTGGGCATGGTGTCGGTTGTCTCGACGACCGCGACGACGGCGATCACTGCCATCACCGCGATCGCGGGCATGTCGGGCGGCTGCTGAACGGGGCGGGCGTGACCGCAGATATCAGCATCGTCATTCCCGCGTATAACGAGGGCCCGCGGCTGGCCGAGACGATCGCATCGATCGCTAGCACGCGTTCGACGAACGCGCGCATCGAGGTGGTGATCGCCGACGACCAATCGACGGACGGCACGCCGGAATACCTGCGCAGCGCGTGGCCCGACCTGTCGCGCCTGCCCCGCCTCGACGTCGTATTCACCCGGACGCAAGAGCGCAGTGGCGTGCCGCGCGCGCGCAACCACGCCGCTGCGCGGGCGACCGCCGAGATCCTGTTCATCACCGACGCGCACGTCCGCTTCAGTGAAGGATGGGACGCGCTCGTGTTCGAGCACCTGCGCGATCACCGGATCCTGGCCGGCGCCGTCTGCCAGGCGAACACGACATTCGTCGGCTACGGCTGCCGGCTTGTCGTGCCGTTCATGGGAACCTATTGGAACAGGGACCCGATCTCGCAACCTGGCCAGGTACAGATCGCTGCGTGCCCCGCGACCGTGCTCACGCGCGAGCTGTTCCAGCGCTTGGGCGGCTACGACAACGGCATGATCATGTACGGCGCGGCCGAGCCCGAGTTCAGCGTACGTGCGTGGCTGTCCGGCGCCGAGCTCATCGTCGTACCGCAGTTGCGCGTCGAGCACCTGTTCAAGCCCGCCGAGGAGCGCCAGGCGTTCATCCGCGCGGTCCGCCTGTACATGGTGTGCAACGCGCTGCGCTTCGGCCTGCTGTACGCGAGCGAGGCAGGCGCGCTGCAACTGCTGCGCTATTACTCGCTGAAGTTCCCGAACCTGTTTGCGGAGGCGCTGGCGCGTGTCGGGCGTAGCGACGTTTGGGACCGCCGCGCCCAGCTCGAAGCGAAGCTCGAGCGCCCGTTCAGCTGGTTCGTCGAGCACTTCCAGCTCAAGGACTCCGCGGGTGGCGATATCTCGTGAGCCCGCAATCTCCCGCCTTCGAGACGCTGACCTTCTCCCTCCTGCGGCCGGGCGACCTCGTGTCGCTGACGGTGCACGCGATCAACTTCCGCCTCGACACAAGCGACCCCCACCAGCCGCGGCTCGTGCGCCGCAAGGCGGGCGAGGCGGCGTATCTCGTGTTCGTCTTCCCGCCGCAGTCGATCGCCGAGGCGGCGTACTTCGAAACGGCTCAAGTCACGCAGCCGAGCTTCAACCCGCCGCCGTCGGTCCCGTCACCGCCATTGCCGCCGAGCAACGGCGACCCGCTGGCGCAGCCCGGCGCGACCGCCGCGCGGATGAGCGGCCTCAGCCGGCTCGTGTTCCGCCTGCCCGCCGAACTCGATCAGATCCCCTACTCGATCGCCGGCCTGCTCGACTGGAGCCGCTTGATCGCCGTGCTGCCGCCGGCCGCCTCCGTGCTGCCGGGTGATGCCAACGCACCGGGGCAAGCCCCACCCGCGATCAGTGAGCCGGGAGCGACGGAGACGGCCATCGAGCTGCCGTACCGGCTGCTGCTCGCGCCAAATGTGACCGAGGGGGCCGCTCCCGCGTGGGTGCACGCGCTCGATCCAGTGGCGCACGCCGGCCGGGTCGAGTTGTGGCACACGCGGCTCGCGGCGCGGTCGACTCACCCCGGGGCCCAAGCGACGACCGAAGCCGCCCCCGGGCGGCCGCTGCCAGTGCGCGCGGTCTGGTCGCCCGACTTCGTCGCAGACGGCCCGCTTCCGCAGCACAGCAAGGACGACCTGCCGTTCAGCCCGCTCCGCGCGGCGATGTCGGAACGCGATCGCGACCAGATCGTGATCCTCACCTCCGGCTTCTTCGGCTATACGCTCACCGGCCCGTCGGGCGCGGGCGAGCCGTACCTGCCCCTTCCGGTGCACGCTGACCGGCTCTTCCTTTCCTCGCTCGGTGGCTGGCTCAGCTCGCGCGGAACCTGGACCTACCCGGTCAGCTACCGGTACGTAACACCGATCGAGGACGTCGCCCTAAGGCGGCCTCCCGAGGTCGTGCTTCCGACCGCCGTCGCCGCGCTCGACCTGATCGAGTGGGATCACGTCGCGACGCAGGGCCGCGACCACTACGTCCGGATCGTCTACGAAGGCTTTCTCTATCCCGTCGGTCACCGCGCCTCGCTCGTCAAGGTCACCGAGCGCAAGGTGCTCGGGCCGCTTGGCTCGGACGGCAACCCCGCCTCGTCGCCGGTCGCTTTCCTGCGCCAGCGGATGTACATCATCGTGCGCGAGCACGAGAAAACATACGCGCCGTCGGCGTTCACGCACGAAGGTCGTGAGATGCCGCTGCACGAGCGCATTCGCATCAAGCTCGATGTCACGCCGGAGATCGACCCGCCCGCATTCATCCCCCAAACTGACGCATCGTTTCCCATCACGGTCGGCGGCGGCCAGCCGTTTCCGTTTCCGCTGGTCGGGCTCGACCTCGCCGGGGCGGACGTCGATTTCCTCGCGCCCCTGATCTTCGTCAGCCTCAGCGAAACGCATCTCGACAAGGTCGTCGAGGCATACGCCGGCGACAATGACCAGCGCCGCTGCGTCGTGCGCGGGCGCAACATCGCCTATGCCGACCCGGCCGCAGGCGACACCGTTATCAAGACGATGTCGCTGTATTTCACCGCCGAGATCACCAACGCCGGGCCGCCCTACCCGGTGGCGCCGTTCCTGCCGGTGCTCGACAGCGCTGCGGTCGTCGTGCCGGCGCTGACCGCGCTGACCGGGCAGAGCACGGCGGTGCAGATCCAGCTCTACCAGCCATATCTCCAGAACGGCATCGACCCGCACGCCGGCGTGTTTGCCGAGTTGGTCGGCGGGCCCGCGCCGGTCGCGTTCAGCGCCGACAAGGCGGGCGGGTTCGCGCGGCCGAACCTCGGCCTCAGCGGACTGTCGGCGCGCAAAGGGGTCGTGTCCGGTAAGACCGACGACGCGGCGGCCGGCAAGATCAACCCGAAGGAGTACTTTGGCGACCCCGACGCGAAGCTGTTCGGGACGATCCAGCTCGGCGATCTGATTCCCGTCCAAGCGCTGCTCGCGGAGGCCGCCCAGAACGCCCCGGAGATTCGCACGCATGCGATCCCCAACCGCCGCCATCCGACCCAGCTGATTACGGTCCTGCACTGGTCGCCGCAGCTACAAGACTTCAGTGAAGGCCCCGTCCAGATCGCCTTCAACGCCGACGGCCAGCAGTCGGCGCTGGAGCTCAAGGTGCGCCTGGAGAATAACCTCGACGGCACGCCGCCCGCATCGGTTGCGCATGGCGAGCTGTCGAACTTCGAGCTGCGCCTGTTCGGGGTGATCGCGCTCAAGATCGCCAAGATCACGTTCGACTCGAGCAACGGCGCGAAGTCGATGGTGACGCTCGCGCTCGCCAAGAGCGGACCGATCGTGTTCGAAGGCCCGCTGTCGTTCATCCAGACGCTGGCCAACATCCTGCCGCCAGGGCTGTTCGCGGGCTCGGGCCCGTCGATCCGCCCGACACCGACCGAACTCGACGTCAGCTACTCGATCGGCCTCCCTCCGGTCGAGTGCGGCGTCTTCTCGCTCCAGAACATCAGCATCATGGCCGGGCTGGACCTGCCATACATCGATGGCAAGCCAGCCGTGGAGTTCGCATTCGCCGCGCGAGCAAGGCCGTTCTTGGTCACGGTGGAAATCTTCGGCGGCGGCGGCTTCGTGCACGTCGTCCTCGACGCCGACGGGATCAAGATGGTCGAGGGGGCGATCGAGTTCGGCGGCAACTTCGCGTTCGACATCGGCGTCGCCAGCGGCGGTGTGCACGCGATGGCCGGGATCTACTTCCAGCTGAAGGGAAGCGACTCCGACCTCACCGGGTTCGTCGATATCGGCGGCGAGGTGTCGGTCCTCGGGCTCATCTCGATCTCGCTCGACCTGAATCTCAGCCTCAGCTGGCAGCACTCTCCCTCGGGCAATGTGATCGAGGGCCGCGCGACAATGACGGTCTCAGTCCACGTATTGTTCTTCAGCGCGTCGGTGTCGATCTCGGTCGAGCGGAGCTTCAGCGCGGGCAGCGGTGATCCCAAGATCGACGAACTGGTGAGCGCCGGTGACTGGGCCATGTACGCGGGGGCGTTCGCATGATCAGGCAGTCGATCACCGCTGTCGTGCTGCCCGCGGGCACCGGCCCGGCGGGAACGCTGCGCGCCAATGTCTACCTCGCGCCGCGCCTGTCGGGCGCACATCTGCTGTCTGACTTTCCCGACTGGCTCCAGTGGGCAAGCCTCGTCCACGACCACGGCCTGCGCTTCGACATCGCGTGTGGCGCGCGCAGCGCCACGATCAACGTGGACCAGGCGCGCGTGCGCCCGGATGTCTGGCAGGCGATCTTCGGCCACGGCGCGATCGTCGACCCCTATCCAGCCGAGCACTTCGACACACGGCTCCTGGTCTCCTACCCGACCCGGACGGCAGAGGCGTTCGTGCGTTGGGCACACCAGCTGTGGGCGTTGCGGCCGCCCACCGACGGCGAGGAGGGCTCGCGGACGCTCGAGCAGATCCTCGAGCCGCTCCTTTTCCGGGACGGCAAAGGGCACTCGACGCTCGACGATACCTTGAGCGAGTTGCGGGTACAGATGTACCGCGCCCAGCAGGGATCTGACGACGGCACCGGCGAAACCGGGACGGCTGGGACGGGCACTGGCAGCGATGCGGCGCAGGTCACCTCAGCCGATCCGCTGACGATCCCTGCCGGAGCGCGGCCGATGGCCGAGCGGCTCGCCCTGTTCCACCGGCATCTGCCCGCGCCACGCCGCCGACCGCTGCCGAGCAAGCCGCACGAGCTCGAGGCCCTGATCGACTTCCACAAGGCGCTGACGGCGCTGGCTGGCTACCCCGCACTTCTGCCGGCGGTGGGGCTCGTGTTCCCGCTCGAGCTGCCGACCGGCCTGTGCACCGACTCGCCAGCGGGCGGGAGCACGTATCAGACGCTGTCCGTGACCGCGCTGCATCCGGGCTGGAGCTGGTCGCATCCGCCGACCCTGACAACGCCCGAGACCGCCTATGCGGCCAGTCCCGGCCGGTTCACTGCCGCGCCCGCGACACCGCCAGCGACGCTCGCGTCGCACGGCCCGGCCGAGGCATCCGACGTGGTAGACGGCTTCCTCGTGCTCACGCCGTCTGACTTCCACCTGGTCGAGGTGGACGTCGACGGCGCGATGCTGAAGCTGCTAGCGCTCGCCAACGGCAGCGCGGTGCCGCCGTCGGAACTCGATGATGCGCGTCTGCCCGCGCTCCGCTCCGGAGGGCTGGCGCTGATCGCGGACGGCCGTGCCCAGGAGGTGCTGCGCGCGATCCGCGACAACAACGCATTCGAGACGGGGGTGAAACGGCCGCTGAACGCGCGGGACCTCACCCGCGGCTACCGCCTCGACATCTACAGCGACCGGACGGGAAGCTGGCACTCGCTGCACCGCCGCGACGGTACGTACCGGCTTGGCGACGGGACGCTGACGGTTCATACGGTCGATGAGGAGGGCTTCACCCAGCTCGGGATGACCCAGCCGGCGGACGACCCGCACCGCAAGGAGGACAAGGTCGCAAAGGCCGCCGGGATTCCGCAGCCGTCGACCGACCTGTACCTGAGCGAGCGGATCGCCCGCTGGAACGGCTGGAGCCTGTCGGCTCCCCGGCCCGCGACTCCGATCAACCGCAGCGCCAACCCAGCCCATGCCACCGATCCTGACCCGACCGCCGGCCAGCCGGTCACCACCTTCAAGCTGGCCTCGTCCTTCGTCGCCCACCCGCGGTCGCTGCCTTCGTTGCGCTTCGGCGAGCGCTACCGGATCCGCGCCCGCGCCGTGGACCTCGCCGGAAGCAGTGCCGCGCTCGATGCGCACGTTCCCGACGACGGCGCGGCGCCCGCGGACGGGCTGCTGCCGTACTATCGCTATGAGCCGGTCGCGCCGCCGGTACTCGTATTGCGCGCGGAACCGGGGCCGGGAGGATCGCTGGCCGAGCTCGTGATCCGCACGTACAACACCGACCCCGGGCTGGACACGGCGGCTACCGGGGAAAGCGACGAGCGGCACATCGCGCCGCCGCGCGCGGGCCAGCAGCTGGTCGAGCATCACGGGATGCTCGACGATGCAGGCGGCCACCTGCGCGCGGACCTCGGGACGTACGAACTGCTGGTGGCCCGGGACCGGGCCGAAATAGCGTCCTCCGGTCACACAGCGATCGACCCCTCGCCCCAGCTGCCGGTGAGTTACCTGGCTGATCCTCTGGCGCGCGGGGCCGCGCTGACCGGCCTGCCGCAGACCGTGCCCGCCACCGATGGGGTGGTCAGCGGGGGCACGCTCGCGTTTGCGCCCGCCCCGGGCGCCGACCCACGACCGACCGCTGTCACGCAGATCTCGTTCGGACCCGGGTGGCCGGACCGGGAGGCGTTCCGCGTGCGGCTAGTCGAGGGCGGCGGGCCGCCGCTGTGGGATGACGCCGATCGCGTGCTGACCGTCTCACTGGCCAAGGCGCAGACCATGACAACCCAGCTGAGCTGCTATATGGACCCGCGGGATCTCGACCTGCTGGGGGTGTGGGACTGGTTGCGGGAGCTATTCGAGGCGCTCGACGCGCTCGCCGTCGAGAGCTCGGGCGCGGGAGCCGACGTGGTCGAGCTGGCTGAGCTGCGCACGAAGCTGACCGCGCTGACGATCGCCGGCAACAACGAGCAGCTGACCCCGTCGCACCCGCTGACGTGCACCCACGCCGTACTGCAGCCACTGGGCCGACCGGCTTTCACCAGGCTGCCAATCGACCACGCCTCGCCCGATCCCGTCGTCGCCGTCTCCCTGGCCAACTCGTTCTCGCCGGTCACCGCCTGGCGCTCGCTCGGATCGCACCACGCCGTCCTGCTCGGCGCCCTACAGATCAACGGCGCCAGCACCGCCGCGATCGACCTTGAGGCATCGTGGACCGAATGGACCGACGATCCGGCGCAGCCGACGCCGGCCAGCCACCCTGCGGGCGGCCACGTCGAGCGAATCACGCTCACGTCGCTCGCCGGCGGCCTCTTGGCAGCCGACGGGACGGACATCCGCCAGGTGGCGGTCTACATTCCGCGGATCGACGCCCTTTGGTTCGCCGCCACGTTCGACAAGCTCGACGGCGTCGACATCGACGGCGTCGACAGCCCGCCGGTGCTGGCTGCGCCGATTCACCAGCTCGGGGACACCAAGCACCGGATCGTGCGCTACCGCGCGACGGCGAGCTCGCGTTTCCAGGAGTATTTCACCGAGCCCGGGGCGATCACCTCGCGCACCGGGCCGGCGCTCGCCGTGAACGTGCCGAGCTCCGCGCGGCCGCTTCCTCCCGACATTGCCTACGTCGTCCCGCTGTTCGGCTGGGAGAGCCAGGTGAGCACCGACACCAAGACCGAGGTCCGGCGCGGTAACGCCCTGCGCGTCTACCTCCGACGGCCGTGGTACTCGTCCGGTGTCGGCGAGCTTCTGGGGGCCGCGCTCTGGCCGCAGAGCGAGACCGGCCAGGGTCAGCCGACAGATGACCAGCGCGAAGGGGCCAAGGCGCTGATCACCCAGTGGGGGCTCGATCCCACGTGGCAGTCCGGTCCGCTCGCGCCGGTTCCCGCGATCGGACACTTCCCGCTCGCGGTGCACTCGGGAACGTCGTTGACGCTGGAGAAGACCGACCAGACGGTCGACGTCGCCGGCCACACGGTCGCCTTTGATCCGGCGCGGCGGCTGTGGTACTGCGACATCGAACTCGACAACCCGACCGCGTACGCGCCATTCATCAGGCTCGCGCTGGTCCGCTATCAGCCGCGCTCGATCCCGGGCGTCGAGCTGTCGAAGGTGACGCTGGCGGACTTCGCCCAGCTGTCGCCCGATCGCTCGGCCGCGCTGACGATGGACCCCGCCGACCCCGCGCGTGCGAGGCTGCTCGTCGCCGGGCTGGCGCCGAACGGGCCCACGCAGTCGTTCTTCACCGCGATCGTCGAGAAGCGCCGCACCGACGTCCTCACCGACCTCGGCTGGGCGCGGGCGGCGCCGAGTCAGGCGAAGGTGACGATCGACGCGCCACCGCCCCCGCAGCCCGACTCGGTCCTGCTGGCCGCGACCATCACCTTCGCCAAGCCACCGGGGCCGGGTGAATACCGGCTCGTCGTCCGCGAGTTCGAAGTTCTCGAGGTCGACCCCCCGGACACCGCGCTGAACGACACGCCGGAGATCGGGGAGCGGCTCGTGTTCGCAGCAATCATCCCAATCGACCGTCCGCTCGAGGAGGTGGCACCGTGAACGGCGTCCTCGTATGCGAGGAATTCCTTGCTGCATCGGAAGCGGATTTGCTATGGCGCTTCGCGATGGAGCGCGAGCCGATGTTCGTCGCCAGCGAGGTGATCAGCGGCACCGACGGCGGTCGCCGCGATGATGAGTTCCGGCGCTCACGCGTGCTATACGAGCTTCCCGGCGTCCACGAACTGCTCTCACAGCGCGTGTTCGAACATCTGCCGCTGGTGTTCCAGCGCCTCGGGGTAGCGCCGTTCACGGTACGTCATGTCGAACTCCAGGCCACCGCCACCAACGACGGCGAGTGGTTCAAGCCACACCGTGACAGCGGCGACGGCGAGGTCGGCACGCGGCAGGTGACATTCGTCTACTACTGCCACCGAGAGCCGCGGCCGTTCGCTGGTGGCGTGCTGCGGATGTTCGGACCCTCAGCCGACGGCGACGATGAGGGTGACGCCTACAACATCACGCCGGCGCAGAACATGATCGTATTTTTCCCGACCAATTACTTGCACGAGGTGGCATACGTGTCCTGCCCATCGCGCCGGTTCGAGGACAGTCGGCTCACGTACAACGGATGGCTTCACCGATGATCCCCGAGTTCTTTCCCCGCGACCGCTACTACTGCGTCCTGGACGAGCAGCCCGACCTCCTCGTCGACCCGCACGCGCTCGCGCCGTACGCGAGCCTCAATGGCAGCGCGCCGCTTGTCGTTAACCCGCGCTGCTGGATGGGGTGGCACGGCCCGTTGCCGACGAGCTTCGCGAATGGAGCGGAGATCGAGGAAGGGCTCTATACCTTCCCGTGGATGATCTGGGTCGACGACGTTGAGCGTGGCGCGCTCTGGCCGTACTGGCTCGGGCCGGATTACGCCCGGATGCTGGAAGGGCTCGTCACTGGACAACCGTATGCGGGCGGGCTTCCGCCTGAGATGGAGATGAATCTCCGGATTGCCGACATTCTCGTGACCCCCGACGCGATGGCTTGGCGTCGGCACGCCTGGGCGAGCACAGTCGAGACCGGAGCTCCCATGATGGCCCGCGGCCACATCCCAATGGAGGCCCTGTTCCCGCCGTTTCACGTCGGTGCGCTGCGCCGCTACTACCGGTATCACACCCGAATCGGCAGTTTTGCGCTTGGCGACGAGCAGACCTCGCGCCGGTTTGTGGCTTACGACGAGCCCGTCACCCGCTACTTTCATCGGCAGCTGGCGCGGACCGTCAGTGACATGGTCCGGCGCGTCGTGGTGCCGTCCTACAGTTACCTCGCCTTCTACCAGGGCGGCGCGGTGCTCGATCCGCACACCGATCGCGACGCCTGCGAGTACACGCTGAGCGTCTGCATCGACGCGACACCCGACCCGCACACGTATGGCGCCTGGCCGTTGCAGCTGATGACCGCCGACGGGCCGGTCGCGCTGACGCAGGGCGTCGGCGACGGGTTGCTCTTCCGCGGCCGCGAGCTGACGCATTGGCGGGAGCGGCTGCCCGAGGGCTACACGTCGTCCTCGATCCTGTTCCACTTCGTGGATGCGCCGACGTGAGCGGCGTCTTCTGCTCGCTGCTTCCTGATCCTGGCGGCGTGCGCGAACCCCCGTGGATAAGGAGCCTCGAGAGCCTGCGCCGGCACAACACGGAGATCGAGGTGATCCTGGTCCTTGACGGCGCGGCGCGGACCGAAACGCCGCAAGCGGCGCGGCGGGCGGGCGCCGGGATCGCA
>Ga0182039_10001527_pt1 | contig 12356 bp, 11 predicted proteins | sample sta12Can44000111_FD_125975 | JGI IMG/M metagenome (GOLD analysis project Ga0182039, IMG submission 125975) | Lab enrichment of tropical soil microbial communities from Luquillo Experimental Forest, Puerto Rico - statanox.12C.anox.44.000.111 | ecosystem: Environmental > Terrestrial > Soil >...
GCCGCGAGGCGCAGCTGGCTCTCGGCGGCATATTCGTCGGCCTGCCGGCGCGTGACGTGAAACAAATGCGCGACCAGCTCCGCGGTCTGCCCCATATTGAGCTCGGTGATCGGATCGGTCAGCCCGCGTTCGAGCCCGATCACCGGCGTCAGGAACGACGGCCGGAAGCCGAGAAAGGCAGCGAGCCTCGCGCCGATGCCGTGGGCGGCGAAGAGCCGCGCGTACCAGTTCACCGCGCTGCGGCTGAAGACGAGCGGCGCGTGGCTCAAGGATTCCGCACCGCCAGCGAGGATAAGGTCCGCCGCGCCCTCGCGGATGTAGCGGTAGGCGGTGTCGATCGATTGCATGCCGGAGCCGCAATTGATCTGCACCGTGAACGCCGTCATCGCCTCGCCCATGCCGAGGCGGAGCGCGGCGACGCGAGCTGGATTCATCTCGTCGGCGATGACGTTGACGCAGCCGAGGATCACCTGGTCGAAGTCGTCGGGCGCGAACGGCTGGCGCAGCAGGAGCGGCCGGCCGCATTGTACGGCGAGATCGACCGGCGTGAACGGCCCCGGCTTGCCGCGCGCCTTGATGAAAGGCGTGCGGCTGCCGTCGACGATATAGACCGGACGGCGCCCTACTCCGCGGCCTGCGTCTGCGGCGGGAGGTCCGACGTCGGTAGAAGTGTCGAAGATATCGCTGGCGATGACGGTTCTCCCTTATTGCCTGCGCCCGCGCCGCGAGCCGCCAACTCCTCCGGTGCAAAATCGTTGACCGCGACGGCGGCGGCCACGGCCTCAGCCGCGGATTTGAGCTGCACCGCCTCGTCCGTGGTGATGGTGCGCTGCTGCACCGCCTGATCGATGTCGCGCACGCGCGCGGCATGCATGCGCTCGCGGATCTGCTCGGCCGCGGCAGTGAGCGCGAAAGCCCGCTCGAGCAGCGCGACGCCGTGCTCAGTCTCGGTCGCGGCCGGATGGTAGAGGTCGACGGTGAGCCGGTCGCGCGCCGCGCTCGGGCTGACGATGAGGGCGGCGCAGCGTTCAACGATGCGATCGGAAGGGCCGCGGCGGCGCGGGCCGAACGGCTGGATCAAAAGGCGCAGCAGCCAGGCCACCGGCCGCACCGGGAAATTGGCGATGACCTCGTCGAAGCGTACCTCGATGGTGGCGAGGCTCGCCTCCAGGCAATATTGCACGAGTGGCAAGTCGTCGCACTGGCGGCCTTCGTCGTTCCAGCGCTTGAGCGCCGCGCACGACAGGTAAAGCTCCGACAGAATGTCGCCAAACCGCGCCGAGATCATCTCCTTGCGCTTGAGCGCGCCGCCCAGCGTGAGCAGCGACAGATCGACGGCGAGCGCGAAGGCCGCGGCGTGGCGGCTGAGCTGCCGATAATATTTGGTCGTGGGGCCTGCAGCCGGAGCCGGCGCGAACAGGCCGCCGCTCCAGGCGCGGCCCCATGCCCGCATCGCCGTGACGAAGCTGTGGCCGACATGGGCCCAGAAAGCTTTGTCGAAAGCATCGAGGCCGCCAGCGCGGTCGGCATCCTCCAGCGCCTGGATCTCCTTGAGCAGATAAGGATGACAGCGGATCGCGCCTTGGCCGAACTGAATGAGCGCGCGGGTGACGATATTGGCGCCTTCGACCGTGATCGCGATCGGCACGCCGCGATAGAGGCTGCCGAGATAATTGAGCGGCCCCTCCATGATGGCCTTGCCGCCGTGCACATCCATGGCATCGGCGACCGCAACACGCATGCGCTCGGTCGCCTGCCCCTTCATGATGGCGGTAACGACCGCGGGATGACGGCAGTCGTCGAGCGCGGCGCAGGTCATGCGGCGCGCAGCGTCGAGCAGATAAGCGGTCGCGGCGATGCGGCCAAGCCGCTCCTCGATCGCCTCGAACTTCGAAATGGAGACGTGGAACTGCTCGCGAATGCGCGCATAGGCGCCGGTAACATGGGCGCAGAACGCAGCGCCAGCGGCCGACAGCGACGGCAGCGAAATGCCGCGGCCGGCGGCAAGCGCGCTCATCAGCATCTTCCAGCCTTTGCCGGCCTGACCGACGCCGCCGATGATGTAGTCGATCGGGATGAAGACGTCGCGACCCCAGTTCGGGCCGTTCTGGAACACAAGCATGGCCGGCAGATGCCGCCGCCCGATGCTGACGCCGGGAAGGTGGGTGGGCACGAGCGCCAGCGTGATGCCGATGTCGTCGCGGTCGCCGATCAGATGCTCGGGATCGCGCAGCTTGAACGCCAAGCCGAGTACGGTCGCGATCGGCCCGAGGGTGATGTAGCGCTTGTGCCAATTGAGGCCGATGCCGACGCAGTCGTGGCCCTCGAACGTGCCGCGGCAGACGACGCCGGTGTCGACCATGGAGGCGGCGTCCGAGCCCGCCTCGGGGCTGGTCAGACCGAAGCAGGGAATTTCTTCGCCGCGGGCGAGCCGCGGCAGCCAGTAATCCTGCTGCTCCTTGGTGCCGAATTGCAGCAGCAGCTCGCCCGGGCCGAGCGAGTTCGGCACCATCGCCGTCACCGAGGCGCAGATCGAGCACGTCGATAATTTGCGGATCACTTCCGAGTGGGCGTAATGCGAGAACCCGAGCCCGCCATATTGCTTCGGAATGATCATCGCGAAGAACTTTCGCGATTTCAGAAACGCCCAAACCTCTGGCGGCAGGTCGTGCCACCGCCAATTGACCTTCCAGTCGTCGACCATGCGGCACAGCTCTTCGACCGGACCGGCGAGGAATTGCCGCTCCTCCTCCGAGAGCTTGGCCGGCGCGAAGGCGAGCAGTTTCGTCCAGTCGGGATTGCCGGTGAACAGATCGGCGTCCCACCACACGTCGCCGGCCTCGATGGCCTCGCGCTCGGTGGCGGACAGGCGCGGCAGCGCGTGCAGCGCCAGGCGAAAGATCGGCTTGGTGAGGTAATCGCGCCGGAACGATGAGTATGCCATCGGTTACCCCGGGCTTGCCGGCGGCCGTGGATCACGGCGCCTAGATGATTCCCTGCAAGACTATAGGTTCCGTGGACTTAAATGTTACAATTTCCCGTGGGGCATTGAACCGCTTGGGCGCGTCTGCTCAGGCGAATCATAAGGAATGCCGGGCTTTCGGCCGATCAGGCATCGTCCGCGGGGCAGGAATTGCGCTCATGTTCAAGAGACTAGAGGATTATCTGAGCGACAAAATCATCAAGTTCCTGGGGCAGCCGACCGGCCGCTATGCCCCGTTTTACGCGCCCGACCCGCAGGTGGTCCGCAACGCTTTGCAACCGGGCGACATCCTCCTGGTCGAGGGCAATTCGCGGCTGAGCGCCACAATCAAATATTTGACCCAGAGCACTTGGTCGCATTCTGCCCTCTTTGTCGGCGAACGGCTGGGGGACATCTCGCCGAGCGGCGAGCCGAATGTGCTGCTCGAGGCGGAAGCCGATACCGGCGTCACCACCGTGCCGCTGTCGAAATACGTGCGCTTCAACAGCCGCATCTGCCGGCCGGTCGGCGTCGACGAAGCGACCCGGCAAAAAGTCGTCGACTACGCGCTGGCGCAGCTCGGCACCCAATACGACAAGCAGCGCATCGTCGATCTCGCGCGTTATCTGTTCCCCTACCCGCCGGTGCCGGTGTGGTTCCGCCGCCGCATGCTGGCGATCGGCGCCGGCGACCCGACCCGCGCCATCTGCTCGACCTTGATCGCGGAAGCCTATGCCTCGATCCATTACCCGATCCTGCCCGAGCGCGCCGCGATCAACGGCAAAACCTATGGCATTGCGCCGTTCATACAGGACGAGATCGACCACATCCGCACCTACGGCCTCTACACACCGCGCGATTTCGACATCTCGCCGTTCTTCGCCATCGTCAAGCCGACGCTGGTGAACGGTTTCGACTATCGCACCGTGCAGTGGGGTCCGCCCGAGGTCAGCGCCGAGGATTTCAAGCACGCGGCTGTCGTGCCGCTGGTGCCGTGAAGGGAGCGTTCGTCTCGATTTGCCTAAATCTCAGCCGAGCAGTCTGACGCCGACGATTACCAGGACGCCGGCGAGCGCCATGCGCACCACCGCCTCGCGCCCGCGTCGGTTTGCCGCCCCAATCTCCGTTGTAGACAGAAAATCATTTTCGTCAACGACCGAATTGATCGGTGAAATTTCTCGATCCGTATAGGGCTGATGGCGCAAAATTTGTGCGACCGCCGCCGATACCGACATTATTCTATTTTTTGGTGCTGGCCTCGAACGCCTCCAGCACCGGATGCCATTGCGCCTGCTGGGCGTTGACGAAGGCATTGGACTCGGCCGGCGACATCGGCGAGACATAGGCGCCGCGCACCGCGAGCTGCTTGGCGAGATCCCGATCGCCGAGCACCTTGTTGAGCGCGCCATTGAATTTCTGGATCGCCGCCGCGGGCGTGCCGAGCGGTGCAACGATGCCCTGCCAGCCACCGGCGGCAAAGCCCGGCAGCGTTTCGGCGACCGTCGGCAGGTCCGGGAAATCGGCCAAGCGGTGGGTCGCGCCGACGGCCAGCACATTGATGCTGTGCGCCTGGATCGCGCCAGCGAGGCCCGAATAGCCTTCGATCACCAGCGGCACGCGGCCGCCGATGACGTCGGTCAAAGCCGCCGCCGGGCCGCCGGTATAGGGCACGACCTGGAGCGAGATGCCGGCTCTCATTTGCAACAGCAAACCAGTCAGATGCGTGATGCGTCCGATGCCGGTCGCCGCAAAGGAAATCTTGCCGGGCTCTTTCTTGGCGCGCTCGATCAATTCGGGCAGCGTCTTGAGGCCCGACTTGCTGCTCGCGCAGATGAACATCGGCTGATCGATCAACGAGGCGACTGGGAGGAAATCGCGCGGCAGCATCAGCGGCAAATTCTCCGCCTTGCCGGGCAGCGAAATGAACAGCGAGATCGCTGGCGCGAACAGCGTATACCCGTCCGGGATCGCGTCAGCGGCGGCATGGGCGGCGATGGCGCCGCTGGCGCCCGGCTGATCGACCGGTACGATCTGCTGGCCGAGCGCGGTGCCGAGGCGATCCATCACCATCCGGAACGTAACGTCGACGGCGCTGCCCGGCGCGGAATCGGAAATGATCCGGATCGGCTTGGTCGGATAATCCTGCGCCTGTGCCGGCGCTACGGGAGCGGCCGCCAAAGTAAGCACAGCGAGTGCCAAGAGCTTTAAAGGCGCTTGCATTGCTTCCTCCCGTTCGACCTGCGCTGCGCGGCGCACGTTGTCCCGCCGAGGCCATCGTATGTCATTCCGGCTCAAATCGCGCGCCGAGGCGCGATGCTCGCGGCAGCATGTCGCACGCTTTCAGAAGCGACGTTTCGCGCCGGGCGCGGCGATCATTCGACCCGCAGATTCGCCGACTTGATCACCTTGCCCCACTTCACCGTGTCGTCGGCGATGAGCTTGCCGAGTTCAGCGGCCGTCAGCGGCATCGGATCGGCGCCGAGATCGGCAAGTTTAGCTTTCATGACGGGATCGGCGAGTGCGGCGTTGACCGCTTTGCCGAGTGTCTCGATCACCGGCGCCGGCGTGCCCTTGGGCGCGCCGAGGCCGAACCAGCCAGCCGCGTCGTAGCCCGGCACGAAATCGCCGATCGGCGGCACGTCGGGCAGCACCGGCGAGCGCGCCGCCGATGTCACGGCAAGCGGCCGCAGTTCGTTGGCGCGCAGGTGCGGGATCGACGAGGTGATGCCCTCGAACATCACCTGCACCTGGCCTGCGAGCAGATCGACCAGCGCCGGGGCGCCGCCGCGATAGTGCACCGCGGGCATGTCGATGCCGGTCAAATATTTGAACAGTTCGCCGAACATTTGCGGCGGGCTGCCGTTGCCGGCCGTCCCCATATTGATCTTGCCCGGATTGGCTTTGGCATAGGCGATGAATTCGGGGACGGTTTTGGCCGGCACCGAAGGATGCACCTCCATCACCGACGGTGCGGTCAAGAGGCCGGCGATCGGCGCGATGTCGCGCACGAAATCGAACGGCAGACGGTCGTAGAGCGTCGCGTTGATGGCGTTCGATTGCGTGACGACGAGCAGTGTGTAGCCGTCGGGCGCGGCGCGCACCACGGTTTCGGTGCCGATATTGCTGCCGGCGCCCGGCTGATCCTCAACCAGGAACTGCTGACCGAGCCGTTGCGACAGCACCTGGCTGATCAGGCGGCCGGCAATGTCGGTCGGCCCGCCCGCGGCGTAGCCGACGATGACCCGCACCGGCCGCGACGGATAGGTGTCGGCGCGGGCGACATGTGGCAGGGCGGGCAACGCGGCGGCGCCTACCGCGAGGCGTAGAAATTGTCGGCGGCGAAGATTTGTCATGATGCTCCCCACGCGCTTTGCGATCACGACCCGCGCCAAACGCGCGTCGATCGCAAAGATGCTACGTCAAGCGAGCGGGGCTTGAAAAGGCAGGCTTAGACGGCCGCGGCCGCGAGCTACGGCAGCAGGTTGCGGACTTCGCTCATCACGAAATTGCCGAAGCGCTTGCTGCGATTGCGCAGGATCCGCAGTACGCCGGCATCGACAAAATAGGTGAGCAGGATGCTGTCGCGGGTCTTGACCTCTGGGCCGACCGGATCGGCGGAGTGCCAGCTGTCGGTCCCGACCGCGAAGGCGTAGCCGGTGTTCGGCGCGAACGACATTTGCTTCGCCTTCGGTCCGCAACCGCCATCCGGACGCTTGTCGTGAAAGATGGTGCCGATATGCATCGTCGAACGGTCGCGCGGCAGGTAAAGCTGCACGGTGATGCCCTTCCAGCGGGTATCGGTGTGCGGCGTGATCAGGTAGCCGGGAATATCGCGAGTCAGCACCGGGATCGGATACATGCCGGTCCGTTCATAGGCGTCGCCGAAGCGGCGCCCGAGCGCCGGCGCCAAGCGGCGGATGAAGGCATCGCGCACTTGCGTCGAGCACAGCGCGCGGCCGACGGTGTCCCACACCGCACGCTTTTGCGGCGGTAGGTGCCGGATATATTCCGGGAACAGATCGATCTTGACCCGCGTGTGCGTGCCGTCGGCGAGATCGTGGCCTTTGCTGCGGCCGTGCATCGGCCGATAGTCCACAGCCTCCGGCATGTTTTCGAGCATGGCGGCGTAGACGCCGCTGGGAAACACGCCGTCGAGGACGAGATGGTAGAACGGCGTCTCGAACGCGGGCGCCGCATCGACCGCGGCGGCGACGAAATCGCGCAATTGCGCAATGGCGAGGCTGCGGCTGCCGGCGGTCAGTTCAACCGTTTGATCCATCAGGACTACTCGGGAGGTTTGACGCACAATACCGCCGATCGGCGCTCGCCCGCAACTTTTCCGGCGCGCGGTTCCGGCCACCTTTAACACGGGTCGAAAATCGTCGATCCTTGGGTCAATCCTTGGGTCGCGGCCGGCTGGAACCGCCGGGCGCAATGAGACTTTGGCGGAGGAATAGCGAGATGGGCGTTCTGATCGACGGCGTATGGCGCGACGAGGAGCTGCCGCAGGAGACTGGCCGCACCGGCGAATTCAAGCGGGCCGACAGCCGATTTCGCGACCGCATCACCGCCGACGGCGCGTCGGGCTTCAAGGCCGAGCCCAGCCGCTATCACCTCTATGTGGCGCATGGCTGCCCGTGGGCGCACCGCACCCTGATCTATCGGGCGCTGAAGAAGCTCGACGGTTTGATCTCGGTCGCCTACGCCATTCCCGACCTGAAGACGAACGGCTGGACGTTCGAGGACGATCCGCGCTTCCCCGACTGCATCCCCGATAAGGTGAACGGCTTTCACTACCTGCACGAGGCCTACACCGCGAGCAACAAGACCTACACCGGCAAGGTGACGGTGCCGACCCTGTGGGACAAGAAGACCAAGCGGATCGTTAACAACGAGTCTTCGGAAATCATCCGCATGCTCAATACCGAGTTCGACGCCATCACCGGCAGCACCGCGGACTATTATCCGGCGCCGCTGCGCGCTGAGATCGACCAGCTCAACGAGCGCATCTATCACAACGTCAATAACGGCGTGTATCGCTGCGGCTTCTCCCGATCGCAGGCCGCCTACGAGGAGGCCTATGACGGCCTGTTCGCCACGCTCGACGAGATGGAAGAGCGGCTGTCGCGTCGGCGTTATCTCGTCGGCCACCAGATCACCGAGGCCGACTGGCGGCTTTTCCCGACCTTGGTGCGCTTCGACGTCGCCTATTTCTCGCTGTTCAAGTGCAACCGCAACCGCATCGCCGACTATCCGAATCTCTCGAACTACATGCGCGAGCTCTATGCCGTGCCCGGCGTCGCCGCCACGGTCACGCCGCGCTACTATGTGATGAACTACTATGCGATCGCCAAGCTCAATCCGACCGGCATCACGCCGAAGGGCACGCCGGTCGATCTCGAGCAGCCGCACGATCGCGCGCGGCTTGCCGCGTAAGCCAGAGGGAGGATGCCATGCTGGAGCTCTATCACAGCATCAATTCGGTCTGCGCCCAGAAGATCCGCATCGCGCTGCACGAGAAGGGTCTCACGGCGAAAGACCACATCATGACGTTGCGTGGCGATCAGTTCGATCCCGCTTATATGAAGCTCAATCCCAGCGCCGTGGTGCCGACCTTGATCCATGACGGCACGCCGATCATCGAATCGTCGCTGATCCTTTATTACATCGACGATGCCTTCCCCGCGCCGCCACTGATGCCGAAGGCGTCGAATCTTCGTCACCGCGTGCGCCTCTACAACAAGCTGGTCGACGAATATTTGCACAATTCCTGCATGATCCTGACCTTCGCCACGGCGTTCCGCCCAGCATTCCTGAAAATGGCGCGCGAGGCCTGGGAGGCGGAGATCGCCAAAACGCCGATCAAACGCCGCGCCGAATATAAGCGCAGCGTCATCGAGCACGGCCTCGATTCCGAATTCGTCGCCGACGCGCTGGCGCAGCACCGCAAGCTTCTCTCCTGGATGGCGGAGGCGCTGCAAAGCGCGCCGTATCTCGCCGGAGACAGCTTCTCCAACGCCGAATGCGCGGTCATTCCCTACATTCTGCGACTGGAGCTGCTTAAGCTCAGCGGGCTTTGGGATCGCCAGCCCGCCATCGCCAAATGGTGGGAGCACATGCGCCAGCGGCCGTCGGTCAAGGCGACGATCCTCGACCGCATGACCGAGACCGACTGGGCGCCGTTCAAGAATCTCGCGCCCGATCCGTGGCCGAAGGTGCAGACGCTGCTGAGGGCGGCGTGATTAGCCCGCCGCGATCGGCTGCGGCCGGCCGTCGGCATCGACGTGCACGTAAGTGAACAGCCCCTCCGTCACCTTGATCGGCGTCAGGCCGGTGCCGCGGCGCACCCAGGTCTCGACCTTGATGGCGATCGAGGTGCGGCCGATCCGCTCGACGCTACCGTAGCAGGTCACCTCGTCGCCGACGCAGACCGGCCGGTGAAAGGCCATGGCGGTGATGGCGACGGTGACGGTGCGGCCGCCGGCGCGGCGGGTGGCGACCGTGCCGCCGGCGAGGTCCATCTGGCACAGCAGCCAGCCGCCGAAAATGTCGCCGTGCGGGTTGGTGTCGGCTGGCATGGCGATGGTGCGCATCGCCGGCTCCGACGTCGGCGGTATTTCAGGAACGGACGACGCGGCAGCTTGCTCGGCCATTATAGCTCCTCGCAGATTCGTTCGTGGCTTTAGTCTACAACAGGCGCCATACCGCATGGACAGGAGCTTGGCGAAAGCCGATGTTGTCGGGAACGGTGCGACCGGCGCGGGGCGACCGCCGGCCAGCCAAAAAGCCGGCATAAACCGCAAGTACCGGGAGAAAATGCCATGTCGCCAACCCCGGGTCGGCCGCAGCAGCCGATCAATTGGACCGTTACCGCCACCGTCTTCTTTCTCGGCAGCGTGCTGCTGTGGGCCGACCGCACCAATTTCAGCGTTGCCGCCGCAGCCTGGGCCAAGGAGTTCGGCTGGACGCCGTCCACCATCGGCATGATGCTGAGCGCGTTTTCGCTCGGCTATCTGATCCTGCAGCCGGTCGGTGGCTACATCGCCGACAAATTCGGCGCCCGCCGCACGCTCGCCGCGGCCATGGCCGGCTGGTCGATCTGGGTGCTGCTGACGCCGATCGCGCCCACGGTGCTGTGGCTCACGGCGCTGTTCCGTGTGCTGCTCGGCGCCTTCGAGGCGCCCTACATCCCGGCGAGCGTCGCCGCCGTAGCACGCGCGGTGACCTCGATCACCCGGCGCGGCCGGTTCTCCGCCTTCGTGCAGTCGGGCGCACAACTCGGCCCGGCGGCCGGCGTGTTCTTCGGCGGCGTCATTCTCAGCACCACCGGATCGGCGACCTATATCTTCGTGATCTTCGGCCTGATCGGGCTGGTCGGCGCGGCGGCGTGGTGGAGCTACGCGCGCTACTTCGACGATCCGGTGCCGCAAGGCGCGCACGCCGAGACCGACGAGGCGAAGGCGCGCGCCGCGCAGGAACCGGTGCCAAACCGGGCGCTGATCACGAGCCCGGCGCTGTGGCCGTTCTATATCGGCTACTTTGCGCTGCCCTACTGCCAGTATCTGTTCCTGACCTGGCTGCCGCAGTACTTGAGCCACTACCGCCACATACCGCTGGTGCAGGCGAGCGCACTCAGCGCGCTGCCCTTCATCGTCGCCTTCCTGGCGGTGAACTTCGCCGGCTGGGGGATGGATTGGCTGGCGGCGGCGGGTTGGACCCGCGGCGGTTTCCACCGCAAGCTCTTCATCGGCCTTGGTGCTGCGATCTATGCCATCACCACGCTGATCGCGGCGACCACGGAGTCCAACACCACGGCGGTGATCATGATCATCATCGCTAATGCCGGGCTGTCGTTCTACGTCATCCCGTTCTGGACCACGTGCACCGACATCGCGCCGAACCAGACCGGCACGCTCAGCGGCGTGATGAACTTCTTCGGCATCGTTGGCGCGACGCTGTCGCCCTACGGCACCGGCGTCATCGCGCAGGCGACCGACGCCTTCGTTGCGCCGCTGGTGCTCGCCGTGGCCATCATGCTGGTGGCGGCGACCACTATGATCGTGTTCTTCCGCTACCGGCCATTGAGCGAGCTCGTGGCGCAAGCGGTGCCGGCGGCGGGTGCCACTGCGAAGGCGTAACGTCGGCGGAGCCTAAAACCATCGCCGGCACCGCTGTGCCGGCGAGACCGGCCCGGAACAACACCGCGGCCACGTCGTTTTCGCAAGGGAAATGTCCCGGCTTCGAGCGGGACCGGACGTTATTTCCCAAGCGAGGAACCCATGAAAATGCGCGCGCTTGCGTTGGGGGCTGCCACTATCGCCGCGATTCTCGGTCCGCCGATTGACGGCCGCGCTCAAGCGGTTGATTTCAGCAAGATCGACAAATTCGAGACCCTGTCGAGCGGCACGCTCCGGGTCGGCGCGCCGCCGAAGACCATCGTCGACGACGGCGAGCGGCACGTCGTCGTGCTGACGATTTGGGACGCCGACGCCGAGACGAAGGTCTCTTGGCGATCCACGGATGGAAACGCGCCGCGCACCACCATCATTCCCGGACGCGGCGTGCAAACATTCCAAACGGCTGGCGAGCTCAAACTGGAGGCCGTGGGCGAGCCCAATCGCGAGGTCCAATACGGCTACGTGCTTCTCGGCCTGCAGAAGTAAGAAGACGGCGTGCGTCTCCCCGTGTTAGCGCACACTAGTCGTTCGGCTTTTTCCTCAGGACGTCGGCGATGCGGCGGTCACTGGGACTGACGAGGAATACGGCGTCGTCCTTGACGAAAAACTCGTGCCCCCGGGCCTTCGGCACTTTCTGCACGACGTCGGACGGAAGCGGCGAAAGCCGAATGTTCTGCGGAACAATATCGCCAATATTCTCGGGCGCAGAGCTTTGTTTGGGTATGCCGGCGTCCGTCAGGATGATCTCTCTGATCGTGTATTCGTCCTGTGTCGTCAGCTTGAGGCGCGGCAACGTCGGAATCTCCGAAGGCGGCGCTGGCTGGACTTGATTTGGTTGGACTTGCGCGAGCGCAACAGCCAGAGGGGCCGCCACAAGCGTGAGCGTCGCCGCGATGATCGCAACGCTGCGGGACCAGGCTTTTCGCCAGGACGAATCCATGAAACCTCGCATTGGTCGCACGGCGACGGTTCGGAAACGCGCCGGCCTGGGCGTAGGTTCCGCCGGGCCCACAGACCGACCTAGAAGCGTGCCCTAATCCGCCTTGAGCGAGGCGAATTTGACCACCTTGGCCCACTTTTGGATTTCGTCGGCAACGAATGTCTTGAATTGCTCTGTATTCATCGGCTTCGACTCCACCCCGAGCGCCACCAGCCGCGACTTGAACGTGGCATCGCCGCCGGCGGCGACGATCGCGGCGGAGAGCTTGGCGACAATA
>Ga0182039_10001528_pt1 | contig 12353 bp, 9 predicted proteins | sample sta12Can44000111_FD_125975 | JGI IMG/M metagenome (GOLD analysis project Ga0182039, IMG submission 125975) | Lab enrichment of tropical soil microbial communities from Luquillo Experimental Forest, Puerto Rico - statanox.12C.anox.44.000.111 | ecosystem: Environmental > Terrestrial > Soil >...
CTGCCCTGCCACCTCTGATGGAGCGGGGCGCGGACTTTTTGGTCCTTGTTAAGCCGCAATTTGAGGTGGGCCACAAACAGGTGGGAAAAGGTGGGATCGTTCGCGACTCGCGGCTGCATCAGGCGGCCGTCACCAGGGTTTCTCACAAGCTCCTGGAGCTGGGTTTCGGCCAACTGGCTTCGGCGGAGAGTGTTCTCGCGGGTGCCTCCGGCAATCGAGAGTATTTCCTGCATGCCATTTGGCCGCAATCTCGCTAGAATGGTCGCTCGCGCGCGGTCTTTGCCACACGTTTATGCAGATTAAGACGATTGGTATCACCTCCAAACCCAAGAAACCCGAGGTCCGTGACATCGTTACTCCGCTGGTTCACTGGCTACATGACCGTTCGATCGAGGTGCTGGTCGACAAAGAGACCGGCTCCACGCTCGACGGCTCCGAGAAGTGCGTTACGCGCAACGAGATGCCTTCGCTTGTGGACCTCATTATCGTCCTCGGGGGTGACGGCACGCTGCTCGCGACGGCACGCGTCCTGAACCGCAAGCCCGTCCCCTTGCTGGCCGTGAACCTGGGTGGTCTCGGCTTTCTCACCGTGATTACTCGCGACGAGCTCTATTCGATTCTGGAAAGGGTGCTGGCCGGAGATTTTCGCACCGAGCGACGGGTGCAGATCGAGGCCGAAGTCATGCGCGCTGGAGAAGTGATTTCGTCCTTCCTCGCTCTGAATGACGTAGTGCTCAACAAGGGCGCCATCGCCCGCGTCCTCGACTTTGACGTGCGCGTTGACGGTCAGTTTATTTCCAGCTACAAGGCCGACGGCCTCATCGTCTCCACCCCCACCGGCTCCACGGCTTATTCGCTCGCCGCAGGCGGGCCGGTGATTGCGCCTTCGGTCGAAGCCTTCATCGTCACCCCTATCTGCGCTCACACACTGAGCAACCGGCCCATCGTTCTGCCTGATTCGGCCCAGATCGAGGTGAAAGTGAAGAGCTATGGCGAGTCTGTCTACCTCACGGTCGACGGCCAGGTGGGCGTCGCCCTGCGCAGCGAAGACGCGGTGCACATGAGGCGGGCGTCCTCGGTTGTCGAACTCATCCAATCGCCGCAAAAGAACTACTTCGAAATCCTCCGGCAGAAGCTCAAATGGGGAGAACGCTGAACCCCCGGCGACGCGGACTTTTCGTACGCGATCCGAAATGAACCCAACGGCGCCAACCCGAGACTTCACCTCTCCCGCCGCCCGCAACCTGTTCTGGGCGATTACTGTAGGTATATGGGCGGTGCTCGCCTCGGTACTGATCGTCACCGGTCAGTCGCGCTGGGCATATACGCTGAGCAGGGCCGTATTCATCCGCATCGACGTCGAGATTCTCCTGGTGCTCGCCGTGGCTCTTGCCCTTCTTGATCGGCGCTTTCGGCCTCCTCTGACCCCGCTCGCGTGGTCGGTCCTCGGCTACTGCGGCGCGCTGCTTCTCGCCACGGCCTTCTCCCTCGACTCCTACCAAAGCTGGTGGGGAACTCTCGAGAGGATGGATGGAACGTTTACGAAGCTGCACTATGCGGTCTTCTTTCTCATCCTGACGGGAGTTTTCCGTACCTGCCGCGATTGGACGAACTTTCTCCACGCTTCGCTCGCCGTCAGCGTTTTGGTGGCAGGTAAGGCGGTTGCCGAGCGACTCTCGACAGGCTTGAGCAGGGTGGCTTCAACAATTGGTGACCCAGCTCTGACAGCTACCTATGCCCTGCTGCAGATATTCTTCGCAGCCCTCGTCACCGCCGGAGGACGAACGCGCACGGCGCGGCTGTGGGGAGGGGCAGCGATGTTGCTGAACGTGGTCACCCTGCTGCTTACAGGCGAACGCGGCGCGACAATCGGACTCGGTGCAGGCGCGCTGGCTGTCGGCCTTACCGTCGCGCTTTCGAGCCGGTATAGCACCACTCTACGCCGCGCGGCTCTGGCAGGCACGCTGTTGCTTCTTGTCGTCCCATTTGCGGTTTACGCTGCGCGAGGCACGCCGTTGGTAAGGTGGAACACCGCGCTCGAGCGGCTCTCACAGCTCTCTCCCCACGACAGCACCACACGGACTCGGTTGATCACCCTCGGTGTGAGCTGGCGAGCCTTCAAAGCGCGGCCCCTGCTCGGTTACGGACCGGAGCTTTACACCTTAGCCTCTGTCCGTCACTTCAACCCTGACATACTGACCTATGAACAGGGCTGGTGGGACCGCTCCCACAACACCCTGACCGACCGACTCGTTATGGAAGGTGCGATCGGGCTACTGGCCTACCTATCGATCTTTGTTGCCGCCGGGCTGATGCTCGTCCGGGCGTTCAGGCTTGAGCCGCACGGTAAGTTGACAGTACCTATCACAGCAGGAATGCTCAGCGCCTACATCGTTCAGAACCTTTTCCTCTTTGACTCACCGTCGAGCTATCTCCTCTTCTTCGCGGTGCTGGCCTTCGTGAGTTTTCTCGTCACGGGAGGCCACACCGAGCCACGTGAGGTAGCGGAGCAGGCGAAAAGGGCCCGTATCGGCACCCCTGCGGCAGCTGTGCGACGGCGAGCGTCTCCATCCCCCAGTGGAGGGCGAAGGGGAGAGACCACCTCCAGCGTTCGCCGGTTTCCGCGGCGGGGCAAGGTGCTTATTGCAGGGCTCGCCTTGTTCGTGCTCGTAACCATATATAACGCAAATCTAAAAGGCCTGGCGGAAGCGTTCCTCGGTGATGCACTCGTGGCCTCGATCGATGACCCACATCGGTTTCAAGAACTGTTCGGCCAAACGGTTGCCTATGGCAGTTGGGCGCAGGACGAAGTGGTAGGGACGGCGGCAGACGCGCTCCGGGCCGTCGGCGCTGGTAACCCAGCATACTTGGCAGCCTCAGCCGCGGTGGCGGCACAACTCGAGGCCCAAGTCGGGGCTCATCACAATCCGGACCCAGGCGCCCTGATCCGGCTGGGAAGCCTTTATCAGGCGATGGCTGTCGCCGACCCCACCTGCCTTCCTAAGGCGGAGAAAGCCTTCCAAAAGGCTATCGAGCTTGCCCCGAAGTGGCCGGAAAGTTACGACGGACTGGGAGCGACTTACCTGACAGAAGGAAAGGTTGAGGAGGCCCTTGCGCTGCTTAAGAGGGCCGTGGAGATTAATCCTTCAAACGGCACGGCGCGCTGGATGTACGCCTTCCCCCTCATCTGGAGCCATCGTGCCGAAGGGCTGGCGGAACTCGAAGCGGCCCTGCACAACTACAACTACTACAACCGCGTTGACCTGAAACGACTGGTCAACACCTACTATCAACTCCATGACCTGCCGCGATCCATCCAGTTCCAGCTAGAGCTTACGCAACTCGAGCCTGGCGACGCCGTACATCATGCCACGCTGGCGCGGCTTTACAAGGAGTCGGGAAACACTGAAGGGGCCTTGCAGGAGATTCGCACCGCCGCACAACTGGATCCGCGTTATCGTGCCGCGGCGGGTGATTTCGAGCGAGGCCGATGATTGGACCGTACTATCTAGCCGTAGATAGATTTCAAGGACCTCCCTTCCTGCAGACCCGAGAAACGGCGCAGCGTGGCGAGAAATCCAGGTTAAGAGAATCGAAGTGACGAATGCCGAAGCGTTGGGCCAGGGTCCTCTCAGCTGGACATGGGCAAACCCACACCGCCGTCCCTCGGACTCAGAGGAGTTCCGTCGCCATCAGATCTTCCACGCTCTCGCGGCGGCGGATCAGCTCCACCTGAACACCGTCCACGAGGACCTCAGCGGGCCGCGGTCGTGTGTTGTAATTGGAAGCGAGCGCATACCCGTAGGCACCCGTGGTCAGAATAGCCAGCAGCTCGCCGCTGTGAACATCGGACATTTCCCGGTTCTCGGCAAGGAAGTCGCCCGTCTCGCATAGCGGCCCCACCACGTCCGCGCGCAATGTTTCACGCGGGTGGCGCTGGAGGGGCACGATCTCGTGGTAGGAGCCATAGAGCGAAGGCCGCATCAAATCGCTCATTCCCGCGTCCACCACGATGAAGTTCTTCTGCTGGTTGCGCTTCACGTAGAGCACCTGCGTCACCAGAATGCCGGCATTCCCCACGACGGCGCGGCCCGGTTCGAGGACCAGCCGATAAGGAGTTGCCGTGATCCGCTTTTCCACTCCCTGGGTGAGACGGTCCAGATCGAGCGGCTGTTCGTCGGAGTAACGGATGCCGAAGCCGCCACCCATGTCCAACAACCCCACTTCGATCCCGTCCATGCTGAGTTCTCGCGCCACGCACAACAGCTCATCCAGCGCGTGCAGGAACGGTTCCACAGCAAGGATCTGTGAGCCGATGTGGCACGCCAGTCCTCGCACGCGCAAGTGTTCCGACCGTGCGGCACGCTTCGAGAGTACTGCCGCCTCCGACTTCGGGACGCCGAACTTGTGGATGCGCTGGCCGGTGGAAATGTAGGGATGGGTCTCAGTCTGGACGTCGGGGTTGATGCGGATAGAAACGTCCGCGCGCCTCCCCAGATGGCGCGCCCGGCTTTCGATAACCTCCAGCTCCCCTGCCGACTCCACGTTGAACATCAGAATACCAGCCTGCAGGCCCGCGTCGATCTCGCCTTCCGTTTTGCCGACACCGGAGAACACAACGCGGTCTGCCTTTGCGCCCGCTCGTAGCGCCCGAGCCAGCTCCCCGCCCGAGACGATGTCGAACCCCGCGCCTGCCCGGAGTAGTAGAGCGAGAATTTTCAGATTGGAGTTGGCCTTGACCGAATAACAGAGCAGGTGAGGGATGCGGCTGAGCCCCTGTTCAATCCGCCGGAAGTTGTCGAGGATGGCAGCCTGGCTGTAAATGTAGACCGGCGTTCCGAAGCGCGTGGCGATCGACTCCACCGGCACCTGCTCGCAGATGAAGTTGCCCAGGTTGTAATGAAAGGCTTGCACTCACCGTACCTTGATCAGTACCAGCGTCTGGTCGTCGCGCCGGGGCCGGCCATCCTCGAATCGAGCGATATCAGCGAAGACCGTTTCAATGATTTTCGCCGCCGGTTTCTGCGCTTGTTCCCGGAAGAAGTTTTCCAGACGGCGGATACCGAACTCTTCCTGGTGGGGGTTGGTGGCTTCCACCAAGCCGTCCGAAAACAAGGCGAGCACATCCCCCTTCTCGAGCGTCAATACGGTTTCCTGGTATTCCGTGTGCTCGAGCAGGCCGAGGGGAACACCCTCAGCGCGGATCACGTGACCACGTCCTTTTCGCACGAGAATGGGCAGAGGCATGCCGGAGTTGGCCAACCTCAAAGTCTTGCTCTTGGGCTCCCAGATGCTGTAGGTCAGGGTAATGAAATGCCCTTCAATCTTGCGCTCTAGGAGCAGCACGTTGAGTTTCTTCAGCATCTCCCCCGGTATCAACCGCTGCGGAGCCAGACTGCGCAGGGTGCCGATGGCCATAGCGCCATAGAGCGCGGCGGGCGCGCCCTTTCCGCTCACATCGCCGATGGCAAGAACGTACCGGTCCTTGCCGTAAGTCAGGAAATCATAGAGGTCGCCTCCTAGCTCGCGCGCAGGTTGAAAGCGCGCCCGCACCTCCATGCCGGGGATGACCGGCGAAGTGGAAGGCATGAGGTGAATCTGGATTTCGCGGGCGCGCTCCAGGTCGCGTTCCATGCGCGCCTCGCTGCGCACCGCGCGCTCGTAGAGGCGCGCGTTCTCAATGGCAATGGCAATTTGCGGCGCTAGGGTAGAGAAAATGCGGGCGTGCTCCTCGGTGAAATAGTTGAGACGCGGGCTTTCCAGGTCGATGACGCCAATCACCTGGCCGTGATAGATCAGCGGCACGACCATCTCCGACCGCGTCTCGGGGTTCGCCGGCAAGTAACGAGGGTCTTGGCTCACGTCGGGCACGACGACGATCTGACGGGAAGCGGCGGCCGCGCCCACGATACCATGGCCGAAGGCTACTGTGGGCTTCTCCGGTGTGCGTTCGTCCTGCTTGATGGAAATCACGGTGTTGAACGTCTGGGCATGCTCGTCCGCCAGCAAGATGCCGAGCCGATGATAATCGATCAGGCGCTTGGTGAGGGTACCGACCTTGCGCAGCAATTCGTTCAGCACCAGCACGGAGCTCAGCTCGCGGCTGATCTCATTCAGTACTGCGAGGGCACGCGCCTGACGCTGGCTGCGCCGATAGAGGCGGGCGTTCTCGAGGGCGATGGCGATGCGGCCCGCCAACAGCTCCAGCAAGTTTTGGTGTTGTTCGGTGAAGAAATCCGGCCAGGGCGCCTCGAGGTCAATTACACCGATGACACGTTTCTTGAAGATCAGCGGTACCGCCAGCTCCGACCGTATGGCCGGAAGAGATTGGATGTACTCGGGGTCCTCGCGTACGTCCGCCACGCGCACGGAGCGCCGCGTCTGCGCCGCCCGGCCCACAATACCTTCGCCCACCTTGATGCGGAGCTTATGCACTAGCTCGCGAGGGTGGCCGACGCTGAAGCGCACCGAGAGTTCCTGCGTCTTCTCGTGCAACAAGAGGATGGCAAAAACCTCGTAGTCGATCGCTCCCTTCACCGTCTCGGCGATGCGGCCCATCAGCTCGTCGAGATCTAGCGTGGAAGCGAGCTTCTCGCTTACCTCAAGGAGCAGGGTGAGGAGTTCGGTCAACTCCAGCGGTCGCGCTGGCGTTCGGGCTTCTTCTGTCATAGTGCCGTGCACCGACGCGCCCCGTCACTAAACAGAAGACGGGAGCACACAACACGAACGCCTCAAGCTGTTGGTAACCTCTCAAGACCTGAGCTGGTCGGCCGACGGGATTGCTAAAGACGGCTCGTGGGGTTCGTGCTTCATCATCGATTGTATCACAGCACCAAGCGCCGCGGACTCGACTCAACCGTCCGTTCCTTCAGCCAAAGGGATCCCGCCACGCGGGTGACCACTGATGGGCTGCTAACTCCGGCGAGACGGTCTTTCCCAGACCGTTATCCCCAGTGACGATGCTTAATCGCTCCGGTGGCCTGAAGCTCAGCTTTCTGATTGGTCATACCGTCTGGCACTTCAAATGATCTCGAAATACCGTTCCAGCTCCCAGTCGGTGACGGCATGCCGATACTGCCTGACCTCCCACTCCCGGGTGGACACGAAGTGATCCACAAAATTCTCGCCCAACAGCTCCTTGGCAATATGGCTTTGCTTCAGCGCCGCCGTCGCTTCCTCCAGCGATCTGGGCAACGGTGGAGCCTTCGCTTCGTAAGCGTTAGCAACTGGTTCGGGAAGCTCCAGTTGATGCTCGATGCCGTAGAGGCCTGACGCCAAGGCGGCCGCAATGGCGACATAGGGATTGATATCGGCGCCCGCCAGGCGATACTCCACATGCACCGATTTCGGCGAGGGGCCGAGTACGGCCCGCAACGCCACAGTCCGGTTGTCGATTCCCCAAGTGGCATTCGTCGGCGCCCACACGCCCGGCACAAGGCGTTTGTAAGAGTTAATGGTCGGGCAGGTCAACGCTGTCAGCTCAGGCATGAGTTGGAGTTGCCCGGCCATGTAATGTTTCATCAGCTTCGACATTCCTGCCAGGTCATCGCTATCATGGAAGAGATTCTTCTTGTGCTCGCTGTCCCAGAGGCTCTGGTGCAGGTGGCCGCCGCAGCCAGGGAGACTGGCATTCCACTTGGCCATGAAAGTGGCGATCAGCCCGTTGCGGGCCGCGATCTGCTTGATCCCCGTCTTGAAGAGCGCCGATTTGTCCGCTGCCCGCAAAACGCCATCGTACTTGAGGGCGGTCTCGTACACTCCCGGACCGGTCTCCGTGTGAAAACCTTCCAGTTCAACGTCGAAAGCGCGCATGGCTTCAATCACGCCGTTCGCCAAGTCCGCAAGAGCCCCCGTACGCAAAACGCTGTACCCGAACATCCCCGGTGAGAGTGCCTTCATGTCACGGTAGTGCTTCTCCCGCACTGAGTGCGAGTCTTCCCTGAAGAAGAAATATTCGTATTCGGTCGAAACCATGGGGTGAAACCCCATCGCCGCGGCCTTGGCGGCGACGCCCTGCAGCAACTGCCGCGGCGAAACCGCGAGCGGCTGGCCGGTACGATCGTAGAAGTCGAGAATGAAAAGGGCGGTGCCCGTTTCCCACGGGATCAACCGAAAGGTGGAAAGATCGATCTTTGCCAGAGCGTCAGGGTATCCGGTGTGCCAGCCGGTCACCCGGACGTTGTCGTAGAGCACGTCCGCGGAGTCCCAGCCGAAGATCACATCGCAGAACCCGAGGCCACCGTCGGCCGCGGAAGAGAACTTTTCCGGGCTGATGTATTTGCCTCGAAGGATTCCATCGATGTCGAAGCCGCCGACTTTGATCTTGGTGATGCTGTGCTGGGCGAGCAGGTCATGGATAGTTTTGAGATTCATCATAGTGGCACGGCCTCGCGCAGGACCTGCTCGCGAAGGTTGGCATCCAAGGCTCTTTCCGTGACCACCTCTACTCGCCAGCCCGGCAACTCCTCAAGGTCAAGAACGAGACCCGCTGGGAACCAGGAGCTTGGCGTGGAGACCACGTCAATGAGAAAGTCCACGTCACTGTCCGCCCGCGCCTCGCCCCTGGCCACAGAGCCGAAGACACGCACATTGCCGGCTCCGTGCCTCGAGGCAATCCGCCGAATGTCATCACGCTTGGCTCGAAGTAATTCCTCAACGCCCATACCGTGCCTGTCGTCGCCCTGGCCTGCGGCGCGCCGCCCGAGCCGCCGAAGCATTCCAAATGGCAGCCTGCATCTTAAGGTCTCGGGTAATGGGGGGACGTTGAAATAAAGCGCGGTTCCGGAACACTTCTCGACTCTTCGCCTCTCAACTTTCGACTGGTTTCACGATGTTAGTCAAAGAAAGAGATCGTCCACCCGCATGGTCCAGCCGGGCACGGCGGGCTCCGCCTCGGCCACTTCGCCCCGGCGGTACACCGTCTGGTGGTCTGGTTCAGTTGCGCGATACACGCTCACGCTTTCCGACCTGAGCACATCGACATCCCACACAACCAGCGTACCGGCGGCGAAGTAATCGCGGCGCTTAGCGGCCATCTCCCGCTCCGCCACGGGCCCGTAGTCCCCTTCACTTCGGACTTCGACCGCAAAAACGGGAGCGCCTTCCAGGAATCTGCCGCCGGTCCGCGGGCCCACGTAAAAAGCGGCATCGGGACTGAAGGACCTGCGATTCGGTAAGTTCACTATGAACCCGACGTTTTCCGTATAGGCTCGGCCTCTCCCAGTACGTCCTGCGTGGCCGTGTAAGGAGATGGCGATTTCGAATGCAGCGCTACTGGGCAGGTCTCCTGTTGGTGACATGAGCCGAAGCTCTCCGTTGACGATCTCGGCTTTGCCGGGAACGCGATAAAGGTCTTCGATAGTTGCTTGGGTCTTGATCGACATCCCGAACCCTCGTGCTGAATCTTAGCACGGAGGCATTAGGTCTAACCGGCGGCCACGTGAATCCCAACAACTTGGTCTAGCTTGTAGCATAGCTCTCGACGGATTCCTCGATGCTCCTCAACGAAAGAGATCGTCGACGGGCATGGTCCAGCCGGGCACGGCGGGCTCCGCCTCGGCTATTTCGCCGCGACGGTAGACGGTTGGCTTGTCGGGATCACTGGCCCGATACACCCTCACGAATTCGGACTTGAGCACGTCCACGTGCCACACGACGAGAGTGCCGGCGGCGAAGTAATCCTGGCGCTTGGCGGCCATTTCCTGTTCTGCGCCTGGGCCGTAATCTTCCTTGCTTCGCACTTCGACCGCAAAAACCGGCGCGCCTTCCAGGAACTCACCGCCTGTACCCGGACCTACATAAAAGGCGGCATCGGGACTGAAGGATCTCCGATTCGGTAAGTTCACCACAAAGCCGACGTTGTCCCCATACGCCCGGCCGGTCCCGGTGCGTTGTGCGTGGGCGTCTAGGGAGATCGCGACTCGCAATGCTGCTCTGCCAGGCAAATGCCCAGTTGGTGACATGAGTCGAAGCTCTCCATTGACGATCTCGGCTTTGCCGTTGTCGGGAACATGATACAGGTCTTCGATGGTCGCTTGGCTCTTGATGGGCATTTTGAGAACCTCCGGCTCAATCTTAACACGCGTCCCGCAGGAAACTCGCCAACGCCTCAGGCGGTGAGATCACTCGGTACACCCCCTCCCCCAAAGGGCCGAAGCCCTGCCCGGCGGCAGGCAAGGAGTTTCAAAGTTCTAACAGACTTCCTGTAACTGTGAACTGAACTGTCGACCGTCGACTGTTAACTTTCCTAGCGGGCTGCTCAAAAAGGCGGATTCGGGCCTCGGAGGGGGGGGCTTTCAGCCCCGCTGTACCGACGCCCTCGCCCTGTCTTATCGAAATTGTTGGGGCGCGATGTGCGGCGGGGCTGAAGCCCCGCCCTTGCAAAGCGCGTTCCAACAGTTTTTCAGCAGCCTCCTAAGCTAAACTAAAGCGCCACCCACACCGACTTTACCTGGGTGTAGGACTCGAGCGCGTGCATGCCCATTTCGCGTCCGAAGCCGCTTTGCTTGTAGCCGCCGAAGGGCGCAGCGCTATCGAAGCCGTTGTAAGTATTCACCCAGACGACGCCGGCCTTGATGCGGCGCGCCAAGCGGTGGGCGAGTTGGATATCCTTGGTCCAGAGGGCCGAGACCAGCCCGTACACGGTCCCGTTAGCAAGCGCAACGGCTTCTTCCTCGTCCTCAAACTTCAGGGTAGCAAGGACCGGACCGAAGATTTCCTCTTGGGCAATTCTCATGTTGGGCTTGACGTCAGCGAACACCGTCGGTTTGACGAAGAATCCCTTGGCCTTTTCGCCGTCTGTATCGCGTTCGCCTCCGCAAAGAAGCTTGGCCCCTTCTTCGACGCCCGACTGGATATGGCCCAGGATGCGCTCAAGCTGTGTTTGCGAGATCTGGGGTCCCATCTCCGTCTTCGGGTCGAGCGGATTGCCGACCCGCATCTTGCGCGCCTTGTCCGTCAGACGGTCCAGAAACTGGTCATGGATGTCTTTGTGCAGCATCAATCGGCTGCCCGCCGAGCACACCTCACCCTTGTTGGCGTAAATAGCCCAGAACGCGGCAGGGAGAGCAGCATCAAGATTCGCATCGGGGAAGATGATGTTCGGCGACTTGCCGCCCAGCTCCAGCGACAGGCGCTTCAGGTTGCTCTCTCCGGACGCCTTCAGCAGCGCCCGAGCGCTCCGAATGCTGCCCGTGAAGGCAATCTTATCGACATCCATGTGCCGGCCCAGCGCCTCCCCCGCTTCCGGGCCATAGCCAGTTACCACATTCACCACGCCGTCCGGTACCCCGGCCTCTCGGCATAACTCCGCCAGCCACAGCGTGGTGAGCGGGGTCAGCTCCGACGGCTTGACGACGCAGGTGCAACCCGTCGCCAGCGCCGGAGCCACTTTCCAGGCCGCCAGCAACAGGGGATAGTTCCACGCTGTGATCATGCCTACCACGCCGACAGGTTCGCGCAGTGTGTAGTTGAGGTAGGGGCCATCTACGGGGATGACCTCACCGTGAATGTTCCGCGCCCACCCCGCGTAGTAGTAGAAGATATCGGCAGCGGGTTTCATGTCTCCCGACCGCGCGCCCTTCAAGGTCTTCCCGGTATTCAGAGATTCCAACATCGCCAGCTCGTCGAGATGCTGGGTGATGAGATCACCGATTCGCCAGAGAAGTTTCGAGCGGTCGGACGCATTCATCTTCGGCCAAGGGCCGCTTTCGAAGGCGGCGCGCGCTGCCTTCACGGCCAGAGTTACGTCGGCTGCCTCGCCCCGTTCTACAGTGGTCAACAATTCGCTCGTCGCCGGATTCATGACGTCGATGGTCTTGCCTGAAATGCAATCTTGCGACTTACCGTCAATCCAAAGCCGCCCCGGCTTGATGGCTTGCTGCACTGAGCTAGCTTCCATTTCAAACCCTCCGTCTCAACCAACGTGTCATCTGAGCTTCAGCCGCCATCATAACTGACGAACCCCGGGCCCTGCCATCAAGGATTCGGGTGCGACACACACACCTGCGCAAGCTCGCCGCCTGGCGAACCTTGGCCATTCTTCGGCTAGCCTATCGCGCCGTTAGACGGAAACCAGAATCAGGCAGACGACACGTCAGTGGCTATGAGAAAGTGCCACCCTCGGAAGTGCGAAACAGCGTGCTATCCGCAACACCCGCAACAGCCCGGGAGCAGGCAGGTTGGGGCCATCTTCTTAGATTGTGACGTTAACGCTTTCATCAGTCGTCGAGCCTGTCGCTGGGACGCTGATGACGCCGATCGTTTGACTGCTGATGCGCGGATTGAACACGGTTGTCACTGCCGGGGACGTCCCATTTGCCGGCACTGTAACTGATTCATACACGGCGACAGCA
>Ga0182039_10001530_pt1 | contig 12346 bp, 9 predicted proteins | sample sta12Can44000111_FD_125975 | JGI IMG/M metagenome (GOLD analysis project Ga0182039, IMG submission 125975) | Lab enrichment of tropical soil microbial communities from Luquillo Experimental Forest, Puerto Rico - statanox.12C.anox.44.000.111 | ecosystem: Environmental > Terrestrial > Soil >...
CCGGGATCTCGACGTGCTTGTCGATGATGGCCTTCCGGATGCGGCAGTGGCGGCCGATGTCGACGTTCTCGAACAGGATCGACCCCTCCACGCTGGCGTAGCTGTTGACGCGCACCTTGGGCGACAGGATCGACCCGTTCACGCGGCCGCCGGAGATGATGCAGCCCTCGCTCACGAGCGAGTCGGTGGCGCGGCCGACCCGGCCCTCGTGCTCGCTGGCGAAGACGAACTTGGCCGGCGGGTAGTTGTACTGGATGGTGAAGATCGGCCACTGGTCGTTGTAGAGCGAGAAGACCGGGTTCACGTCCACCAGGTCTATGTTCGCCTGGTAGTACGCGTCGAGGCTCCCCACGTCGCGCCAGTAGCCGCGCTCCCGCTCCGACTGCCCGGGGACCGCGTTCTTCGCGAAGTCGTAGACGAAGACGCGCTTGCGCTCGTACATGCCGGCCACGATCGACTTGCCGAAGTCGTGGGCGCTGTTCGGGTCGCCGGCGTCGCGTACGATCTCCTGCACCAGCACGTCGGTCGTGAAGAGGTAGTTGCCCATCGACGCGAGGCAACGGGTCGGATCGCCCGGCATCGTCTTCGCGTCCTGCTTCGGCTTCTCCACGAACCCGACCATCCGCCCTTCGCGATCGACCTCGATGATCCCGAACTCGTGCGCCTCGCTCACCGGGATGGGGATGGCCGCGACGGTCAGGTCCGCGCGGTTGTCGCGGTGGAAGTCGAGCATCTCCCGCACGTCCATGCGGTAGACGTGGTCGGCGCCGAAGACGTACGTGAACTCCGGCTCCTCGTCGGTGATGATGTTGAGGTTCTGGTAGATGGCGTCGGCGGAGCCCTCGAACCACTTCGGCCCCACCCGCATCTGCGCCGGCACGAGCTCGACGTACTGGTCGAGGAGCGCGGCCAGCCGCCAGGCGCGCTGGATGTGGGTGTTGAGCGACTCCGACTTGTACTGGACCAGCACCTTCATCCGGAGCAGCCCGGAGTTGGCGAAGTTCGACAGCACGAAGTCGATGATGCGGTAGCGGCCCCCGAAGGGCACGGCGGGCTTGGCGCGCTCCCGGGTGAGCGGGTCGAGCCGGCGCCCTTCCCCACCGGCGAGGATCATGGCCAGCGTTTTCGCCATCGATGGGCTCCTCGCTACCGGCCGGACGCGAGCGGGCGGCGCAGCGTGGCCGACAAGGAACAGCCTACCTTCGGCGCCGCAGCCGCGGCAGATATAAGGGTACCCCGCATGGACTCCGCAACCGCCGATCGCCTCCGGGCGGCCCCTCCCCAACGCGCCGGCGACGAGCCGGGGCGGTGCTATCTGTGCGGCGGCGGCGCGCTCTCGCTCCGCTTCCCCGGCCGCGGCGGCGCGGCTGGCGGCCACGCCGCCTACGCGTGTACCAGCTTCGGGCACCGCGCCCACGCTCCCATCTGGGTTTGCCGCGACTGCGGGTTCCTCGTCCAGTGGCCGATGCCCGATGCGGTGCGGCTCCTCGAGGCGTACGGGGCGGTGGAGGACCCGCTCTACCTCGCCGAGAAGGAGAACCGGTACCTCACCTTCCGGCGCGCCCTCGGCCTGCTCGGGCCGCCGGACGGGCGACGCCTGCTCGACGTGGGCGCCTACTGCGGCATCTTCGTCGACGTCGCGCTCCAGGCCGGCTTCGTGGCCGAGGGCATCGAGCTGTCGCGCTGGGCGGTGCGCCAGGCGCGCGTGCTCGGCCTCCCGGTGCGGAACGAGACCCTCGTCGAGGCCGCCCGCACCGGCGCCCGCTACGACGTGCTCACGCTGTGGGACGTCATCGAGCACCTCGCCGACCCGCGGCAGGAGCTGCTCGCCGCGGCCGAGCTGCTGCGGCCCGGCGGCGAGATCCACGTGTCGACCATCGACGCGGCGAGCCTGCTCGCGCGCGTGCTCGGGGCGCGGTGGCCGTGGCTCATGGACATGCACGTCGTCTACTTCGACCGGCGCACGCTGCCGCGGCTGCTCGGGGAGACCGGCTTCCGGGTGGTCCGGCGGCGCGCCTACACTCACACCGTCTCGGCCGACTACCTGCTGCGCAAGGCCGGAGCGAGCTTCCCCGCCCTCTCGCCCCTGTTCCGGCTCGCCCGGCGGCTCGTGCCGGGCCGCCTGCCGGTGCCGGTGAACCTGGGCGACAACATGGTGGTCACGGCGGTCAGGCGCTGACGTCCGTCAGCCCACCGGCCCGGCCCGCTCGGCCACCGCCCGCGGCCCGCCCGCGAAGCGCGCCAGCGTCGAGGCGATCTCCCGGTTCACTTGCTTCAGCAGATCCGACTTCTCCCGGTACGGGAGGAAGGCGCTCTTGAAGCCCTGCACGACGAGCGTGGCGAGGTCCTCGAGCGTGAAGCCCATCTCGCGGTGGGCGATCCACAGCTCCTTCGTCGAGGTGGTGTCGGTGATGAGCCGGTTGTCGGTGTTGACCGTCACCCGCAGGCCGAAGTCGAAGTAGAACTTGAGCGGGTGGCTCTTCATGTCGGCCACCGAGCGCGTCTGCACGTTCGACGACGGGCACATCTCGAGCGGGATGCGGTGGTCGTTGACGTAGTTGAGCAGGTCGCCGTCCTCGCGCAGCCGGACGCCGTGCCCGATGCGGTGCGCGCCGCAGTAGTGGACCGCCTGCGCGATCGACTCCGGCCCGTAGGCCTCGCCGGCGTGGATGGTGACGTTCACGTTGTTGGCGAGGATGAGCTGGAACGCCGCCGCGTGGTCCTTCGACGGATAGCCCTCCTCGGCGCCGGCGAGGTCGTAGCCGACCACGCCGCGGTTCTTGAACGCCACCGCCAGCTCCGCCAGCCGGAGCGACGTGACCGGGTCGATGTGGCGGATGCCGCAGATGATGACGCTCGACTTGATGCCGGTCTCGCGCTTGGCGGCGCGCAGCCCATCCAGCACGGCGTCGACGATGGTGGTCGGCTTGAGGCCGCGGCGCGTGTGCAGCACCGGCGCGTAGCGCACCTCGAGGTACCGCACGTTCTCGGCGGCGCAGTCGAGCGCGAGCTCGTAGGCGGCGCGGTAGAGCGCCTCCTCGGTCTGGAGCACGGACAGCGTGACGTCGAACGCCTTGAGGTAGTCCTCGAGGTCGGCGCACACCTCGCCCTGGTGGATGGCGCGGGCGAGCCCCTCCGGCGTGTCGGCGGGGAGCTTCACGCCGTGCTCCTCCGCCAGCTCGAGGATGGTGCCAAGGCGGAGCGAGCCGTCGAGGTGGCAGTGCAGGTCCGTCTTGGGGAGCGCGCGGAGCAGCTCCTCGGTGACGGCGGGGAGCGGACCCTCCGGGATGGGTCCAGCGGCGGTGGGCGTGGTGTGCGGCACGGCACCATCATAGGCCGCACGGATCGGATGGACCCGGGTATCCTTCGGGCCATGCTCCGGCACCTCGGCGTCTTCCTCCTCCGGCTCGTCGTGTCGGCGCTCGTGCTCTGGGCGGCGGTGGGGTGGGTGTCGCCGGGAAACCCGTACAACACGGTCGAGCGCGCGGTGCTGGTGTCGCTCTTCCTGTCGCTCGCCTCGTTCCTCACCCTGGCGCGTTTCCTCTGGTTCCTGCTCCTGCCCTGGCTGCTCTACGCGCTCATCTGGCTCGCCACGGTGATGGGCGCGTACGACCTCGGGTTCTTCTCGGCGCTGCTGCTCGCCATCGCGCTCACGCTGCTGTCGGCCCTGGTCTCGCTCGTGTTCGGGGTGCGCAGGCTGTGATCCTCGCGGGGGACGAGCTCCCACCCTGACGACCGTCGGGGGGGTGGGACGAGCCTCCGCCCAACCGGCCCTCGGTGGGGACGAGCCCCCGCCCTACCGACCCTCGGTGGGGGGACGAGCCGTCGCCCTAGCGACACTCGGTCGCGCTCCTCGCGCGGTTGCCTGAGTAGGCGAGCGGGCCGAGCTTCAGGCCATGGCCACCGGACCCGGTCGCACCCTGTCGAAGGTCGTCGTGGGCGTGGCGGGCGCGTTCGTCGTGCTCCTCGTCGCGCTCGCCCTCGTGCTCCAGTCGAGCGCCGTCTCGGAGCGGGTGAAGGACCTCGTCGTGCCGAAGGTCTCCGCGGCGCTGGGCCGCGACGTCGCGGTCCGGCAGGCGAAGCTCCGGCTCCTGCCCAACGCTCGCGTCGAGCTCCAGGGCACCAGCGTCGCGGGACGCCCCGGCGAGCCGCCGCTCGTGCAGCTGGACGCCTTCGAGGTGGGCGTGCGCCTCTGGCCGCTCTTGACCTCGCTCGGGAAGAACGTCCAGGTGAACGAGATCCGCCTCGTGCGGCCGATCGTGAACCTCGTCCGGGCCAAGGACGGCACCTGGAACTACGAAGGGCTGGGCGGCGAGGCGAAGGCGAAGCCGGAGCCCACGGCGCAGGCGAAGGAGGGCTCGGGCGGGACGGCGAACGTGGTGGTCGACCACGCCGCGATCGAGAACGGCGAGATCCACTACATCGACGCGCTCGCCGGCTCGCACGCCGCGGTCGCGATCTCGAAGATCGACCTGGCCGCGGACGACGTCGGCCTCGGCCATCCGCTGGCCGCGAAGATCTCGGCGGCGCTCGTGAACCCGGAGAAGAACTTCCAGCTCGACCTGCGCGCGTCGAAGCTCCCCGAGAACATGGCCGCGCTCGGTCCTGGCCAGTACCCGGAGCTCAAGGGCCAGATGGCCCTCACGGGCCTCGATCTGTCCCGGGTGCACGCCTTGATGCCGCCGTCCGTCACGCACCTCACGACCGGCGGCCGCGTCGACGCCTCCGCCAGGCTCGACACCGAGCAGGGCAAGTACCGCGTCGACGGCCAGGGAAAGCTCTCGCAGGTGCGGCTCCGCGGCGAGCCGGCGCAGGGCGGCTTCGAGCTGCACGCCGTCGTCGATCCGGCCACCGGCGTCGGGACGGCGACCCTCGACAAGATCGCGCTGAAAGGACCTGGGGTCGACCTGGGGGGCCGCGTCGCCGCCGACCTGAAGCCGCCTCGCGTCCGGTTCGCCATCGCCGGGCCGCTGCTCGACCTCGGGCAGATCATGGGGCTCATGCCGCAGGAGCAGCAGCCCAAGGAGAAGAAGGCGGGGCCGCTCCTCACCGCGGAGCAGAGGGGGCAGGTGCGGGCGCTCGACGTGGCGGGCACGATCGACATCCAGAAGGTGGTGAAGGGCGGCCTCGTCGCCAACGACTTCCACGCCAAGGCCGTCCTCGACCGCGGCGTCTTCGTCCTGCAGGAGGCGCGGACGCAGTTCTTCAGCGGGCGGGTCGACGCCGGCGGGACCCGCGTCAACCTCGCGCAGGCGAACCCGAGCTGGAACCTGAAGGCGAAGCTCGACGGAGTCGACGTGGGACAGGCGCTGCAGTCGACCTCCGGCTCGGCGCCGCTCACCGGCAAGATGAATGGAGCGGTCGACCTCGACGGCGTCGGCGTCGACTGGCCCGAGGTGCGGAAGGGGCTCACCGGTCATGGCGCGATCGCGCTGAAGGAAGGCGAGCTGCACACCGCCGACATCGGCGGTCAGGCGCTCGGCGCCGTGGGGAAGAGCCTGGGGGGCAGCGTGAGCGGCGACACGGGAAAGACCCCGCTGCGCGATGTCAACGCCAGCTTCACCGTGAAGGACGGCGCCATGACGCTCACCAAGCCGATGGTGGTGGCCGCGCCCTTCGGCGGCGCCCAGCTCGGCGGGAACATCGGCCTCGACGGCGCGCTGGCGCTGCAGGGCACGGCGACCCTCTCGAAGCAATCGGTGCAGAGCGTCAGCGGCGCGAATGCGCCCCTCAACGGCGTCCAGGTCCCGCTCAAGATCGGCGGGACGCTCTCCAAGCCGGCGGTGAGCGTCGACGCGGCGGGCCTCGCGAGCGCCGCCGCCAAGCAGCAGCTGCAGGGCGCCGAGGAGAAGGCGAAGGTGCAGGCGCGCAAGGGGTTGAAGGACATCCTGCAAGGGCTCGGGAAGTAACCCGGCTGCGCGGCGACGCGGGGGCCGCACTCGGCCCGCCGGGCTCAAGGCACGAGGCCCTCGTCGCGAGCGGCGTGGGCGAGCTTGACCTTGAGCCGCTCGAAGCGCTTGCGGAGCACCGCCACGTCGGGGCGCGGGGGCGAGGCCTGCTCGAGCACGTCGGCGACCTCGTCCCAGGCGAGGCGCCGGTCGATGCGAAGCGTGAGCAGCGTCTGCTCCTCGGGGTTGAGCCGCGCGCGCAGCTTCTCCAGCGCCCCCGCCTGCCGCTCGCGCTCCACGGCGGTCGTGGCGAAGATGTGTCCTGCCAGCTGCGACGCGAGCGTCGAGCCGAGCCGCTCGCCACGCCTGTGGCGCGGGTCGCGCTTGAGCGACATGACGCAACGCCAGGCGATGCCGTAGCACCACGTGCGCAGCGACGAGTCGCCCCGGAACGTCGGGAGGCCCCGCCAGACCGACTCGGCGAACTGCGAGAACGCGTCGCCTGCGTCGGCGCCGTCGTGCAGCACCGCCCGCAGATAGCCGAGCACCTCCGGCCCGAGGGCCCGGATCAGCCGGGTCGCAGCCTCGTCGCGCCGGCCGCGGGCGACGAGCTCGACCACCTCGGCGTCGAGCGACATCCCGCCATGGTAGGCCGGTCCGCGTCGACTTCGCCACAGGTGACCATCTACACGACGGGTACACCCGGATTAGTGGACCGCCTGTGAAGACGGGCGTCACCGAGCGGCCACCGGTGCTCACGTTCGTCAGGCCGTCTGGAGCTGGAGCCGGAGCGCGAAGGCGGCGAGGGCACGCGCGAACAGCGCAGGGTGCTCCACGATGCCCCCTCGGCGGTAGAGCAGCACGGGCACCTGCACGTCCTGGACGCGAGCCAGCGAGGCTGGCGCCGCCAGGACGAGACCCGCCACGAGGCCGGGGCGGCCGATGGCGAGCTCGACCGCGACCCGACCGCTCGTCCCCTGGCCCACCACCGCGGCCCGCCCGATGCGCAGCGCGTCCATCGCCTCGGCCGCCACCGCCACGAGCCGCGCGTCGCGCGCCTCGGCGCGCTCCGGGTCGGGGGCGTCCAGCTCGAGCGCCATCGCCCGGAAGCGCCCCTGCAGCGCCTCGAGGAGCGGGAGGTAGGCGCCCGCGCCCGTGGGCGCGCTCACCAGCACGACCACCGCCGGCCCATCCCCGTCCCCGAGCTCGAGCGCGCGAGCTCGCCCCGGCCCGGCGCGGAGCGCGGTCGTGCGTAGGTCGCCCGCTCCGCTCCCCCCGCCTCGCCGGCGCCGGGCGTCCACTCACACCCGCCGCAGGAACCGTGCGATGACCCGCTTCTCGCCCCGGTCGTAGAACGCGACCGTGACCTTGGCCTCCGCGCCCGGTCCCTCGCAGGCGCGCACCACCCCCTCGCCGAGGGACGCGTGCACGACGCGGTCGCCTGGGGAGAGGCCCCGATCATCGGTGTCGTACTCGACGTGAAGCTCCGCTGGCACGTTCCCCCTCTCCCCCGGCGGGGGAGAGGGCCGGGGAGAGGAGGCGGCGGGCCTGAGACCCCTCGGCACGGAGGGAGAAGGAACCCATCCATCCTCCCCGTCGAGCTCGATGACCGGCTCGCCCTCGAGCGCGCCCGGCGGGCGGCGGATGCGCGGCGGAACCGCGTACGGCTCGGGCCGGGCGGGCGCGGCGGCGGGCGGGAGCCCGAACAGCTCGGGGGGGAGGTCGGCCAGGAATCGCGACGGCTCCTGCTGCCGGAAGGTCGGGCCCGACTCCCCGTACGTCATGCGACGGCGCGCCAGCGACAGCGTCAGGAGCCGCCGGGCGCGCGTCATCCCGACGTAGCAGAGCCGGCGCTCCTCGTCGTCGTCGGCGCGAGACGCCTCGAGCGACTCGGGCCGGCGCCACGGCCGGCTGTAGGGGAGCACGCCCTCCTCGAGGCCCGCCAGCACCACCGCGTCGAACTCGAGCCCCTTGGCGGCGTGCAGCGTCATGAGCGCGACCCGCCCCTCCGGCGTGGGCGCGTCGGCGTCCCCGAGGAGCGCGATCTGCTCCAGGAAGCGCGCCAGCGGCGGCGGCACCGGCTCGTCCTCGTCGCGCGCCCCCTGCCGGCCGGCCTGCGCCTCGTCGAACTCGCGCGCCGCGGCGAGGAGCTCCATCAGGTTCTCGGCCCGCTCCACCGCCTCGTCGGTCCCCTCCAGCTTGAGCCGGTCGATCATCTCGCTCCGGGTCAGCACCTCCTGCACGGCGAGGCCGGCGTCGAGCCCGCCCACCCGCGCGTGCAGGTCGGCGACGAGGTCGCGGAACGAGGCGAGCGCGGCGCGGGCCCGGGGCGTGAGGTCGGGGACGCCCTCCACCGCGGAGAGCGCGTCGAACAGCGACTGGCCGCGGTCCTGGGCGAAGGCCACGAGCCGCTCCACCGACTTCTCGCCCACGCCGCGCGCGGGCCGGTTCACGACGCGCAAGAGGTCGAGATCGGAGCGGGGGGTCAGCGCGAGGCGGAGGTAGGCGGCGGCGTCCTTGACCTCGGCGCGCTCGTAGAAGCTCGTCCCGCGCACGACCACGTACGGGATGCGCCGGGCGCGCAGCGCCGCCTCGATCGGGCGCGACTGCGCGTTCGTGCGGTACAGCACCGCCACCCCGTCCCAGGCCGCGCCCTGGGCATGGGCGGCCTCGACCTGGCGCGCGATGCGCTCCGCCTCCTCGTGCTCGTCGCGCCCGACGAGGAGCGCCAGCGGCGCGCCCCCCTCCTGCGACGTCCAGAGCTTCTTCTCGCGGCGCCGGTGGGCCTTGGCGATGACGGCGTGGGCGGCGTCGAGGATGGGGCGCGTCGAGCGGTAGTTCTGCTCGAGCTTCACGACCCGCGCGCCCTCGTAGTCGCGATCGAACTCGAGGATGTTGGTCACGTCGGCGCCGCGCCAGCGGTAGATGGCCTGGTCGTCGTCCCCGACCACGCACACGTTCCGCTTCGGCCCGCACAGCAGGCGCACCAGCCGGTCCTGGGTCGGGTTCGTGTCCTGGAACTCGTCGACGAGGATGTGGCGGAAGCGCCCCGACCAGCGCGCCCGCACGCCCTCGTCCTCGTCGAGCAGGTGGAGCGGCTTCACGAGGAGGTCGCCGAAGTCGGTCGCGCCGGCGCGCTTCAGCGCCTGCTGGTACCGCGCGTAGACGGCCTTCGCCGCCTGCCGCTCCACGTCGAGCTCGCCCACGCGCACCTCGCCCGGGCGGAGCGCGTCGTTCTTCCACCGGTCGATGCTCGAGAGCACGTCGCGCGCCGTCACCGGCTCGCCCTCGGGCATCTTGAGCTCCGCCATAACCTGCTTCACGAGCCGGAGCTGGTCGTCGGTGTCGTAGATGGCGAAGGAGGGGTCGAGCCCGGCCGCGGCCGCCTCGCGGCGCAGGAACCGCGCGCCGAAGGCGTGGAAGGTCGACACCCACAGCTGCTCGGCGGCGGGGCCGAGCAGGGACGCGAGGCGCTCCCTCATCTCCCCGGCGGCCTTGTTCGTGAACGTCACGCAGAGGACGTGCCACGGCATCACGCCCCGACGAAGGACGAGCTGCGCCACGCGGTGGACGATGACGCGCGTCTTCCCGGAGCCGGCGCCGGCGAGGACGAGCAGCGGGCCCTCGCCGTGCAGGACCGCCTCCCGCTGGGCGTCGTTGAGGCTGTCGAGGATGGGATCGGCCACGGAGCGGCCGTAGTTTAACCGAGGCCCCCGACCCGGGCTGGAGGATACTCGAGCGACCGTGGCACCGCCCGTCCGCATCGTGGCCCTGGGAGGGCTGGGAGAGATCGGGATGAACTGCCTCGCGGTCGAGTGCGACGGGCGGATCGCCGTCGTCGACTGCGGCGTCATGTTCCCCAACGAGCCGATCGGCGTCGACGTGATCGTGCCCGACCTCTCGTGGCTCGTCGCCCGCAAGGAGCGCGTGGGCGCGATCTACGTCACCCATGGCCACGAGGACCACATCGGCGCGCTGCCGCAGCTCCTCGGCGCCGTGAAGGCGCCGGTCCACGCGCCGCGCTTCGCGCGGGCGCTGCTCGAGAACCGGCTGCGCGAGGCGGGCGTGGCCGCCGACCTGCGGGAGGTCGCGCCCGGCGAGGTGCGGGGCGCGGGCGAGGGCTCGCCGCTCTCGGCCGAGTTCGTGGAGGTGACGCACTCGATCCCGGACGCCTGCGCGCTCGCCCTGCGGACGCCGCAGGGCCTGCTCTTCCACACCGGCGACTTCAAGATCGACGAGGCGCCGGTGGGGGGCGGACGGTTCGACCTCGCGCGCCTCGAGGCGCTCGGGCGCGAGGGAGTCCGGCTGCTGCTCTCCGACTCCACCAACGCCGAGCGGCCGGGGAGCTCGCTCTCCGAGTCGGAGGTGGGGGCCGCGCTCGACCACGCCTTCGAGCGGGCCCGCGGGCGGATCTTCGTCGCCTGCTTCGCCTCGAACATCCACCGCATCCAGCAGGTGGCCGACGCGGCGCGCGGCCTCGGGCGGCGGCTCGCGCTGCTCGGCCGCTCGATGGAGGCGAACGTTCGGCTGGCGCTCGATCTCGGCTACCTGCGGCTCGCCGGCTGGCAGCTCTGCTCGCTCGAGGAGGCGCGCGACCTGCCGCCGCGGGAGCTGTGCGTCCTCACCACCGGCACCCAGGGCGAGCCGCGCAGCGCGTTGGCGCGCCTCGCCCGCGGCGAGCACCCCGAGCTCGAGGTCCAGGCCGGCGACCTGGTCGTGCTCTCGTCGCGCTACATCCCGGGGAACGAGATCGCCATCGGCGAGGTGGTGAACGAGCTCGCCCGCCTCGGCGCCGAGGTGGCCTACGAGGAGGTCCGGCCGCTGCACGTCTCCGGCCACGCCCAGGAGTCGGAGCAGCGGCGGGTCATGCAGCTCACCCGGCCCGAGCGCTTCGTCCCCATCCACGGCGAGTTCCGCCACCTCGCCCGGCACGCGCAGCACGCCGCGCGCGAGGGCGTCGCGCACCGCCACCTGCTGGTGGATGGGGAGGTGCTAGAGCTCTCCGACGGCGGGGCGCGGGTCCTCGACGAGCGCGCGCCGGTGGGGCGCGTCTACGCCGATCGCGACGCGCTCGGGACCGTCATCGACGAGGGGGTGGTGGACGACCGCCGCCACCTCGGCGAGTCGGGGCTGTGCGCGGTGCTGGTGTGCGTCGACCGGGTGAGCCGGGCCGTCGTCCGCGGCCCCGAGATCCTGGCGCGCGGCGTCGCCGGCCTCGCGGGCGGCGGCACCGCGTTGCGGGCGGAGGTGCTGCGCGCGGTCGAGGAGCTGCCGGCGCTGGCGAGGCACGAGCCTGCCGCCCTCGAGGAGGCGCTGCGGCTGGCGGTGCGGCGCTGGTTCCGGCGCGAGGGCGGCCGGAAGCCGGTGGTGCTGCCGATCGTGCTGGAGCTTTGAGAGCGTGAACGTCCGGTGTGTAGGCAGGGCGGGGGCTCGTCCCCCGCGGAGGGGAAAGCAACCATGCCCAGCTTCGACATCGTCTCCGAGCTCAACCTGATGGAGGTGGAGAACGCCTTCAACCAGGCGCGCAAGGAGCTCGCGCAGCGGTTCGACTTCAAGGGGACGTCGACCGACCTGGAGCGGCAGCAGGATGGCTCGATCCTCGTGAAAGCCAACAGCGAGGGGCGCGCCGAGGCGGCCTACGGCGTGCTCATGGAGAAGCTCGCCAAGCGCGGCGTGCCGCTCGAAGGGCTCGACCCGCAGAAGGTCGAGCCGGCCGCCGGCGGTCACGTCCGCCAGCTCGTGAAGCTCAAGAAGGGCATCAAGCAGGAGGACGCGAAGAAGATCGTCGCGCTGGTGAAGGAGTCCGGCCTGAAGGTCCAGGCGGCGATCCAGGGCGAGTCGGTCCGGATCACCGGCAAGAAGAAGGACGACCTGCAGGCGGCGATGCAGAAGGTGCGCGGGGCCGGGCTCGGGATCCCGATCGCGTTCCAGAACTTCCGTGACTGATCGCCGGCTGACCATCCGTCCGCTCACCGCGGGGCGCTGGGGCGATCTCCAGGCGCTCTTCGGGCCCTCCGGCGCGTGCGAGGGGTGCTGGTGCATGTGGTTCCGGCTCTCGAAGCCGCAGTTCGTGGCGCGGAGAGGCGAGCGAAACCGGCGCGCGCTGAAGGGGCTGGTCGCGTCGGGACAGGTGCCCGGCCTGGTGGCGTACGCGCGCGGCGAGCCGGTCGGGTGGTGCGCGGTCGAGCCGCGCGAGGCGTACCCGCGACTCGCGCGCTCGCGCCTGCTCGCGCCGGTGGATGCCGAGGCGGCCTGGAGCGTCACCTGCTTCTTCGTGGCGCCCTCCTGGCGAGGACGGGGCGTCACGTCCGCGCTGCTCGAGGCGGCCGCCGAGCACGCGCAGCGGAGCGGGGCACGCGTGCTCGAGGCTTACCCCGTGGACCGCGCCGGGCCTGCGTCGGATGCGGCGCTGTACCACGGCGTCGCCTCGACCTTCCGGAGGGCGGGCTTCGAGGAGG
>Ga0182039_10001533_pt1 | contig 12341 bp, 12 predicted proteins | sample sta12Can44000111_FD_125975 | JGI IMG/M metagenome (GOLD analysis project Ga0182039, IMG submission 125975) | Lab enrichment of tropical soil microbial communities from Luquillo Experimental Forest, Puerto Rico - statanox.12C.anox.44.000.111 | ecosystem: Environmental > Terrestrial > Soil >...
GGCTGGAGCGGTGCGGGCTCGCTTGCAGCTGCCGGCTACGAAATCCCGCCCGAGGGCTATTGACCGGTCCAGGCGCAACGGCGCTTTGCTATACTCTTCGGCGTGGAAAAGAAGAAATCGAGCAGCTCGACCGCTAAAGGAAAAGCCGCTCCAAAAAATGTGGCGGAATACCTCGCCCGTGTTCCGGAACCGGCCCGCAGCGCTTTAAGCAAAATGCGCTCGGCGATCCGCCAGGCGGTGCCTCGCGAAGCCACGGAAACCATCAGCTACCAGATTCCGGCCTTCAAGCACAAGGGGATCCTGGTGTGGTTCGCCGCATTTTCCGACCATTGCAGTTTGTTCCCGACGGCCGCCCTCATCAAAGAGTTCAAGAAAGAACTCAAGGGCTTTTCGACCTCCAAAGGGACCATTCATTTCCCTTTGAATAAGCCGCTCCCGGTTGCCCTGATTAAGAAAATCGTCAAGGCCCGCGTCGCCCAGCTCGAAGCCAAGCCCACCCGCTGACGGTTTTGGCGAGAAGGGCCCTCGCCTAGTTCTGTCGATGTTCGTTGGCTTGGCTTGAAGCCCTGCCGCCTGGGTTGGCTATGAATCTAGGCGGGGCCGCGTCGTTCGCGAATTGGAATCCGGCGAGGTAGGCCAGGCGCAGAATCTTGGCCATTTTCGCGTAATTGATTTTGTCCGCGGTGTCCGTGGTGTGGTGGTAATCGGGATGAAAGCCGGTGAACCACCAAAACGAAGGAATGTTGTGGAGCACGAACGGGAATTGATCGCTGCGGAAGAAAATGTTCAGCGCGTAGTCGCGGTCGAAACGGTAGTCCAGATCCAGTCCGACGTAGCGGTTTTCTTCGACCACCGTGCGATTGTAGTCGGGGCTGTACGATCGGCCGATGAGATTCAGCCGGTTGGTCGTATCGGCTGGAATTTCGATCAAGCCTTTGGTCTGGTCGCTTTCCGTTTCGTTGCGGCCGATCATGTCGAAGTTAATCACCGCGCGCGTGGTCTCGAGCGGGCGCAGCGGATGGGCGGCCATGTAGAAGGAGCCGAGCAAGCCGCGCTCCTCGGCGGCGTACACCACGAAGAGCAACGACCGCCTGGGGCGCTCGCCGTGCGCGGCGTTGGCGGCGAAAGCATGCGCCAGGGCAACCACGCCCACTGTACCCGAACCGTTGTCGTCCGCCCCGTGCCAGATTTCCGTGCCGCTCATGCCGTTGTGATCGTGGTGGCCGCTGAACAAGACGGTTTCCGACTTGAGTCTCGGGTCGCCGCCCTCAAGCAAACCGGCAACGTTGTAAGTCGTGCCGGTACGGGCGGAGATGTTGCGGTAATGCAGCGTAATTTGCGTGTCCGGCAGCGCCCGCGATTGCGGCTTTAGATCGCGGTCAATTGCCGCCTGCAGCTCGGAAAGACTTGCGCCTGAGGTTGAGAAAATCTCCCTCGCCACGGCGTCGGAAATGACGGCCGCAGGCGTATGGAGAGCATCCTCGGCGAGCGCCTGCGAGGGGATGGGCACGGCGCGGGTTTCCGATCCACCAATGCGGGCGACGCGCTCCTGGTTGGACGGATGCTTGCGGTTCGGCTCCGCCACGATCAGCACGCCGAGGGCGCCATGTTCCTGCGCGTTCAGGATTTTCACGCGCCCAGTGGCGTAACGCGTGTTGCCGGTGCCGTTGAAGATGGAGTTGGGATCGGTCTCTTGCGGCTCGTGGTCGAAAATCAGCACGATTTTTCCGTGCGCGTCGATGCCCTGGTAGTCGTCGTAATCGAGTTCGGGCGCGGTGATGCCAAAGCCTGCGAAGATTACCTCCGCGGTCACATCAACATCGGAATGGTAAGAGCCCAAAGCGTCGGGAAATTTCCATCGCTTCTCGCTCCCGCCGCGCTTGAGCGCCACGTAGCTGTGCTCGCGGTCGCCACGGTATTCGATGAGCTCGACAGGCTCGAAGAAGCTGCCCTTCGCGGCGGGTTGCAATCCGGCCTTGGCAAACTCGGAGGCAATCCATTGGATGGCCACCCCGTCACCATTTTGCAGGGACATGCGGCCCTCGAGCGCATCCGAGGCCAGAAACGTCAGATCCGCGCGCAGCGTCTCCTCGCGGATCGAGTTGAATCCGGTCGCCACGCTCGCCGGCACCGGCTGCTGGCTTTGCGCGAAGCTCGTCGAGCTGACAGAGGTGAGGAGCGCAAGAACAACGGTGACCGTTTTGCTCAATTTCATGGCAAGAACCATACGCAACGCTGCCTCGCTACGCAACAGCCGTAACCACCCCTCCTGCCGGCGACCGCGTCGTACTTTTCATAACGCTGTTCGTACCAAGCACTTCGCCGGGGCGCAGCCTAACCAGGGGGTTTCGATCAGGACGGAGATCCTCGCAAGTGCGGCTTCTCGAGAGTGGGCGTCCGGAGCCTTTTCCAAACTTACTCCTCCTCAGAAAGAAGCCGGATATCTCGTCGAAAACAAAGCATCGGTCCCGGCTCCTTTCATCCTTCATTGTGGTCCTGAAAGGACCATGATTTACTCGTAGCGCAGCGCTTCCACGGGATCGAGCCGCGCGGCTTTGACCGCGGGATACATTCCAAAAAACAGGCCCACACTCATGGACACAGCCACCGCCAAAACGATGGCCCACAGCGGAACGTAGGAGGGCAACGACGGGATGGTCAAATTAATGAGCAGGCTGATGGCTCCGCCGAGCAGCACGCCGATGACGCCTCCCGACCCTGTCAGCACGATCGCTTCGGTGAGGAACTGCCAGATGACGTCGCTGCGCCGCGCTCCAATCGCTTTGCGCACCCCGATTTCGCGCGTGCGCTGTGTCACGGACATCAGCATGATGTTCATCACGCCGACGCCGCCGACCAGCAGACCGATCGAGCTGATCACGAAAATCAACAGGGCCACCGACGAAGTGATTTGCCGGAACTGGTCCGCGACTTGTTGCGCACTGGCCATCCCGAAATTATCCGGCTTGCTGTACGGCACGTTTCTCCGCCGCCGCAGCACGCCGCGAATCTGATCCTCGGCTTCCGACATGCGCCCGGTGTAGGCAACTGCACCCACCAGGTTTTCGTCGTCCATCGGCAGATGCTTTTTGTAACTACGGTATGGCACGAGCACCGCTTTGTCGGCGGATTGATCCTTTACCAACTGGCCTTTGCGAGGCTCCAGCACGCCGATCACCTCGTACGACACGCCGTCAATCAGGATCGGTTTCCCGAGAGGATCCATGTCGGGATAGAGCGTCTTGGCGATGTCCGAACCGATCAGCGCGACGTCCGCGCGGTGCTGATTTTCCGCTTCGCTGAAGAATCTTCCGCGCGCCGGCCGCGAGTTGAATACTTCTTCGGTTGCCGGGAGAGTTCCGTTGTAATCGATCCCGGAAACTTCCTTACTCAGGTAGCGCGCCGTGACCGGCCCGCGCGCCGGCCCTTCTTCCTCGAACCGCGGATACACGCTGGCGGTCACCGCGCGCACCGCGGGGCACAATTCCCGGATCGCTTCGGCATCCTCGAGCGTTAGCGGCTTGCGGGCCCGTTCCTCCGGCGTCAGGCGCCCGGTGTGGATGCCCGGGTCGAACCGAAACACAAACAGCGTGTCCGGCCCGTAGTCCGAGAGGTAGGCATTCACGTCCGCATACACGCCCATGAGGATGGACACCACGGAAAGCAGCGCGGTAATTCCGATAACCACGCCGAGCACTGTCAGGAAGGAACGCATCTTGTTTTCCCGCAGCGTGGTCAATGCCATCTGCGTGTTCTCCCCCAAGTGCATGTGCGCGGTGATCTTCAAGTGCGCTAAACCTCTTGCCGCAAGGCTTCAATGGGCTGCAACTCGGCGGCTTTTCTGGCGGGGTACACGCCGAAGAAAATCCCCACGGCCGCGGAAATCGCTTCGGCGGCGAGTACGGCAATGAAAGGTACGTTGATCGGCACGGAAGTGGCGGCTTTCGTCAGTCCGGCGATTCCGTAAGCCAGCGTAACGCCCATTGCTCCGCCAATGGCGGCCATCACGGCGGACTCGATTAAAAACTGCAACAGGATGTCGCCGCGCCGCGCACCGAGCGCCTTGCGGATGCCAATTTCGCGGGTCCGCTCCGTGACCGTCGCCAGCATCACGTTCATGATGACCACGCCGCCGATGACCAAAAACACCGAGACAATCCCAACCATCGCCGTGGCGATCACCCCGGTCAGGTTCTTCCACAGCTCCATCAGCGAGGCCTGATCGAAGATGCCGAAATTGTCCGGCTCGTTCGGCGGCAGGTGCCGGCGCGCCCGCATCATCGCCCGCGCCTCATCCTGCGTGCGTTCCATCCACTCCGGCCCGCGCGCCTGGATGTTGAGCCAAATCGTGTCTTGCGTCCCGAACATCTTGAAATAGGTTTGAATCGGAATATACGCAAAATTGTCCTGAGACTGTCCGAAGGCCGTCCCGATGATTCTCGCAACTCCCACCACCTGAAACGGACGCCCCTCGATGAGAATCTCGCGCCCGATGGGGTCCACGTTGGGGAACAGCTTGGTGGCCAGGTCGTTGCCAATCATGGTCACTTGGGAGCGGCTTTGATCGTCGCCTTCGGAAAGGTATCGTCCATCGCGCGGGGTCACCGGATCGATGTCGCCCATGTTGGCGGTCACGCCGCGAATGTTCACGTCGGTGATGCTTTCCGAGCCGCGACGCACTTTTCCGTCGATACGCAATTCCACGCCCACGCGCGACGGCAGCTTCAGGTTCAGGCGCAACGCTTCGTAGTCCTCCCAGGTCACCTTTTTGTTCCGCCGGTTGGCCTTTACGTACTCTTCCACGTCGGTGATGAGCGGGAAGCGCGTCAACAGAAACACATTGGAGCCGAGATTGGCCACCCGGTCGGCGATGTATTTGTTCACACCGGAAATCAGCGAAATCACGACAATGAGGGTCGAAACCGAAAGGATGATGCCGAGCAGCATCAGGAAGGAACGCATTTTGTGCTGGCGCAACGTCTCGAGCGCCACTCCGACCGGTTCGCGAAGCAGCACTCCGCGCTTCGAAACGCCCCTCGTCATTCGGGCACACGCTCCCTGCCCATTCTACGCACAAGCCGCGCCAATTGTTTCGCGTCGCCTGGCTAGTATGACCAGGAAGCTGAATGGTCTTCGAAAGCTCCCGCTCCAGAAAGAAAGGCGGCAGGCCAGATCTGCCGCCTTCTCCCTGACTTTCTTTAGGCTGGGTTTCGCACTTGTGTGAAAGCGTCATCGACGAGCGGCAGCACCAGTCCGGCGATCGCTCCGATTCCCTCGATGGTGCCCAGAATCAGGCTCCCCCAGCGTGCCTGCGGAAAGAAATCCCGGATAGACGGAACTCGTCATCTCGAGGAAATTCACTCCGTAGTTTGGATCCGCCATGTGGATGATCCCACCATGGCCTTTGCGGAGAATCGCATGGTCATTCCTTCTCAGGGCCGATTCACTTGCCCACAAGGTTGCTGTGGGCTTCGGTGACGCTCACCGAAGTCTTCGCCGCCGCTTCCATGAGCTTCAAGCTGGGTTCCTTGCGGGCCCAGAGAATCCGCGCATCGGGAGCACCATCGGGATAGGTTTCCGCCGATTGCTGTCCTGCGGGCTCGAGCACGATGTCCACGCGGCGGTTGTAAGCCAGCCAGGTGGCCCGCTTGTCGCGCCGCATCCAAGTTGCCGGTTTCTGAGGATTGCTGGCCTGGAGCATCTCTACTTTTTTCATTTCGAGTTGATGTTCCTTGGCTGCCGCGCGCGTAGCGATCAAGTCGGCGGAAAGCCTGGAGGGGGCCAACCGCACGGTGGCGAGCGTGGTGGCAGGCACGCCTAATATATCGTGATGCGATATAATTGCCAAGGGTTGCGCCGTCACTTATATCGTAGTGCGATATAAAATAAACACCGCGCTGCGGAGCCCTTGTCCCGGAACCTTGCCGCGCTGGGGCAAGATTTTTGTGCTGGCCCGGCTCGAAGTGCCGCCGAAACGGCTGCTCACTTCCGTTTTGTGTTGGCGTAGGCCTCCGCGCCGAGAAAATGCAGCGAAACATAGGGCTCGTTTCCCACGACCCAACTGTCGTGCCCTGGCGCGATGTAGAACACATCCCCGGCCTTCATTTCGATCACTCCTCCGTCATCCATGGCCGCCGTGGCACAGCCGGAGAGCACCATTCCGACGTGTTCGACAGCGCAACTCTTGGCTCCCGTGGCCTTGCCCACGTGCACCGACCATTTCCACCCGGGCTCGTAGGTGGCGCGACCGATGGTCATGCCGCCGAGCTTTATGATTTCGAACTTCCCCTTTTCAAACCTGCGCGCTTCATCCGGCTTTTCGAATCGTTTCAGAATGACTCCCAGCATGCGCGTCTCCTTTCGCAGCGAGCAGAGAAACGTCCTCTAAACGCATCCTCTCGGCAAGCTGACATGCAAAAGGATCCCGCAGCCGCAAGGTGAGCGGGCCGGACAATTTGGCTTGGCCACACCTTCGGCAGCGAACAGACAGATGGTCCGCAAAGAAGCACTGGAGCGTTTGGCCCGGGTTCCACGTAGAATCAGGGAATGAGCGTTCGACTCATTGCGGAGCCGTGGTGGGTCAACCTGTTGCTGCTGGTCCCGCCGGCGGCCTACTTTTCGTGGAAGCGCACCAGCAGCGGCCTTGCGCTGGCGCCCAAGTCGTTGCTTGCGAGCGGTGTGTTTGCGGCTGCATTCGGATTTGTCGAAGCTACGGTTGTCGTTTACCTTCGCGCCGCCACCGGATTGCTCCCCGGTTATCAGGGAACACTCGCCGATGTCGTGCGCCGGTCCGGCGAGTTTTACCAGCAATCGCAGGCGATTAACCAGTTCCCGCAGAGCCTTCTCACTCTGGAAGTCGTTCGTGAGGCCGCTACCATCGTCGTGCTCCTAAGTGTGGCATTTCTCACTGCTGCGAAGATGAGCTCGCGGGCCGCTGTTTTCCTCTGGACTTTTGCTATCTGGGACGGCACTTATTACGCCGCGCTTTGGGCCACCGTGCGCTGGCCGCTGTCGCTAGCCGATCGGGATGTTTTGTTCCTGATTCCGCGGCCATGGATTTCGCCGGTTTGGTTTCCGCTCCTCGTCAGCGCTTTGGCGATCCTTGCGGTGCTCTTTGCGCGCGACTCCGGCGCGAGTGGATAAGACGGCCAAGCCCGGAAGCGTGAACCAGGCTTTGGAAATCTTCTTCCCATTCCGTCCGAGGAAGCGAGCTCCGCATCCAAGAGGTGCCGTGTCCCGCGAGGCACATCCATGGGGCGTACCACCCTGGACCGTGAACTTCCGTCCTGTGCCGGGCCCGCTTCCGGACCGCGTGGATTTTGCCGTCGTTGGCGGTGGCTTCACCGGGCTTTCCGCGGCAGCCTGGTTAGGCAGGCTCGAGCCAGGGAAATCCGTGCTGGTGCTGGAGGCGAGCGCACTCGGCGAAGGCGCGAGCGGAAGAACGGGCGGGCTCGCGCTGGAGGACACCGCGGCCGGGCTGCTCCCCGGACTCGGCGACGTACTCGCCGGATACAAGAAAATGCTAGGCACATTGCGGATCGATTCCGGCCTGGAGCTCCCGGGTGTGTACGAATTGGGGCGCTCGGATCCCGCGAAGGATTCGCCGATCTGCTGGAGTGATTTCGGCGATTTGAGAGTGGTCCGCACGGTGCCCGGCGGCGCCGTCGATCCCGGAAAGGTTGTCGCAGGGCTGGCTCGCGCAGCGGAAAAAGCCGGCGCCCGCATCATCGAGCGCGCCGAGGTTCAAGCTATCGAGTGCACCAATCCGCCGTGCCTCTGCGTTCGCCGCAAGGTTCGCGGCTGCATCCAACAGGAAAAAATCCGCGCGTCGCAGGTCCTTCTCGCGGTGAACGCCTTCTCGCTCGGACTGTCCGGCTTGCGCGGTTCGACGCAGTCGAAACTGACTCTGGCGATGGCCACCGCGCCACTCTCGCTCTCGCAGCTCAAAACGATCGGCTTGTCCTCCCGTCGGCCGTTCTATACCGTGGACCTTCCGTACTTGTGGGGCCGGCTACTCGATTCGAACGGCCTTGTTTTCGGCGCGGGCCTCGTGCCGGCGCCAGCCACGATCGCCTCGCTGTTTGGGAAGCCCGCTCGGGAACGCTCTCCGGACTACGCCGCGCCGAATTTGTACCGCTTCGATGTGCGCAAAGGAGAGGCCGCTGAGAGTTTTCGTTGGCTCGAAGATCGCGTGCGTCATTTGCATCCGGCGCTCGAGTCTGTGCGCATCACACATCGCTGGGCCGGCCCGATTTTGTTCACCGAAAGGATGCGCCCCGTTTTTCGCCGCCATCCGCGCTCGAAAAACGTGATGGTCCTCGCCGGATACAACGGTCATGGCGTCGCGCTCTCCGCGTATCTCGGTCGATGGGCCGCCGAAGTTCTCCTCGACTGCCGATCACTGCCCCCCTGGGGCTAGCGGCTTTTTCTTTGTCTCGTATTTCGCTCGGGCAGTGATAGAATGCGCCGCGTTCCACGGAGGAGAAACATGCGCAAGAGGATGCGGGTCGAGACAGTGCTCGTGATAACAGCGCTGGGCGTGCTTGCCGGGGCGGCGTCCGCCCAGCAGCAGGATTTTTCGAAGGTGCAGATCAAGGTCACCAAGGTTTCCGGATCCGTTTACATGCTGGAGGGCGCGGGCGGGAACATTGCCACGTCGGTCGGCGAAGACGGCATCGTGATGGTGGACGACCAGTACGCCCCGCTGGCTGAGAAAATTCAGAAGGCGCTCCAGGATTTGGGGGTCACGACGAAGCCGGTGCGTTTTATCATCAACACGCACTATCACGGCGACCACACCGGCGGAAACGAGCCCTTCGGCAGCGCGGGTTCTACCCTCATCGCGCACGCGAACGTGCGTAAGCGTCTGGAGACGGGGGGCACGGCGGGCAACGGCGGATCGATCAAAACCGAGCAAAAGCCGGCATCCAAGATCGCCCTGCCGATTATCACCTTCGAGCACGACGTGACCGTGCATCTGAACGGCGAGGACGTTCGCGCGCTGCATTTTCCTTCCGGGCACACCGACGGCGACGCTATTATCTTCTTCCCCAAAAACAACGTTGTGCACATGGGCGACGACTTCGTGCGTTATGGCTTTCCCTTTATTGACGTGTCGAGCGGCGGCAGCGTGCAGGGCATGATTGCCGCCACGGAAAAGGTCGCGGCGGAGTTGCCTGCCGACGTAAAAGTGATTCCCGGACATGGCGGGCTTTCGAATATGGACGACCTGAAAGCATTCACGAAAATGCTGAAAGAAACCTCCGCCGTGGTCGAGAAGGCGCTCGGCAACCACAAAACGCTGGACCAGATGAAGCAGGAGAAGATTCTCGCGCCGTGGGACAAGTTTTCTGGCGGCTTCATCAACTCCGACGCGTTTATCGAGACGCTCTACAATTCGCTGACTGGCCACCCCGGGGAGTTTATGAAGCACAACTGAAACCGACGGTCGCCGGCCATCCACGGCCGGCCGATTCTCTCGTTGCTGTTTCCCCGTGTATTAGGGTTTTGCGCTAGGCGAAAAGAAGCCGATGGGCAGATCACGCGAAGTGCGCAGGCCTGCCGGAGCATCGAGGATCACCGGGATGGAATTCACCACCACCGAAGCGGTGGCGACGTCACCGTGCGAGCCGCCGGGGATGGTGAGGCTGATGTTGGGGTGGCCGGTGAGCGTGATGGTGTCCGAGGGATCTTTTGCGCCGACGTACATCTGCAATTCGAGATAAACCAGTTCCTTCCCGTCTTTCGAAAGGCCGCGTCCGATTTGATGAACGCCGGCCGCCTGTCCCTTCTCGACGGTGACGTATTCGGTTGCGACGCGCTCGGTCGCCACTTTTGGCTCGATGGTTTCGCTGATGGTTTCGACGGGGAGATTTAGGCTATCTGCGACCATGGCCACCGATTCCGGCAAGCCTACGTGCTTGATGACACCAGCCTTTACCTGCGCGCGAAATTCATCCACGGTCATGCCCGCGCCGATTTTCTTCTGTAGCGGAATCCGCCGCTTCGAGGCGTCCACAATACGCAGCGCTTTGGCCTGTTCGATGCGTTGCGAAACCGCGGCCAGCGTCACCACGAGTTTGTCCATCACGAATCCGGGGTTCACACCGGTTCCGACGAGCGCCACGCCCCATTCTTTGGCGGCGGCGTCGAGCTTGGCGGCGAGTTCCGGATGGGTGCGAAACGGGTAGGACAATTCCTCGCAGGTCGAAACAATACACGACTGCGCTTCGAGGCAGGCCAGCAATTGGTCCATCACTTCGCCAAGCGAGGAAGAAGTCGAGTGGATAACCACGTCGGCGTTCAGGTCGAGGGCTTCTTGCGCATCGGCGAACACTTTGACGCCCCAGGGCGCATCGCTCGCGCCCACAACTTCTCCCAGATCGCGTTCCGCCTTGGCGGGATCCAGATCGATCGCGCCGATGATTTCGATGGCCTGCTTCTCCCGCATCAACTTCGCGATGGATGCACCGATGGGGCCGACACCATATTGGATGGCGCGAATCTTCTTTTTCACGAATGTCTCCGTTTTATGGCGGGCGTGCGCTTACCGCCTTTTGGGCCTGCTAAGGAAACCCCTACAATAGAGGATTTTGCGGGCGCATTCAACGATAGAACGAGCAAGCAAAGTGACTCCGAAGCCCCGCTCGCGTCGGGCTGCACCCTTAGCAGTCGAGCCGGGGACGGAACGTTGCTGGTGGCGGGGTTCGACCGCATAATGAAACGGTCAGGAGGAGAAGGCCATGCCCGCAAAGAAACTCAGCGAAGGGGAAATCCGAGCACTGCTGTCTAAAATGAAGGGCTGGAGTGTGGTGAACGGCAAATTGCACCGCGAGATCACCTGTAAGGATTTTGTGACCGCGTTTGGCAACATGACCCAGGTGGCGCTGGTAGCTGAATCGATGAATCATCATCCGGAGTGGTTTAACGTGTGGAACAAGGTGGTCATCGATCTGACGACGCACAGCGCAAAAGGCATCAGCGACTACGACTTCAAACTGGCCGAGAAAATCAACGAAGTCTTCGGGGAATAGATGGCGCTATGCCGGATGCTCTCGATTAGGATATTCGCCGATTCTTAAAGCGTTTTAACTCTTGAAATAATCCTTTTACTTACTGAGAACCGGTCGGAGAATTTGGCGATTTTGCCGTTGACACGCGCGTTTGGCGGTGCTACAAAGCGCTCAAAGAAAAGCTCTTTGGTGGTGAGTCTCCTATCGAATTGCTAACCGCAGTGCGCGAGTGAGGCCGCAGACCTGCCTGGCAGGGCAGGCCTGCTGAGCCGCCTGAGGGCTTTAACATGCAACACCCCACCCACCCCGGGAGGTGAAAACGATCCCGTTTTCACCTCCTTTTTTTTTGCTTTGCCACCTGCCTCAATCAGGAGACCTCACCCAGTTTGGCTCCGGGCTCGGCCCGGTTAAGATAGCCCTTGACGCTTCGGCGCCGTCCGAGCGAAGGAGCCTGTGGCGCCACCCCTGCTATCGCTGAAAAACGTGACGGTGATGCGCGGCGATTCGACTGCGTTGCGTGAAGTGAATCTGGAGATCGCCGCCGGAGAACACGTGTGCATACTGGGGCCGAACGGTTGCGGCAAGTCCACGCTCATAAAAACCGTTACGCGAGAGTGTTATCCGCTGGCGCGAGAGGGATGCGCGATTTCTATTCTTGGCCGCGAGCGCTGGAATATCTTCGAACTGCGGTCACTGCTCGGAATCGTTTCACCGGACCTGCTCGCGTCGTGCACCACGGAAGCTACGGGGCGGGACGTGGTGCTGTCCGGATTCTTCAGCAGCACCAGAATCTTCCCGCACCACCATCCCGATCCGGAACTGGTGACGCGCGCCGAAGCCGCGCTCGAGCGGCTGGGCATCGCGCACCTTGCGGATCGGCCCGTGTCGCATATGTCTTCCGGAGAAGCGAAACGGACGCTGATTGCGCGGGCTCTGGTGCACGAGCCCGAGACGCTGCTCTTCGATGAACCGAGCAACGCGCTGGACATCGCTGCTCAATTGCAACTGCGCGAAACATTAAGCAAGCTCGCTCAGTCGGGGCTGGGCATTCTGCTGGTTACCCATCACGTTTCAGAGATCATCCCGGAAATCGAGCGCGTGGTTTTGCTCCGCGAAGGTCGGATTCTTGCTGATGGTCCCAAAGCGACGATCCTCAGCGAAGAGAACTTGTCGAGGCTTTTCGCCGCCACGGTGCGACTGGGGCAGCACGACGGATATTTTCACCTCTACTGAGTTAGGCACCGCCAAGGGTTTTCCGTCGGCGCGACAAAGAGCGCGTGCGCCAGGAGGTCAACGCCTGGATCCGCAGCCGCGGTGCATCTGATGGAC
>Ga0182039_10001537_pt1 | contig 12315 bp, 10 predicted proteins | sample sta12Can44000111_FD_125975 | JGI IMG/M metagenome (GOLD analysis project Ga0182039, IMG submission 125975) | Lab enrichment of tropical soil microbial communities from Luquillo Experimental Forest, Puerto Rico - statanox.12C.anox.44.000.111 | ecosystem: Environmental > Terrestrial > Soil >...
ATGAAGCCAACACCTACCCATGTGGCGCTTGCATTCCTCGTCCTTGGTGCCCTTTTGGTTTCCTCGCCAGCCACTCCTGGACAGTCGTGTTCCTTCAAGCCTGTTCTACAGGGACGCGTTTGTACCAAGCCGGGCGCGCCATGCAGGCCGCCTACGGTAGGTAGCGGAAATGTGGGCAAGTGCACGACCGAGGGTTTGCGCCCGGAAGCCCTTGCATGCGAATGCCAGGGCTCGCCGACCCCCAGCTATAACATAACCCTGTCTCCCCTGACGCCGAGCTACATTGATACAGACGTCGCAACTTCCACCATCACCGTCATTGCATTTAATGGCTTTACCGGCACGGTGAACTTTAGCTGCACCGTCTCCGGAATGTCCCATCCCGCGCCATCCTGTCCGGACCCTGCTCCGGCGACCGTGACCGACGGCTCTGCCACCTCACTGTTGAAGGTCTCCGCAAGCGCTTCGGCCGCGGAGGGCAACTATACGGTTACGATCAACGCAGTCGATGGCCATGGACGGCCGCCGGACAACGGGGCACAGTCATCGAGCGTGTCAGTTTCCCATGTGCGATGGATCCTCGTGGGCGGCGGACGCATTGCCTTTCTTACTTTTGTGGCTTTGCTGGCGCTATGGAGCGTGCGGCTCCTGTGGCACAACAAGAGAGATGCTTGGCGATGAGCTCGCAACCTTTGTTGCACCCGAAGCTTGACCCGGCGGCGATTCGACTGCCTTGGCTGAGCCGGGAATTTCTGCTTCGCTCGAGCCTCGTCGCCCTGTTTGTTCTCCTTACCTATCGGTTCCCGTGGCGATGGTTGCGGTTCGTAACTTCCGCAGCCGTCCTGCGTATTTGCGCATCCCTCGGCATGGCCACCGCGCGCGTGTCGTTTGATGCCATTCGCATTCAAGGGCAGCTCTTCCGCGTCGTGATCGCCTGCACTTTTGTCGATGTCTTCATGGGGTCGATCCCCCTTCTATGGGATGTCAGAAAATCCTTGCTCCGAAATGCCTTGCGGCTCCTGGCAGTTGCCGTTATTTTTTTCGGCTTGAACCTGGTTCGGCTGGCAATCGCGCAAGTCCTCTATTTTCGCGGCGTACCCTGGACGTTGACAGACGAAGTCCTCGGTGGATTTGCTTATTTTGCGGTTTGGCTCTTTGTTTGGCGGCAGCGAACTTGGCGACTTCTACGCGAAGTGTGACGCAACGCGCTCCTTTTTCAACGATTTTTACCGAAAGGCTCGCTAGCTCGAATGTACCGGAGCACCTCATCGGCGGAAAGCCTCGATACGCGCGGAGCACCCTTGCATCACCGCAATCGACCACGTCGCGGTTGGAAGCTCTCGAGACCTGCTCGAGCCTGCCCCACCGTTGGTAAAGGTTTTTGCCAGACTTCTTCCACGAGACACCCATCGCACGTCGCCTTGCGGTCTGTAGTATTCAGGTTCGATCGCCGTATCCTGCGCTGCTTACAGGCACATCGCCAGGCCCGGCCTATTGAATCGTTACCGTAACCGTTGTCGCGGCCTGGCTGACGCCATTGGCGGCGAGCGCGGCATTGACGGTGAACACGTAGGTTCCCGCAGTTGTGCCGGGAATTGTCGGGGGGGGCGGCGGGGGCGGTGGCGGCGGCGTAGCGCTTCCACCACCGCAGCCAGCAAACGCGCCGAAGATCACCAAGGTCAACAGGAAAGTAGCTAGGACTCGGCGATTATGATGCCACGCCGCGGCGCCCAGCAAGAAAAAGCAAACCGCGAGCACACCCGCGATGGCAACCAGAAGCGGCTGCCCTTTCGGCAAGCGCCAATCCTGCAAAGATAGGGAACTGGCGCTCGAAGAGGGGGCCGTCGAGTCAACGGTCATGAGCGCCGTGACAGCGCCTGTTCCCGCAATGTTCAAAGCATTCGAGGGAAAGCTGCACGTAGGTAAGTGTACGGCTCCGGACGGAGAGGATGTTAGCGCACAAGAGAGATAAACCGCGCCAGTGAATCCGTTTCCCGGGGTCACTGTGACCGCGGAGGTGTTGTTCGTGGTTGCTCCGGGAGACGCGATGGTAACCGGAGTCGCCACCATGCTGAAGGGTGGAAGAAAACCCTGGGTGACGACGAGCGATGCGTTCACGCTGGCTGGACCATAAGTGGAGTCGCCCGAATAGGAGACATTGATTGGGACGGAAATCTGGCCATTGCTGGGAGGAAAGAAAAGATTACCCGGGAGCGCAATGGAGCTCGCCAAGCCGTTCTTGAGCGGTTCTGTGTCGTTCCACTCCGACTCAGATCCGCCGGCTGAGAAATTCACCGTTCCCGTGGGAATTGGCAGGCCATTTTGACCAGTAACCGTGGCGCTGATCTGGGTGAACTCACCTTGATTGATGGAACTCGGATTGACGACAGCCGAGAGCGTAGCGGCGTTTTCAACCACAACGGGGAACGTCGCGGTGGTCGCAGTGTAGTTGGTGTCGCCACCGTAACTCGCAGTGACGACGTCGTTCCCCAGGGGTAAGGTGGAGACGCTGAGGTTGGCTGAAGACGCAAAAAGATTGTTGCTGCGGGGAACCAGGGTAACCGTCCCCAAGGTAGTATTCCCAAAAGTAAACGTGACCGTGCCAGTCGGAGCAACGGGGGCCGAATCGTAGAGAGTGCAGCTGCCGGCTTCCCTGCACACCGGGCCAGAAAACTGATTTCTCACGTTCAGCTTAAGAGTCGTCGCCGAACCGAGAGCCACGGGAGACGGCTCCGCCTCCAAAGAGGCTACACTGGATGCTTTCGTGATGGTGAACGTGAGAGGCGTTGTGCTGGTGGAGGCGTTGAAGCTGGCGTCACCAGAGTAGCTGGCGCTCAAACTGTTCGAGCCGACCGGAAACGAAAGAGCGGGAGTCCATTCAGCGAATCCTTGCGCGTTCAGACTCAGGGCGCCCGAGCCGACGTTGCCGGAACCAGCCGTGTCGGTGAAGGTGACCGTCCCCGTTGTAACCCCATCGGTCCCGCCTTTCGGCGCATTCACGCCGATGGGCTGGGCGTCAATCACGATGTAGGTGCCATAGGGATAGCTGGCGCCGTTTGCGATGGGCGCCAACGAACCGTTGCTTCCGCTGCCGTAGCTTCCGGCGACGGAGAGGGTAGTGCCTTCGGGAGCGACATTGAGAGTAAGCGGTGCGGAGGTGCTCGGAGCAAAAGCGGTATCGCCCGCATATCTCGCGGTGAGTTGGTATTGGCCGCCGGGAAAGTTGTTCACGATGCCCGAGGCCGCGCCGGCTTGCAGGGTCAATTCGTTTAAGCTGATGTTGGCAACGGCGGCGCTCTCGGCAGGAAGCAAACCGACATCGCCCGTCGGCGTGCCGCCGTTGCCGGTGACCGCGACGCTCACGTTAATGGGGGTCCCGTGCGTAAACGTCGTTTGGCTCAGGTTTAGGGACGTGTTGCTCGCCGTAAAGTTCAGCGAGCTCCAATATTGGACAAGCAGATTCGCGTCGACGCTGCCCAGACCGGACGCCTGATCGTAGCCAGCGCCAGCGTAGTAGTGGCCGAGCGTATAGAGGCCTGTCGTGTTGTCATTGGCGGTGCTCAGCGTACAGGAGGACGAACTTTGCCGGCAAGGTACGACATTGCTCCCGATCGAAATGTCATGAAAAACCGACGGGTGCTGTACCGCGAGCGGATAGAGAACGAAATTCGCCTGTCCCTGGCGTCCGTACTTTTGATTGACGAGCGCCATAATCCCGGCCATGGCGGGTGAAGAGGCTGAGGTACCGCCCACGGCGGTGATCTCCTGAGAAGCCGAGTTCGAACCGTTGCAACCTCCCTCGGGCAGGCAGATAGGATAGAAGCTGTCGTTTTCACCGTCGGCGGCGAACAGGGACACGTCGGGAAGGTCCCGCGCGCCGTCGGCGGGTACTCCCTGACCGCTTTGCCAGCCTGGTTTAGGGTAATAGACGCTCGCGCCCCCGCTTCCGGCGACGATCGTGGGCTGATTCGGGCTGTAGACTCCACCGTCGTAAAGATCCAGCCCGAAGGCTTGGTTCCAGGGTTGCTCCGGAACAGTTTTCAAAAGCGAGGCAGCTGGAGTCGTGGGGCTCGGTGTCGCCAAGTTCCAGTAACTTGCCAGTTCAGCGCTCTGAGCGGCGGCAGTGCCGTTATAGCTCGTGTAGAAGAAATCGGTGCCCCCGACGGAGATGTTCCACGGCGTGGAGGATAAGCCGTTTACGGCGAGGCCGAGCTGTGCTGGCACCGGTGCGTTGAAATCGTCACAGCCCGCAGAACCGCTGTCGCCGGAGGAGACGAATGAGGTCTGCCCCTGGGCGGCCGCCTGTTCCCAAAGCGCCGTCCAGAACTGATTGCCGGACGAACCGAGCGCTTGTTCACACTGTCCATAGCTGGTGCTGAGAACCGAAGCGACGTCGTCGTCGACGGCACGCTGTGCCGCCAGCAGCAAACCGGACTGAACAGTCGTGTCGGCGGCGGTGTAAAGATTCACCGTGGCCCCGGGAGCCACCGCACCAGAAACTTCCACATCGAGAAAGGACTCCACTTCCGCCCGATTCCCATGATTCACCGCAGCGCTTGGCCCCGGGTCGAGACCGTCGATGATGATGTTGAGCGTACCAACCGGTAATCCGAAGAGCGAACGGTAGTTTGCGACCACGTTCGGATAGACGTTCGAGGCGCCAATAATGCCGATGGTGACACCAGTCCCGTTGATGCCGGCCGCGTACAAGGGATTCAGATCGTACTGGACCGCAAAATCAGCAGGCGCCAGAGCTAGCAGCGGAGGTGAATTCTGAATCGTCCATTCCGCGTGGACGACGTGGGATTTGCGACCGTACGAAGCTTGGCCAAGAATCTTGACCTGAGGTGTTGGGCGGAAGTCATGGAGCGGCGTGATCCCGGCAACCACGGAGGCGAGGGCAGCGGGAATTTGCGGGTCGCGGTGGTTGGCGTAGTGCGCTTCGCCGTTGACGATGTAGCTGTGAATTTCTGTGCCGAAGGCTTCGCGGAGTTGTCCGGCACTTCCGGAAAACTCGATCACCATCTTCCCTTTTCGAGCACCGGCAACAGAGAAACCGTGCTTTTCGAGCCAACCCGCGACGGCCGCAATCTCTGAATCGCGGGCTCCATAGAATTCGCCGAATTGTTTGGGCGTGAGCCACTTGTGATAGCTGGGGCTGCCCCGCCTATGCACATCCTCGAGGAACTGTCGCAGCGCGGCCTCGCGCTCCGGAGAACGCTGAAACAACAACAGCATCCGCTGAACCGGTAAGGAATCGGGAACGGCACCCTGATCGTAGCGCGCCTGCGCCAGCGCGTGCACGTTTCCCTCCAATGTGACACGAACGTGCTCATCGATTGCCTGCGTGATGCGGGAGGGCTCGAAGGTCTGCGCCGAAGCCAAGCTGCCGGAAAAGGCACCAAGCACAAGCAGCAAACCCATCAGCCGGCAGCCAAAAAGCAATCTTGGCGCGATGGCTGGACCGGGAGACGTGCGGTGAAGGGTTCGGTTCATAGGTTGGACGTTCTGCCTTTAGAATGTAGGTTTTATGACGCCTCCCAAACCGCACAACTCTGCCTTTCTATACTAATACTCTGGCCCTCCCGGCTATGGGGCACAGACCGCAATCAGTCAACACCGCATTTTGAGACCTTGCGGGAACGTAATGTGATTCCCAGGGACCACCTATCAGCCCGCCGCTTGGCGATGTTACTCTGCAAGTGATTGCCCTCCAAGCGATTGCGCTCAGGAATGTTCCAAGAAAGCTATGGGCCGGGGAGGTCCAATCTCTCGACTGTCGGATGCATTGCAGCTTTCCAGGGGCGAAGGGCCACCTGACGGCCTGACGTCCCTTGCATCCCAATCGAGCGCCGCATCGTCTAAGCCTGTAAAGCCCTGCCGTAGGGTGCACGTCGGTTTGATGGGGGGGGCGGGAAGATGCGAAATTTTTTCTTCTTGCAAACCTTTATCCAAGACCTCAAGTATGCGGTCCGCAGCCTGTCTAAGAATCCCGGTTTTGTCTCCGTTGTGGTTGCCTCGCTGGCGCTGGGCATCGGTGCAAACAGCACCATCTTTAGCGTGATGAACGCGCTGCTGTACCGGCCATTGCCGTATCGCGGCGCCGACCGGATGGTGGCCATTTGGGAAACGCCGCTGGGCCATCCCGATCAGTGGCAGCCTCCGCCGATCGCCGAAGTGCTCGATTGGCAAAAGCGGAGTGAAGTCTTCGAAGACATCGCGTTAACGAGCGGCACGGAATCCTCCATTCTTGTGGGTACGGGCGGACCCGAAGCGGTTCGCATTCAGGACGTCACAGCGAGTTTTTTCGATCTGCTGAACGCAAAACCTATCCTCGGCCGAACCTTTGTTCCCGACGAACAGCAGGAACTCACGCAGGCAATAGTCATTAGTGATTCGTTTTGGAAGCGGCATTTCAACGGCGACGCTGGGGCGCTTGGGAAAAGTTTCACGAATCACAACACCGGAATTGTCTCCACAGTCGTCGGGATCATGCCTCCAGGTTTTGCTCCGTTTTACGGCGAACCCATTGACTTGTGGCAGCCGATCAATCCAGGGAACGCGAGGTATGCGGCGCGGCAGGATCACTGGCTCATGCCTGTGGCGCGGCTCAAGCCCGGCGTGACCCTGGCACGGGCTCAGGCGGAAATGGACGTGATCGCTCGTCAGCTCGAGCAGGCCTACCCCGCGACGAACAAAGGTATCGGCAAAAAGGTGCAACCTCTGCACGAGGCCCTTTTCGGCTGGGCCCGGCAGCCGTTGTATCCGCTGCTCGGCGCTGTGTCTTTTGTTTTGCTAATTGCGTGTGCAAATGTGGCGAACCTTTTGCAGTCCCGGACGGAAACACGGCGAAGCGAATATGCTGTGCGAGCTTCCCTGGGGGCCGACCGCCGACGACTGATGCAGCAACTCTTTGCGGAGAGTGGCCTGCTAGCGCTGCTCGGTGGAGTCCTTGGCATCACTCTGGCCCACTGGGGCATTCAGATTTTCCGTGCGCTGGTGGGCGAATTTCCGGGCGCCGACAGCATTCCGATTGATGCGCGTGTGCTACTTTTCACCCTGGCGATTTCTCTTTTAACGGCATTCCTTTTTGGGCTTATACCTGCACTCGAAGCATCGCATCCCACTCTCAACAATGCCCTGCGGGAGGGGGGGCGGCGAACCGTTGCCGGGTCGCGCGGAACCACGCGACACGCTCTCGCCATCAGCGAGGTGGCGCTGGCGATGGTGCTGCTCATCGGCGCGGGTCTGTTGATCAACTCCATCTTGCGCATGCAGCGCGTGAATCCCGGATTCGACTCGAGCAACCTTTTGACCGTGAGCATTCAATTGCCGGAAGGCGGCCAATACATGCATCGTGTGCCCGGCGGGGATATGGAACAGGCCATGCCGGCGGTGAACGCATTTTACAAACAACTGCTGGAAAAGGTTGCTGCGCTGCCTGGGGTCGAATCCGTTGGTTCCATCACCGGTCTTCCCACGCGGTTCTCCGAGGGCTACACCTTCTCGATCCTGGGACACCCCGAACCGCCGCCGGACCAAAGGCCGCGTGCTGGCTACAACGAAGTCACTCCGGGCTTTTTCCGCACGTTCAAGATTCCGCTGAAAAAAGGGCGCTATCTTGATGAACACGATACTGAGGCGGCGCCTTGGGCGATTGTGGTGAACGAAACGTTTGCACATCGCTTCTTTCCGAACGAGGACCCGCTTGGGCAGCAGATTCTGCTGCGTTACGACCCGTATCCGGTAAACGAGCGGCGCCCACGGCAAATTGTCGGGATCGTCGGCGACGTCAGGCATTGGGGCCTGGGCCAGCCAGCGCCGCCGTTCATGTATGCGTCGCACTGGCAGCAGGGTGCGGTGTATCCAGGTGGAGCGATTGTCGCGCACTTATGGCAAACGCTAGCGATACGAACGGCTCCCGGCGCCCGCCGCCTGGGAGATTTGGCAGCTTCGGTGAAAAGGATTGTGTCGGAACTCGATCCCGACCAGCCAGTTGGCGAAGCGATAATGATGGATCAGGTCCTCGCGCGGTCCATGGGCGACTATCACTCGTATTCGGAACTCTTGGGAATCTTCGCGGGCATCGCCGTGCTGCTGGCGGTGACGGGCATCTACGGCGTGATGTCTTATTTTGTGAACGAACGCATGCGTGAGTTTGGGATCCGCGTTGCCTTGGGCGCGCAATCAGCTGACGTTTTAAGCATGGTTGCAAAGACCGGCTTGCGGCTCGCGCTAATCGGAGTCGGCGTAGGCGCTCTCTTGGCACTAGGGGTCACGCGCGTAATCGCGGCAGTACTGTACGACGTCAAGCCCTGGGATCCGGTGACCTATGCCGAAGTCGGAGCCGCGCTAACGGCGGTGGCTCTGTTGGCTTGCTTTGTACCGGCTTGGCGCGCAACCAAAGTCGATCCCATCACTACACTGCGCTACGAATAACTCATCGGGTTGCCGAAGCCAAACGTCCCAGCGTTGAGATGCCACCAGCTATTCATACGGAGCGACTCACCGAGCGCTTCGGCAGCATTACCGCTGTCGACGGCGCGTGAACACCGCCTTGGGTGACGATCAGCCCCGAAACCAGCATCTATTCGCGGAATGGGAAGGATTTCAACAGCGATACCCACACCCAGCCGAAGCGTTCCCCGATCTTCCAGCCAACAAAGCGATCGATGGTGAAGTCGTGGCTCTCGGCAACTCGGGAATTTTAAGGACGGTCCTTGTCGTCGTACTCTTCCGGCACATCGTCTTGCGCCACTTCGTGCGTGCGCACTTCGCCTTGGTCCGGGTCCGGAGCGTTTTCCACTCCGCTCACTATCCCCGCTTCGAACGTTTGTCCCTCTTCCAGCAATTCCTCCGGGCTTTCAGAGTCGGCGCTCTCCACCACGGAAACGCCGCCAAAATCCCCGCCGCCCTCTCCAGCGGCCGCCGCGCGCGCGTCGCGCTTCAACTGCACGGTCTCTACGCTCTGGCTGCCCAGCATGACCTGGGGCTGGCCGGCGGGTCTGCCCCTCCCCGGCGGCTTGCGAGCGGCTCTCCGCTTTGGCGCCCGCATCTTCGCGCGCAACTTGGCTTTGGCTGTGGCTGTGGCTTTTTTCGCGGCCCGCTTTGCTCTCTTTTGCTTCGCTTTCTTCACCATGTCTCTACCCTCCGCGGCCGCAAGTCTACCACCAGCCGCGCGCTGCAGTCATGCGAACACAAGCGGACAGCGCGTGCCATTCAAGAGGTGCCAAACGGGATTCGCGCGCGCAAACGGATCTGGCATGGAATCGCTGGGATGTGCAACGTTAGCACAGGGAAAATTTCAGTTCCTCTTCGCGCTTCGCGCCGGATTCAACCGCGCCACGGTAACCGGCAGTTCGAATCGCTGCGGCCCCGCGCTCCTGATCGAAACGAAGCAGTTGAAATCGCTCTTTGCAGTTCAGGATTAAAACATTAGGATCTGCGGCGATATCGCGGCTGCGCCAACGACCCGCTTTCTGCTGTGCGCAAGCAAAGGCTTCGAGAGATCATCGGGAACAAGAGGACAGCCACTACCAACCTGGGAAGCAAAGAGGCGCATGGATCAAGTATCGGGTCGACGCGGCACGCAAGCGTCGAGCCCGGCGCGACAGCGGTCGCAACTCAGGCGAGGGCCGGGGAGAAGTCGGTGAGAGACAGGAAGGTGGAGTCGACTTTCTCGACGAGCTTGCCATTGGCTTCGGATTTGTCGCGGGCCGCCTGCCATTCGGGGTCATTGCGAAAAGCATCCCAATTGGCGGTGGCGGCTTCGCGGCTGGGGTGCGCGAGAATGTAGAAGAGAGTCCTGCCCTTGAGCGGTTCGTCGATGGGAGTCCAGTAGGCCACGTTGTGGATGCCATGCTTCTCGAAAAGCCGCACAGTGTGTTCGCGGAAGCGGCGTAACAGGTCGTCCAGCTTGCCTTCGTAGGTGTGGTACACCCGGAGCTCGTAAACCATGGATGAAGTTCGGCCAGAGCCAACTTTGTCTTGGGAATTGTCGAGAGATGAAGGCCAACTGGCCGCCGGGAGCAGGGCCGCGGCGGGCAGCAATTGAAGCAAGTCGCGTCTTTTCATGACCCGGCATTGTAGCAGACCTAGTGCACAACGATGAAAAGCGGAGCAGTGCGATGTAGACGCTGCGAGGCTAGCTGAGTGCCCGGCGGAGGTCTATCAGCGTTCTACACCTGCCTACCAATGGCTGCCCGATGCCGACTATCCTCCACGACGAAACCATCGTGGTCACGCATTGCGGACGAACCTGCCTGGGCTGCAAGAAAATCAACTTCAATACGGTCTTCGCCGGTTAAGCCGTCGGCATCAAACAAGTCCACGACGACACTTGGCTGGCGAACTTTATGGATTATGACCTTGGATAATTCGATCTCGAGACTAGGCAACCGCTCGAAAACCCGTTCGGTCCAAAAGTGTTAGCCATGTCTTAGCCACGTTGCGTAACCCAGGTCTCCGGGCCGGACCCAAAACATGTGGCGCGCCCTGAGCGACGATTTCAGAACCTTGGCATTTCGCGACCCGGGAGAGACCATTTTCAGCACTTCACTCGAGATAGTTGACAAGGTGCCCGTTCTGGGAGAACTCGTTCTTCATGGACGGTTTTCGTATCGCGCACGTCATGCGGCAACAATTTGGCTAAACGCCAATGTCCGAAAGAGTTAGTGAATTCTGAAGGGCGAGCGTGCAGCTATGCCGCGAAGAGCCGGAACCCTGCAGCAGTGAAATCGGGGTCGAAGGCGAACGCGGTAGCCAGATGGTGCTGCCTCATTACGAGAAAGCTGATGTGATCCACTAGACTGACGTGGCGCTTTCTCGACCCTTCCACCTCGCGAATACCGGAGGCGTGCAGGTCCTCATCCACCCACTCGATGACGAAACTTGTCGCGTCCTTAGCGAGCTTAATAGCCGCAGCGAGACCGAGACGGGCCTGAAGCAGTGCCATAGACTCGACCAGCACATAGTTGTGGGTTAGCAACTCTTCGCTGGCCTCCAGAATCGCTCGCAGGCGCCGCACCGCGACGAGATGATTGGGGTCGGCTGCATCCGCCCAGGCGTAGATTGCCGACGTATCTAGGAAGATCATTTGTCAAACGCTGTTGTCAAAGCTTGGTCGTGCCTTTCTGAAATCGGAGATAGTCTGCCCTGCTTCGACCGACCAGCACCCACGGACAAAAACTGACTCACACGGGTCGCCTTTAGGCGCTTGGGTCCACCGTCCAAGGCCTGCACAACCATTTCGCGAACAAGGGAGGAAATGGAGCGTTCCTGCTGGAACGCCTCCTGCCTCAGCCTTCGATATGTGTCTTCATCAAACTGCACCAATGCACGCCTCATGTATACATGATATCATGATGGCTGCAAAATCGAAACAGGATTCAACCTCTCTCTCCGGTTGCAGGCACCGTAAGTGCGAAACCCACAAAAGGGCAGTCTTGGAAGTCGTTGAGAAGAAGCCCAAAATAAGTGGCGCGCCCGGTGAGACTCGAACTCACGACCCCTAGCTCCGGAGGCTAGTGCTCTAATCCAACTGAGCTACGGGCGCACCTGGACTAACCAACTCATTATACAGGCTTACGAGCGTTTCCCTCCTTTTGATTTTCTTTTTCCTGAGCCTTAACTGTGAATGAACTGTGCATTACGGCCTTGGCGCCGGCCTCGATTTTCTTGGCCGCATCGCGGATGTCGTCCTCGGAAACGATGTTGTACCGCGAGAATATCGAGTCTGATTTGTGACCGCTGATTGTGCGCGCCGTCTTTTGCGGGATTCCCCTACGGACCATATTCCGCACGGCCGAGCGGCGAAAGTCATGGAGCAGCAATCCCGGCAACCCCGCTGCCTTCACCAGTGGATCCCACGTCTTGCGCATATCGCGGACAGGCTCGCCATTCTTGCGCGTGAACAGAAACAAAGGCGTCCTAGACTCCGGGCCGCGGCCGTGGCGTAACCCCGACGATACGGGCCGCAATGAGCGGAAAGACCATCGCACGCCAGAGCGCAAGCGGGAAAAGTCCACGGTCCTATAGAGCGAATCCACGTCGGAAGACTTATGGATGGTCGGAATTGCGGCCAGGCCAGCGCTCGTCAATTCTCTTAAGGATTTGCTGTGCGTTAGTGATGGCGTCCGCGATGGCGCACTCGCGCGCCGGGCATGACTTGACACCTATCTCGTTTAGTTTTGGTGCTGCCAGGATCGTTGCGGCAAAAAGGATTGCGTATTTCCGCTGCTTAACTGGCCAATCGTTCTTCATTTTTCCTCTGTATCGATCCCCTCGAGTTGTGAAGCAACAGCGAGGAGGCGCTTG
>Ga0182039_10001540_pt1 | contig 12308 bp, 11 predicted proteins | sample sta12Can44000111_FD_125975 | JGI IMG/M metagenome (GOLD analysis project Ga0182039, IMG submission 125975) | Lab enrichment of tropical soil microbial communities from Luquillo Experimental Forest, Puerto Rico - statanox.12C.anox.44.000.111 | ecosystem: Environmental > Terrestrial > Soil >...
CCATGCCCCAGTACGAAGTGGGCCACTCAGAACGCGTTGACGCTATACTGAGGCGACTTCAGAATCACCCCGGGCTTTTTGTTACCGGCAACGCTTACTCCGGAATCGGCATATCGGACTGCATCCGCACGGCAAAGGCGGCCGCAGAACACGCGTTGAGTTTTCTCTCGGCCGTATGATCAAGTTCAGGATCCTAAGATGGGGCGCGCAAGTGCTGAATTCCTCGAGTGTGCTGTGGCGGCTGCGTGTTAACTGGTGCATCGCCGTCGGTGCGCGAGCCCCGGCAGTTGAAGGTGTGAAAAAATCGCGGCTCCGCCGCCTGCTGTGCGGAAGGGCTCAGCCCTTCCGGACCTCAGGTGCAAGATTAAACTCTTTTTGGGTTCAGCCGCTTGCCGGAAAGCCGGAGGCTTTCCGCACAGTCCCTGTCGGCCTGTGGGCCGATCCAGTTGTGACCAGAAAGTTTCACGTCGCCTCACGAAGAATCAACAACTTGCGTGAACTTTCTGGAGAGCAAGCGGCGGAGCCGCATCGGCCGGTGGCGAACGATTTTTTCACACCTCCTCTCCTCTGGGGAAGTGGGTACCCTCTCCCAACGGAGCCCAAAAAACACCTCAGCGTAGTTTCTTCGCTCGGGCTGGCTTCGCCTTGCCGCTCTTGGGGTGGCGGGGCGCTACGGCCCGCACCGACGGTGGCTTTGGGGGTGTTTCCTTGATGCCTGCGAGTTCTCGCAAGGCCTTCGTGAGTTGCTGGTGGGTCTTCAGCTTGCCGTCTAACTGGTCCAGGAACACCTGCTCCAGTATTTTCTCAAACTTTGGGCCCGCCTCCACTCCCAGGGATTGCAGTTCGCCACGGGGCAATTGAGCGCGAACCTGTGGGTACTTCAGCAGGAAGTTCTTTACCCGAGTCTGGATTTTGGCATGCGGGTAATGCACCAGCAAAAAGAGGAGAAGCGGCAGCGGTTGGTCGGATAGCATGTGGTAAACCTGGCTCGGAAGATTGGCTTTTGGGCTGGTCAGCGGGCGCGAGAGCTTCTGTGCCTCATGTTCCAGTCCTAGCGCTTGCTTGATGAGCCTCCCGTCCTTGAGGATTTTCTTGCCCAGGCGTAATTTCTCGCCCGGAGAAAGCTTCCCAACCAAACAGTGAAAATTGAGAAGGAAAGTGTCGGCGGCAGGAACCGAGCGGCCTATGGACCTGACCTTGACCAAGCAGTGGTAACCGATCTTGGCCGAGCCCAGCCTACGGTCAAGGGCCACAAGCAACCTGCGTTCCTCCAGTATCTTCAGCACGCGTGCGGGATTCACCTCTTGAAGAATGGCGCGCAATTCATGGCCCTGCTGTTCCGGAAGAAGGGATTCGACGACGTGGGCTTCCAGCACTCGATCCAGCCACTGCTGAGTTCGTTCCTCGGTCTTAAAATCCAGACGTAGCCCAAGCCGGATCAGGCGAAAGATTCGCGACGGGTCTTCCAGGAAGCTGCGACTGTGCAGAGCGCGCAGTTCACGTCTCTCGATATCGGCGACGCCGTTGGTGGGATCGAGGAGCAAGCCCCTTGAGTTGGGATGAAGCGAGACAGCCATGGCATTTACCGAGAAGTCTCGCCGTTTAAGGTCTTCAAAGATGGTGGCCGGGGCGATCTCAGGGCGATGTCCGGGTCGGGAGTAAGTCTCGGTTCGCGCCATAGCCAGCTCGCCGCGGACGCCACCCTCGAAATCGAGCTCCGCTGCACTCGAGCGGGCGTCAAAGTGTACCTGTTCAGCCCGGAGGCCGGAAACCTGGCCTTTGGCTTGAGCTCCGCCGTGCTTCTTTTGGCCGCCGCTCGACTCGATCTGCCGGAGGATTTTCTGGATGTTGCCCTCCAATACGAAATCCAGGTCGCGGACAGTCTGATGGCCGTAGGTCAGATCGCGAACGGCGCCACCCACCAGGTAGAGATTCAGGCCCTGCGCCGAGGCGAGGCGACCGAGCTGGTTAACGACCTGAAACTGTTCAGGTGAAAGGCGGCTTTCTAAGAGGAAGTTGTAGTCGCTCATAAGCGAAGGTCGCAGAGGCCGAGTTGCCCAAGACCGGCGCGGGTCTCACCCAATCATGGCTCTCCACTTCCTATTCTCCTAGGCTCGCGGATGATGAGTTCGGTAAACCTGTCTTAAACGCTCCTTCATCACGTGAGTATAGATCTGCGTCGTCGAGATATCACTGTGGCCCAACAGGAGCTGGATGGAGCGCAAGTCCGCACCGCGCTCCAGTAAGTGGGTCGCGAACGAGTGGCGAACCAAGTGGGGCGTCAGGGGCGTTGTAATCCCCGCGTCGCGACCGTAGCGAGCCAGAATCTTCCAAAAGCCAACCCGCGAAAGCCGGCCGCCACGACGGTTCACAAAGAGAGAGGGCGTAGCACGGTTCTTCAGCAATGACGGGCGCCCGGACCGCACGTAGGCTTCGACTGCTTTCAGGGCCGATTTGCCGACCGGGATTAGACGCTCCTTGCTTCCCTTTCCTACACACCGCAAAATCCCAAGGTTAGGGTCAAAGTCCTCCCAACGCAGATTCACCAGTTCGGAAACACGCAGGCCCGTCGCATAGAGCAATTCCAACATGGCCTTGTCTCTCAGGCCGGCAGGTGCTGAGCTGTCAGGCTGTGCCAGCAGTGCATCGACTTCTCCCTCTGCAAGATGCCGGGGCAGGCTGTGGCCGATTTGAGGAAGATCGATTTCGGCGGCAGGATCATTCCCAACTCTGCCGTCCTTGAGTAAGAAGCGAAAGAAACCGCGCACCGAAACCAAGTGTCGCGCTCGGGACCTCGCGGTCAAGCCGTTCTTGCCGAGCTCCGCCAGAAAATCACGAATGTGGTCGCGCGTGGCGCTTTCCAGGGCAACGCTGCGGTGACGCAGAAAGGCTGTGAACTTTAGGAGGTCCCGCCGATAACTGGCGATACTGTTTGACGCGAGGCCCTTTTCCACGCGGGCGTAGTCCAAGAAGGCCCTTAGTTCTGGAGGGGCAACCCCGTCTGGCTGGCAGCCCGACGCATCCCCCGACCCGGCTCCCGTTGATTCTCGCCCTAGCCTTGTGAGTGGGTTTGTCACCGCTAGTCCTAAACGGGGCCGCTCACACTACCCCGCACAGCGGAGTTAAGTCTCCCTTTTCCAACAGGTTAACACCATGCCTCAAAGCGCGATCCGACCCAGTCGTCGAAAAAAGCCTGAAAGACCTACCTAACTCGTTGGAGATACTAACATAAGCGTTCAGCCGTGCCAAGCGGAATTAATGTAGGGAATGTGGCGTTAGCTGTATTCGCATAATTCTTCCCGCTACCCCGCCCGGCGCGCACTCCTGGTGACAAAGCGCCGCTTCCGAGTTAGAGTAACTGTATCGCGACAGCACGGAGAGAAGTTAATAACGGTTCAACTCGACATACCGGAATCGATTGTCAAGAGCTTAAGGCTTCCTGCGCCGGAGGTCGAGCCCCGGCTGCGTACCGAGCTTGCAGTTGCACTCTATGCTCAAGGGATTCTCCCTTTCGGCAAGGCCAGCGAACTTGCGGGACTTTCCCGTTTTGCTTTTGCCGATCTGGTCGCCCAACGCAACATTCCACTGCACTACACGGAGGAGGAGCTAGCACAAGACCTCGACTATGCGCGCCTTCAGTGACACCTCTCCGCTTTCAAATCTCGCTGCCATCGGGCGCCTCCCTCTTCTGCAATCCCAGTTCTCGGAAATCTGGATTCCTACTGCTGTCCGTCAAGAATTAGACGCCCATCCCGAACCCGCTGTCTTGGGGGCTATTGAGCCGGCCCTGCGTGACAATTGGATAAGGCGCGCCTCCCCAGCAGCGTCGCCCCTGTTCGATGTCCTCTCGATGCAATTGCACGGTGGCGAAGCCGAAGCCATCGCGCTTGCCGCTGATCTGAGATCCGACGTCATCATAATCGACGGTACATCTACCGGGTAGGAGGGGAAGAAAAGCGCTGATGTCACGCTACACCGTCGTCACCATGCCCGGAGATGGTATCGGGAACCAAGTCCTGCCCGAAGCGTTGCGGGTGCTCGGTGCTGTCGGCCTGGACGCCGATTACGTCCACGCCGATATTGGCTGGGAATGTTGGATCAATGACGGCAACGCCTTGCCCGAACGCACTATTGAACTTCTCGCCCAACACAAGCTGGGGCTCTTTGGGGCTATCACCTCCAAGCCCAAGAAGGAGGCAGATGCCGAGTTGAAGCCGGAACTGCGTGGCAAAGGGCTCAGCTACTTCAGCCCTATCGTTGGCATGCGGCAGCGCTTCAACCTCGATATCTGCTTGCGGCCCTGCATCGGCTTTGCGGGGAATCCGCTCAACTTCATCCGCAAGAAAGTCGCCGGAGGCTTTGAGGAGCCGCAGATCAAGACTGTCGTTTTCCGCCAGAATACGGAAGGGTTGTATGCAGGGGTGGAGTGGTCAAACCCGCCGGAGAACGTGCGTGAGGCACTAGCCACGCACCCCAAATTCAAGCCTTTCGCCACCGTCGCCGGGCCGGACATGGCGATATCCGTGCGCATCATTACGCGCGCCGCAGGGCAGCGCATCATCGAGGCGGCCTTTCAATACGCGCGCAGGCATGGGTACAAATCCGTCACGCTCTGCGAGAAGCCCAACGTGCTGCGCGAAACCTCGGGGTTGATGGGGGAGGTGGCCAGACAGGTACAGAAGCGATACCCCGAAATTGCCCTCTGGTCTACCAACATCGATGCCCAGATGATGTGGCTGACTAAGAATCCGGAAGACTATGGGGTAGTGGTGGCGAGCAACCTCTTTGGTGACGTCATATCCGACGCTTTTGCCGGCCTCGTGGGCGGGCTGGGATTCGCGGCCTCCGGCAACATTAGCGAAGGGGCGGCGGTGTTCGAGCCCACACATGGCTCCGCGCCCAAGTACGCCGAGCTTGACCCTCCCATTGTGAATCCTATCGCCATGATTCTGGCGGCGGCCATGCTGCTGGATTACATCGGGGAAACGGAGAAGAACCTGCGGGTGTGGAACGCGGTGGCGGCAGTGGTGCGGGAAGGCAAGGTGCGCACCTATGACATGCTACGGCTGAGCGGCGGCCCCAAGGTCATTCAACAGGGCGCCGCCACCACTACGCAGATGACGGACGCTATCATTACCCATTTGTAGGCCTGGGGCTTGCCCCGGCCGCAGTTGGCAGAACGAGGCCGACCCAAGGGTCGGCCCTACCACAAACATGAACACACTCCCGATCGCGGAGGCGGGACACTGGGGCAAGGACGTTCGCTCCGACCTGTATGTGGCGCTCGAGCCGCGGGGTGCGGGCGGCATCGAGATCGAACTCGAGTCCCGCGTGGCGCCCTATTACGGCCAAGCGATTCGTGCCCGGGCGAGGGAGGTGCTTGAAACGTTGGGCGTAACGCATGCCCGCCTGTCGATCCACGATGAGGGTGCGCTGCCCTTCGTTATCGCCGCACGCATCGAAGCCGCCACGCGCCGTGCCGGCCTGGGCGAGGGCCGTCGCGCCTTGCCCGAGAAGCTTACCACGCCGGCTCCTTCCGCCCGCGATCGGCTGCGACGGTCACGTCTCTACCTACCTGGCAGGGAACCCAAGTACTTCATCAACGCCGGCCTGCACGCACCCGACGCGGTGATCCTCGACCTGGAGGATTCTGTTCATCCCGCCGAAAAGGACGCGGCACGTATCCTGACGCGCAATGCGTTGCGCGCCGTGGACTTCGGCGCAGCGGAGCGCATGGTTCGCATCAACCCATTGCCGCTTGGGCTCACGGACCTTGAAGAAATCGTCTGCGAAGGGCCAGACGTGATCCTGATACCCAAGGTCGAGAGTCCGGATCAAGTGGTGGAAGTGGAGCAAAAGACCGACGAGATCCTGGAGGGCTGTGGCATTACTCGTCCCATCTGGCTGATGCCGATTCTGGAATCAGCCCTGGGTGTCGAAAACGCCGTGGCAATCGCTGCCGCCTCGGCTCAGGTCGTGGCGCTCACTATTGGCCTCGAAGACTACACCGCTGACCTCGGTGTGATGAAGACCACCCAGGGAACTGAATCGCTTTACGCCCGCTCCCGCCTGGTTAATGCCGCCCACGCCGCGCGGGTGCAGGCCATCGACTCGGTTTATAGCGATGTCGCCGACATGGACGGGCTGAAGCGGTGGGGAGAGGCGTCGCGTGCCTTAGGCTTTGAAGGCATGGGATGTATCCACCCCCTCCAGATCGCCGTCATCCACGAGGCCTTCGCGCCAACGCCGGCGGAAATCGAAAAGGCGCTGAAGATCGTCGCCGCCTATAAAGAAGCTCACCAAAAGGGACTCGCCGTCGTCAGCCTGGGCTCCAAGATGATCGACCCGCCTGTGGTACATCGGGCGCTGAAGCTTGTGGAGCAGGCGCGGGCGATGGGGTTGATTGGGCAGTAGAGAGTAGCGAGTAGTCGAAGGGTGCCTGTCATTGCGAGCGCAGCGAGGCATCTGCTGTTTCGTATTGAAAACAAACACAAGCGGATCCCTCGCTGCGCCCGGGATGACATTCGTCGCCGCGTTGTTCAGGAGGTTGCTAGGCTAGCCTAGACGATGAGCCAGCAGGTAGAACTCGTAACCAACGCCGCGGGACGCCTGGTGCCGACAACGGTCAACGGCAGGGCGCAGCACCCGTTTGAGGGTCTCAAAGGTCGACCGCCCACGGGCCCGAAGCAGGCGCCGCCTATCCGGTCCTGTGCAGACTATCGCGCTGACGGCGACAAGCGTGTGCCAGACCTCGAGACCGCTCTCAAGAGGTGCGGTCTCGGCGACGGCATGGTGATTTCCTCCCATCATCATCTTCGCGACGGAGACCGCGTGGCGGTGATAGCACTGCAAGCCGCGGCGCGTCTGGGCGTCCGCGACCTGATGTGGTTTCCCAGCGCTTCCTTCCCCAGCCAGGCGTCGGTGATTGAGTTGATGGAGTCCGGCGTGGTGCACCACATCGAGGGGAGCATGAACGGCCCACTGGGCGACTACTGCACGCAGGGCAAGATGCGCGGCATGGGCGTCCTCCGTTCCCACGGCGGGCGCTGGCAGGCGGTTCAGGACGGCGAGGTGCGCATTGATGTCGCGGTGATTGCCGCTCCCTGTGCCGACGCCTTCGGCAACGCCAACGGCGCCCACGGCAAGTCCGCTTGCGGCTCGTTGGGCTTTGCCCTGGCAGATTCGATCTACGCTGACCACGTGATCGTAGTAACGGACAACCTTGTGCCCTTCCCTTGCATTCCCTCGCAGATACAGGGCAACAACGTGGACTACGTCGTCGAGGTGGACTCCATCGGCGACCCGGCCAGGATTGTGTCCGGCACCACGCAAATTACCCGCAGCCCTGACCGCCTGCGCATCGCTCGCCTGGTGGCGCAGTTCATTCGCGATGCCGGCATCATGCGCAACGGGTTTTCCTTTCAGGCGGGTGCGGGCGGCATTGCCCTGGCCTTCGTCGCATTTCTGAAAGACATGATGAAAGAAGCGGGTGTTAAGGCGCGCTTTGTGCGCGGCGGCTCCACCAAATATCTGGTGGAACTGTTGCAGGAAGGGCTCACCGATTACATCCTCGACGGCCAGACCTTTGATCTCGACGCCGTACGTTCGATCGCGAGTGACCCCCGCCACGTGCCGACTTCGCCCTTTACCTCTTACAATTTTCACGGCAAGGGTAACTTTGCCACCCTGGTGGATGCAGTGGTGCTGGGCGCCACCGAGGTAGATACGGCTTTCAACGGCAACGTAGTGACCCACTCCGACGGTCGCCTGCTGCACGGCATCGGCGGCTGGCAGAACTGCCTCTTCGCCGGCTGCACCATCCTGGCGCTGCCTTCCTTCCGTGACCGCATCCCGGTCATCGTCGATCGGGTGACCACCCTGAGCGGCCCGGGTGAGTTGATCGACGTGGTGGTGACGGAGCGCGGCATCGCCATCAACCCGCGGCGCGAAGACCTGATCGACGCCACCCGCGGCTCGAGCCTGCCCATCCGCCCCATCGAGGAGATGCAGCGGGAAGTGGAGAAGATTTGCGGTGGCAAGCCGCAGAAGCCCCTGTTCGGCGACCGCCCGGTGGCGGTAGTGAAGTGGGTGGACGGTACGGTGGTGGACACGGTATGGCAAGTTATATAGGCCAGCAGACTGCTGAGGAGAGGGGGTCCCTTGTCATGCTAAATATCACATGGGTCTTTGACCCACCAACGGACATGAACCCCCCGTACCTGTCATTCCGAGCGGAGCGGGGAATAGGCTAAAGACTAGCGCTTCTGCAGGTCTGCGGCCCCGTTGGGGTTGGCGAGATCTTGCACAAAGGCAATGAGGCGCGGGTCCTGCCAGTCAATGGCACCGATGATCTTTTCCGCTACCTGGCCATCACGGTCGACGATATACGTCTCGGGATACTTGAAAGTGCCGTAGCGGTGAGCTAGTTCCTGATTGGGATCGCGTCCGATGGTAAAGGTAAGATGGAAGTGATCGATGAATTTTTGCAACGCCTCCGGGTCCTGATCAACGCTGATGCCGATCACTTCTACTCCCTGGTTGCGCATCTGCTCGGCGAATTTCTGAAGGCTAGGTGATTCTTCGACGCAAGGAGGGCACCAAGTCGCCCAGAAGTTGACGAGAACGACGCGGCCTCGACGGTCGTGAAGTCTCGCTTGTCCGCTGGGGAAGGACGGAACGGTGAAATCAGGGGCCGCTTGCCCCACCTCGATCCCGCCAAGGTGGGGCGCTCGGTGCACGACAAAGAATGCCACGGCGCTGGCCGCCGCGACGGCGACAGCGGCGACAAAGGTGGCTCGCCGTGCCTTCCTCATGCCGGCCGGGGCTGATTGGTGTATGATGTTCGTTGTCAACGTTATGCCTTCACTTCGCGAAGCTGAGAATCGCCGCGAGGCTCATCGGCCCGGACTACACCCATGAGCGGGGACTGCGAGTTCCAGGTCTCTGCTATCATTCCCGCGCGCAACGAAGAAGCTAATATAGCACGCTGTGTTCGCTCGGTGGCAAGCCAGAGGGGCCTCCGCGAGATCATCGTAGCGGACGACGATTCCCAGGACCGCACAAACGCCATCCTGGAAGACCTGAAGCACGAAATACCGCAACTGCAGACGTGTCACCTCGAGTTTTTGCCTGCCGGCTGGGTGGGGAAGACGCACGCCTTGGCGACCGCCGCCAAGCAGGCGCAAGGCGACTGGCTGCTATTCACTGATGCCGATACCGAGCACCTGCCCGGTAGCCTCGCAGCCCTGGTAGAACGTGGGAAGAGCCAGCAGGTTGATCTACTCTCGGTTTCGCCCGAGCAGCGAACACCGACTTGGTGGGAGAAGGCAGTCATTCCTCAGGTGTACGTTCGCCTGGCAAGACTCTACCGGTTCGCAGAGGTTAGCGACCCACGTTCAGCCACCGCCGCCGCGAACGGGCAGTACATCCTGATTCGACGGCTGACTTACGAACGCGTGGGTGGCCACGAGGCGGTGAGGTCAGCGGTACTGGAGGACGTTGAACTGGCTCGCCTCGTAAAAGCCTCCGGGGGACGCTTGCTCTTTCTTCCGGGAAGCGGGTGGGTGCGGACGCGCATGTACCGTCGCTTTTTCGAGATGTGCACAGGCTGGACTAAGAACCTATACCTGCTGTATGAAGGAAAAATGGCGCTCATGCTGGCACATCTGGCGGAGGCTTGGCTTCTTGACTTTCTGGTTCCCTTCGCTTACTTGTGCCTGTGTTTCTTGGCCGCGCTCGGCCAGGCGAGTCCAGCAACTCTCCTTGCAGCAGGGGGATGTTTGTTGATCGTTCTGGGGCGGCAGAGAAGTTACAAGAAGTCGCTGGGATCGCTCGGTTTCGAGCTGGCGCTAGCGAATTACGTCATCCCAGGCGCTGCACTGTTCGGCCTGCTGCTGCTCAGTTCCATTCGTGCCCATCGCTGGACAGGCAGCGTGGAGTGGAAAGGCCGAAAATACTCGCGGTAACGCCAGCTTTCTCCCAAGAGCCCCGAGACCCGTCAGGCAGGAGGCCGTCGGGGCGGGGAGCGGCATTTTGGGGTCGAGGCTCGGACAAGTCGGGACGCTACCTCTGAACATGGCGACATAAATGATTCCGCATGCACGGCACTCAGTGTATCAGGGCACGGCTTTAGCCGGCTTTAGCCGTGCCTGGAAAGGCTTAGCCTTTCCGGGTAGAAGATAGAAAAGGATAGATAATTAAAGGGCTTGCCGCCGTGCCGGAAAGCCCTAGGCTTTCCGCAGAGCAGGGCGGCAAAGCCGCGCGACTCCGAACAGCCAGTTTTCACACAGACTCTAAAGCCCGCTAGCTTAAGGCATTGACGCGGCACGGCTGAAGCTTGGCTGAAGCCCGGCTGAAGCCCGGCTGAAGCCGTGCCCTGATACACAGCGCGGAGAAAATAGGACGCTGGTATAACAAAGCAAAGAGGAAAGCACAGATGGTTTACTTGACGCGGCGGGCGGAATTCTCCGCCTCACATTACTACCACAATCCGGAGATGACGCCGGAGGAGAACCGGCGCACCTTCGGGAAGTGCAACAACCCACACGGGCACGGCCACAATTACACCCTGGACGTCACTGTTGTGGGTGAGCTTGATCCCAGGACGGGCGTGGTCTTGGACCTGAAGGACCTCAAGACGCTCATGGAAGCGGAAGTGCTCCGACTGATGGATCACCGCTTCCTCAATAAGGAAGTTCCGGCCTTTGCCCACAAGATTCCCACCACGGAAAACATCGCTATCGAGATCTGGAAACTGCTCGAGTCGAAACTCCCGGTGGGAAAGCTGCATCGTATTAGGTTGTATGAAAGTCCGGACCTCTACGTGGACTATTGCGGTGAATAATGGTCTATCTAACCCGTCGTTATCGGTTTGCGGCCGCCCATCGCTTGCATAGCGACGCTCTGAGCGAGGAAGAAAACCAAAGCGTCTACGGCAAGTGTAACAATCCTTACGGGCACGGTCACAATTACGTACTGGAAGTCACGGTCGCGGGGCCGGTCGATCCTGCTACGGGCATGGTGATGGAACTCGGGTTTCTGGACGGGACGGTGGAAAGGGAAGTTTTGGAGCGCTTCGATCATAAACACTTGAACCTCGACGTAGACGCTTTCCGCAACCTTGTACCGACCGCCGAGAACCTCTGCATCGAGATTTACAAGCTGCTCCGCACGAACCTCGAAGTATCGAACGGCGCCCGCTCGGCACGCCTCGAGCGGATCCGTCTGGAGGAAACAAACTCCAATTTCTTTGAGTACGAAGGGCAGTAATGACCACTAAACCGGCGGGCATACTTACCGACTTTGAGACACCGACCAACGGGGATCCTATCGAACAGGCCATGCGTGGCATTCTCAAGCATCTCGGCGAGGATCCCAGCCGGGGCGGGCTAGTGGCCACTCCGCGTCGAGTTGCGAAGTCACTTCGCTTCCTCACCAGTGGCTACCGCCAGGACGTAGACAAAGTGCTTAACGGGGCGTTGTTTGACGTCTGCTACGACGAGATGGTGATCGTAAAGGACATCGAGGTTTTTAGCCTGTGCGAGCACCACATGTTACCTTTCTTCGGGCGCTGCCACGTCGCCTATATTCCCAGCAACAAGGTGATCGGGCTTAGTAAAGTACCGCGGATTGTAGACGTTTTCGCCCGCCGCCTGCAAGTGCAGGAGCGGCTAACCACCGAGATTGCTTACACCATCATGGATAAGATCAAGCCGTTGGGCGTCGGGGTGGTGATTGAGGCCAAGCACCTTTGCATGATCATGCGCGGCGTGGAGAAGCAGAACTCCGTCGCCGTCACTTCCACAATGCTCGGCTCCTTCCGGGATGACCGGAGAACGCGCGAAGAGTTCCTCTCTTTACTACGCTCCAAGAACTGAAAGATGTGGCCGAGACGGATCCTGGCGGCGTTGCGGAGGCCGACGTGGATGCTGGCAACGGCGTCATTGAGACCATCTGTCTCGGCGAGTACAGCCCTTGGGGCAACCGGCTGAAACAAATCACTTTCGTGGAGCCATACAGAGAGTCGGTGCTTGCCGGAGCAAGGCAAGGTACGGTTTGGGAAGGCTAAGCACCCTTATTTGCACGGCTGTTCTCCCACTGCCAACAAAACCCAGGCGCTCGGCGGCCGCCTTGGAAACGTCAACCAAGAGTCCGGTGACATGGGGTCCACGGTCATTCACTCGCAAGACCAAGGATCTATTGTTTCTGAGGTTGGTGACTTCGATTCTTGAACCCAGAGGCAAAGTTCGGTGCGCAGCGGTAAGTTCTTTGTGGTCAAATGCTTCTCCGCTGGCTGTAACGCCGCCGGA
>Ga0182039_10001542_pt1 | contig 12302 bp, 12 predicted proteins | sample sta12Can44000111_FD_125975 | JGI IMG/M metagenome (GOLD analysis project Ga0182039, IMG submission 125975) | Lab enrichment of tropical soil microbial communities from Luquillo Experimental Forest, Puerto Rico - statanox.12C.anox.44.000.111 | ecosystem: Environmental > Terrestrial > Soil >...
ATGATCCGCTCTCCGAAAAGTCCTTGCGGCCGCACCAACAGAAACAGCAAAGCCAGGACATAGGCGAACCAGTTTTCGATACCGCCTCCAAGAAATGGCCCGAGAAAGACCTCCGAGAGTTTTTCGCCGGCGCCGACGATTAGACCGCCGATGATCGCGCCCGGTACTGAGGTCAGGCCGCCGAGCATCAGGACCGGTAAGGCCTTCAGCGCGACCAGCGCAATCGAAAACTGCACTCCCAGTTTCGAGCCCCAGATGATCCCGGCGACCAGCGCCACCAGCCCCGCGACCGACCATACGATAACCCAGATCTGGCGTAGCGGGATGCCGACCGAGAGCGCGGCCTGATGGTCGTCGGCCACCGCGCGCAGCGCCCGGCCGATCCGCGTCTTCTGGAACAAGAGGGCGAGCACCGCGACGAGGAGACCGGCCGCCACGGCCGCCCAGAGATCAAACTCGTTGACCAGAATGCCGCCCGGGATCAGGCCCTCGAACAGGATCAGCGGATCCTTGGGAATGCCGAGGTCGAGGGTATAGACCTCGCTGCCAAATAGCGACTGGCCGAAACCGTCGAGAAAGAAGGTGATCCCGATCGTCGCCATGAAGAGGATGATCGCCTCCTGATTGACAAGCGGCCGCAGTACCAGCCGCTCTATGGCGAAGGCGAGCGCGATCATGATTGCCGCCGCGCAAAACAGCGCCGATGCGACAGGCATGATTTCCATCAGCCGCACCAAGGCAAGCGCGGCGAAGAGGCACATCGACCCTTGCGCGAAGTTGAAGACGGCCGAGGCCTTGAAGATAAGGACGAAGCCAAGCGCGACGAGGGCGTAGAGGACTCCGGTCAACAGACCGCCGATCAAGACTTCTAGGACAAAAAAGTCCATAACCCCTCCGCGCTTCAGGGAGGCGAGGGAGGGGCCCGTCGCGGTAGCGGCGCGAGGGTGAGGCGGGCGACGCCGCAAACTGGATCAGCTCCGCCCCTCACCCTGACCCGTCCCCCCCGCGAGTGCAGGGAGAGGGAGATAAACGCAAGGGGCGCAGGGGGCTTGATCATAGTTCTTCCCCGAGATAGGCCGCGATGACCTCCGGGCTCGTGCGGACCTCATCGGGTGGCCCGTCGGCGATCTTCCGTCCGTAATCGAGCACGACGACGCGGTCCGAGATGTCCATCACAACGCCCATATCGTGCTCGATCAGCGCGATCGTCGTGCCGAACTCGTCGTTGACGTCGAGGATAAAGCGGCACATGTCCTCCTTTTCCTCGACATTCATTCCCGCCATCGGCTCGTCGAGCAACAGCAGTTCGGGCTCCATCGCCAACGCACGGCCGAGTTCCACCCGCTTTTGCAGACCATAGGGGAGGCGTCCGACCGGCGTCTTGCGGATCGCCTGGATTTCCAGAAAGTCAATGATCCGCTCGACATGGGCGCGATGCGCCAGCTCCTCCTGCTCCGCCGGACCCCAATAAATCGCCTGCCAGAGAAAGTTGCGGCGCATCCGCAACAGGCGGCCGGTCATGATGTTGTCGAGCGTGGTCATCCCCCGAAACAACGCGACGTTCTGAAAAGTGCGGGCGATCCCTTGCGCCGCGGCCTGATAGGGCCGCATGCGCCGACGGGTTTCTCCTCTCCACGTGATCGTCCCGGCCTGCGGGTGGTAAAGGCCGTTGATGACGTTCAGCATCGAGGTCTTGCCGGCGCCGTTCGGCCCGATGATCGCTAGGACTTCCGACTGACGGATTTGGACGCTGATCTCGTTGAGCGCGACGATCCCCCCGAAGGCGAGGCTGATCCGGTCGGCCGTCAGGATCGGCTCGCCGACCCGCTGCATTCTCAGCTGGCTTTCTGCAGCAGCAGGGGTTCGGGCAATGACGCTGTCGCCGCGACGTCGCGGATCGCCAGCTCTGCCCGCATATGACCAGTCTGGCCATCTTCAAAGGTTATTTCCGTCTCGATATGCCCGGTCCGCCGTTCCGAGTAAAGAGCGTCCACCAGGGATTGATAACGTGTGGCGATGATGCGCCGCCGCACCTTTCGGGTGCGGGTCAACTCCCCGTCATCGGCGTCGAGCTCCTTGTGAAGTATCAGGAACCGGCAGATCTGCGAAGGGGCCAGAGCGGGCTCGGCAGCGAGATCGCGGTTCACCTGCCTGATACGGTCCTCGATCAGTTCATAGACCGAGTCTTCTGCTGCGAGTTCCTGGTAGGAGGCATAGGGGAGGTTGCGCCGCTCTGCCCAGTCTCCGACGGCCCCGAGGTCGATATTGATGAGGGCGGCAACAAACGGGCGGCTGTCGCCGAACACCACCGCCTCCTTGATGTGGGGAAAGAATTTAAGCTTGTTCTCGATGAATTTCGGTGCGAACAACGACCCGCCTTCGAGCCGGCCGACATCCTTCGCCCGATCGAGGATTTTCAGCTGCCCGTCCGGGTCAAAGAAACCGGAATCACCGGTGTGGACCCAACCATCAGGCCGCTTTGCCTCTGCCGTGGCTTCGGGGTTCTTGTAATAGTATTGGAACGCCCCGGGGCTGCGAAACAATACTTCGCCATCCTCGGCGATGCGGATTTCGACATCCTTGATCGGCGATCCGACGGTGTCCGGCTTAACCGCTCCGTCCTTCTGGATGCACAGGAACACCGAGCTTTCGGTCATCCCATAGAGCTGCTTCAGATTGATGCCGAGCGAGCGATAAAAGTTGAAGAGGTCCGGCCCGATCGCCTCGCCCGCAGTATAGGCGAGGCGAGTGCGGCTGAGACCGAGCATATTCTTGAGCGGACCGTAGACCAGCACATTGCCGAGCCAATAAAGCGCCCGGTCGACTAGCGGCACAGACCGACGGTCGAGAACCGGCAATCCGCCCCGCTTTGCGACGCGCAAGAAATAATGGAAAAGTTTGCGCTTTACCCAGCCGGCATCCTCCATCCGGATCATGACTTGGGTCAGGATATTTTCGAAGATGCGCGGCGGGGCGAATAGATACGTCGGGCCGAGCTCGCGCAGATCGACCATGACCGTCGCCTGCGATTCGGGGCACGAGGCGCAGAACCCGGCGCAATAGGCCTGAGCATAGGAGAAGATGTGTTCGCCGATCCATGCCATCGGCAGATAAGCGAGCACCTCTTCGCGGTCGGTCAGGCCTTCGAAGGCGATCGCGTTCTTTGCGCTGACGATGACGTTCTCGAAGCTCAGCACAACGCCTTTGGGCCGCCCGGTCGTGCCCGAGGTATAGAGAATGATCGCAGTATCGCTGCCCCGGCCTTTGGCAATCTCGTCGCGAAAAAAACCAGGCTCGCTTCGAGCAAATTCTCGGCCGCGCGCTTGGACGGTCTCATAGTCGTAGAGAAACGGCTGCTCATAGTGCCGCATGCCGCGAGGGTCCGAAAAGATCACGGCCGCGAGATGCGGGCACGCTTCCTTGATCGCAATGAGTTTGTCGACCTGCTCTTGATCCTCGGCAATCGCAAAGCGCACTTCGGCGTGATCGAGAACAAGCGCCATTTCCTCGGCGATTGAGTCCTGATAGACCGGGACTGGCACCCCGCCCAAGGCTTGCACTGCAGCGATCGCCCAGTAAAGACGTGGTCGGTTGTCGCCGATGATTGCGAGCTTGTCGCCACGGCGGAGTCCCATGGCGGAGAGCCCGCAGGCGAGAGCCTCGACCTCGGCAGCAACCTCAGCCCAGCTCCAGCTCTGCCATATGCCGTAGTCTTTCTCGCGGTTGGCAGGTCGCTGTGGCCGCAAGCGCGCGTGCTCCAGCAATAGCTTGGGAAAGGTGTCCGCCGCGTCATCCGCCTCGGACATCGGGCGATCATCTACCGCCAGGGAGAGGCTGCGGCCCATGGATACTCCCGGAGCGTCCTGTGCATCTTTTCTTTGCGGCGCTCAAGCCGTGTAGGTAATCGGATAGCCCCTTTGCGGTCAAGCCGCCGCGCGGCCCTGACTTTGGGCGCGAAATTTGGGCAATTTCTTAGCCGTTATTCTTTTTTAACTAATCCGGGCAAGGATACGAGGGCAGTCGCAATGGGAGCTCTTTGGCCACCGCCATATGCCGTTTCACCTCGATTTCGCTCCGCTCGCCGGGTTCGTCGCGTTGATGGCGGTCGCCGCCTTCGAAGATTTTCGTCGGCTGGTCATCCCGAATGGAGTGGTTATCGGATTGTGCGTCCTCTGGCCGTTCCAACTAGCGGCCGCCCCGGGCGCCAGTCTAATAACCGGTATGGCTGCCATCGGCTGCGGGTTTGCCGTATTTTTCGCCGGCGCTCTGCTGTTTTCCCGCGGCCTGATAGGTGGCGGTGACGTAAAGCTGCTCGCCGCCGCTACTCTCTGGGCTGGTCCCGGCGGAACCTTGCCGCTTCTCCTCCTCACAGGTCTTCTCGGCGGGCTGTTGGGTCTGTTCGCGTTATTGCCGATTTGCCCCGATTTCGCCGGGATGCGTCGGCGGACCGCGACGGGCGCGAGCGAAATTGTAGCGAACCGTCCGCATCCGACCGTCGTCCCATATGGCGTGGCAATCGCGGCCGCCGCCCTGATCGCGACGCTTCCGCCCTACTTCAGCTGATGTCGAGCCAATGCGCGCACGCACTCTGATTCTTTTTCTGATGGCCCTCATCCTCGCCGGTGGCACTGCAATGCTGGTCCGAACCTGGCTGGCGCATCAGCGCGCGGTAGAGGCTGAGGCGATGCCATTGGCACGCGCAGTCGCACCGCAAAAATCGGTCCTCGTCGCCCGCGGTCCCATCGGCCGAGGGCAGATCCTCAAACCCGGGGATTTCGAATGGCAGCCCTGGGCTGACGGCCCGGTCCACCGGGCCTATATTCAAGCGGGGAGCAAGCCCATCGAGGCGTTTACCGGTTGGGTGGCGCGCGAACCATTCGGGCCGGGCGACCCAATAACCGAAAGCAAGATTGTCGCTCCGGGCAGCCGCGGCTTTCTCGCCGCCGCGCTGCAGCCGGGGATGCGTGCAATCTCAGTGTTGGTCAATAAAACCTCTGACGTTTCGGGCTTTGTCCTCCCGGGTGATCAGGTCGATATCCTCATCACGCATTCGCTTTCATCTCCCGGTGGCGACGGCGGAGCCCGTCAGCGCCAGGCGGCGGAGACGGTGCTGCATGACGTTCGGGTACTGGCAGCTGACCAGAAGCTCGACAGCAAGGGTGGCGAAGCGATCGTCGCACAAAGTGTAACCCTGGAAGTGAGCCCCAAAGAGGGCGAGATAATTGCGGTCGCGGCTGAGATGGGGAAATTGTGGCTCAGTCTTAGGAGCCTCCCTTCCCCGCCGGTCGAAATGATCGCGACCGATTCTTCGGGGACCGCCGATTCGGGCACTTTCACGCTCGACAGCGAGGTCAGCAAGCTTCTCACTCAGAAGGATAATGCTGTCACAGTATTGCGCGGAAATGCTAAATCGGGCTAGCGTTAACCAAGTTGTAACCCGCGTTTCGGGGGTTTTGATGCACGCCTTGGCGCTCGCCGGTTCGGCCGTATCGATCATTCTCGTTATCTTTGGAAGCAACACTAGAGCGGCGGCCCAGATGCCACCCGTCGCCACGCCCGATGCGCGTGGTGCGACCACCGCTGCTCCTCAGAACACTGCCAGAGCATTGCGTGGTGGCGGCGCCAGTCAGGTCGGCGCCAATGGCGCGCCGATCATCCTCGAAGTCAACAAAGGCACCCTGATCCGGCTGACCGCCCCTGCAGCCACGGTCTTTATCGCCAACCCCGATATTGCCGATGTGCAGGTCAAGTCGCCTTCACTAATCTATCTCAGCGCCAAGTCCCCGGGTGAGACCGTGATCTACGCGGTCGATGCCAGCGACAGCGTGCTCCTGAACTCGCCGGTTCGGGTCGAGCACGACGTCTCACGTCTGCGCTCGTCACTCCGAGAATTGGCGCCGGGGGAGCGAATCTCTGCCGAATCTGTCGACGGCAATCTGGTGCTGAGTGGCATCGTGTCGGACGCCAGCAGGCAGACAAGGTGCGCGCGCTTGCTGCTGCGATTGCCGGCGAGGCCAAGGGTTCGCAGGTCATCAACAAGATGACCGTCGCCACCCCGAACCAGGTCACCCTGCACGTTCGAATCGCCGAGGTCAGCCTCAATATACTGACCCAGATCGGTGTGGACTGGCACAAGTTTGGTACCAGCGCCGCGATCGGTACAACTGTTAACGGTCCTGGGCTGTCGTTCAATACGACCAATAACCCCACGCCGATACTGAACTCACTTATTGTCGGAACGTTTCCTTCTCTTTTCGGACAGCAGGTCAGCGCCACCCTCGACGCTCTTGCGACGGAAGGGTTTATCAAAGACTTGGCAGAGCCGGACCTCGTCGCGCTGAATGGTCAGACTGCCAGCTTTCTCGCGGGTGGCGAGTTTCCGGTGCCGGTCGCCGGTAGCAGCTCTCCACAAACGGGGTCCCGACAATTACGGTCGAGTTCAAAAGCTTTGGCGTGAGCCTGGCTTTTACCCCGACGATCCTCGATGCGCATCACCTTAATCTCCGTGTCCGGCCAGAGGTCAGCGCGCTGACCTCGGTCGGTGCCGTGTCGGTGCCGCTCACCGCTACACAGACCGTCACAATCCCAGCCTTGACCGTCCGCCGTGCCGAAACCTCGGTCGAGCTCGGCAGTGGCGAAAGCTTTGCCCTTGCCGGCCTGCTACAGCACGATACTGAGCAGGACATCTCCAAGGTTCCCGTCCTCGGTGACATCCCAATTCTCGGGGCGCTATTTCGCTCGAACAGTTTCAAGCGGAACGAGACCGAGCTTGTCATCATCGTCACGCCCTACCTCGTGAACCCGGTAGCTACGCGTGTCGCCGCCCCGACAGACGGGCTCATATTGCCGAGCGACCCACAGCAGGTGTTGTTCAGCAGTACCTATCGCCGAGGTCTGCCACCCCCGGCGCGCGGTCCGCTCAACGCCGGCGGCGGGGGTCTGATCGGCCCCGGCGGCTTCCGGCTCGATTGAGGGAGAGCAGCAGAATGAAAACCCCCCTCTACCCGATCGCCGCCGCGGTCCTGGCACTCGGCGCCTGTGCTACCGACTATACCAAAAGTGAAGCGCCGAACATGTTGCAGGTCGAGGGCGCCGAGACCCGGGTCGATCTCTCCTTCATTCCGGGATCAGCTCGACTAGCGCGTCCCGATGCAGTCCAGCAGCTAGTGGCTGATGGGCGCATTCGGCCCACAGACCGCGTGACGATCTCGGCGGCCGGCCCTCCAGGCTTAGCAGAGCAGCGCAAGATCGCAATTTCGCGCGAGCTTCTGGCTTATGGCATCGTCGCCGATACATCGCCGTTCGGAAACGTACCCGCAAATCGCGCCGTTCTCGGAATCGGCCGATACGCGGTAACCCTGCCACCTTGTCCGAATTGGAGCGAGTCGCCCAATTCCGAATACACCAACGCATATCGTAGCAACTGGGGCTGCGCAGCGGCCACCAATCTTGGCCTGATGGTGGCGAACCCGGCCGACCTCATCAGCGGCAGGGCGCTCGCGCCGGCCGACGGCATGCCCGCGGTCACTGCCGCCCAGCGCTACCTCACCGATCGAATCAAACCGCCGCCGCAGCCCACAGCCTCGCCCTTCGCAGCGCCGGCCGGCGGCGGCGACACAGGCGGCGCCGGGGGCGGCGGAGCGGGAGCAGGAGGCGGGGCTCCGCAATGAACACTACACGCTCAAACGCCGGGTCAAAACCGGAGCGGGCGGGTATCCTCGCCGTTCTCCACGACCCGGCGACCGTCGACCGCGTGCAGGGCGTGGTGCGTGAGCTGCAGTTGGATGACGAGCTGATGATCGCCGACACGCTCGACGCGGCGTTGCGGCGGATCCGTTCGGGTGCGCTGCCTCGCATCCTCTTCGTCGATCTCAGCAATTCAAGCGCGCCGATCGCCGAAGTCAGTGCGGCACGAGCGGTGGCCGGTCCCGATCTCAAACTCGTCGTGCTCGGTACGGTCAACGACGTCGCGTTGTTCCGCGACCTGCTTTCGGCCGGGGCCAGCGACTACCTGGTTCAACCGGCGTCGCGTGACGCGCTGGCGGCGGTGTTGGACAAGCGATCATCCGCCATCGGGGCGACCCCCGATGGGCTGGGACAGGTGATCGTGTTTATCGGCAGCCGCGGCGGCGTCGGTGCGACAACGTCGGCCGTCGCGTGTGCTTGGCTGCTGGCCACTGAACATCCCGAGCGGATGGCGCTGCTCGATCTCGATCTCCATTTTGGCACCGTCGCTTTGAAGCTCGATCTCGATCCGGGCGGCGGGTTGTGCGAAGCGTTGGAGCAGCCGTCGCGCATCGACAGCCTCTTCATCGAGCGCGCGATGAGAAAAGTGACCGACAATCTGCGCGTGCTCGCCGCCGAACATTCAGCAACCCAGCACCTCACCATAGATGCCGGGGCGATCGACGTTCTGCTGCACGAACTGCGCCGCAAATTTCCTCGGGTCGCCGTCGATCTGCCGCGCGGCGCAAACCCAATGCAGCGCGTCGTGCTCGCGGCGGCGAGCCATGTCGTTGTTTTCTGTGAGCGTAGCCTCGCCGGTCTGCGGGATACGATCCGCTTGCAGAGCTTGGTCCGCGAGCAGGCACCCCAGGCACGACTGTGGCTGGTCGAGGCGGGCGCCAGCGGCGAACGCGCCTTGATCGGCAAAGGCGAGTTCGAGAAAGGAATTGGCAGACCCCTCGACGCACGGCTTACCTACGACCCAAAATCGGCCGGCGCTGCGGCCAATTCGGGCCAGCCGCTGCCAGCCGCTGCGCCGCGCAGCGCGGTCGCGCGCGAGTTGCGCCAGCTCATGACCTTGCTTGCCGGCCCCGCGCAGGCCACTCCGAAACGGCGGGTATTTTCCCTTCCGTCGTTATGGTAGCGTTTTTTAAGCGACCATCCTCTGAAGAGACGCTCGACGCACGTATTGCCGTGCTGTCGCGGCGTGCACGGCCGCTCCCGCCCGTGCCTGATCGGGCCGCGGCGCCGGCTGCCGCGGCCGCACAGGACGCCGCGCCGGAGCCGGACATCGCCCCGGACCCGGTGGGGGACACAGCTGCCGAACTGATCCAGGACGCGGCGCCGACACCTCTGGCCACGCCCTCTGCTGCCGTGGCGCCAGATTTGTCTGACGAGGATCGGCTTCTCCTGGCGCAGGAAGAGCTTTTCTTGCGCCTATCGGCGGAGCTTAGTCCGGAACGCCTCAGTATTCTCAGCCGCGGTGAACTTGCCAAGGTCGTGGACGCAGCGGTCCACGGCTATTTCGCGCGCAACGGGTTCGAGGCGGACCCGATCGCCCGACGCAACTTGATCACGGCCCTGATCAAAGGACTGCTCGATCCGAACAAGCCGCAACCCGCCGCCGATGATGGCGGAGTACGGCGTGCTTTCAACCGGTCGGCGGTCGCGGCGGCAAAGGCGCAGATCCAACCGCTCGTCCTAGAGCACATGGACGTTACCGCCGCCGCCGAGATGCCGCGCCCGGTGTTCGAGGCACAGCTCAGTGGCTGGGTCAAGGATCTGCTCACCGAAAACAAAATCCAGCTGAACTTCGTAGAGCAACACGAACTCGTTGAATCGCTGCTCGCTGACATGCTCGGGCTTGGACCCCTCGAGCCGTTGATCGAAGACGACACTGTGACCGACATCATGGTCAATGGGGCACAGCAGGTTTATGTCGAGCGGCGCGGCAAGCTCGAGCTGACCGGCGTCAAATTTCGCGACGACGACCACGTCATGAACGTGGCCACGAAGATCGTGACGAAGGTCGGCCGGCGGATCGATGAATCAACGCCCCTCGTCGACGCCCGCCTTCAGGACGGCAGCCGGGTCAATATCATTGTCCCGCCCCTGGCGATCGACGGGCCGACGATCTCGATCCGCAAATTCTCCAAGAAAACGATCACCCTCGATACGATGGCACAGCAAGCCAACATCTCTGCCGAGATGGCGACTCTGCTGAAAATCGCCGCACGCTGCCGTCTCAATATCCTGATCTCCGGCGGCACCGGCTCGGGCAAAACGACATTGCTGAACGCTATGTCGCGAATGATCGACCCGGCCGAGCGAACCGTGACGATCGAAGATGCCGCCGAGCTGCAGCTCCAGCAGCCGCATGTCGTGCGATTGGAGACCCGGCCGCCGAACCTCGAAGGCAACGGCGAGATCACGATGCGTGACTTGTTGCGCAATGCGCTGCGCATGCGCCCCGACCGCATCATCCTCGGCGAGATCCGCGGTGCCGAGGCGCTCGACGTGTTGCAAGCAATGAACACCGGTCACGACGGATCGATGAGCACGATCCACGCCAATGCGCCGCGCGAGGCGCTGACCCGGCTCGAAAATATGGTGGGAATGACCGGCATCAACCTGCCGTCGCGCGCGGTGCGGACCCAGATCGCGGCCGCTGTCCACCTGATCGCCCAGGTCAACCGCATGCGCGATGGCATACGGCGCATCACCCATATAATTGAAGTCGTCGGCATGGAAGGTGACGTGATCACCACTCAGGAGCTGTTCGCGTATCAGTTCCAGGGTGAAACGACCGACGGCAAGTTACGTGGCGTGTTCAACTCGAGCGGCATTCGCCCGAATTTCTTGCCGCGGGCTGAATATTACGGGCTCGATCGTGCTCTCCTCGAGATCATTTGAGCCGATGACCAGCGCAGCGCTTCCCTTGCTATTAGCCTCTCCGCTCCTGGGGGCGGAGAGGGAGCGGTGGTGAAAATGGGTGTGTCACTGGATCTGGAGACCGCGATTGCGATCACCTGCGCACTGGGCGTGGCGTTGGTCTTTTGGTTCGCGGCATCGACACTCGCCGGCGTGTTTGGCGATCGCCGGATCAAACGGCGACTGGCGGCGGTGCAGGACCGCGCCCAAGGCAAGCCGTTGACCGACGCAGTGGCAACCCGATCGCTCGCAAGGCAGCAGAGCGCGACCCCGAGGATCGATCGCATTGCGCGGCGATGGTTGCCGCGCCGCGATATCTTGGCCGCCCGCCTTGCCTGCACCGGGCGTGCAATCAGCGTCGGGCAGTTCGCGATGGTGAGTGTTGGTCTGGCGGCGGGGTCGGCGCTCGTTTTCGCGATTATCCTGCCTATCAAGGTGCTTCCGTGCTTGGCCCTCGGCGCGCTGATCGGGACCGCACTCCCTAACATGGTTGTGAGCCGCATGGGAAAGCGCCGCATCGCGGCCTTCGTGGCGCTTTTCCCGGAGGCGATCGATCTGATGGTGCGGGCGCTGCGCTCGGGTCTGCCGATCAGCGAAGCGATCATTGGAGCAGGACACGAGATCAGCGATCCCGTGGGCGGCGAACTGCGCCGCGTCGAGGCCGGGATGCGGCTTGGCCGCGACCTCGAGAGCCTGCTCTGGGAAATAGCAGCGCGCATCAACGTGCCGGAATTCCGCTTTTTCATCATTGCCCTCAGCGTGCAACGCGAGACCGGCGGCAACTTGGCGGAGACTCTCGCCAATCTTGCCGATGTGCTGCGCCGGCGCCGACAGATGCGCGCCAAAGTCCGCGCCATGTCGAGTGAGACACGGGCAACCACGATGATATTGGGCGGGCTGCCGGTGGTCGTCGGTTTGTTGCTCGCCTTGACCTCGCCCGCCTATCTCCGACCGCTGCTCACCGACATCCGGGGTCTCATGCTCGACGGGCTCGCGCTGGTGATGCTCGGCACCGGGATCACCATCATGATCAAGATGGCGAAGTTCGAAATATGAAAAGCACCCGCCTTCAGGACTTTCAGATCGCGGACTGGCTTCCTAATGGCATGGGGCTCGACGACGCCATCGTCCTGCTCGCATCCTTAGCGGTATTGGCGACATTTTTCGCGATGTGGCAGGTGCTCCGGCCGAGCAGCGCGTTCGAACGGCGTGTCGAGCAAATTGTCCAGGGCAAGGAAAGACTGCGCCAAAACCTTCTCGCGACGCGACACGGCCGGCCGCGCCTGACCTCTGTCGGACTGATGCGCCAAGCCGTGACGCGGCTCAATCTGCTGCGTTCACGGCAAGCCGCGGACGCGCGCGGCATGCTCGCCCGGGCTGGCTTTAGATCGCAAGATGCAATGGTGGGCTATTTATTTGCCCAGATCAGCCTTCCTTTCCTATTCGGCATCGTGATGCTGGCGGATACTCACGTGCTCCGTCTGATGCCGCTGCCGCCGCAACTCAATTTTGTGCCGTCCATGGCCGCCGTACTGCTCGGCTTTTGGACTTACCCCGGTTTCGTGGAGAGATGAGAGCTTGGGATCAGGCTCTCTGGCTTGACGTCATGTTGTCCTCCGGTTTGGTGGCATTCTTTGGTTCGGCCC
>Ga0182039_10001546_pt1 | contig 12295 bp, 6 predicted proteins | sample sta12Can44000111_FD_125975 | JGI IMG/M metagenome (GOLD analysis project Ga0182039, IMG submission 125975) | Lab enrichment of tropical soil microbial communities from Luquillo Experimental Forest, Puerto Rico - statanox.12C.anox.44.000.111 | ecosystem: Environmental > Terrestrial > Soil >...
CTCCGACTGAAGATCGTCATGGCCACCGGCGATAATCCCACCACTGCCAAGGCCGTGGCCGACAGGCTCGGCATTGACGAAGCGCGCGCCGGTCTGCGACCCGAACAGAAACTGGACCTGATCGCCGACTTGCAGCAGCAAGGCTGCATCGTGGCCATGGCAGGAGATGGCGTGAATGATGCCCCCGCGCTGGCCAAGGCTGATGTTGGCATTGCCATGGGCACGGGCGCAGATGTCGCCATGGAGAGCGCCGGATTGACGCTCCTGAAGGGCGATCTCCGCGGCATCGTGCGAGCGGTCAATCTAGCCCGCGCGACAATGGCGAACGTCAAACAGAATCTCGTCTTCGCCTTTGCCTACAATGCGCTTGGCGTGCCGGTCGCCGCCGGCGTCCTCTATCCCGTCTTCGGCATGTTGCTGTCGCCGATGATCGCCGCGGCGGCCATGAGCCTTTCCTCGGTGTCGGTGGTGGGCAACGCGCTCCGCTTGCAGAACGTCAAGCTCGACTAAGGAAGGATGCCGATGTCCCCGCTTGCCGGAGGCATCGGCTGGCGGCCGCGCGGCAGGCGCGGACGATAAGCGGCTGCGAGCGCCGCGACCTTGCGCCATGTGGCGAAGTCGTTAAGCGAAGAGCGCTCGAACAGGGTGAAGGCAACGGCGGCAAGGAACGGCAGGCTCTGCACCAGCATGACGGCGCTGAAGATATTGATCTCGGTAACCTGGTCCATATTGCTGACGTAAAGTCCGAGCGACCCAACGATCAGCAACGTCCCAAGAATGCCCTCCCAGAAAGCGGGGAAACGGCGCGAGGCGCGTCCGCCACAACCTTTCGTCGTGCGTAGGAACGGGATGCGGTCCTTGAACAAACCATCAGCCACGGCACGGGCGACCGTGAGCTGCAGCGCCATGGCCGAAAAAGCGGCACCGAGGGACGCAAATAGCGGCGCACGGACGCGAGCACGATAAAGGATCATAAAATGCAGCAACATGATCGAAAACGCTGCGAGCACAGGGATCAGGAGCACCGCCTGCGGCACGGCGATGCCGAGAAACACTACGAGCGGCATCCAGATCAGATTGAGAATGGCGATCACCACGCCCAAACTTTCCGCCCCAAGCCAAGTCAGCCAACCGAACAGAAATTCTGTGCGTTGTTGGGTGGTGATGTGGCTGCGGCCGGTGATGAAGGCACGCCAGTGCTTCTTGATGAGCTGCACGCCCCCATAGGCCCAGCGATGGCGCTGCCGCTTATAGGCGGCGAAGTCGGAGGGCAAGAGGCCCCAGCCATAACGGCGCGACGTGTAGTGGGTGCGCCAGCCGCGCGCAAGCAGCATCAGGCCGAGATCGGCGTCTTCGACGATGGTATCGCTTGACCAACCGCCGGCATCCATAAGCGCGCTTCGGCGAATGAGACACATGGTGCCGTGCGACACGATGGCGTTCACCTCGTTCCGCTGCACCATGCCGATGTCGAAGAAGCCGGCATATTCGCGGTTCATCACGGCGTGTACCACGCTCCGGTCGCCATCGCGATGATCCTGCGGGGCCTGCACGAGGCCGACATTGGGCGTGGCAAAGGCAGGCACCAGATCCTTGAGCCAGTCAGGGTGAACGACATAGTCAGCATCGAGCACACCGATGATCTCAGCCTCAGTCGCCGTGTGCTCCATGGCCAGCCGAAGTGCACCGGCCTTGAAGCCTGAGAGCTGATCCGCGCGGACGAACTTGAAACGCGGTCCAAGCAGCTCGCAATGCTCCTCGATTGGGCGCCAGTAACTCGCCTCCGGCGTGTTGTTGATCACCACGATGCATTCGAGATTTGGCCAATCGAGCTTGCCCACGCTGTCCAACGTCTGGCGCAGCATCTCCGGGGGCTCGCGGTAGGCGGGAATATGGATAGACACGAACGGGCGACGGTCCGGCACGATCAGCCCTGGAGAGAGCAGTCGCTTTGGCGCGCTCCCGAAAATGATCTCGGCGAGCTCATCTAGCCTTTGCTTCATGATGGCGAAAAGCGGCACTAGCAGCGTGGCGCCTATGACCATGGCGATGAGCGAGCCGAGAACGAAATAGTGCGTCGCCCAATAGTCGAACACGTTCGAGCCCCAAGCGCCGATAGCATGCGCCGTGCCGGCGAACACGCCGGCTTGCAGCGGCGTGATCCCGGGGCTGGCAAAGATCGGGATACAGAGCAGAAGGCCGATGGCAAGTGCGGCAACGGTTTTCAGCACCCAGTGCGGCGTCTCGACCGCGCCAGCCAGAACAAATTTCGGCTGCCGGTGGGAGTCAAACATCCCCCAATAGGCACCGACGCTTCCTTCAAACGTCTTCCACGGCTGGTCGAAGGCCTCGACGATCGAGTAGTCGACGCCCACGGCCTCCGCGCGCGCGATGAAATCACGGATGATCTGCGCCTGAGCCACCGGATCTGGTACCGCCTCGTGGCGATTGAGTCCGGCACTCGGCCAGCCAAACTCGGCGATGACGATACGCTTGCCAGGATAGGCCTGGCGCAGCCGCTCGTAGACCCACATCGCGTGGTCGACGGCGGCGGAGTTCGGGATGCCCTCCCAATAAGGCAGGATATGCACGGCGAGGTAGTCGACGGCTGAGGCGAGCTCCGGATGTTCGAGCCAGATGTTCCAAATTTCGGCAGTGGTCACTGGTATTGAGACCTGCCGCTTCACTCTCTGGATCTTGGCGATCAGGTCCGGCACCGTCTCCCCGCGATTGACCAACGAGCTGCGGTATAGCGTCTCGTTGCCGACGATGATGCTGTCGACATTGCGGTGGTGTTTGGAGAGCGAGATGGCGGTCTCGATCTCACGCTCGTTCCGTTCCTCAGACTGGTCGATCCACGCGCCAAGCGTCACATGCAAACCGAACTCTAACGCGAGCTCAGGCACGCGATCGAGCCCGTTGCTGACGCTGTAGGTGCGGATCGCGCGCGTGTAAGGCGCGATCACGGCAAGGTCGGATCTGATCTGATCCTCGGTCGTGGTGTCGACCTCGGCGTCGCTGCTGGCAGCGATGGGCGAGAAGGATACGCTGGCAAGCTGCCCCACCACATTGGGGGGCGAGACCCGCTCATGCACAACAAACCATCCCGCTGCATGCAGGAGGGTCGCGACCGCGACCACGAGGACAACGCCAACACTGCGCATTTTGGGAGTCTTTCAGCCTGATCAGGCCTGGTTGGCCCTCGCCGTCGAAATCCGGCATCGAGCCGGAAGTCCCCTAATAACTCTTGTTAATTTGGAATAGTTCCGCTCTTAGCCGCGGAGCCGTTGGTGCGGCTTGCGGCGGTTGTGGTTCCTTCTGGATCGATCCAGCAGGCATGGACGCGCTCGGCGAGACGATCGGCCGCCTTCGGGTCAATCGGTCCCTGTTCGATGACGCAACGAAAGGCGATCTTGAGATGCTCTGCCGAGCAGCCGAAGCGGTCATAAAGTTCGAGATACCGGCGAGCGGTGTCGACATCGTCGCGCCAAAGCAGACTCGTGATCCTTCGTCCGGTCCACACGCATTCCGCAGCACCGGCGGAAAGCGAGAGCCGCGATGCGGCCTCGCGATACTCCTCAATCTCTTGCTTGATCCGAGCCTCGGCCTGCTGCTCTGCCGTCGCCTTTTGCTCCCCCTTTGCTTGGTCTGGTGGCTTCTGCTCGGCCTGCGCTGCGGGCTTCTGCTCCCCCCCTTGACTCTCGGCTGAGGCGCCGGTGAAAGACGCTAACAAAAAGCCGCCTACTAGCAAGGCGGCGGAACAAAATGCGAATCGCATGTTTGGTGCTCGACGGCCGACGCGATGATCGATTTGCCCATTAGACAGTCAAAATTTGTCAGCCTAACGGCAAATCTCTCTCTAGCACTTCGCAGTCGCACAAACCAGCGCAATTGATTTAACGCGGTGCACAAAGTTGTTTATGTCGCATCCGGACAGGTCCAATTTCCACATGGTCCGATCAATCCTCTTCCTTGTGCTCGTGGCATCGGCTATCGGGCTGTTCTGGTACAGGATGGGGCGACCCGTCCACGTCCCACCCTCGCCACTCGCCTACGGCCAGAAGCTAAACTGCCTGTCCTACGCGCCATTCCATGGCGACGAGGCTCCTTACGATCAGCCGCTGCACGTTTCGGAGGACCAAATCGAGCGCGACCTCAAGCAGCTTGCGGAGGTCACCTCCTGCGTGCGCACCTATTCCGCCGCACCGGTGCAAGGCAAAATCACAGAAATCGCCGGCCGACTTGGACTGAAAGTTCTCCAGGGCATCTGGATCAACCGCGACATCGCCGAAAATCGCCGCGAGGTCGAGGCAGGATTGAAACTGGCGCAAGATCATCCCGGGGTGATCGAGGCTTTCATCGTCGGCAACGAGACATTGCTCCGCGGCGAGCTGGGGAGTGACCGGATCAAGACCTACCTTGAGGAGGTCCGGCAGCGCTCAGACCTTCCGGTCACCTATGCCGATGTCTGGGAGTTTTGGCTGAGGGCGCCGGAGCTCGCCCCTGCCGTTGACTTCGTCACCATCCACATCCTGCCGTATTGGGAAGACGAGCCAGTCACGGCGGAGGACGCGGTCGAGCATGTGCGCGAGATTCGGCAGAAGGTCGCGGATACTTTTGCCGGGAAAGGGATTTGGATCGGTGAGGTGGGCTGGCCAAGCGAGGGGCGCATGCGCGCCGGCGCGCTTCCGTCTCCCGCCAATCAGACGATGGTGCTGAGCGGCGTGGTGAAAGCGGCCCAGGCGGAAAACTGGAAGGTCAACTACATCGAGGCCTTCGATCAGCCTTGGAAGCGGCTCCTGGAGGGGACCGTCGGCGGATATTGGGGACTGTTTGACGATACTTCGCGGGAGCTGAAATTCCGCTGGGGAGAGCCAGTGTCTAACCATCCCAATTGGCGGCTTGAGGCGGTGCTCGGCATTGGCGCAGCGTTCCTGGTCTTTGTCACCGCCTGGCTTTCACGCCGCCGAGATGATGACCGCGAGGATCATGGCTGGCGCAAAGATCTTGCTATCGTCGCGATTGCGCTCATTGGCGGGATCGTGTTCGGCTGGGCAGCGCTTGGCTTGCCCACCGAGCCCCCTGACCTTGGCGACCGCCTGCGCTCGGCGGGCATGATCGTCCTATCGCTGATCGTGCCGATGGCCGCCGCTGGAGCGGTAGCCCGCAGCGTCCCGCTCGGAAGCCTCGCGCTTGCGCTCAACGCGCCGCTTCGCCGCCACGTCAATGCCTGGAGGCTGATGCTTGCGGTTCTATTCGCGGCAACGCTGGTAGCAACCATTCACGTCGCGCTCGGTCTCGTCTTCGACCCGCGTTATAAGGACTTCCAGCTCGCCTTGCTCTCAGGGCCGGTGGCGTCGCTCGGCATCGTGGCGTGGTTGAACGAGCGCCGGGGCTACGCAGCTGATGTGGCGGAGCGCGTGGCCGCCGCGATGCTTACCGGATCGGCGTTATTCATAATGTTCAATGAGGGGCTTGCGAATTGGCAAGCGCTGTGGTTTGGCGGCCTGCTTGGAGTGCTGGCATTTACCGCGCTGCGGACCACGACCGCGCTAGGCTGAGCACGAGGAGCGCCACGGCCAACGCCGAGAGCCGCGTATTGTAAAGCACGAGGCCGAACGCAGCCGACAACAACCCAATTGTGAAAGCGCTGATATTCGGACGCCAAAGTTGCACAAGAGCGACGATAAGCGCCATCCAGCCAAAGCCGCTACGCACGAAGACGGTAATCACCGTGATCCTGATTATGCAGATCAGGCTCTCTTCGCCCGCTTCACAGGCGAGCCCGATCGGCGTGTTCTGGATCACCCCGTAGCGGAGATAGAGCGCAAGCCCGACGGCGGCGACCACCAGCGGGCTCAAAATGAGAACCGCCCGGGCAGAAGGCTTGAAGAGAACCAGGGAAAGATCGGGGCGGATAGGGGATTCGCGTTGCATGGGCAATGGGTCATAAGGCAACGGCGGCCCTTCGTCACCCCGCGACGAATCGTGCGGAACTTAAGGTCGGCCTTGGCATTGGGCGCGTGACCCTCTAAGAGCGGCGAGTAGACTGTAGCGCATCGATGGACCAATCCACCCGGCGACCGAAGCTCCTTAAGGACTACGCTCCGCCAGACTACCTAGTGGGGACGGTCGAGCTCGACTTTGCTCTTGATCCCGAGGCGACAAGGGTGAGGTCGAAGCTCCGCCTGCGTCCCAATCCCGAGGCGGCTCTTGGCGGCCGCGCCCTCGTGCTCGACGGCGAAGGTCTGGTGCTGCAGAGCATCGCGCTCGATGGGAAGCCGCTGGGGCTCGGCGATTACAGCCTCGACGAGAAATCCTTGACGATCTCAAATGTGCCGACGCGGCCGTTTATGCTCGAGACCGTCACTCTCTGTGATCCCGAGGCCAATACGGCGCTCTCTGGTCTCTACCGCTCGGGCGGGACCTACTGCACCCAGTGCGAGCCCGAAGGCTTTCGCCGCATTACGTTCTATATCGACCGGCCAGACGTGCTCGCGGTGTACACCGTGCGCATCGAGGCTGACGCCGAGATGGTGTCGGTGCTGCTGTCAAACGGCAACCCGATCGATGCCGGCAAGGTGCCCGGTACTGCCAAGCACTTCGCCGTTTGGCACGACCCCCACCCCAAGCCGTCTTATCTATTTGCGCTGGTTGGCGGCAATCTGGCGCGGGTGCCAAGTGGCTTCACCACCGCATCTGGACGCGATGTGGCACTCAATATCTATGTCGAACCTGGCAAGGAGGATCGCTGCGGCTGGGCCATGGAGTCGCTGAAGCGCGCCATGCGCTGGGACGAGGAGCGCTTCGGACGCGAATACGATCTCGACGTGTTCAATATCGTTGCCGTCAGTGACTTCAACATGGGGGCCATGGAGAACAAGGGCCTCAATATCTTCAACGACAAGCTCGTGCTGGCGCGGCCAGATACTGCGAGCGACGCCGACTACGGCGCGATCGAAGCCGTGATCGCCCACGAATATTTCCACAACTGGACCGGCGACCGCGTCACGTGCCGCGACTGGTTTCAGCTCTGCCTCAAAGAGGGGCTCACCGTGTTCCGCGACCAGGAGTTTACCGCTGACCTGAGGTCGGGGCCGGTCAAGCGCATTCTCGATGTGCGCGCGCTCAAGACCCGACAATTTCCCGAAGATGCCGGCCCGCTTGCCCACCCGGTGCGCCCCGCCTCCTATCTCGAGATCAACAATTTCTATACGGCGACGGTCTACGAGAAGGGCGCCGAGCTCTGCCGCATGTTGCAGACTATGCTCGGCCACGACGGTTTCCGCAAAGGTCTCGATCTTTATTTCGAGCGCCATGATGGCCAAGCGGCGACTGTGGAGAATTTCGTCGCGGCCATGGCCGATAGCTCCGGGCGCGATCTCTCGAAGTTCATGCTCTGGTACAACCAAGCCGGAACGCCGGAACTTGCCTGCTCGATCGACTATGACGCGAAGTCGAAGCAGGCCAAACTTGTCGTCAACCAGGTGGTGCCGTCCACGCCTGGGCAGAGCCGCAAGGAGCCGATGCCGGTCCCACTCAAGCTCGGATTGCTTGGTGCCAACGGCGACGATCTTCCCCTCGCGCTTGTCGATGGGACGCCGCTGGCCGACGGTATGATCGAAGTGACCGGACGCGAGCAGACGTTCACCTTCCGCGATATTCCCACTACGCCGACACCGTCGCTACTCCGCGACTTCTCGGCACCGGTTCGCCTCACCATCAATCTCGATCCTGACCAGATCGAGTTCCTGATGATGCACGATTCCGATCCGTTTAACCGCTGGCAAGCGGCGCAGAGCTACGCGACAAACCTGCTCACCGCCGCGGCACGCGACGGCGGAAAGCTGGAGCCGGTCACTGGCAACCAGGCGAACCGCCTCGCCCAGGCGCTCGGCATTACTGCGTCCGAGGCTTCGCTGTCTACGGCCTATCGCGCAGAGTTCCTCAGGCTGCCAAGCGAATCCGACATCGCTCGTGAGCTTGCTGGCAACGTCAATCCAGATACGGTGCGTAAGGCTTATGACACTTTGCGTGCAACCGTGGGGCGCGAAGTTCGGGCGACTTTGGCGGAGATCTACAACGCCGCAGCCCTGAGCGGCCCCTTCTCGCCCGACGCCGAAAGTGCCGGCAAACGGGCGTTGCGCAGCGCCACTCTTGACCTCCTGGTCGGCACCGGCGAAGTGGCAGAGGTCGTGCGCGGACTTCGTCACTACCGTGAGGCGTCGAACATGACTGATGCCATCGCCGCCCTGTCCATCCTCTCCCACCTTGAAATTGGTGAGGAATTGCTCGCCGATTTCTACGACCGCTGGCAGGACGAGCCGCTCGTTCTCGACAAATGGTTCTCAGTGCAGGCAAGAGCGACACGGCCCGACTCGGTCGAGACGGTGCAGGCGCTCCTCTCCCACTCCAAATTCTCACTGAAGAATCCCAACCGGGTGCGTGCGTTGATCGGCAGCTTCGTGCACGGCAATCCGACCGGCTTCAACCGGGCCGACGGCGCGGGCTACGAGCTGCTATTGGCAACGGCGTTGCAGATCGACAGCTTTAACCCGCATATGGCGGCACGCCTGCTCGGCGCGTTCGAAAGCTGGCGCACCTTCGAGCCCCGCCGCCAGGCTCTTGCCAGGAGCACTCTGCAGCAACTTGCAGCGAGTCAGCTGTCCACAGACAGCTACGAGATCGTCACAAAGACCCTGGACGCCAACTGATTCGACATCCGTCAATCGGTTATTAACCTATTTTCCACAATTTTTCCTTGGACAGTGACAGACTCCGACCTCTCAATTGAGAGCGATTCGGAGATGCGGCAGTTCTCCGGCTCGAGCAGGGGAACCACCCACTAAGGGGGACCGAATGTCGCGGAGCAATTCCGCGCAACAGCCGCTGTTCGCGATCGCGGCGCCAATCTGGCAGGGACTCCGCGGAAGCGTCGGCGGCCATCTACCTAAGACCGAGCTGCTGCGCCGCGCGGTCCCAGTGCTTGTTGCCCTCTTCGCTTCATTCGCAGCCATCGGCCTCGTCACCCAGACGCTTCAGTCTCGGCAATCCGCTTTCGACCTAGCGGAAGAGCGTCTCGCGCTCATGGCTGATCTCACCGCTTCTCGGCTAAAGGACGAGCCGCTGAAGCCGGACAGCGATCGGCAAGCGGCACTTGCCGCGAGCCTGCCCAAGGGCGCAACGCTCGATGAGCGCACGGCGCTCCTCGCCGATGGCGATGGCAACATTCAGGCGCGCGCGCCGCTCATGACGTCGGAAACTGTGAGCCTGCTTGCTATTCTCGGACCGCAGCAACCGCTCACCACCTTTGGCGCCGACGCGGGCGTGTTGCGGATGACCCTCGTCGACGGCACCGACTCCTTCGTCACCGTGCGTGACCTGCCGGAGAAGAACGCGCAGATCGCCTTCATTCAACCGGTGCACGCAGCACTGTCTGACTGGCGCTGGGACGCGAGCCTTGAGATCGCCTTGCTCATCTGCACCGGCCTCGTCCTGGCCTTGCTTGGCGGCGGGGTCTGGTATCTCACTCCCGCCGAGACGCGAAAGGAGGATGATGTAGCGGGCCACCTCACCGAGGCCTTGTCGGCCTGCCCGGTGTGGCGATGGAATCTCGCACGCGGTCACGTTCATTGGTCGGGATCGATGTACCGGCTGCTCGGACGCACGCCGGTCGACGAGACCATGGCCTTCCGCATCATCGCCCAATCGTTGCACCCCGATGACGACCTACGCGCCAGCATCGATCGCCACCTGCGCGGCGGCAAAACGCATTTCGATCAGAGCTTCCGCCTGCGCCACACCGACGGTCATTGGGTGCCGATGCGGCTCCGCGGACACATCACCCGCGACAAGGAGACGGCCGAGCCGCTGCTCACGGCAATCGCCGCAGCAGAGCAACAGGAGAGTTCCGCAACGCCCGACGCCAACGCGCGGCTTCGCGACGCCGTGGAGACAATCTCTGAAGCCTTCGTGCTGTGGGACAATCAAAACCGCCTAGTCATGTGCAATAGCAAGTACCAACAGTTTCACGGTCTTCCCGATGCAGCCATCCGACCCGGCACAACCTATGAGGCGGTCATTGTCGCTGCGGCCGATCCAGTTATTCGCAAGCGCATCAAAGTCGATGGCAGCGACGGCGAAGAGTCCTGCACCTATGAGGCGCAACTCGAGGACGGCCGCTGGCTGCATATCAACGAGCGCCGCACCAGGGATGGCGGCTTCGTCAGTGTCGGCACCGACATCACCATACTGAAAGAGAGCCAGCAGCGCCTTGCCGACAGCGAGCAACAGCTTCGCGCGAGCGTCACCGAGCTCAGGCTATCGCGCCGCGAGCTCGAACAGCAGAAGCAGCAGCTGGTCGATCTTGCCGAGAAATACGCGCTTGAGAAGAACCGTGCCGAGGCCGCCAATCGCGCCAAATCTGAGTTCCTCGCCAATATAAGCCACGAGCTGCGCACCCCGCTCAACGCCGTGATCGGTTTCTCCGAAGTGATGGAGCAAGGCCTGTTCGGCCCGCTCGGCCACCACAAATATCAGGAATACGCCCGCGACATCCATCAGAGCGGCACGTATTTGCTCGAAGTGATCAACGACATTCTCGATATGTCCAAGATCGAGGCCGGACGCATGGCGCTCGATATCGACCATGTCGATGTGGCCGACATTGTCGAGGACAGCATGAAGGTGGTGGCGCAAGCCGCCGCCGAGCGCGACATCGCCCTTTCACGACACGGCCCCTCGAAGCTCATGGTGGAAGCCGACCGGCGTGCGCTGAAGCAGGTGTTCCTCAATCTCCTGTCGAACGCCGTGAAGTTCACCCGCGATGGCGGCAGCGTGGACGTGCATTTGTCGCGAACCCGCGGGCTCGTGCGCATCGCCATAAAGGATACCGGCATCGGCATCCCAGTGGCTGACATCGTCAAGCTCGGGCGTCCGTTCGAGCAGGTCGAGAACCAGTTCTCCAAGAGCCACCAGGGAAGCGGGCTTGGTCTCGCTATTTCCCACGCACTAGTCGAGCTTCATGGCGGAAGTTTGCAGATCAAGAGCCGAGAAGGTCAGGGTACCACCGTCACCTGCACACTGCCGATCAAGGCAGTGACCGAGCAGGACAAGGACGAGGCGGCTACCGCCTGACCTTGGACATCAAACCAGCAGACGGTCATAGAGCGCATGGACGGCACCAAGCGCGTCGCTCAGCATGCCGGCCAACGTCGCGAAGTCAGGCATGTCGGAAGCACGCGCAAGGAGATCCTTCAGCGCAAGCGGCGCCTCGTCCGCCACGAAGGGTCGGTCGAGACAGAGCCGCAAGCATTGCGTCAGCGTGTGATAGAGCGTCGCCGCCGGAATGAGAACTTCGGCGTCTGCCAGAGTAATGACTCGCGCCTGAAGGAGCTTGTTGAGAGCCGCGACGGTATTTTGATCGAGCACTTCCGGATGCTCATGGGCGCCGACAACCTGCAGGAACTGCGTGAGGAACTCGATATCGATCAGCCCGCCTCGCACATTTTTCAGGTCCCAAATATCGCGAGTTCCCTTCTCCTCGTATATCTTCTCCCGCATGCCTCGGACATCGGCGGCGACTTGGGACCGGTCCCGCTTTCGGCGCAGCACCTCACCGATGGTGCGCTTGACGCTCTCCCTGAGATCTGACGGCCCGGAGACCACGCGCGCGCGGGTGAGCGCCAAATGCTCCCAGGTCCAGGCTGAGTTCTGCTGGTAGTCGATGAAGCTGGCGAGCTTGGTGGCGACCGGCCCCTGGCTGCCTGAGGGCCTAAGGCGCATGTCCACCTGATACAGCGAGCCTTCAGCCGTCTGGGCGGACAGCGCGGCGATTAGCCGCTGGGTGAAGCGGGTATAGTACTGGCTGCCCGGGAGGCTCTTCGGTCCAGCCGACTGGGCGCCCTCGCCCGCGAAGTCATAGACGGTGATGAGGTCCAGATCTGAGGCCGCCGTCATCTCGCGGCCGCCGAGCTTCCCCATCGCCACCACCGCCGTTTTTCCATCGGGCATGCGACCGTGCTGACGCTCAAGCTCGGCCTCGACACGCATTGCTAAAGTCTCGATGAGCGTCTCGGCGAGAGTGGCATACGCGGCGCCAGCCTGAGACGCCGAGGCCGTGCCGGAGATCACCCACACGCCGATGAGAAAACCCTGCTCGCGGCCTGCGATGCGGGCGCGGTCAAGCGCGTCCTGATAGTCGGTGGCATGGGTTAGCGCTCTGACCACAAGCTCCTTGAGCCTAGCAGACGTTGGCACCCCACCAAAGAACCCGGGATCGAGCACGGCATCGAGC
>Ga0182039_10001548_pt1 | contig 12290 bp, 9 predicted proteins | sample sta12Can44000111_FD_125975 | JGI IMG/M metagenome (GOLD analysis project Ga0182039, IMG submission 125975) | Lab enrichment of tropical soil microbial communities from Luquillo Experimental Forest, Puerto Rico - statanox.12C.anox.44.000.111 | ecosystem: Environmental > Terrestrial > Soil >...
ACACGAACCGCGAGTCCGCCCGCCATCGTGTCGGCGGAATTGGTGCTGACCGGCTTGCCGGCGGCAAAGGACAGCGCATAAGTCGGGGCGTTAGCGGCGACGACGCCGACAATATCGGCAGTCAGGCCCAGGGCTTCGCGCGCTGCGATCACCCCCGAGATGCCGCTGCCGAGCCCTATCGGCACATAGACCACATCGAGGTCAGCGACGGCGCGAAACAGCTCGAGCCCATAGCTGGCGACGCCACGCACCAGCAGCGCATGATAAGACTCGATGAGGTGAAGCCGTTCGCGGTCGGCCAGATCGACCGCATATTCGTAGGCGGCCTGGAAATCGTGGCCGGCCTCGATGAGGCGCGCCCCAAACGCCGCCATCGCCCGGTTCTTCTCGACGCTGTTGCCATGCGGCGCGACGATCGTCGCATCGATCCCCAACCGGGTGGCGGCAAGCGCTATGCTCTGCCCATGATTGCCGGTGGTCGCGGTCACGACCCCGCGCACCGCCGGATCTGCGCGCCGCAGCTCGTCGAGATAGACAAGTCCGCCGCGGATCTTGAAGGCGCCGATCGGCGTGTGGTTCTCGTGCTTGACCCACAGCTCGGCCCCGACCCGCCGCGACAGCAGCGGCCAGCAATATTGGGGCGTCGGCGGCACCACCTTGTGCACGAATGCCGCCGCCGTCTCCAATACCTCGAGAGGAATCATCATCAATATCCTCGCTGCGCGTTGACCCGGTTCTGCAGCGGAAGACCTGCCTCAAAGCGTCGGATGTTGTCGAGGATGATCGGCGCGGCCGTCGGCGGGTTGGTCAACGCCGCGACGTGCGGGGTAACGACGATGCGCGGATGGCGCCAGAACGGATGAGCCGGCGGCAGCGGCTCGTCGCGAAATACGTCGAGCACCGCGGCCGAGAGCTGACCGCTGCTGAGCGTCGGGACGAGGTCGTCCTCGACAAGGTGAGCGCCGCGACCGGCGTTGATCAGTCCTGACCCCTTCGGCAAGAGCCCGAAATTGCGAGCGCACAATATCCGTTCCGTCTCGGCGGTCAGCGGCAGCAGGCAGACGAGAATCTCGCTGCGGGCGAGCAGCCCCGGCAGACCCGCCGGGCCGGCGTAGCCGGCAAAGCCGTCGACGGCCTTTTCCGTCCGGCTCCAGAACGCGACATCAAAACCCAGCGCCTTGAGCTTGCGTCCGGCGTCCTGTCCCATCTGGCCAAAACCAAGAATGCCGACCGGCCGCTCTGCGGCATTCTTGTGCTCGAGCTCGCGCCAGATCCCCGCCGCCTGCTGGGCGCAGTATTCGAGATCCCGGCGGTGCAGCCGCAATACCTGCAATGCGACGTACTCGCTCATCGTATCGGTCATGTAAGGGTCGACGAGGCGGATGATCGGTACACGACGAGGCAGCTGCGGGTCGCACAGGATGTGGTCGACCCCCGCGCCCAACGAGAGAATCAGCTTGAGGTTCGGCAGTGAGGCCAGCAGCCCCGGCTCGGGGCGCCACACCAGCGCGTAGTCTATATTTCGCGGGTCGCCGATCTCCGGCCACACGCGTATTTCGAGCGCGGGCATGAGCCGCGCGAGCTGTGGCGCCCAGCGCGCCTCGGAATCGACGGAGGAGCGGAACAGCAGCGCCATCGCCTCACCTTATGAAGAAGCCGGGTCGAAGCCCGACAATATAAATCCCTTAGACCGGCGAGATGAAGACAAGTGCCGGCCTTATCCTCGCTGATCTAAATCAAGGCGAGAGTGCGGGTTCCCGGTATCCTGATCGCCGATATCTCCGATGACAGGACAGGGCGGTCATGAGTTACAAAGATCTGCTCGTCGTTCTCGACGCCGGCGCGCCGGCGCGCGGACGCATCGACGTGGCCGCGGCGCTCGCCGAGCGTTTTGCTGCACATCTCGCCGGGCTCTACCCGCTGCCGATCCCGCAGCGCCCCCGGGAACTCGGCTATTTCGATCCCGCCATGCTCGATCCGTTCTTCGCGGAGGCGCGGGAACGGGCGCGCGATGCCGCCGACGAGGTGCGGGAGCGGTTCGAACACATCACCAAGCTGCGCGGCGTTACGGCCGAATGGCGGCTGATTCCCGAGGGCCCAGAGGCGGATCCGGCCGTCCACGCCCGCTATGTCGATCTGACCATTCTCGGTCAGCTCGATCCCGATCGCGGCGAGGCCGAAATCATCGATCGCCGCCCGGAACAGGTCGCGCTCGCCTCCGGCCACCCTGTCCTCGTCGTCCCTTATGCCGGGCGATTCGAGAATGTCGGGCGGCGCGTCGTGGTCGGGTGGAGCGCCACGCGGGAGGCCGCCCGCGCGGTCAATGATGCGATGCCGCTGCTGATGGCCGCCGACGTCGTCAACGTGTTGACGATCGATGCCCACGAGGCGCCGCGGGGCCACGGCGCGTTGCCCGGCGCCGATATCTCGCTGCATCTGGCGCGCCATGGGGTCAAGGCCACAATCGAGCAGACGGTGTCGGGTGACCTTTCAGTCGGAGATACGTTACTCTCGCGCGCCGCGGATCTCGGCGCCGATCTCTTGGTAATGGGCGCCTACGGCCATTCTCGGCTCCGAGAGCTGTTGCTCGGCGGCGCGACCCGCACGCTGTTGCGCAGCATGACCCTTCCTGTGCTGATGTCTCACTGATCCTTCCCTGCGCCCCCGTTCTTCCCCCCCGAGGAGAGGCATGGACCGGCAGTCGAAAGGGTGAGGGGCGCCAGCGCTGCCTCTGGTAAGAAGCACTCGATTGTCTCGCCAACTCGCAGGCGGCTACTGTAGGGCCACGGGGCCACAGGAGGGCAATATGGACGGTACCACCGAGCTGCTCGAGGCCGACCGACGGTATCTGGTTCACCCGCTGCATCATCCCAATGACCACCGCCAGCCGCTCCTCGTCGTCGAGGGAAAGGGCGCGATGCTGCGCGACGCCGACGGCCGCGAATACATCGACGGGCTGTCGGGGCTGTGGAACGTCAATATTGGCCATGGGCGGGGCGAGCTGGCTGACGCTGCGAGCGCGCAGATGCGCCGGCTCGCCTTCGCCTCGGCTTATACGGGCGCGACAAACGAGCCGGCGGTGCGTCTCGCCGAAAAGATCGTCGGCCTCGCCTATCCGCGTTCCGCCGCGGTGTATTTCACGACCGCTGGCGCTGAATCAAATGAATCCGCATTCAAATTCGCGCGATATTACTGGAAGGTCAAAGACAAACCACGGAAAACCAAGATCATCTCGCGTATTCACGCCTATCACGGGGTCACGATGGCGGCGATGAGCGCTACCGGCATGACGTCCTACCGCAACATGTTCGGGCCGCTCGTGCCGGGTTTCATTCAAGTGGCGCCGCCCTACGCCTATCGCTGGACCGGCAACGAGGAGGCTGGGATTGGTGCCGCCGACGCGGTCGAAAGAGCGATCCTCACCGAGGAACCCGACACCGTCGCCGCGGTTATCGCAGAGCCGGTGATGGGGGCGGGTGGAGTGATCGCGCCGCCTCCCTCTTATTTTCCGCGGTTGCGCGAAATTTGCGACCGTCACGATGTCCTGCTGATCGCCGACGAGGTGATCACTGGCTTCGGCCGCACCGGCCGATGGTTTGCGCTCGGCCATTGGGGCGTCGAGCCCGACCTCGTTTCTTTCGCGAAGGGCGTGACGAGCGGCTATCTGCCGCTGGGCGGCGTCATCGCGTCAAAAGACGTGCACGCGGCGATCGAGAGCGCGCCGGCCGACCGCAGATTCATGCACGCGGCGACGTATTCCGGCCACCCCGTCTGTTGCGCGGTCGGTTTGCGCAATGTCGAGATCATTGAGCGCGAGGGCCTCGTCGAGCGCGCCGCGGTCATGGGCCCGCGTCTGCTGGCGGGCCTCGGGGGGCTGCGGGACTTGCCGATGGTCGGCGACCTGCGCGGGCTCGGCATGATGTGCGGCATCGAGCTCGTCGCCGACCGCAACACCAAGGCTCCGGCGCTCGGGCTTGGGGCGCGTGTTCTGCGCGAGGCGCTGGCGCGCGGTCTGTTGCCGCGCGTCCGTCCGGGCAGCGCCGACCCGCCTATCGGCGATACGATCTGCCTCGCACCGCCGCTGATGACCCCGGCTGATGTGCTCGAGCGCATCCCCGTGATCTTGCGCGAAGCGCTTGTCGCCGCGACGAACTGAAATGGCGACACGCACGATCGGCATCGTCATCGAGGGAGCCACCGGACGGCTCGGCTCGACGCAGCATCTGCGCTCGCTGATGGCGATCCGCAATGAAGGCGGGCTGGTGCTCGGCAATGGCGATCGCCTGCTGCCGGAGCCGTTATTGATTGGGCGCAACCCCGAAAAGCTTGCAGCTCTAGCGGCCGCGAATGGTGGGCTCAGGTGGAGCACCGACCGCGACACGAGCCTCGCCGACCGCGATATTGCCATCTATTTCGACGCCAGCGCCACCGGCGGACGGGCGGTGCGCACCAGTGCCGCGCTCGAGGCCGGCAAGCATGTCTATCTCGAAAAACCGATCGCCGAGAGCCTTGGCGAAGCAGTCGACTTGACGCGCCGCGCCGAGCGCGCCGGCCTCAAAGGCGGTGTCGTGCAGGACAAATTGTTCCTGCCTGGGCTCCTAAAATTACGCAAGCTCTACGAGACCAATTTTTTCGGCCGCATCCTGTCGATCCGGCTCGATTTTGGTTGGTGGGTGTTTGACGGCACGCCCTACCCGGCGCAGCGGCCGAGCTGGAATTACCGTAAGGAGACCGGGGGCGGGCTGGTCCTCGATATGTTCGCGCATTGGCGCTACATCTTCGATCGGCTGCTGGGCGAGATCAAAGCGGTGTCGTGCCGGCACATGACGGCGCTGCCCGAGCGGCGCGACGAAATTGGCCAGCGGTACAGTGTCGATGTCGAGGACACCGCCTTCGCGATCTTCGAACTGCCAGGCGGTGCGCTGGCGCAGGTCAGCTCCTCCTGGGCGAGCCGAGTCAAGCGCGACGACCTGTTGCAGATCCAGGTCGACGGCACTTTGGGCTCGGCAGTCTGCGGTTTGCACCGCTGCTTCGTGCAGCCGCTGGTCGCCACGCCGAAACCGTTCTTCGATCCCGAGCGGCCCCCGCCAATGAACTTCGACGCGCAATGGCAGGAAATGCCCGACATCGAACCGGTGCGCAACGGCTATCGCGACGGCTGGGAGCTGTTCCTGCGGCATATCGCCGAGGATGCGCCATTCCCGTCACCCTTTCTAGAGGGCGCCAAGAGCGTCCAGCTCGCCGAGGCTTGCCATCGAAGCAACCACGAGCGGCGCTGGATCGAGTTGCCTCCGTTGACTATAGGATAAACGAGGTACTGCAGTGACGGACCGTTCGGTCATCGGCGACGCCCCGAAGCGCCGCGAGGATTTGCGTTTCCTGACCGGCCAGGGGCACTATCTCGATGATCTAGCGTTCGATGGTCTGGTGCACGCAGTCGTGCTGCGCTCACCGCACGCACATGCGGGGATCGAGCGCATCGACACTGAGGAGGCGCGGGTGATGCCGGGAGTGCTCGCGGTATTGACCGCCGAGGAGGTGCATGCCGACGGCTTGCGTCCATTGCGGCCGACGGCCGAGGTGAACGTGCAGACCGGCGAACCATTCGCTTTCGCCACGCAGCCGATTTTGGCCGAGGGCAAAGTCCGCTACGTCGGTGAGCCGGTTGCGTTGATCGTCGCCGAGAGCCGCACCCAGGCGCTCGACGCTGCCGAGCAGGTGGTTGTCGACTACGCGCCCTTGCCCGCAGTGATGACCGCGGCGGCCGCGCGGACGCCCGGTGCGCCCGAACTGTCTGCTGAAGTCCCGGGCAATGTCTGCTTCGACTGGTGCACCGGAGACACAGCGGCGGTGGCGGCGGCTTTCGCGGCAGCGACGCATGTCGTCGCGCTGGAACTCGACAATCACCGCATTCTCACCAATCCGATGGAGCCGCGCGGCATCATTGGCGTCTGGGATGCGCAGACTGGCCGGTATACGGCTCATGTGTCGAGCCAGAGCATCCATGCCACGCGCGACAACACGGCGCGCGCATTGGGCGTGGCCCCGGCGGCGGTGCGGTTTGTCGCGCCCGATGTCGGCGGCGGCTTCGGCGCCAAGAATTTCATCTATCCCGAGCACGTATTAATGCCGTGGGCGGCGCGGCGTGTCGGCCGGCCCGTCAAATGGATCGCCACCCGCAGCGAGGGTTTTCTCTCCGACCACCAAGCGCGCGACCACCAGGCTGAAGCCGCACTGGCGCTCGATGCCAGTGGCCGCTTTCTGGCCTTGCGCGTCACCAGCGTCGCCAATGTTGGCGCCTATCTGCTGAGCGCCGGCGGAGTGCAGACATTCCAATACGTCCATCTGCCGGGGACAGTCTATCGCATCCCGGCGATCGAGCTGCGGATCAGCGGGGTTTTGACCAATACCGTACCGATCGGCGTAAGCCGTGGGCCTGGTTTTGCAGAGGCGGTCAATATCATCGAGCGGCTGATCGATCGGGCGGCTGGACAGTGCGGTTTCGACCGCGCTGAGCTCAGGCGCATCAACATTGTGCCGGCCGAGGCTATGCCGATGACCAATGTCTTCGGCAACACCGTCGACAGCGGCGCCTTCGCCGAGACCTTCGACTGCGCCCTCGCCGCCGCCAATGTCAAGCGCTTTGCGGAGCGGCGCGAGGACAGCGCAGCGCGCGGGTTGTTGCGCGGTCTCGGCTTTGCCTATCACATCAAAGGCACCGGCGGCTCCCCGCATGAGAATGTCGATATCCGCTTCGAGCCGGACGGTACCGTGTCGCTGATCACCGGCACGCAGACGATCGGGCAGGGCCACGAGACGACCTTTCCGCAGATCCTCGTCGACCGCCTCGGGCTGCCGAACGAGCGCATTCGACTGGTGCAAGGCGACACCGATCTGATCCCGGCGGGCGGCGGGCACGGCAGCTCGCGCGCGACCTATATGGGCGGCACGGCGATCTGGCGCGCCGCCGACGAGATCATCGCCAAAGGCGCGCGCATCGCCGCCGAGGCGCTCGAAGCCGCAGAAGCCGATATCCTTTTCGGGGACGGAAGCTTTGTCGTTGCCGGCACCGACCGCGCGCTGGCGTTGCTCGAAGTAGCCGCGATTGCGCGCGCCAAAGGCGCACCCCTCGACACCTACCATCATTGGACGCGCGAGTGGATGACCTTCCCCAACGGCGCCCATGTCGCGGAGGTCGAGATCGACCGCGATACCGGCGAGGTGAGCCTTGCCCGCTACACCGCCATCGACGATTACGGCGTGCTCGTCAACCCGATGGTCGCCGCCGGCCAGGCGCATGGCGCGATCGCACAGGGCATCGGCCAGGCATTGCTCGAGCACGCTGTCTATGACCCGGGCTCGGGTCAGCTCGTGGCCGGCTCGTTTCTGGACTACGCGTTGCCCCGCGCCGGCGACCTACCGTCATTCGAGCTCGGCTTCAACGGCACCCGCTGCACGACCAACCCGCTCGGCGTCAAAGGCTGCGGCGAGGCCGGCGCCGTCGGCGCGTTCCCCGCCGTCACCAACGCCATCCTCGACGCGCTGGCGCCCTTGGGCGTCACCGGCCTCGCCGGTCCCGCCACCCCGCACCGCGTCTGGCAAGCGATGCGGGGCTGACCCCTCCGACTTATGCGTCGGTTATCCTTGCGGGAAGAAGGAACCGTTTCGCTCCCGACCAATTTCGGCGAACGCGCTGGACGACGTTGCCAGCGGATCGGATTCGAAGATGTAGTCGCCGACCTCGGCGGTCCACTCCATCTGCGCCTTGTTGCGGATGAATTCGCCAGCGAAACCGCCATAAACAGGGTCGATGTTGCGGATGTGCACCCGCTGGTCGACGCCGCTCCAAACGACCCGGAAAGACACCGATCCTGTTGGCAGAGGCGACGGTGGAGGGCCGAACAACGCATTGATGATGTTGCCATAATCGAAAACCGGCACATCGAACCCGCGCAGGGAGGCGCTGCCTTTGCCCAATTCGACCTCGACGCTGTCCTCGGGCAGCTCGATCGTCCAGAACAGGCCCAATGGTGGAAAAGTACTCGGGTTGAAGTCGTGGATCTGAGTCGGTGTCTGATCGCTCGCACGGAGCTGATAGACGTCCACTCAGACCAGCGCGAATGTTCCGTCGTGTATTCGCCCATCAGCGCCACGGAAAACGCCCTGCATGAACCGCATGTCGGAATTTGTGAAGGGCAGCCGCAGGGTCTCACCTGTTTGGGTATTGGTCTGCGTCACCATCCCGCTGATGTAGGCCAGACCGACAGAGCCGTCGAGATTGGCGATCGTGATTGGCTCGGCATCGATTGGATCAATCGAGTTCGGGCCGAACACGTGGAACGAACCGCCAAGAAACGGCGAACCACCAGGGATCGGCACCGGCGCGAATGACGCTCTCGTATCAGCCAGTCCTGGCTTGAATAGGCCGGAGCCGAGCGCACCACCCAGCACCGCTGTCCCGGCCGCGGCACGGGCAAACTGACGCCGTGTCATGCTTGGCTGGCATTGGTGGGCCGCACCGACGGTGTGATTGGCAGCCCTCCAGGCTGCAAGTGAACGAAAATTCATCGTCTCCCTCCCTCATCGGTCTGCAAAGGGCGAGAGTGCGTTCGCGGTCAAACTGAGTCTGCAAAGCGGGTCTAAAAAGTTGCAAAAAATTGCAAAACCATAGGAAAACCTCTGCGCCTCACCCGATCTCCGTTGATGTGATCGTGTAGGCGAAGCCCTCCGGATCGAGAGAATCCTTAGAGCCGTTCGTGGTCTCTGCATAAGGATACATCAGGAAGCCGATCGGCCCATCTTGTTGTCCTGGCAGTTTAAAGTCGCGTGCGTAGTTAAATCCGACCCAGTTCATCTCCCAGTTACCGAACAGCCGCTCGCGCAGCGCCCTAACCTTGTCGCTGTCAACGGGAAGGTTCTCCTCCAGTACGACCTTGCGAACGTCGGCGGGGTCGACTGGAAACCACCCCCGGGTGTCGATGTAGACCTCGGCACGGCAATGCTGCGCCTTGGTGATATCGCCGGACTTTCCGAGCGATTTCGTCAATTTCGAGTCCGCCACTCTGATGCCGAAGAAATCTCGCGCCGGCAGCCCCACCGCTCGCGCCAGCCCCACAAACAGCGAATTGATGTCGGCGCGCTTGCCACCCAAATCAGCGGACTCCAGCATGAACGCAATGTTCCCAAAACCGCAGCCGCGTGTCTCCGCGCGGCGGAACGTGTTGTCGACGATCCAGTCATAGATCGCCCGCGCCTTGTCCAGCGGTGCGGTGCGGGCGCCGACGATCTCGCGCGCCTTTGCCAAGACGATGCCATCGCTCGGCGAGCTCGCAGTGGGCTTGAGATATTCGGCCAATTCGTCGTGCGAGGCATCAGGATAAAAACCTGAGCGGTCGCGGGTTGCCACCTGGGCGGTGATCTCGATCTCCCGAGCTATCTTCGGGTCGATCCAAATGGCTGAGACGATCGGCGCCCGCGAAGCCGCTTCCCACAGGACGTGAGTGGCGACCGGCGAACGCCAACTGAGATCGAGAACCCGCTGGTAGTCGAGCGCATCCTGCGGCACCGGCACCCATAACCGCACCTTGGTATCGGCATCCGAATCTTTGATATTGATGCGATAGGTGATCTCAAATTGGCGCCAGCCCGTCTCCGCGGTATGCGCGTGCCGCCCCACCGTACCGACGATCCCGGCCGCCGCCACGCTCTTGATGAAGTCGCGTCGTTGCATCGAGCCGTCTCCCCTTGCGCTGATTGCGTCTCAAAGAGCACTCAAGCTGTTACTACGATTGCGAGAGGATGCTTCGGTGCTCCTGCGGGCATTGCAAACCTGGGCGGAAAACTCGCGAAAATACGAAACTTAAAGGGAGACTTTCCCCAGACCGCTCACCCGGTCACACCTTCAACTCGCGCTTGAGCTCCTCGAAGAAGCGCCAATCCGTCCGCTCGGCGATGATCTTCTGCGGCGTGGATGTGATGAGACCGACATCGCGCAGCCGCAGCGCATAATAGCGTACGGAATCCTCCGCGTCGTAATCCCGCCACCGGTCATAGTGGATCTCCTGCAGTGCCTCCAAGGCGTGATCGTACCGGCCTGCAAAGCCCGCATCGACGATCCGCCGCGCGACGAGCGCTGGCTCATTGGCGCGAGATCCGCGGCCTTGAGAATAGCGCGGATTACCCGCTTGGTCGCAATCGGGTATTTGCGGACATAGTCACGGTTTCCGCCAAGCATGCAGCAGAAGTACTGTGACCAGGGGTGATCTTCCGCAGTGCTGAACAAGACGTGGCCAAAACGCCGCGCGCGGAGCTCTTGCGAGAATGGGAAGGCCGACAGGAAAGCATCCGTCTTTCCGTCGAGAAACAGCGCCATTGGCTGAGAGGACTCGATCCAGGCGATATCCTTATTCGGATCGAGGCCGACCTGCGCAGCGGTCAGAGCGAGGACCGCGTACTGCGGCCAATAGCCGGTGTACACCGCAACGCTCTTGCCTTTCAGCTCGACAATGCTGCGGATCCCCTCCCTTGCGAATAATTCGTAGCAGCCGACATGCACGCCGGCGAGCAGCGTGAGCGCGCTGCCGCGGTCGAGTGCAAAGATGTGGTCCGACACAAAGTCCAGGCCGAAGTCGTATTCGCCGGTCGCGATCGCGCCCGCGATGTTCATCGTCGTCGAGTCGACATACTCGACATCGGTGAACCCCTCGGCGCGCAACAGTCCCTCGGCGACGTACTGAGGCGCGAGGCAAACCCCCAGTGTCTTGAACAGGCGGACTTTGGTGGTTTCGAGCGCGCCTTCCGCAGCCGATACCGGCCGCGCGCGGAGCAGGCCTGCAGTTCCCGCCAGAGAGAGCGTGGTCATAAAGCGGCGTCGAGTCCGCTTCATCCCCATGTTGATCCTCCCTTCGCCACTCGGTTCTGACATCGCGAGAGTATGCTCCGGCGAAGCTGCAAAGGCGGCAGAAAAAGTTGCAAAAAATTGCAAAAATTAACCAGATCAGGTATCTTTCGGCCGCGATCGAGCGCTTGGTTCGCCGCACGGGAAGCGAGAACATGGAGGAGCCTGCCGGGACCGAGGTCGTACGGTTTAGCGGCTTCCGGTTCGACCGGCGTCGCGGGGTGCTGTCGCGTCAAAATGAAGACGGTGAGTTCTTCCCGGTCCCCGTCGGCTCGCGCGCCCTCGATATTCTCGGTTTGTTGATCGATCGGCACGGGGAACTCGTCTCAAGGGACGAAATCCTGAACACTGTCTGGCCGGGGGTTGTCGAAGGCGCCAATGTCACGGTGCAAATCTCGGCGCTGCGCCGCGCCCTCGACGAAGGCCGGTCCAATGGAACCCTGATCCAAACCATCCCGGGACGCGGTTATCGCTTTGTCGGGGCAGTGGCGCAGCCTATCTCTGAGGCGCAGCCTCGAATCTCACCTGTCGATGAAAGGCCATTAGCCACAACTCCGTTGCCGCCCGAACCAATCTCGCGCTCTTCTCGTGCACCACGCCTATCCATCGTCGTGCTGCCCTTTGTCAACCTCGGCACCGACACCGACCAGCAGTATTTCGGCGATGCGATTACCGACGACATCACGACCGACCTGTCGCGGCTCGCCGACATGGTCGTGATCTCGCGCAACACTGCTTTCACCTACAGAAACAAACCGATCGACACCAAACAGATCGGCCGCGAGCTTTCTGTCCGCTATGTGCTCGAAGGGAGCGTGCGCCGCTCGGGCAACCAGGTCCGCGTCAACGCGCAGCTGGTCGACGCCGAGACCGATACGCATCTGTGGGCGGAGCGGTTCGAGGGCGATACCGCCGACCTGTTCGCGCTGCAGGATGAGATCACGGCCCGCATCGCCGTCGCACTCAATCTCGAGCTGATCGGCGCTGAGGCGGCTCGGCGAAGCGAGCATCCGGACGCCTTGGATTTGCTGTTGCGCGCCCGCGCCACGGCAATCAGGCCGGCTACCCCCGAGATCCGCGCTGAGCGGATCGCGATACTTGAGCGCGCCTTGGCGATCGATCCGGGATCGATCGAAGCGCAGAGCTGGTTGGCAAACGCGCTCGGCGGCCGTGTGGCCGCCAACATGACCGAGACGCCCGAGGCCGATCTCGCGCGCGCCGAGGAGCTGGTCGCGCGAGCGCTGGCGGCGTCGCCGCGATGCGCGGCGGCGCACAACGCCAGGGGCCAGCTATTGCGCGCGCAGGGCCGCTTTGCCGAGGCGATCCCCGAATACGAGACGGTGCTCGCATTGGACCGCAACTGGGTCAACGCCTATTTCGGTCTCGGCCAATC
>Ga0182039_10001551_pt1 | contig 12287 bp, 9 predicted proteins | sample sta12Can44000111_FD_125975 | JGI IMG/M metagenome (GOLD analysis project Ga0182039, IMG submission 125975) | Lab enrichment of tropical soil microbial communities from Luquillo Experimental Forest, Puerto Rico - statanox.12C.anox.44.000.111 | ecosystem: Environmental > Terrestrial > Soil >...
GCGCCTTAACTTCAATCGTGACATCCGCGAACTGCCCGTGCCCGCCGCTCTGACGTTTGAAGCGGGAATGCTGCTGGGCGCCGTGCCGGATCGTCTCTTTATAGGGAACTGCCGCACGCCTTCCATTGACTGCGAGGTTATGGCGATTGCGCAGCCGATCGATAGCGATCTGGAGATGGATGTCGCCCTGCCCCCATAGTACCATTTCCTGTGTATCGGCATTCTGCTCGAGTTCCAGGCTTGGATCCTCCTCGACCAGCTTGCCGATAGCACCGGTCAGCTTGACGTCGTCTTGGCGTCGTTCCGAAGTGATCGCTAAACCGAACACCGGCTGCGGACGGTCCGGTCGCGCCAGCGGCTCGGCCTTGCCCGATGGCGTCAGTACCGTGCCCGTGGCAACCTCCTCCATGCGGGTCATTCCGACGACTTCGCCGGCTTGGGCGGAGGGTACCTTTTCCTGCTGAGCGCCCGTCAGCCGTAAGAGCCCCGCCACCCGGCTGCCATTCAGCACCATCCCCTCCGAGATCGTGCCGCGCCAGATGCGGGCTAAGGAGAGCTTCCCGGTATGCGGTAGATGATAGGTCTTGAACACCTGCGCCAAGGGCTCGCCTTCCGGGGCGATCCCCAGCCGTTCCGCGGTCTCTCGCGGCGACGGCGCCTCGTGGCGCAGAGCCTTCCACAACCGGCGAATACCATGATCGGCAAACGCTGAGCCGAGAAACACGGGCACAACCTGGGCGCCTTTCAGCGTGCGCGTGAGGTGGCGATAGATTTCGTCCTTTGGCGGCTCGACTTCTTCGAGTAGCTGCTCCAACAGCGCGTCATCGAAATCCGCAAGTTTCTCGATGAGACCGGCGCGGGTCGCCCGCTCCTGATCCCAGAAATCATCCGGCAGCGGGATCAGATCCGACGGCTGTCCCGGGCGGTAACGGTAGGCGCGCTCGCTGACCAGGTCGACATAACCAGTGATCTCGGAATCAGGCCCACGGAGCGGCACCTGCCGCAGTACTAAGGGACGCTCAGACACCGACTGCAAGGCGGCGAGCAGATCCCGCACCCGCGCGTTCGCGGTGTCCATCTTGTTGATGAAAATCATGTGCGGGATTTTATGGCGATCGAGAAACCGCAGGAGGGCGCTGATCGTCAACGCGCGCTCGACTTCGGGTTCGACCACCACGACCGCGACGTCGCTCGCCAGCAATGCTCCCTGCGCCTCGTAGAGCAGCTCGACAGAGCCGGGACAGTCGAGGATCGTCCAGGGGTCACCGAGGAAGGTTGCATTTGCGACATTGAGTTCGGTCGACATTTGCCGAGCGCGCGCTTCCGGCGCGTGATCCCCGACAGAATTTCCGTCGCGCACGCTGCCTCTCCGAGTGGTGTTGCCGCTCGCGTGAAGCAAGGCCTCCAGGAGGGTTGTCTTGCCGGAGAGGTAGGGTCCGATCAGGGCCGCACAGCGCGGTGCGGCGGTCGTATTGGCCGTATTGGCCATAGGCGCCTCCATCATCTTGGGAGGCGATCGCCGGAAGCCGGGACAGGAGGCCCGGCGGCGCCTCTATCTCTCCTTGATCGTTGCGCCCGGACGAGCGGATGGCAATCGAAATTTACAGGAGTGTGACGGTATCGCGTCCATGCGGTATCCGCGCGCGAGTGCTAGGCGGCCAGTGCGCGGCATGCGCGACCGATGCGTTCGCAGGCCTCGCGCAACACCTCCGTCGAAGTCGCATAGGAGACCCGGAAATGCGGCGCCAGACCAAAGGCCCCCCCATGCACCACCGCGACCCCAGTTTCCTCCAACAGATAGCGGACGAAATCCTCGTCGTTCGCGATCGTCTGGCCAGCCGGAGTCCGCTTGCCAATCACGCCGGCGCAGGACGGGTATACATAAAAAGCGCCCTCGGGCCGCGGGCAAAACAGACCCGGGATGCGGTTCAGCATATCCACGACCAAATCCCGCCGTTCCTTGAAGCTGCGGTTATGGATCGGGATGAAATCCTGCGGCCCGGTCAGCGCCTCGATCGCCGCGGCCTGGCTGATTGAGCACGGGTTGGCGGTCGAGTTCGACTGGATCGCGCCCATCGCCTTGATCAGCGCCTTTGGGCCGCCGCCGTAACCGATCCGCCACCCTGTCATGCAATAGGTCTTCGAGACACCGTTGACGGTCAGCGTGCGCTCGTACAGGCGCGGCTCGACCTGAGCGATCGTCTTGAATTCGAAATCGTCGTAGACGAGGTGCTCGTACATGTCATCGGTCATCACCCAGACATGCGGGTGGCGCAACAAAACCTCGGCAACACCTTTCAGATCGGCTTCGGTATAGGCGGCGCCACTGGGGTTCGACGGCGAATTCAAAATCAACCATTTGGTCCGCGGCGTGATCGTCGCGTCGAGATCCTCGGGACGCATTTTGAAGCCGTTGTTCTGCGGACACGCGACTGCGACAGGCGTCCCCTCGCACAACAGAACCATCTCGGGATAGGAAACCCAGAACGGCGCCGGGATGACGACCTCGTCCCCGGGATTGATCGTAGCAATGAGCGCATTGTAAAGCACCTGCTTGCCGCCCGAGCCGATCGTGATCTGCGACGTCTCGTAGTCGAGGTCGTTCTCGCGCTTGAACTTGCCGCAAACCGCGCGTTTCAGCTCGATCGACCCGTCAAACACGGTATAGCGCGTCTCGCCGCGCCGCATCGCCGCAATCGCCGCCTCTTGTATATTCGCCGGTGTATCGAAATCGGGCTCACCCACGGACAGACTGATGATATCGCGCCCCGCCGCCTTTAATTCCGTGGCGAGAGCGGTCATCGCCATGGTTGGCGAGGGTTTGACGCGGACAAGACGATCGGCAAGAAAGGACATGACAGGCCGTACCCAAACGGGAAAAACTAGGCACCCTAATGTGCGACCTGCTTCTTGTGAAGCCGTCCCTAGCTATATCCCGCGCTTACCTGACGGCGATTTACCGGAGCCCAGAGGCGGTCGTTCGGAAGGTGGGAAGCTCGCCCGGCATAGATTCGTTCGCTGATATCGCGCGCGCTTCGCCTAACCTATATACCACTGACAGCCTTGCTTACCCGGTGCCCGGCATGAAATCGGCTGACGCTCTCGATTTGATAACGATGCTGCCGCTGATGGCCGCCGAGCGCCCGCAGAGCGATATCGGCCGGCCGTTTCAGCTCCAGTCCGATTTCCAGCCGGCGGGTGATCAGCCGCAGGCGATCGAGGAGTTGTGCCAGGGTATCACCGGCGCCGAGCGCGACCAGGTGCTGCTCGGTGTTACGGGCTCGGGCAAGACCTTCACGATGGCGCATGTCATCGAGCGTACCGGACGCCCCGCGATCATTCTCGCACCCAACAAGACGTTGGCCGCCCAGCTCTACGGCGAGATGAAGAGCTTTTTCCCGGAGAACGCGGTCGAATACTTCGTCTCGTATTACGATTATTACCAGCCAGAGGCCTATGTTCCGCGCACCGACACCTATGTCGAGAAAGAATCGTCGCTGAACGAGCAGATCGACCGGATGCGGCACTCGGCGACGCGGGCGATCCTCGAACGCCGCGACGTCATCGTCGTCGCTTCGGTTTCCTGCATCTACGGTATCGGCTCGGTCGAGACCTATTCGCAGATGACCCTGTCGCTTGCCAAGGGCGACCGGATCAACCGCACCCAACTGCTCGCCCGCTTCGTCGAATTGCAGTACCGCCGCAACGACCACAATTTTTTCCGCGGCTCGTTCCGGGTCCGCGGCGACACGATCGAGCTGTTCCCGGCGCATTACGAAGACCGCGCCTGGCGGCTCTCGCTGTTCGGCGACGAGATCGAGGCGATCCACGAGATCGATCCGCTGACCGGCGAGAAGACCGCGACATTGCAGTCGATCAAGGTCTACGCCAACAGCCACTATGTCACGCCGCGCCCGACCCTGCTGCAGGCCATCGAGCAGATCAAGCGCGAACTCAAGATTCGCCTGCACGAGTTCGCGACCGAGGGCAAATTGCTGGAGGCGCAGCGCCTTGAGCAGCGTACCACCTATGATCTCGAAATGATTGAAGCGACCGGCAGCTGCGCCGGGATCGAGAATTACTCGCGCTACCTGACCGGTCGTAAGCCGGGAGAGCCGCCGCCCACTTTCTTCGAATACATGCCGCGCGACGCGCTCGTCTTTGTCGACGAAAGCCACGTTACGGTGCCGCAGCTTGGCGGCATGTTCCGTGGCGACTGGATGCGTAAATCGACCCTCGCCGAGTATGGTTTCCGCCTGCCTTCCTGCACCGATAACCGCCCGCTGAAATTCGAGGAATGGGATGCGATGCGGGGCCAGACGGTTTTTCTCTCCGCCACCCCCGGCCCATGGGAAATGCAACGTGCAGGTGGTGTCTTTGTCGAACAGATCGTACGGCCCACAGGCCTCGTAGACCCGCCCTGCATCATCCGCCCGGTCGAACACCAGGTCGATGATTTGATGGCAGAATGCCGGGAAGAGGCTCTGCGCGGCCGCCGCGTCATGGTCACGACCCTAACAAAAAAGATGGCCGAGGCGTTGACCGAGTATCTACACGATGCCGGGTTGCGCGTGCGCTACATGCACTCCGATGTGGACACACTCGAGCGCATCGAGATCATCCGCGACCTCCGACTCGGCGTCTTTGACGTGCTGATCGGCATCAACCTCCTGCGCGAGGGACTCGACATCCCAGAGTGCGCGCTGATGGCGGTGCTCGACGCTGACAAGGAGGGCTATCTGCGCTCACGAACCTCGTTGATTCAAACCATCGGACGGGCAGCTCGCCACATCGACGGCCGGGCAATCCTTTACGCCGACCGGATGACCGACAGCCTGAAAGCGGCGATCGACGAGACCAACCGGCGCCGGGAAAAACAGCAGGCTTACAATGCGGCTCACGGGATCACCCCGGAAAGCGTGCGCCGCGGGATTTCCGACATCCTCCAAAGCGTCTATGAGCGCGATCATGTGACGTTTGGGCTTTCGGAGGGCGAGGAGGAGCACTACCAGGACGCCGATGTCAACACAGTGATTTCTGATCTCGAAAAGCGCATGCGCGACGCCGCCGCCGATCTTGAATTCGAGGAGGCGGCAAGGCTGCGCGACGAGATCCGCCGGCTCGAGCAGATCGATCTTGGGCTTCCAGCAGAGCTGCCGGCGGGACAAGCGGCCGAGCCGAGGCGCTCTGACGGCACGCATGGCCGCTCGACGGCGGGGCGGGCCGGCGTGTCGGCGCGCGAGGTAGCCCGCGCCAAGATGCGAGCGCGGAGGGAGCGCCGTGGCCGCCGATGAAGCCAAGCCCGGCGCAGAGCTGACTGGCGGGTTGCCGGTTGCGCCGATCCCCAAGGCTGCTCTCGTGACCGGAGGTGCGCAGCGCGTCGGTCGGGCCTTGGCTCTCGCCCTTGCCAGGGACGGCTTTGCTGTAGCCGTACATTATCGCGATTCGCGGGAGGCCGCGGAGGATCTGGTCGGCCAGATCCGCGCTAAGGGCGGCACTGCGGTTGCGCTCGCCGCCGACCTTGCAGATGAGGGGGCCGCCACCGCTCTGCTGCCGCTCGCAGAACGCGAAATCGGGCCAGTCGGTTGCTTGGTCAACAATGCCGCGGTCTTCCTAAGCGATACGGCTGAGACCGCGACACGCGAGAGCTGGGATTTGCATCTCGCCATCAATTTACGTGCTCCGTTTGTCTTGATCCAGAATTTTGCGGCCCGGCTGCCGGCGCATCTGGGCGGTGTTGTCATCAATCTGTTGGATCAACGGGTCTGGTCGTTGACGCCCTATTTTGTCTCTTACACTGTGGCAAAGGCCGGATTATGGACGTTGACGCAAACCATGGCGCTCGCTTTGGCGCCTCGCATTCGGGTCAATGCGATTGGGCCGGGCCCGACATTGCCGAGCCCGCGGCAGACCCCAGAGCAATTTGTTCGCCAATGCGAGGTGATGCCTCTACGCCGCGGTACAAGCCCGCAAGAAATCGCCGCAGCGATGCGTTTCATCCTGTCGGCGCCGGCCATGACAGGGCAAATGGTCGCTCTTGACGGTGGCCAGCATCTCGGTTGGGCCCAATCGGCACGGGTGGCTCCTATTGAATAACAGCCCGATCTGGCGCGGACTTGTTCACAGCTGCGGTAATTGTGATGTGAAAACGCGCAGGGCTAACGAGTGGTTTTTCCTATTAACCATTTCTCTAAAAAGAGAAGCAATTTCAAGATTTAAATCATTGCCTAAAAATTGGGCAAATTTCGAGAATCCTTAACAAAGAGCACCGCTCGGCTTGCTCGCATCAATTTTTCAACAAAGTTATCCACCGATCCCGTGGACACGCTGAATCGACCATGTACCTCAATGAGTTGACGAAGTGGTGACGCAGATTACGGACGACAAAATGACGGAAGTCGGGGCGATGCGCGCACCGCGAAGACGCGTTTCGCGGCGCGGTGCCGTGCCACCACTCGACCCGCGCCGAGCCCCTGGGGCGTTCGCTGGGTCATCCCAGACGTTGGAGCCAACGGACGGGGCGAGGACCGCTGATCTGGCCGCGCCGCATAAGGCGATGGGCGGTATTGCTGCAGGGGTTGCCGCGATCCGAGAGGCACTCAGGAGCATTCCGGCCACGCCTGGCGTCTATCGCATGCTCGACCGCAAGGGAGATGCGCTCTATGTGGGTAAGGCGCGCAATTTAAGAAGTCGGGTCCAGAACTACGCTCATCCTGCCGGCCTCTCCAACCGGCTGCACCGCATGATCGCCGAGACGATCGCCATCGAGGTTGTGGTCACGCACACCGAGGCGGAAGCGCTGCTCCTTGAATGCAACATGATCAAGCGGTTGATGCCCCGCTACAATGTGCTGTTGCGCGACGACAAGTCGTTTCCGTTCATCCACCTGACCGCCGGCCACGACTTCCCGCAATTGACCAAATATCGCGGCGCACGGACCAAGGATGGCAGCTATTTCGGTCCCTTCGCCTCTGCCGGATCGGTGAACCGCACTCTGGTGACCCTGCAAAAGGCCTTTTTGCTGCGGTCGTGCAGCGACAGCGTCTTCGCGACCCGCACCCGCCCCTGCTTGCTCTATCAGATCAAGCGGTGCAGCGCTCCGTGTGTAGGCCGCATCAGCGGCGAAGAGTACGCGGCTTTGATCGACCAGGCCCGGGTTTTCCTGTCCGGCAGAAGCGACGATGTTCAGCGACGCCTGGCGACCGAGATGCAGGACGCGGCCGCCACCCTCGATTTCGAGGCAGCCGCGCTGATCAGGGACCGCATACGCGCCTTATCGCTGGTTCAGGGCCACCAAGATATTCACGTCCTTGGGATTATGGATGCCGATTTGATCGCTGCGCATCAAGCCGGCGGACAGACTTGCGTCCAGGTCTTCTTCTTCCGCGGTGGCCAGAACTGGGGAAACCGCGCCTACTTCCCCTCGCATGACCGCCAGCTCGCGGTCGAGGAGGTGCTGACCGCATTCGTCGGCCAGTTCTACGACAACCGCGAAAAGCCTTCTCTGGTCTTACTAAGCCACCGACTGGTCGAGCAGGAGCTGGTCGAAGAGGCTCTATCGCTCGGCGGTGCGAGAGTCACGCTTGCGGTGCCGCAGCGCGGTGAAAAGAAGCGGTTGGTCGAGCGAATCCTCGCGACCGCGCGCGAGGCGCTGGGGCGACGCCTAGCGGAGAGCGCGTCGCAACGTCAGCTCCTCGACGGTGTTGCCGCAGCATTTGGCATCGACGGCCTGCTAAATCGGATCGAGGTGTACGACAATAGCCATATTCAGGGTACGAACGCGGTGGGAGCGATGATCGTTGCCGGTCCAGACGGGCTCGTCAAAGGCGCCTATCGGAAATTCACCATCCGAGGAATCACTCCGCCCCAGGCATCTCTAGAGCCCGAAGAGATCGCCGGCGGTGACGATTACGCAATGATGCGCGAAGTGTTGAGTCGTCGTCTCGCGCGGGCGCTCAAAGACGATCCTGAGCGTGACCGAGGTACCTGGCCTGATCTCATCCTGATCGACGGCGGCCAAGGCCAGCTCCATATAGCACAGGATGTGTTCGAGAAGCTTGGCATTGCCGACGTCGCACTTGTGGGAATCGCGAAGGGACCGGACCGTAACGCGGGGCGCGAGCGCTTTTTCGTGCCCGGCCGGGCGCCATTTTCACTCGATCCGCGCGATCCAGTGCTTTACTTCCTCCAGCGCTTACGCGACGAGGCGCACCGGTTTGCAATCGGCACACATCGCGCCAGGAGGACCAAGGCTCTGGGGCAATCCCCTCTCGACGAGATCGCAGGGGTTGGCGCTCGCCGCAAGCGGGCCTTGCTCCTCCATTTCGGCTCCGCTCGCGCCGTTGCCCGGGCCGGCCTCGGTGAACTCGAACGCGTCGCCGGCATAAGCAAAACTGTCGCCAAAAAGATTTATGATCATTTCCACGCCGATAGCTAAGATGCCAACATCTTTCCGCGATCTTCGATCGGAGTAATTTGTGCCGACAACCAGTCTGCCTAATTTGTTGACATTGTCGCGTATCCTGGCGATCCCGGCGGTGATCGCGACATTCTATGTGCCAGGAGATTACGCCCGCTGGTTCGCCTGCGCGCTCTTCTCTGCGGCGGGGGTAACCGACTGGCTCGATGGACATGTGGCACGGCGCTGGGAGCAGCAATCGGAAATTGGCCGCTTTCTCGATCCGATCGCCGATAAATTGCTGGTCTCGGCAACGTTGTTCATGTTGACCACCTTTGGGCGGCTCTCGCCCGAAGCGGTGCTTCCGGCACTCGTTATCTTGTGTCGAGAAATATTGGTTTCGGGATTACGCGAGTACCTCGCTGAACTCCGCGTCGGTATGCCGGTCTCGCGGCTCGCCAAATGGAAGACGGTCATTCAGATGGTTGCAATCGGCGTGCTGATCGTTGGCGATGCCGGCCCGGCCTTTGTGCCAGTGGCGGCGATCGGCGAAACCCTGTTGTGGTCCGCCGCATTACTGACTTTGGTGACTGGCTACGACTATCTGCAAGCCGGTCTTCGCCACATGACCCAGCCGCGGCAAGCGCCCACAATCGACAGCCGCAAATCCGAGCATCTGGCGTAGAGGAGTTCACCGCGACGGCCGGACTGATGCCCCAAGCGAGGCCGTAAGGACAGAACGAATGAGAATCTTCGGTCTCGCCGGCTGGAGCGGAAGCGGCAAGACGACACTGATGACGTCGCTGATCCCGGAGTTCGTCTCGCGCGGTGTTACGGTCTCGACCATTAAGCACGCCCACCACGCCTTTGACATCGATCAGCCTGGGAAGGATTCTTGGCGGCACCGACACGCAGGAGCGCGGGAGGTGATGGTCGCTTCGGATCAGCGCTGGGCTCTGATGCACGAGCTGCGTGGTGCACCCGAACCCTCACTCGACGAACTGCTGCGGCGGATGAGCACTGTCGATCTGGTGCTGATCGAGGGTTTTAAGCGGCACGCTCACCCCAAACTCGAGGTCTATCGTACCTCGCTGGGGAAACCCTTGCTGCATCCGGAGGACCCGTTTGTCGTCGGGATCGCATCCAATGAGAGCATGGCCGAGTTCTCGGTACCGTGGCTCCCCTTGTCCGATGCGGGAGCGATAGCGAACTTTATCCTTCGACACGAGTAAGGACCCGTGCGATGGCGCAGTTGAGCGACGATTGCTTCGCGTTCGGCGGCAAATTGCTGACCGTTGAGGAGGCGTTGGCCGAGATCGAAGAGCGAGTGGCCGCTATCGCCGAGACCGAGAGTGTACCTCTCCGTGCAGCCTGCGGGCGTATTCTCGCGCGCGACGTCGTGGCGCGGATGAACCTTCCTCCCCACGCCAACAGCGCCGTGGATGGCTACGCGTTTGCCTACGCCGATCTGGTTCCGGACCGCGAGAGCCTTCTACCCGTCAGTGGCCGAGCGGCAGCGGGCCATCCGCTGGGCCGGACCGTCTCTCGCGATGAAGCAATCCGGGTATTTACCGGGGCTCCGATGCCGCAAGGAACGGACACCGTGATGATGCAGGAGGATTGTATCGTCGAGGGCGGGTGGGTTCGCCTCAAGGCGGGGATCAGAAAAGGCGCAAACCGCCGCCATGCCGGAGAGGATGTCGCCGAGGGCGTTATTGCGCTCGCCGCGGGGCGCCAGCTGGCTCCTGCGGATCTTGGCCTCGCCGCTGCGCTTGGGAATTCCGAACTACCCGTGTTCCGCCCGTTGCGCGTGGCGCTGTTGTCGACCGGCGACGAAGTCTGCGATCCAGGAAAACCGCTGTCGCCTGGTGCAATTTACGATGCCAACCGATTCATGCTGGGGGCACTTCTCTCCGGCCTGGGGTGCGTCGTTACCGATTTCGGCATCCGCCCGGACCGCGAGGCTGCTCTCGCCGATACACTCGCCGCCGCGAGCGCCGAGCATGATTTGATCGTGACTTCCGGCGGCGTATCGACTGGCGACGAGGATCACGTCAAGCCTGCGATCGAACGGCTGGGCAGGTTGCATTTCTGGCGGCTGGCGATCAAGCCGGGGCGTCCTGTAGCGCTGGGGCAGATCGGCGGCATTCCGCTGATCGGGCTGCCGGGCAACCCGGTCGCGGTGATCGTGACCTTTGTCGTCCTCGCTCGGCCGCTCATTCGGAAGCTCAGTGGCGCCGCCATCTGCCCGCCGCGGCTCTTTCCCGTGCGTGCCGGTTTTGCTTATCGCAAAAAGCCGGGCCGCCGCGAATACTTGCGCGCGAGCCTCCAGCGGGAAGGTGATACCCTTATCGCCGTCAAATACCCCAGAGACGGAGCCGGCATCCTCTCCTCGATCGTGCAGTCCGAGGGATTGGTCATCCTCGACGACGCGATGAGCGATCTCACACCCGGCGCAACCGTCGATTTTCTCCCCTTCTCCGAGGTGATCGCGTGAAGCTTCTATACTTCGCGTGGTTGCGGGCGCGCATCGGCTGCGCCGAGGAGGAAATCGAGCTGTCACGAGAGATCGAGGACGTGGCCGGACTGCTCAAGTGGCTGAGATCGCGCGGCGGCGGATATGCCGAGGCGCTACGTGACCTCTCCGTCGTTCGCGTGGCGGTCAATCAGGAGTATGTCGGGACCAAGCATCCCCTGCACGACGGCGACGAGGTCGCTATCTTCCCGCCGGTGACCGGAGGCTGAGGCGATGATCCGCGTGCAGCGTGAAGATTTTGATGTCGGTGCTGAACTCGAGGGCCTTACCGCCGGCAATCATCGGATCGGCGGGGCTGCAAGCTTTGTCGGATTGGTACGAGATATTGGCGGCGGCGACCGGGTTTCCGCGTTGACCCTCGAGCACTACCCTGGGATGACCGAGAGAAGACTCGCTGAGATCGAGACAGAGGCGCACCGGCGCTGGGCGCTCGACGCGGTACTGATCATCCACCGTTACGGCAGGCTCGAACCCGGCGACCGCATCGTACTCGTCGCGACCGCTTCGCCGCATCGTGAGGCGGCGCTCGCCGCCTGTCATTTTCTGATCGATTGGCTTAAGACCGATGCGCCATTTTGGAAGAGCGAAGAAACGCCGGAAGGCGAGCGTTGGGTGGAGGCGCGCGCGGAGGACGATGCCGCAAAGGAGCGCTGGAAGCTGCGCCCGTAAAGAGCTGCCGCTAGACGGCGTTCCTTCCCTGTTTGCCGACGGCGCTGTCGAAATCTCCCGACATCAGGCGGCAGATTGCTCTGCGGCATCAGCCCGGGGAAGCACGCCTTACGGTTCTCCTGCTGACCAGAGATCAGCCATCAGAACACCCGATGCACCCAGCCATGGGGGTCGGGGGCGCGGCAGCGCTGGATGTCAATCAGGGCGGTGCGCAGCGCCTCGGTCTGGCCGCTCGATCCGCCATTGCCGATGTTGAACTCGCCGTCCCGGAACTTGACCCGGCCGATCGGCGTCAGCACCGCCGCGGTGCCGCACGCGAAGGTCTCTCGGAGGCGCCCGCTCGCGGCGTCGGCGCACCACTGACTGAACGCGTAGGGCTCCTCGCGCACCGTTATGCCCCTATCCTTGGCCAGCACGATGATCGAGGCGCGCGTGATGCCGGGCAGGATGGTGCCGTCGAGCGGCGGTGTCTGCATCGAGCCGTCGTCGAACACGAAGAAGATGTTCATGCCGCCGAGTTCCTCGATCCAGTGGCGCTCAACGGCGTCGAGGAACACGACCTGCTCGCAGCCGTGCTGAGCGGCCTCGAGCTGCGCCATCAGGCTGGCGGCGTAGTTGCCGCCGCACTTGACGGCGCCGGTGCCGCCCGGCGCGGCGCGCGTCAGCTCCTGCGACACCCAGAGC
>Ga0182039_10001562_pt1 | contig 12256 bp, 9 predicted proteins | sample sta12Can44000111_FD_125975 | JGI IMG/M metagenome (GOLD analysis project Ga0182039, IMG submission 125975) | Lab enrichment of tropical soil microbial communities from Luquillo Experimental Forest, Puerto Rico - statanox.12C.anox.44.000.111 | ecosystem: Environmental > Terrestrial > Soil >...
CAACGTTGTCGCAGCGTTGGAACACGAAGCTCATCATCGAACGCGAGCACAACGCCGCCGATAGCAGCGTCGCTACCGAATTAATCGAACGCCTAACGAGAAAGAGATAAGCCAACGCAGGGCGTCGTGGCAAACACGACTGATTTGCATAGAAATGGGGCCGTTGGCTTCATCGATTGGTTAGGCGTCCGGTTTACCACTCGCACGAAGCGACGGAATATTATCCACTGAAGCAGTGGATAACGAGCTAGAATGCTGCTCGCGGGCTCTGTCAGTTTGTCATCGTCTTCTAGAGGTGGCTGCGGCAATGATGTATTGCGGCACGAGTTCGAGCGACCATCGGTACCATTTGGCGAATTCTCCGTAACTTCCACCATTGAAAGCGATCACCATATCCAGCTCTGGAATGACGAGCACGATTTGGCCGCCATTGCCGCCAGCGGCGAAGGAACGGTAAATGTGATAGGGAGTTCTCAGCGGATTGATGTGCCAGCCGTACCCATATTGGTGATTGAGGTCAATAGCCATCATGGGAGTGAAGTTTGAATGCGGACTGGTCGACTCTTTTACCCATGCGCTGGAAACGACACGGCGGCCGTTCCACAGACCACCCGAAAGGTAGAGCTGGCCGAGCTTGATCTCATCTCGCGGGCGTATCGAAAACCCGCCGCCCATGTAGGCCTCGCCTGTTGGCGTGAGGTTCAGGTGATAGATGTGGAACTGAAGGGGTCGTGCGACACTTTCCTCGAAGAATTCAGGCAACCAGATCCCTGTCGCCATCCTCACAGAACCGCCGACCAGATTCATGCCAGCCGAGCAATAAATCGCTTTGTCGCCCCCCGGATCACGTGCCAGAGGCAGGTCCAGAGTGTATTTGTACCAGTCGGGCTGGGTGCGTTGCTCTTGCATGTGATCTTCTTGCCCGGGCGAAGCGTCGTCATTGTCGTCGCACGCGAGGCCGGACGTCATGGTCATCAGATCTCGCAACGTAAGGTCGCTCTTCCGGTCGTCCCAGTTAGCGAACGGCTTGTATTGCGGAAAAAGTGGATAAATCGGTGTTTCCGGGCCGAGCCGGAAGCCGCGATCACGCGCTATACCTGCCAGTACGGGGCCGTAGGTTTTACTAGCGGAACGGGTTTCGTGTGTCTGCTCTCTGGCGTAACCATAGAAATACTCCTCCAAGACAAGCTTGCCGTGTCTAGCGATCAGAAGACTGTGGATATCGACTGGATTGTCCTGCAAATTGGCATTCAGGATATGCTCGACGAGCGAATAGATTGGGCGCGCATCAAGGCCGACATCATCGAGCGAGGTTGTTGGCCAGCCGTCATCGGCAGCATCTGGCTTTCGATACGAGTAGGGTATGCCGCCTGGAGCGCGCGGGAAAAAGCCCCTCGCGTCTCCATTCTTGCGCCTTGTGAACTCCAGGGGCGGATGCGAATTCAGCGTGGGAAGGGAGAGTCGGTCGGACGTCGCATCGTAGGTCCCAAGAATCCTGTCGTCCGGCTTCTGAGTATTCGTCAATGTGACCTCTGTGCCGTCTACGTCCACCCGGTAAAGGCGTCTGGCAAAATAATTGAAGTCGGGATTGCGAATGAACGCCGTGATTGAGCCATCTTGCGCCCGCTGAAACGAAATGTAGAACGATATGCGATCGTCCAGCGGCACGACTTGACCCGTCCAAATCGCGGGCTGCGCCCGCGCGAAATGAATCGGAGTGGCCCACCGGTTGTTATTCACAATTCCGGCTGGCTGAATCCAATCGCCGGTGATGGTTTTTCCGTCCGCGCTGACGTGGCCGCGAAACTCCCCCGCATCCTCCAAAAGAGAAAACGTGACCGTGTTTTTTTCGCGCCTGACAGGGGCCTCGAATCCGTCGATCCTGGCGCGCCATTCAGTCCCACGGGCGTCTATGGTCAACTCGCCGCGCACGGCCGGGCCAAAGACTGTTTCGACGCCCCAAACTCCCAAGAGTGCATCCGCTTGAATCGCCGCCGGCGCAGCGCCCTGTGCCAGGCCTCCCCAGGCTGAATAGACGGGACCAGCAATCAGAATAAGGCAGACAGCGGGTTTCGGGGCAGGTCTCGTCATTGTGCGGAGTCGAGAGTAAAAGGCGGCCATCATAGACAGATAGACAACGCCTTGCATTTTCTGTTATCAACTACTTCGCCCAGCCCATAAAGACGACAAACACCGCAAAAGTGTCGGCAATCCCGTGTGCCAAGATCGGAGCCCAAAGATTTCCTCCAGATAGCAGATAGGCGGCCCCAAGCACCAGGCCAGAATAGGTGCTGTCTAGCACGCCCGATGGACCTTTATAGTAATGACCAAATCCGAAAAGCAGAGAAATAAAGATCATGGCCGCCCAGTAGGCCAGGTTCGAACGTCCAAACACGTCGGCTGCGCGCGTGAGTAAAAAACCGCGGTAGGATAACTCTTCACCGAACGACGCGAACGTCCAAACAATCAGGAGAGAGATTAGCGCTTGTCTCCAACCTGATGCTCCCGATTCGATGACATTAGACACATGCTCCGGTTCTGGCCAGATGTGCTGGGCGAGCGGTTCCACCACTAGTTCGCCGCCCAATTGCAGGATCGCCGCTGCAACGACAGCCAACGCCACAATTTTCCACCATGACTGCGGGCGGCTCAATCCTGCGTATTTCCACCCACCGTTTCGCCAACGCAGCGAAACCCAGCCGAGAACGAACAAAATAGGAACTTCATTCGGCAGAATATGAAAGATGTTGTGCGCAAGAACGATGAAGACGCCTAAGGCAAGCTCCAGAAAGGACAAGGAACGCGCGCGCGGCGTGAGTGTTGATGATGATGTAGTCGAAAGAAGCGACATGGCGGGAGAGACCTAACGAGAAAGAGATAAGCCACGGGCGGGGTCGGTGGCAAACAAACTTGCGTCATTTGCTCAGGGGCCGGGGCTTCATCGGTTGGTTAGCCTGCACAGTTACCTTCCTTCTGCTGCTCTCTCCAGATCTGCAATGACTATCTTCTTCATCGTCAACATCGCTTCCATTGCACATCGAGCTCGCTCGGGATCTGGATCCGCTAGCAGCTCATGCAAACGAGCTGGAATAATTTGCCAAGACAAACCCCATCGATCTTTGAGCCACCCGCACCTCGATTCCGAACCTCCTTCGGCTAAGGCTGCCCACAATCGATCTACCTCCGCTTGGCTCTCGCAGATGATTTGAAATGAAACAGCCTCTGTGAACGGAAACCCTGGGCCACCGTTTAAACCAACATACGGACTTCCTAAAAGCGTGAATTCGACCGTGAGGACTTTTCCGGTCGGTCCACTTGGAGTATCCGCTGGTGAACGCATCACTCTCTCAATGCGGGAATTTGGCAATAGTGAAACGTAAAAGTTGGTTGCCTCCTCAGCTTGGTCATTGAACCAGAGGCAAGGAATGATCTTTTGCATAATCTAATGGTGGTCTGGCGCCTAACGAGAAAGAGATAAGCCACGGCAGGGTGTCATCGTAAACACGCTAAGTTTATCTCGCAACGGGACGAGGAAGCTTTTCCTGGTAACAGGGAAAAAACGTTGAAACAGGGAAAAATAGGGTGTCCGTGGTGGTCCCAGCGATTCCGACGACGAAAGACGGTTAACCCGCGATTGGTGGGAGCAGGCGAACTGCTGCACGTAGTGGCTCAAGTTCGTGGTGCGTGTACTGGGCGTTCATTTCTGCGCTCGCATGGCCTGTCAGCTTTTGCCGGATTTCCTGCGAAACACCCGCATTGGCCATCGCAGAGTTGAAGCTGTGGCGCAGCGAGTGGAATGAGAGGCTGGACAACGTCCGTCCGCCGCTGGCTGGGGTGAGTTTTCCTTCGATCTTGGCTTTCTGCATGATCGCCTTGAAGCCGCTGCTCAGACCGATGCTTCCGCCGGTACCCTTTCCAGCCAGTGTCGGGAACATCGGTGCTTTTCCGAGCCCGGCATTTTTCAACAACTCGCCTTCGAGCTGAGGGTGCAGCGGAATCGTAACCGGCTTCTTAGTTTTGCTCGGCGTAAATCGGATGACTTTGTTTGGCCAGTCGATGGCGTCCCATCGCATATTTGCGACATCGCCAAGTCGAGCACCGGTATAATAGCCAAGCAAAATTGCGCCTCGCCAATCGCCGTCGGCCGCTCGCAGCAATTTCGACATTTGGGCGGAAGTGAACGTCCCCCGTTCTTCTGATTTGACGGGCAGACTTTCAACTGCGGTTGCCGGATTCACAGCGATGTAGCCCTGACGCAACGCTGCATTCAGTGCTGCGCTCACCACGTTCACGGAAAGATTTGCGGTTCGGGCGGTTTTCTTCGCCGCAATGATGGAATCGCGATACGCCAGAATGTCTTTAGAAGTCAGATGCGCCAGCGTCAGATTCGCACGAGCGCCGAGCGACTCGACGAAGTCGCGGATGACCTGGCGGTAGCGATCCATCGTTCTGCCAGCTCGCACACGCGCCTTCATTTCGAGCCAATCCCCAAGCCAGTCGCGAACCTTGTAACTGCGCAGCGGCTCGCCCGTCGTGCGCTCGAGAATTTGGCCAATGATCTTTTTTGCCGCTTGTTCAGTTAGTGTTCCGATCTTGGCGTGATTTTCAGCCCGCTCGATGCCAAGACATACTTCCAATGCCTCGGCGCGCTTGTCGGCGGCGGTTTTTAAGGCTCCGTCCTCGTGCTTCTCGCCTTTAAGAGGCTTGATCCTGACCTTGGTCGATTTCTTTAAGCGTTGCCCGGTCGCGCTTGTGTAACAACAAAACCAGTACGGCGATCTTTCTCGTTGCCAAAGTGATGCCATAGAGTGAGAACATAGTGAGAACATACGACGATGTCAATATTGTTCTCACTTGTCGAATCTACCTTGGAACATCGATAGATCCCTGGGGGGGGGGGTGGAATCTATCTGTTATTTCGATCCGAGCGCGGAATCGGCAGTCTTCAAGATAAATTTGTCATCATTGTCGTTTAGGCCGTCGAGATAATTGCGAATTCGGCGGAATGACTGGCGCAGGAAGAGTTCGGCTGCCGTGTTCTTTTTGTTCGGCGTTTCTCCATTTACCTGCGCTGATTGAATTTCCGAATCCCACCGGCTCAAGACCGCGGTCGAAGCAAACAAATCCATCGCCGCGCCGGCGATTCTCTCCTGCACCAACTGCATGTCGAGAATCCGTTCGCGATACAGCAACAGCGATTTGTTGACCGAAAAATTGAAGCGCCAAATCAATCGGCCAAGCTGATTGACGAACGCTCGCAGTTCCGAGCTGCGGACGGGAACATCGGGAATTCGTACCGTCGCCCCAAGCCGATTCATCCCCGCGTTCCACGCTTTCCCGATTCCGCCCTCCCGCGTCGGCATCAACATCGTGTCGTAAATCTCCTTGAATTCCATGCCCGGTCCGCGCATTCCGACCAGTGCGATGAACGACTTCAGCACTTCATTGCTGCCTTCGCCAATCTGATTGATCCGCGCGTCGCGCACCATCCGCTCCAACGGAAGGTCGGTCATGTAAGCAGCGCCGCCGTGGATCTGAAACGCGTCGTTGATGCATTCCCAAAGCAACTCGGTCGTAAACACTTTCAACATCGCGGTCTCGAGCATGTAGTCTTCCAGGCCGCGGTCGATCAAAGATGCTGTTACGACCGTCATCGCCTCCATCGCGTAAGCGTCTGCCGCGATGCGCGCGACTTTCTTTCTCACCAAATGAAAGTTCCCGAGGGTTTTGCTAAATTGTTTGCGCGTGTTGGCGTGTTTGACTGCCAGCTCTAAACACGTCTTGGCTGCGCCCGTGCAGCATGCACCGAATGTCGTCCGGCCGAAATCCAAAACCGTGAGCGCGACTTTTAGGCCTTTGCCAAGCGGCCCAAGAATATTCTCCTTCGGCACTTTGACGTTGCGCAGTGCGAAACGGCCAGTCGCCGTACCACGAATTCCCATTTTTTCCATTCGCGGCTCAAGCATTTCGAATCCAGGCATGTTCGGCGTCACTAGAAATGCGGTGATCGCGTCCTTCCCGGGTTTGCCGGGAACCGGCGTGCGCGCCATCACCGTCAGCATCTGCGCGATCGCCGCGTTGGTGATGTAACGCTTCTCGCCTCTTAAAATGTAATGCGAACCATCTTCGCTTGGAGTCGCTGTCATCTGGACGTTCGCCGCGTCCGAGCCGGCTTCCTTTTCAGTCAGCGCAAACGCGCCGAGCCACTCGCCTGTGACAAGTTTCGGCAACCATCTTTGTTTTTGCTCATGCGTGCCAAACAACAAAAGCGCACGAATGCCGATCGAATGGTGCGCATTCACGAACACCGATGTCGATGCGCAACGGCGGCCGATCTCTTCCAAAATTTTCGTGTTCGCCATCTGCGAGAATCCGGCACCGCCGTACTCCGTGGGCGCGGTCATTCCGAGAACGCCGACGCGGCCAAGGCCATCGATGACTTCCCGGGGAATATCTGCTTGTCGGTCTATCGCCGCCGGATCGAGTTTCGTGTCGAGAAATGCACGGAGCTCTTTAAGCGTTTGATCTAGCTGAGTTTCTTGTGCCGCCGGAATCCGTGGGTACGGCATCACCCAATCGGAAACGAAATGGCCCTGGAAAAGACCTTTGACAAAACCGAGCGCCTGCGGGCCAGTGAAAAGTAACTCTTCGGCCTGCTGAATCTCTTTTTGTCGCTGTGTTTCAGTCTCAGTCATGGGAAATAAACACTCTCCGCGCCGTAGCTTTAGCGAAGGCGGGGCGACCGACGACGAACAGAACGGCGGTCACGAATTGTAGCTAAACCTGTCGCGTCTGTCCAACACCACAGGTTACCATCGCCGACGCCCGTTTAACTGCAGCCCTGACTTGTCCCGCATTCGGTGCAAACGCCGCACGCACCCGCCCGGATCACTTTATCGCTCCCGCAATGCGAACAAATGATGTCCATGAACATGTTGCCGAGCGCTTCCTGAACCCGATCCGCGTAGCTACTGCCGTTGCCGGAAACGTGTGGCTCGCCTTCATTCGGACAATCGTTTGTGATGACATCGAGGATTTCTTTTTCGCCGGTTCGCGCCAGCTCCGAGACCGGACGATTGAGCGCTTTCTTTTCCATTTCTGGAATTTCTTTGAGCGGCAATTCCGTCTGGCCGCGGCTGGGTGAAGTCGCTTCTTTGTAACCTTTGATGAATTGGCAGGCCAACCAGCGAAACACGTAGTCGGTGATGCTGGTCGCGTTGCGGATGTCCGGATTCTTAGTGAAGCCGCTCGGCTCGAACCGCTGATACGCGAATTTCTTCACCAAACTTTCAAGCGGCACGCCGTATTGAAGCGCGATAGATGTGAGCGTCCCGACCGTGTCCATCAATCCGCCGATGGTGCTGCCTTCCTTCGACATCGTGATGAAGAGCTCGCCGGGTTGACCATCTTCGTACAATCCAACGGTGATGTAACCTTCGTGCCCAGCGATCTCGAACCGGTGAGTCAACGACATTCGTGTGTCAGGCATGCGATGCCGAATCGGCTTGTCGATCTTCGCCCGCAGCGCCGACAATTCCGCTTCGAGTGCCAGAATGCGCTTCTGGAAATCTTCCCGACCAACCGAGACGTCGAGCGCAACATCGACATCTTCTGTGGCGCCCCCCATGTCACGCGTCTTGCGAGTGTTCAACGGGGCGGAACGTTTCGAGCCTTCGCGATAAATCGCGATCGATTTCAAACCCAGCCGCCAGCCCTCGATGTAGCTGCTCATGATGTCGTCAACTGTGGCCGATTCCGGCAAGTTCACAGTTTTTGAAATCGCGCCGCTCAAGAAAGGTTGTGCGGCCGCCATCATCCGAAGATGCGCCATATAATTAAGCGAGCGTTCGCCTTTGAACGGCTTGAACGCGCAATCGAAAATCGTCAAATGGTCCGGTTTCAATCCGGAGGCGATTGTCGTTCCGTCGGAATCGATCATGTCCTCGATCGTGTCGAACGCGTCGATGTGCGCGATAATTCGGTCGATTTCTTCCGAATTGTAGTCGAGTTTCTCCAGCGCCGGCTTGACGGTTTGGTTCACAATTTTCAACATGCCGCCACCGGCGAGCAGTTTGTATTTTACCAGCGCGATGTCCGGCTCGATGCCGGTCGTGTCGCAATCCATTAGGAAACTGATCGTGCCCGTCGGCGCGAGCACAGTGACTTGCGCGTTGCGATAACCGTAACGCTTGCCCAAATCGGCCGCGCGTTTCCACGTCTTCGCCGCTTCCTTTTTTAGGTAGGCGAACTCTTCCACGTCAGCGATATCGTTCACCGCACAACGATGCAGATCGATTACTTCGAGCATCGAGGCGACATTGTTCTTCGCAACCGGCTTGGGAACACCGCTGCAACGCGCGTCCTTGTAACCCGGAAATGGTCCGAGTGCATGCGCCATGCGCGCGCTTTGCTCGTAAGCTTCAGCCGTCATGATCGCCGTGACCGCACCGCAAAGCGCGCGGCCTTCCACACTGTCGTAACCGTAACCGTAACTCATCACCAGCGAACCGAGATTGGCGTAGCCGAGGCCAAGCGTTCGGAAAATGTGCGAATTCTCCGCAATCTCTTTAATCGGATAGCTCGCGTTATCGACCACGATTTCTTGCGCGGTGATGAAAATACGGGCCGCGGCCTTGAATCGTTCGACATCGAATTCGCCGTCCGCGGTCTTGAACTTGAGCAGATTCAGCGACGCCAAATTGCAGGCAGTGTTATCGAGAAATAGATATTCGCTGCATGGATTCGTGGAATTTTGGCGGCCGGTTCCTTTGCACGTGTGCCATTTGTGAATCGTGGTGTCGAACTGCATCCCGGGATCGCCGCAGATGTGCGTCCCCTCAGCGATCTTTCGCAGCAGCGTGTTCGCGTCTTTGCGTTCGCACGGTTGACCGTCTGTCACGCGACGAGTCCACCACTCTTTATCGGCCAGCGCGGCTTCCATAAAGTCGTCGCTCACGCGCACGCTGAGATTCTCGTTTTGATACATGACCGAGCCGTAAGCGTCGCCGTTGTAGCTGCCGTCATAGCCCTGCTCGATCAGCGCCCACGCTTTCTTTTCTTCTTTTTGTTTGGCGTCGATGAACTCCTCGATGTCGGGGTGCCAATCCTTGAGCGTGTTCATCTTTGCAGCGCGCCGCGTTTTGCCGCCGCTCTTCACCACGTTCGCGACTTGATCGTAGACTTTGAGAAACGAAAGCGGTCCACTCGGTTTGCCGCCGCCGCTCAGTTTTTCCTTTGTCGATCTTACCGTCGAAAGATCCGTCCCTGTGCCGCTGCCGTATTTGAAGAGCATCGCTTCACTCGTGGCGAGGCGCATGATGTCTTCCATGGTGTCTTTGACGTCCTGGATGAAACAGGCGCTGCTTTGTGGATATTCGTATTGCGTCGGCGCACGCTCGGCCCTTCCGGTCGTGCGATTGTAAAAGTAATTTCCAGCGCCCCCGCCTCTGCCCACGCTGTACTGGTGATACAAACCAACGTTGAACCAGACGGGCGAATTAAATGCGCCATGCTGATTTAAGCAAAGCCAGGTCAGTTCGTCGTAAAAAACTTCCGCCGCTTCCGCGTCCGCGAAATATCCATCCGCAATTCCCCAGTCCGCGATCGTCCTCGTGACCCGATGAATCAATTGCCGGACCGAACTCTCGCGGCCGCCCTTGTGCGGATCGGCCCCATGCGCGATGTCGCCGTAAAAATATTTTGCGACTGCGATCTTCGTCGCCAGCGCGCTCCAATTTTTCGGCACTTCGACATTCTCTTGTTTGAAAATGACGGCGCCGCTGTCGTCCGTAATCTCCGCCGTGCGATGTTCCCACTCAACTTGATCAAACGGCTTCACCACCGCATCGCTGAAAACGCGCTCGAACCGCAAACCACTTGCCATTTTCCTAGTGAGCCCATTCTGACGGCGATCAGTCATTTTGCGCGGTTTGTTCAGAGCGGAAGACGGGATGCCGGATTTGAGTTGGATCATGGTGGGCTTCTTCCTAGTTAAGGGTTGTGAATGAACGGTGAATTCTTGCTTACAGCCCTACTAACAACCTGTGAATTCCGGCGAACAACAAGTAATAGCGGGGCTCTTCGGCAGATATACAATATGCGGTGCAAAGTTCCTCGAAATCAAGCCGAATTTTGTAACATATTCGTTTCCGCCCGGCGTTTCCGAGCTCTGAGTCAGTTCAGGGCTGAGAAGCTGGTTGGATTCACGAAATACCGGTCTATGTGGTTAACCAGCGGCCCGCGTGCCTCCGATTCGGCCTTCACTTTCTGCCATTCCGGGTCCGCTTGAAAAGCATCCCAATTCTTCTCCGCTTCTTGACGGGTCGGATGCTGTAGAATGTAAACAAACAGATTCTGAGAGCCCGGCGCGTCTTCGGGCACCCAATAACCGATGCTCTGCATATTGTGCCGCCTGAAGATCGCGTCGGTGTGATTACCAAAACGAGCTACTAGATCATCCATTTTGCCTCGTTAACGTGATAGAGGCGCAGCTCGTAAACGTGACGTGGAGACTGTGCACTGGATCCACGCAGGGCACTGAAGCCGAGCATTACCGCGGCCCCACAAAGAAAAAACATAAGATACGATGTTTTCATGTCACCTCAGATACGGCGGCGATTCATCGGCGTCGACGGCATTAGGCTGGCGGAAATCGCAAGACAACGGAAGAACTCGATTACCCGGTACGACAACTTGTGGCAAAGGCGATTGCACCGGAAGGATTATTGAGGCTTTCAGGGCAGCGGGGTTGAAGCAACCAGACATCAGCATTCTCTCCGATCAGTTTCTGTGCGAAGTTCGCGGCCTGAAATATAAAAATGTTGCCGTTGAATTACTCGAAAAATTGTTTAGACGACAAAATCCGGGTGCGTTTCGAAACGAAACCCCGTCCAAAGCCCGAGTTCTCCGAGAGATTGAAGAAGACGCTTAACGCTTATGATAACCGCGCGATCGCGACGCAGGAAGTGATCGAAGAGCTAATCAAACTCGCGAAGCAACTAAAAAGAGGCGGAGCAGCGCGGAGTCGACTTGGCGCTGAATCATGAGGAGCTCGCCTTCTACGATGCCCTCGCCAGAAACAACAGCTGCTGTGCCACTGCTTCGGGTAACAATCGGGTAAAGTGCTTATGCAAGTTGGAACTCTGGAGTGCTCATCATAAGGTGGAGTAGTGCACGGATTGTTCTATCGCTCGTATCCGGTTTTCGAGAGATGAGAAATTCAGTGAATATCTCTAGTTCTTTGTTTCGCAGCGCGCGTTGAAAGAATCGCTTTTCTAAGTGTGCGATGAGTTCGGCGGGCTTGTTGCGCAGCTCCGGTGGAGCAATTCGATTAACATTCACTGGTCTCCGCAGCAGCGGTTGAGCTGTTGAAGGAGGCTGGGAATGGCCGGCTGGAGCAGTTACGTTTTGTTGCGCGATCTTCGGTGGAGCAGGAGGATCACCGTTCACCAAGTAACCTGTGAAGTTGTAACGAAACAAAAGCGTCGAAGGGCTAATCCAAGTGCGTCCACCGTCCCATCCTTTCACGTTAGGCGGAGCGAAGAGCAACTGTCCCATTTGCACCATGGCATTTTGCGCAACTCTTGGCGGCGGGAGATCGCTTTCGAGAAGTTTTGCTGTCTGAATAAGAAACTCGATCGGACTCTTAACGTGAGAGTACATTGCACTCTCGGAAAAAAACTCAGCAGAACTAAAGATTTCCCGGAGAACTGGACGAATCTCATAGTTTTCCGTGCGCAGTCGGCTTGCCACGGCCGAGACGATCTTGCGCGGCGGTTCATCTTCGACAAAGAATCGCCAAAGTTTCTGTGCAATGAATTCGGCGCATGCAGGCTGTTCCATTAAGATATCAATCACGTCATCGCCGTCCCACGCACCGGTTTTTTTCATAAAAGTCTTTTGCGCGTTATCGTGCTGATTACTGGCAAATTGGAAATCCTGCGCAGTATAATCGAGCCGGTATCCCGTGAAGGCCCGAGCCGACTCGCGAATGTCCTCTTCCGTGTAATGTCCAATGCCAACCGTGAATAGCTCCATGAGTTCACGTGCCCAGTTCTCGTTCGGGTGCTCTTTGCGACTCTCCTGCAGATCGAGGTAGATCATCATTGCCGGATCGCGCGACATTTGTCTGGTTAACGACTTGAAATTACCCAAGGCATTGCGCCGAAACGTCTCATTCTGCAGCCACATCCAGTAGCAGTTGTTCACTTTTTGAATGCCAGTCGCAAAATGTCCGTGCCAAAAAAGAGTCATCTTC
>Ga0182039_10001571_pt1 | contig 12235 bp, 8 predicted proteins | sample sta12Can44000111_FD_125975 | JGI IMG/M metagenome (GOLD analysis project Ga0182039, IMG submission 125975) | Lab enrichment of tropical soil microbial communities from Luquillo Experimental Forest, Puerto Rico - statanox.12C.anox.44.000.111 | ecosystem: Environmental > Terrestrial > Soil >...
GGCCGACGCAGTGGTCACTGGATGCCCGCTTTCCTGCCTTCGCCGGAGCGAAGCTCACATCATCCGTGCTCCGACGCAGCGAAAGCTCCGGTCGAACGCCTCTGACGCTTATCTCGCATTCACTCCGGCTAGGTCTTTGAGTACTGCCCGCGTGTCGCTGGTAAGCGCCTTGCCGCCCTGGCAAGTCTCATCGAGCAGCGCTTCTGCCAGCGGCTTCGCGTAGCCTCCGCCGAAATGCTCGGTCTCGAAATCCTTGGCGCGGCGCGCCATGCCGGTCGAGATGGTGCCGTCGCTGTCGTCGCACGCTAACTTGGCATGGAACGTGGCGAGTTCCTGAGGCGAGAGCGCCTTGGCATTGCGAGCGTAATCCTGCCAGCTCGTTGCATCGACCCAGTTCGCCGGCTCGTCGCGCAGGACCTGATCAAGGCGAGCCATCAACATGCCGCGCAATTCAGGGTCGCTGATGTCAGTGTCGAGACTCTGCCTCAACTCCGCCTTGGCCTTCGGTGTTGGAGCGGACATTTTCATATCAGCCAATCCGAGGGGAGCGGGCGATTGCTCGGCGAGAGCGCGCGGAAATTTGGCGAGCCAAATCTCCGCCGATGACAAAACTGCGCCCTGAAGCTCGGCGCCTTCCAGATCGGCATCCTGAACCTGCGCGCCTTCGAGGTCCGCTCCCTGGAGCTGCGCGAAACGCAGATCGGCGCCCTGAAGCTGCGCCCCTCTTAAATTCGCGCCTTGCAGTTTGGCATAACTCAGATTAGCGCCCTGCAACTCGGCGAGACTGAGATCGGCACCCTGCAACGAGGCCGAGGCCAAATGTGCGCCCTGAAGCTCCGCCTCTTTCAGCACCGCGCCGTGAAGCTGGGTGTCGTTGAGCTTGCCCCTGACCACGGTGCGCCACATCTGCGCGGCGCGGAGATCGGCCCAGGTCAGATCGGCGCGGTGAAGGTCCGAACGGTTGAGCAAAGCGTAGCGGAAATTGCGCTCGCGGAGCACGAGCTTGGCGGGCTCATCGACGCCGAGATCGGTGTCCTCAACGATCAGCACGCGATAGGACAAGAGCCAGCGCCGCCACCATCCCCTGTTGCCGTCGTCCGGCAGGCGGTCGTAGACCAGGCGGCGCAGGATGGGGTTAAGGAGCTCCGCCTCGTCCTTCGCGCCGATCCCGGCGCTGACCGGCGGAACAAAGCCGAGGCGCTGGTCGATCCATTCGCCTGGAACCGTGGCGATCAACCAGCTGAAACCGAGGACGACCGGCAGGAGCAGTACGATCATGAGAACCTGCCGGCCTGATGCCTCCCACGACTCTGCTTCCGGCCCAATCCTGATGTCCCATTTCCGCTTCGGCGGGGCGTGCTGCATGATCGGCGTGAGCAGGATCAGCATGACGAAGCCGAGGATCACGGCGAAGCGATGCCAGTAGGTGATCCAGACCTCGTGATAGGGCAGGAACTTGATCTGGAAATAGAGCAGCGTGACGATGGGCAGAACGGCGAAGGTCACGTAGACGATAAGCTGCATCATCAACTTGGTGATGCGATGCGGTCGGGGACCGGCCAGGATCTGCGAGAACACGTAGGAATGCACCCGCTCGCGGGCATGGTTCTCGTTGCCGGTCTTCAGTTCATGGGGGACGATGGCGTCGGTGAAGCGGCGGTATTTCCGCGCCAGAATGACGTGCTGAACGAGCAGCGACAGGTAAACGAGTAGCAGCATCGCCGGCGCATATTGAAAGAAACCGACGAGCGGGATGTCCGCATTGATGATCGGAAGCCTGACCGGAGAGTTGAGGAGCAGATCCTTGTGGCTGACGGACGCGAGCGTCACCACCACATAGGTCAGGAGCAAAAGAAAGGCGAGCCAGGCGGTCCAGGCCGGATCGCTGGCCGCGTTGGCCTCGTCGAGGAATCCTTTCACCTCTTGGGACAATCTGGGCGACTTTGCCATTGGGGAAGGGGTTTCGGTAGCCTCGCTGAGGATGCTCTTGAAGGGGGAAGGCTTGCCGTCCGCGTTACACAATAGAGTTCACCTTGGGTCAACCGTGGATGGGCGGGACAAGCCCGGCCATGACGGTATGCGGGGCGACTCCGATTACCGCATAGCGGTGCGGAGGGCGGCAGCGGCGGCGATAGGGGCGAGCACGATCGCGGCAAGGCTCAAGGCGCACAGCATGAGCAAGGGCGGCCAGGGCGAGGCAGGCCCGGTGATGGCGACTGAGGCCGTAGCAACGCCGAAGATCAGCACCGGCACGTAAAACGGCAGAACGAGAAGCGCGAGCAGAAGCCCGCTGCGGCGAAGTCCTAGTGTGAGGCTCGCGCCGATCGCAGCGATGAAGCTCACTGCCGGTGTGCCAACCAGCATGGCGAGTACGAGGAGCGGGCTCGCGGCGAGCGGAAGATTGAGCAGAAGCCCGAGCAGCGGCACGAGCAACGCGAGCGGCACGCCGGTCGTGAGCCAATGCGCGAGGCTCTTGATCGCGGCGACCAGAGGTAGGGGCAAAGGCCCAGTGGTCAGCACGTCGAGCGCGCCATCCTCATAGTCGTTGTGAAAGATGCGGTCGGCCGAGAGTAGCGCTGCGAGCAGAAGGGCGAGCCACAACATGCCGGGCGCAATACGCGCCAGAAGATTGAGGTCGGGCCCAAGCCCAAGCGGCGTGATGACGATAACAACGAGATAGAAGCCGAGCGCAGTGCCGATGGCGCCGCCCTCGCGCCAGGCGAGCCGCACGTCGCGCGCGAGAAGTGCGAGCGCCGCCTTCATGTCTTCCGCTTTCCGCCAAGCGCGATCTTGTGCGCGAACTTGGTCTTGAGCGCAGTATGGCTCGCCACCACGGCGATGCCGCCAGCGTCGAGGTGGTTCTTGATGGCGTCATCGAGCAGCTTAAGCGAGGGCGCATCGAGAGAGACCTGCGGCTCGTCGAGCAGCCAGATTGGACGCGGCGCGGCGAAGAGGCGTGACAGCGTGAGCTTGCGCTTTTGTCCGGCCGAGAGCAGGCCGGCGGGGAAGTCGGCAAGCGGCGTTAGACCAAAGGCAGCAAGGGCAGGCGAGAGCGGACTGCCGTTATCGCCGAGGAAGTCTGCCCAGAAGGCGAGGTTCTCTCGGACAGTGAAGATCGTTTTGATGCCGTTAAGATGGCCGACGTAGTGGCAGAGCTCGGGAAGCTCGACATCGGGCCTTGGGCCCTCGAGGCTCAGCAGGCCCGCGGCAAGGGGGAGGAGGCCTGCGATCTGCCTGAGCAGACTCGTCTTGCCGGCGCCGTTAGGGCCGGTGACGAGCAGCCCTTCACCGGGGGCGAGCGCGAAGCTCAAGTCCTCGAACAGGACCTTGCTGCCGCGCTGGCAGCTGATGTTGAGGGCGGCAAGACCGACACGTTCGGGCATTTGCTTAGATTTTGCGCAAACGAGGTGCTAGCTATCGGCTATCAGATGTCATACGGCGGGAGCACCATTGTATCCGGCGTCAGATATCAGATATCAGGGGTGAAGCATGCGCCTAACCGACGTCCGACACCCGGCACTCGATACCTGACATGGCAGCGGCACTTGACCCCTCGCTCGACAGCTTCCAATGCCGGCGCACGCTGAAACTCGACGGCGAGAAATACGACTATTTCAGCCTGACGGAGGCCGAGGCCAATGGTCTTGCCGGCATCTCGAGCCTGCCCTTCTCGCTCAAGGTGCTGCTCGAGAATCTGCTGCGCCACGAGGATGGGCGCACCATCACGGCTGACGACATCAAGGGCGTCGCGCTCTGGCTCGAGCAGAAAAAGAGCGATCGCGAGATCGCCTTCCGTCCTGCGCGCGTCTTGATGCAGGATTTCACCGGCGTGCCGGCCGTGGTCGACCTTGCCGCCATGCGCGACGCCATGGCTAAGCTTGGCGGGGATCTAAACAAGATCAATCCGCTCGCACCGGTCGATCTCGTCATCGACCACTCGGTGATGGTCGACGCCTTCGGCTCCGACCTGGCCTTTAAGGTCAATGTCGACAAGGAATACGAGCGGAACGGCGAGCGTTATGCCTTCTTGCGCTGGGGCGCTGGCGCCTTCGACAATTTCCGGGTGGTGCCACCTGGCACCGGCATCTGCCACCAGGTCAATCTCGAATATCTCGCCCAGACGGTGTGGACCAAGGAGGCGACGAACGGCGCCAACACGGTGGCCTATCCAGATACGCTGGTTGGCACCGACAGCCATACCACCATGGTCAATGGGCTTTCGGTGCTCGGCTGGGGCGTCGGCGGCATCGAGGCGGAGGCCGCCATGCTCGGTCAGCCGATCTCGATGCTGATCCCCGAGGTGATTGGCTTTCGCCTGACCGGCGAGCTCAGGGACGGCGTCACCGCAACCGACCTTGTGCTCACCGTGACTGAGATGCTCCGGCGCGCCGGCGTGGTCGGCAAGTTCGTCGAGTTCTTCGGGACCGGCCTCGACAATCTGCCGCTCGAGGATCGCGCCACCATAGCCAATATGGCGCCTGAATACGGCGCGACCTGCGGCTTCTTCCCGATCGATAAGGAGACGCTTGCTTACCTCAAGGCGACGGGCCGCAAGGGCTGGCGGCTCGAGCTGGTCGAGACATACGCCAAGGAGCAGGGGCTCTACCGCGACGACTCGACGCCTGATCCTGCGTTTACCAAGGCGCTTCGCCTCGATCTTCGCGACGTTGAGCCGTCGCTTGCCGGGCCCAAGCGCCCGCAGGACCGCGTGCCGCTCGCCCGCGCGGCGCAAGCCTTCGGCGAAGCGCTCGACAAGGAATACGGCAAGGGTGCCGAAGCTGGCTTGCGCGTCCCGGTGGCGGGGAAGAATTTCGATCTCGGCCATGGCGACGTGGTGATCGCGGCTATCACTTCCTGCACCAACACCTCCAATCCCTCGGTGATGATCGCAGCGGGGCTTCTCGCCAAGAACGCGGTGAAGCGGGGCTTGAGCGTCAAGCCCTGGGTCAAGACTTCGCTCGCGCCGGGCTCGCAGGTGGTCACCGACTATCTTGATGAGGCAGGACTGCAGAAGGACCTCGACAAGCTCGGCTTCAACCTCGTGGGCTATGGCTGCACCACGTGCATCGGCAATTCCGGGCCGCTGCCGCAGGAGATTTCGCATACCATCCACGAGCATCATCTCGCCGTGGCCGCGGTGCTCTCTGGCAACCGCAATTTCGAGGGCCGGATCAATCACGACGTGCGCGCCAATTACCTCGCCTCTCCGCCGCTGGTTGTGGCCTATGCGCTCGCGGGCTCGGTCGCGGTCGATCTCGCCAAGGACCCGCTCGGCACCGACTCTGACGGCGAGCCCGTCTACCTCAAGGACATCTGGCCGTCGGCGAAGCAGATCGCCAAGGTGGTGCGCAAGGCGGTGAAGAAGTCGATGTTCAAGAAGCGCTACGGCGACGTGTTCCGCGGTGACCCTGAGTGGCGCGAGATCGAGGTCAAAGGTGGGCTGACCTATGGCTGGGACCAGCACTCGACCTATGTGCAGAACCCGCCTTACTTCGCCGACATGTCGCTGACGCCTTCGCCGGTAACCGATATCGAGGGCGCGCGCATCTTCGGCCTGTTCAACGACTCGATCACCACCGACCATATTTCGCCGGCAGGCGGCATCAGGCGCGACAGCCCGGCCGGCCTCTACCTCGTGGTGCGCGGCGTGGCCCCACACAACTTCAATTCCTACGGCTCGCGGCGCGGCAATCATGAGGTGATGATGCGCGGCTCCTTCGCCAATACGCGCATCAAGAACCATATGGTGCCGGGGATCGAAGGCGGCGTGACAGTGCACTATCCTTCGGGCGAGCGCCTGCCGATTTATGACGCGGCGATGCGCTATCAGGCCGATTGCGTGCCGCTCGTCGTGTTCGCCGGCAAGGAATACGGCACCGGCTCATCGCGCGACTGGGCCGCCAAGGGCACACGGCTCTTGGGCGTGCGCGCAGTGGTTGCCGAGAGCTTCGAGCGCATCCACCGCTCGAACCTGATCGGCATGGGGGTGCTTCCGCTCGTGTTCGCCGAGGGTACGTCGTGGAGATCGCTCAACCTGAAGGGCGACGAGACCGTGAGTCTGCGCGGGCTTGCCGAGATCAAGCCGATGCAGTGGCTCGAGGCCGATATCAGTTATCCGAGCGGCGAGAAGCGCGCGGTCCCCTTGCGCGCGGCGATCGATACGTTCGACGAGCTTAACTATTTCCGCAACGGCGGCATCTTGCACTACGTCTTGCGTGAGCTCGCACGTCCGGCTGCCTGAGTGCCTAGGCTGTGACGCTCACGTGGGCTTGAGACGTAGCCTTCAGCGCCGCAATGCGACAATCGTAAAGACGATCTCCACCAGCTCCAGCGGCCAGGCGCCTTGCAGGAAGGCGTAGAGTCCCGCGAGCACGCACGCAAAGCCAACGGGCTGCGGTGTTCGAGCGCATAGCACACGAGCATCAGCACCGTGGCGGCGAGACCGAAAAGAGACATGTAAAGGGCCGGGTTTGTGGGCTTGCGTCTGGTGGGGCGACATGCGATTAGATCAAATCACCTTGGAAAGGCTCGAAATTTTGGCACTTGGCGGTCACTCAGTTGTGACCTGTCGTTAGGCGTTTTTGCCGGAAATTTCCCTTCGCTTCCTGCATTCTAGAGTCAATGAAATCGCGCACGTGCATAGGCGCGGGCTGCGCCGTCATTGCGTTCGCCACCGCCGTCTCGGCCTTACCTGGCCTCTCGGATGCCCCGCAACCGGCCCGGCAGGGCAACGCCGTGATCGAGCTGTTCACGAGCCAAGGCTGCTCCTCCTGTCCGCCGGCAGACCGGCTCCTCGGCGAGCTCGCCGAGAAGCCGGGCATCGTCGCGTTGTCCTATTCGGTCGACTATTGGAATTATCTCGGCTGGCGCGACACGCTGTCGAGCGCCGCCAACAGCGATCGCCAGCGCGAATATGCGCGAGCGCGCGGCGACGGCAAGGTCTACACGCCGCAAGTCGTGGTCGACGGGATCATCCACGTCAATGGCAGCGACAAGAACGCCATTCGTCAGGCGATGAAGGACGCCTCGACAAGGCTCGCCAATGTGAGAGTGCCGGTCAGCATGCGCGCCGACGACAGCACGCTGGTGATCGACGTTGCGGCGGCGCCGGAGCAGTCCTCCACGCGCGCGGCGACGATCTGGATCGCCATTGCCAAGGAGAAGGAGACTGTGGCGATCACCCGCGGTGAGAATAGCGGCCGCAGTTTGAGCTATCACCATCCAGTGCGCGAGCTGTCACCGGTCGGCGTATGGAAGGGCGAGGCGTTGACGCTCCGGCTGCCGCTTAAGGACCTCAAGACCATGGGCGGCGATTGTCTGGTTGCGCTCCTCCAGGTCGAGAATGCGGGTCCCATTCTTGGCGCCGCCGAGTACGAGCTTGCCGCTGACGGCACGTAATCCTTCGGCCGCTCTTCTTCAGACTTCCGCAAAGCAAAAACGGGCCGGCGAACCGACCCGTCTAACGCTATTTGAATGAAGTGGCCCGGTCCGAGAGAAGACCCCGGGGGGGCTGGGGGGCTGAGATTCCGAAGCCTTTCTATTGGACCGGGCCGAGAGGCAACGATGCTGATCATACGTCTCTTTGGGGCGTGGCATAGACCGAACTAGGGCGGAACTGTGATTTATGTTTCATTGTGTTACACCTTGTGTATTCGCTGGCGTCGTCTTGAATTTCGCCAACGCTCCGGTCATCATGAAGCTTCCGTCACAGGAGGCGCGCTTTGAGCGAAACGGAACCCATAGTCTTGCCGCTGGTCCGACGGGCCGGCGGCGAATCGAGTTCTTCCGAGGGGGCTTATCGGCGCGGCGGTATCGCGTTCGACCGCCGGGAACTCACCCAAATCCTCGATGTCTACGGGCGCAAGGTGGCGAGTGGCGAGTGGCGCGACTACGCCATCGACACAATGAAGGAGAAGGCCGTGTTCTCGGTCTTTCGCCGCGCCTCTGAGTCTCCGCTCTACCGTATCGAAAAGGCGCCGAAGCTCGCGCGCCGTCAGGGTGCTTACAGCGTGGTCGCGGCGACCGGGCTGATCCTCAAACGCGGACACGACCTCGCCCGGGTTCTCCGCGCGCTCGACAAGGGGCTTCGCCTCGTCCAGGCTTAAGCGTGCATCAATGCACGCGCAATTTCGTGTTGGCTCACAAAGCTGGAAGAATGTCGGGCCGATCAAAGGCCGCCTGCCACTAACGATCTCGGCCGCTGACGCGGTTACGAAATTGCTTTCCATAGGTGTTGCCGCCATCGCCGTCTTCCCGCCCTGCCGAGGATGTTTGCTGGCGTGAGCGGCGACTCTTGACCATCGCCGATCATGGTCAAGGTCCACCATTAGTCGCGCAACCGCCCTTGGGTCCCGGGTTTGATCAGGGCCAGCTTGAATGCCGCAGTCGGCATAGAGCTTAGCCGCTGGCGGGGGGCTCAAGTCGATATGCCGCGTGGCGATCACGAAGAAGGCCGCCGTGGCAGTAACGATTATGGCAGCTCTAAGAGCCGCAGAGAGGCCGGTAGGCACCTCGATCATCGTTGAGCTGCCGCTCGGCGGTCGTAGCGGGCCTCGCTGGATGGAGGACCAATGCCAGAAAAGAGACGCCAAGGTGCGAACCGCAAGACCATAGGCCGGCCGGTCCTCAGCCCAAAAGAATAAAGGCCCCGGCCGGAGCTGGGGCCTCATAGTGCCCTGTTGTTGGAGGCTCGCGCCTAGCGGCGGTTGCCGAACAGCTGCAGCAGCAGCATGAACAGGTTGATAAAGTCGAGATAGAGCCTGAGCGCTCCCATCACCGCCTTGCGGCCGGCGACCGATCCGTCGTCGCCAACATAGTACATCTCCTTGATTTGCTGCGTGTCGTAGGCGGTAAGCCCGGCGAAGATCAGCACGCCGATTACCGATACGGCGAATTGCAGCGCCGTAGAGCCGACGAACAGGTTCACGAGCGAGGCAATGATGATGCCGATCAGACCCATGAACAGGAACGAGCCCCAGCCCGAGAGGTCGCGGCCGGTGGTGTAACCCCACAGCGACAGCCCGCCGAAGGCGGCTGCAGTAATGAAGAACACCCGCGCCATGCTCTCGCCGGTGTAGACGAGGAAGATCGAGGAGATTGACGCGCCCATTAGCGCCGCGAATACCCAGAACGAAATCTGAGCCGTGTTAAGAGTCATCGCGTTGATGCGCGCCGAGATGAAGAACACCATGGCAAGCGGCGCGAAGATCACGACCCACTTGAAGGGGCTCGTGAACATGAAGTGCCCGAACGAGGTCAGCTCGAGCCCGCCCGTGCCCATCGTCACCGACATTGCGTAGATCAGGTAAGCCACTAGGCCCGTGATCGCCACGCCGGACGCCATGTAGTTGTAGACGCGGACCATATAGGCGCGCAGGCCCCGGTCGATGACGCCGACATCGGTGCGTCCGACCGTCGTCCCTTGCACGTAACGTCTGTCGAGATCAGCCATGTGAATGAGGGTCCTTTCCCCTAGCTGCGCCAACGTTGGGAAGACATTTTGAGCCCAAATATGGGGGGTTGATCCTGCCCGCGCAAGATCACGGCGGCGTGACTGCCACCTGTTGGCTATTCGAGCTTATTCCATGCGCAAGTAGGGTGCAGCCTTGGCGGAAAGCACGCGCCAGGTGGTGATCGCGCCGACGGCTAGGACGAGCGCAAGGGCAAGCAGCACAATTTCGGACGCTGCGGAGGGCACAAACACGAACTCCACGTCGAAGGCCCATTTGCACAAGGTCCAGGCGGTGAAGGTCGCAATCGCGATCGAGAGCAGAGCGGTGGCAAACCCCAGCAGGCCAAACTCCAGCAGCTCGGCACTGACGATGCGCCCGCGCGTCGCGCCGAGCGTCTTATAAAGAGCGGTAAGATATTTTCGCTCCTGCTGGCCTGCGGCAATGGCGCCCGCCAGCACCGCTGCGCCGATCAGGAGCGTAACGCCCGCGGTCGCCTTGATCGCGGTCATGACCTTAGTGAGCAGCTCTTTCGCTACCGCAACTATGTCGCCGACTTTGACCGCGGTGACAAGCGGGAACCGCTCGGCGAGCGCCTGGATCACCTTGCCTTCGAGAACGGGATCGGTGCCCTTGGGCAGCTCGAGCGTGGTCAGCGCGCGATGCGGTGCGCCGGCAAGCGTATTCGGCGAGAACACCATGACAAAGTTTATGGCAAGAGACTCCCAGTCGATCTTGCGCAGGCTCGCGATCTTGGCATCGACATTGCGGCCGAGAATATTGACCGTGATGGTGTTGCCGAGCTTGAGGCCGAGTCCCTTGGCGATATCGGCATCGAAGGAGACAAGCGGCGGACCGGAATAATTCTTGGGCCACCATGTGCCCTCGACCAGAGTCGAAGCTGGCGGCACGTCGTCGGTGTAGGTGAGGCCGCGGTCGCCAGAGAGCACCCAGCGCGAGTCGGGGTCTGGCTCGACCTTCTCGACCGGCACGCCCTTGAGAGCCACGATGCGCCCGCGCAGCATCGGCGCGTCGGCGAGCTTGGCGTCTGGCACGACCGCCTTCACCGTGTCGGCGAACTTTCCCACGTCGGAGTCCTCAACGTCGAGGAAGTAATAGGCAGGGGCGTCGACCTCGATATTGCCCTCGATCTCCTTAAGCAGGGCGCGGTGGATCAAGGCGGCCGCCACGAGGAGGCCAAGCCCTAAGCCGAGCGATACGGCGATGGGGCGGGCAAGAGAACCGGGTCCCGAAATGCTGGCGAGCGCGAGCGCGAGAGATGCCGGCTTGGTATGCCTGAACCTCGCCGCGAGGCGCTGGAGAAGCAGGCCAAAGCCACTCAGCAGCAGAAAGGCGAGCACGATGCCGGCCGAGATCGAGGCCGTGATCATTCGCTCCTCGGAGGCGGCAATCGCCAGAGCGAACAGCGCGAGGCCTGCCGCGGCTGAGCCTGCCGCATAAGGCCAGGGCGAACGCTCGTGCTCTTCCGTCAAATCCGCGCGCATTAGGACGGCGGGCGAGACGCTGGCAGCGCGGCCGAGCGGCCAGAGCACGAACAGCACCATGGTGAGAAGTCCGGCGAGCGCCGCGGTGATGAGCGGCAGTGGGTGAGGCTCGACCGCGAGCGTGATGGGCAACGAGCCGGCATAGAGCGCGGCAAGAAGGGCGGGGGTAAGCGCGCCGATGAGAACGCCGATGGCGATGCCGACAGAGGCGAGCAGCAGCGCCTGGATCAAATAGACCATGAGCACGAGGCGGCTCGTGGCGCCGAGGCATTTGAAGGTGCCGATGACCTCTCGCTTCTTGGCCATATAGCTTCGGATGGCGTTGCCGACGCCGATCCCGCCGAGAAGGAGCGCGGTTAGCCCAACGAAGCTGATGAACTGGGTAAAGCGATCGGCGTCGCGGCGGAGCGACGGCGCGGGATCGGTCCAATCGTGGATGGCGAAGCCAGATTGAGGAAATTGCTTCTCGGTATTGTTCCGCGCCTTGGTCAGGTAGTTCTTGTCGGACGCACGTCTTTTGGGAAGCTTTACCCGATACGTCCAGCGGATCAGGCTGCCCGGCTGCACCAGCCCGGTATGGGCGAGCGTGTCGCGCGACATGAGCAACTTCGGTCCGTAGGCGAGGCGGTCGTCGAGGCGGTCAGGCTGCTCGCCGAGAATGCCGCCTATGGTCACGGTCGCGTCGCCGATGGCGATTGTGTTTCCTACGTCAAGATTGAGCCGATCGAGCAAGGCGCGTTCGACGAGAACGACATCGGGACTGCGCCACACCGGACCTGGTTGCGCGGCTTTGATGATCGAGACATCGCCGTAAAGCGGATAGGCGTTGTCGACGGCCTTGACCTCAACCAGGGCACTCTTGCCCGCGGCCGAGCGTGCCATGGCGCGGAAACTCGCCGACTCGCTGACCTGGCCCAAGGCTTCAAGCGCCGCCAGCTCGGCATTATCGGCCTGACGGTGAATCAGCTCGAAGGAGAGATCGCCGCCGATGAGCAGCCGTCCCTGCCGAGCCAGAGCTTCATCGAATGAGGCAGAAAGCGAGCCAATGGCGGCGACGGCGGCGACGCCGAGCGCGATGCACAACACGAAAATGGAAAGCCTGCCGGCACCAGGGCGCAGTTCGCGAAGCGCAATGGTGAAAGCTAGCGGCAGCCGAAAGCCGCTACCCGCGGGCGCGACAGTTGCGCTGGCAGCCGTCACGATGCTGCGACCTTACGTTTCGCGCCTGCGCTCACTATGCGGCCGTCGGCAAGGCTCACGATGCGGTCGCAGCGCTTAGCA